>Ga0299907_10001039_pt1 | contig 15152 bp, 15 predicted proteins | sample RVTome_16_FD_198680 | JGI IMG/M metagenome (GOLD analysis project Ga0299907, IMG submission 198680) | Soil microbial communities from uranium-contaminated site in the Upper Colorado River Basin, Wyoming, United States - RVT152D67 (version 2) ... | reverse complement strand
CGGACGCCGACGCATACCGCCCCGAGCGCTGGCTCGCGGGCCGGCCTGAAGGATCTCGGCACGCGTACATCCCGTTCGGCGGCGGGCCGCGCCGGTGCATCGGGGAGCCCTTCGCACTCTTGGAGGGCACCCTGGTGCTCGCCACGATCGCGCGCCGGTGGCGGTTCCGCACCGTCTCGGACGAGCCGCCCGGGCTCCAGCCGGTGGTGACGCTGCGCCCGAAGGGCGGCCTGCGCATGCGCGTCGAACGCCGGCCCGCCGGGCCTTCGGACACCCCGCGGTAGGCTTCGAACGTGGGGTTCGCGAGCGCGCTCGTCATCTTCGCCCATCCCGACGACGCCGAGTTCATGTGCGGCGGGACCGTCGCGGCGTGGGCGAACGAGGGGACCGACGTCCACTACTGCGTCGTGACCGACGGCTCCGCCGGCTCGAACGAGCCCGGCGTCACCCGGGAGGGGATGGCCCCGGTCCGCGAGCGGGAGCAGCGGGCGGCCGCCGACGTCCTCGGCGTGCGGAGCCTCAGCTTCCTCGGCTATCGCGACGGCGAGCTCGAGGTGAGCCTCGACACGCGGCGGGCCGTGTGCCGGGTCGTCAGGCGCGTTCGCCCGGAGGTGATCGTCGCCCCCGACCCCTCGCAGCTGTGGTTCAGGCGCCAGTACATCAACCACTGGGACCACAAGCAGGCCGGCCTGCTCGCCCTGTGTGCCGTCATGCCCGACGCTCCGAGCCGCCCGCAGTTCCCCGAGCTGCTCGACGAGGGCCTCGAGCCGTTCGAGGTGCCGAACCTCTGGCTCTCGTCGGAGGACGCCGACACCTTCGTGGACATCTCGAAGACCTTCGAGACCAAGCTCGAGGCGCTCCGCTGCCACGTCTCGCAGGGCGTCGAGGATGCGGAGGAGTGGGTGCACGAGCGGGCCCGCGAGGTCGGGGAGCGGGGGGGCTACGAGCTCGCGGAGGGCTTCAAGGCGTTCGACCTCCGGGAGGAGGACGTGGACTGATGGACGAGCCGCGCGGCGACGACGAACGGGAGACCTTCGGCCCCGAGCCGGGGGAAGAGGACGACATCCGCGCCGACCTCGATGATCTCGGCGGGATGCGCACCGTGTTCCAGCCCCAGGGCGTGAAGGGCGTCGTGATCGCCTGCCCCGACTGCGGCGAGAACCACTTCTACGAGTGGGAGCTCCTGCGCGAGAACCTCGAGCACATGCTGAAGACCGGCGAGCCGCGGATGCACGAGCCCGCGTTCGAGGTCCGCGAGCAGGAGTACATCCAGTGGGACTACGGCAAGGGGTATGTCGACGCGCTCACCGACACCGGGTTGGAGCCGGACCATCGCGTCGAGGTCACACGGTGCCCCTGGTGCGAGACGCCGGCCGAGGATCACTTCCAGTTCTGCCCGAGGTGCGGCCGCTCGCTCGCGGCGGTTCGCATCTACAAGGAGTTGATCGACCGGGGGCTCGAGGAGCGCGAGGTCCGCGCGATGCTGGTCCGCGCGGGCTTCGAGCCCTTCTGATCAGCGGCGGCTCGGCGCCTTCTTCGACCTCGTGCGTGAGGTCGTGCGCTTCCGCCCCGAGCCGGTACCCCCTTTCGGCAGCTCGAGGACGCTCTCATCGGGCAGCTTGTCGTCCCGCAGCCCCTTGAACGAGGGCGCGCGCATCTTGTGCGTGCTCTTCGTGATCTCGAGGAACTCGACCTCGCAGACGACCTGCGGCTCGACGAACGTGGCGCCCTTCACCTTGGCGAGCTCGGGGTCGTCGCCTGGAGGCGTCGAGCGCTTCAGCGGCCCGAGTCGCTCCAGCACTCGGTCGAGCGTCGTCCTCGTGAACCCGGTGCCGACCTGGCCGATCCACAGGAGCTTCCCGTCGTCGTAGGCCCCGACGAGCAGCGCGCCGAAGGTGCCGGTCCGTCCCCCCTGTCCGGGGGTCCACCCGAGGATCACGCAGTCCTGGGTGTTCGTGAGCTTGATCTTGCGCCAGTCGGGGGAGCGGCGTCCCGGCTGGTATCTCGAGCCGGTCCGCTTCGCCACGACCCCTTCGAGCCCGAGCTCCCGGGCTTCCTCGGCGAAGCGCTCTCCCTTCTCCTCGATGTGGGGGACGACCTGCAACCGCTGGTCCGGCTCGAGGATCGTCTCGAGCAGCTCGCGCCGCTGCTCGAGCGCGAGGCCCGTGAGGTCGCGCCCGTCGAGCCACAGCAGGTCGAACGCCACCAGCGCCACCGGGATCTTGCTCGAGATGCGCTTGATCTCGCGCTCGTTCGTGAGGTTCATCCGCTGCTGGAGCGCCTCGAACGAGTTCTTGCCGTCCTCGTCGAACGCGACGATCTCGGCGTCCAGCACGGCGTTCACCTGGTCGACGAGCTCGTGGATCATCCGGAGCTCCGGGTACTTGTCCGTGACGTCGCGCCCGTTCCGGGTGACCAGCCGGGTGTAGTCGGTCGCCATCGTCGTGATCGAGCGGATCCCGTCGAACTTCGGCTCGAACCACCACGCCGGGTCGTCGAACGCCTTCCACCCGCCCTCGGCGAGCATCGGCTGGAACGACGGCGGCACGTCGATCAGCGGCGCCTCCTGATTGGACGCGAGGAAGGCGAGCCAATCGGTGCGCGTCTTCACGAAGTGGTACTCGAGGCCCGGGTACCGGCGGCCGTGGAGCCGGAAGCTCACCTTCGCGTCCGTCCACTCGATCGGCTCGTACCACCCGTCGTCGAAGATCCGCACCTCGCCGGCGCCGTAGTGACCCTCCGGGATCGTGCCCGCGAACGACCCGTACTCGAGCGGGTGGTCCTCGGTCCGGACCGCGAGCCGCTTGTCCTTCGGCTGGAGGGGTAGGCCGCGCGGGACGGCCCACGAGGGGAGCGCACCGTCGCGTTCGAGCCGGACGTCGTAGTGAAGCCGCGTGGCCCGGTGCTTCTGGATCACGAACGAGTTCCCCTCCCCGCCGGCCCCGCCCGGCGCGGGCTCGGTCGTCCCCGCCGGCCCGAACGTCCGCTTGCGCAGGTACTCGCCGAGGTTCGGGTCCTTCGACTCGGCGATCACCCTCGACGACGAGCGCTGCAGGCGCACGGCCTTCTCGGCGGGCAGCCCCACGGCCTCGAGCACCGGGGCGAGGTCCTGCGGCGACGTCCGGACCGACTCGAAGAGGTCGCCGACCTCGGCGAACCGCGACCACACGTCGTCGATCCGGAAGTCCTGGGGCGTGACGCCCGTTTCCACCTCGTCCCAGGTCAGCGGCGTGGACACCGTGGCGCCGGGCTCGGGGCGGAGCGAGTACACGGCCGAGATGTTCGCGCCGGTTCGGTTCATGTTGTGGTCGATGAAGACCTTGCCGGTTCGGTTCTCGATCTTCCACGCCATCGTCACGCGATCGGGGTCGGCCCGCTCGATCGTCCTGCCGAGGGTCCCGACGAAGTCACGCACCTGGTCGTAGGACCATCCCCGCTCGACCGGGACGTAGATCTGGATCCCGGTCGCGCCCGAGGTCTTCGGGTAGCCGGTCAGCCCGAGCGCACTGAGGGCGGCGTTCACGTGGAGCGAGACGGCCAGCACGTCCTCGAAGCTCGCGCCCATCGGATCGAGGTCGAAGAACAGGTAGTCGGGCGTGCCCACGCTCTCGCACCGCGAATGCAGCGGGTGCATCTCGATGCAGCCGAGGTTCGCGACGTACAGGAGCGACGACAGGTCGTTCACCATCAGGTAGCCGATCACGCCGCCCTTCGCGTCGTCGCTCTCGACCGGACAGCGTTCGATCCAGTCGGGGGTGTGGGACGGGGCCGTCTTCTCGTAGAAGAAGGGGCCGTCCATGCCGTCGGGCATGCGCTTCATCGTCAGGGGGCGGTCGCGCAGGTGCGGGACGATCAGCTCGGCGACGTTGAAGTAGTAGGCGAGGAGGTCGCCCTTCGTGTAGCCCTCGTCGGGCCAGAACACCTTGTCGAGGTTCGACAGGCGGAGCTCGCGGCCGTCGGCCTCCATCCACCAGGCGTCCCCGCGCTTCTCGACCGGGAGCGCGTCGGGGAACCCGACCGTGAACGCGCGGCCGCCGGATGCCTTCTTCCTCCGTGGGGGCACCCGGCCAGCGTAGCCGTCAGGCGCGAGTCGGCACTGCGGCGCGCCCTCGGCGATGGGGTCGAGCCGGACCGGCCCGCCGAACGGTCCGGCGCAGTCTCGGCTGTCGGTCCGGTCGCGGTGGGTCCGCTCGCCGTCGGTCCGGCCGAGGGGGTGTCCTCGCAGGCGATTAGAATCGATGCCCCGACGAGTCATCTCGAGTCGACAAGGAGCGTGCCTATGCCACCCAGGGCGATGTGGAAGGGAGCCATCTCGTTCGGCCTCGTCACGATCCCGGTCTCGGTGTACCCGGCGACCGAGGAGAAGTCCCTGAAGTTCAACCAGCTCCACGACGAGGACATGGGACGGATCCGGTACAAGCGCGTCTGCGCGATCGACGGCGAGGAGGTCGAGTACGAGCACATCGTGAAGGGCTACGAGGTCGAGAAGGACCGCTACATCGTGCTCACGGACGACGACCTCGACGCGGTGCCGGTCGAATCCAGCCGGGCGATCGACATCCAGCAGTTCGTCGAGCTCGAGGAGATCGACCCGATCCTGTTCAAGAAGTCCTACTACCTCGTCCCCGAGGAGACCGGCGCGAAGGCGTATGCGCTCCTTCGCCAGGCCCTCACGGAGGAGAACAAGGTCGGGATCGCGAAGGTGAGCTTCCGGGACAAGGAGCACCTGTCCGCGCTCCGGTTCAAGGAGGACGTCTTCGTCCTCGAGACGATGTACTGGCCCGACGAGGTTCGCGCCGCGGAGTTCGACACGGTGCCGGCCGACGAGAAGGTCCGCGACAACGAGGTCGAGATGGCGCGCTCGCTGATCGACAACCTCACGGAGCCCTGGAACCCCGAGGCGTTCACCGACGCCTACCGCGAGGCCCTGCTCGGGATCGTCGAGAAGAAGGTCGCCGGCGAGCCCATCGAGGCCCCCGCCGCCGAGGCCCCGGCTCGCGTGGTGGACCTGATGGAGGCCCTGAAAGCGTCGGTCGCAGCGGCCAAAGACAAGACTCCCGTGTCCGGCGGCGGCACGAAGAAATCGGCTGCCAAGAAGCCGGCCGCCAAGCGGTCGACTGCCAAGCGCGCCACCGCGACCAAGAAGCCGGCTCAGCGGAAGAAGGCCTCCGGGGAGTGAGGCCGCCTGTCGGCTACGCCGTCCGGCCGGCAAGCCTTCAGGACATCGGCGCGATCGAGGCCCTGTTCCGGGCCTACGACCGCTGGCTGCTCGGGTTCGCGGATCCGTCCGCGGATCAGCTCGAGGACGATTTCCGCACCCCCGGATTCGATCCGGCGCACGACACCTGGTACGTAACGTCCGAATCCGACGAGAGCCTCGTGGGATTCGTGCTCTACAAGGATTCGGAGCCGGGGGAGGACGGCTCCCAGGGCTTCGGTCGCGTCGACCCCGTCCATCGCGGTCGCGGGATCGGCGCGTTCCTGATCGACGCGGTGCTGGAGCGCTGGCGGGCGTCGGACGCACACCAGGACCGGATCTATCACTGGCTGACACCCGGCGATGCGGCCGCCGACGCGCTGTTCGCCTCCCGCGGGTACCAGCCGGTCCGCCGCGAGTATCACCTCGAGCGACCGCTCGCGAACGCACCGACGCCGACGGCGCCAGACGGGCTCGAGATCCGCACGATTCGACCGGGCGAGGAACGACGCCTGCACGCGGTCAACGACGAGGCCTTCGCGGGTCACTGGGGGTTCCGGCCCTCCGCGTTCGCGGACTGGTGCACCATGCTCGACATTCCCGGCTCCGATCCCGAACGGATCTGGCTCGCGATCGAGGGCGACGAGGTGGTCGGCGAGCTCATCTTGTGGGAACAGGGGGAGGTCGGGTGGATCGAGGTGCTCGGCGTGCGGCCGGCGTGGCGAGGGCGGGGCATCGGTCGCGCGCTCCTTCGCACCGGCTTCGTCGAGCTCGCGCGTCGAGGATGCGACGTGGTCCGGCTCGGCGTCGACGTCGGGAACGAGACCGGGGCGCTTCGGCTTTACGAGAGCGAAGGGATGACCGTACGCCGCGAGTGGCACGTGATGGAGAACCGACTCGGCTAGGCTGCCCCGGTGAAACTGATCGTCGCGATCGTGAAGCCGCACCGTCTCGACGAGGTGAAGGAGGCGCTGCGCGACATCGGCGTGAACGGCATGACGATCACCGAGGTCGAGGGGTTCGGTCGCCAGCGCGGCCACACCGAGGTCTATCGCGGCGCCGAGTACCAGGTCGACTTCGTGCCGAAGATCCGCGTCGAGGTGCTCTGCGACGACGACCAGGCCGGCGTCGTCGTCGAGGCGATCTCCGCCGCCGCCAGGACCGGCAAGATCGGCGACGGCAAGATCTGGGTGACCCCGATCGAGCAGCTGCGCCGGATCCGCACGGGCGAGATGGGTCCGGACGCCCTCTGACCGTGGGCGAACGACCACCGATCGGCGTCGGCGACCCGCCGGCGTCGGTCGCCCGGCTGTCCGACGATCTCCGCGCGCTCGATCGCGCGTACGCGGTCGGGCACCACGGCCGATGGTCGGCGACGCGGCGCGCCCAGATGGTCGACGGGTGTCTCCGGGACCTGTTCGGCGTGACCGGGCCGGCGAGCGGGGTGGCCCTGGTGGCGCTCGGCGGGTACGGCCGCGGGATGCTCTCCCCGGGATCGGACGTCGATCTGCTGATCCTGCACGACGAGGCGAGCGCGCCGGAGGCGGCGGCGCTCGCCGAGCGCCTCCTGTATCCGCTGTGGGACGCCGGCCTGCGCGTCGGCCACGCCGTCCGAACGCCCGCCGACTGCGCCGACGCCGCGGCCCGGCTGGACGCCGCGACCGCCATGCTCGATGGCCGGCTCCTCGCCGGGGACCGAGCCGCGTGGGGGCGGACCCATGCGATCGTGCTCGGGTCCGTCCGGGACGATCCGCGCGGGTTCGCCGTCCGCCTGCTCGACGATCGGGCGGCTCGCCGCGCCCGCTACGGGTCCGTCTCGTCGCTGCTCGAGCCCGACGTCAAGGGGGGCCTCGGCGGCCTCCGTGACGCCCAGGGCCTCCGCTGGCTCGAGCTCGCGATCGGCTCGCCGCTCGAGGAGGCGGGGATCCTGCGCGAGGCCGAGCGACGCGCCGTCGACGACGCCGAGGAGGTGCTCGTCCGCGTCCGGAGCGCGCTCCACCTTGAGACCGGTCGCGGTTCGGACCGGCTCGTCCTTGAACAGCAACCACCGATCGCCTCCGGCATGGGGTTCCTCGACGAACCGGGCCTGCCGGCGGTCGACGGGCTGATGCGGTCGGTGTTCGAGCACGGCCGCCAGCTGGAGCACGTCGTGACGTCGGCGTTCGACCGGTACCTGCGCGGCCCCTCCGAGCTCCCGGAGATCGAGCGGACGCCCGAAGGGATCCTCCGCGCGTTCGCCACCGTCGTCCGGGAACGGGGGGTGATGCCCGCGGCGGCGCTCGATGCGATGGTGCCCGACGCGGTCCCGGCCGGTGTGCCGTGGTCGGAGGAGGTCCGGGAGGCGTTCCTCGAGCTGATCCGGATCGGACCCGACGCGGCGGGCGCGCTCGAGACCCTGGACCGGATCGGGCTGCTCGAACGGTACGTGCCGGCCTGGGGCGACGTCCGGTGCCGGCCGCAGCGCGATCCCTACCATCGCTCGTCGGTCGACGTGCACCTGCTCGGGAGCCTTGCCCGAGCGGCGAGCCTGCTCGCCGAGCCGGGCGACGATCCGCTCGCCGCCGAGGCGGTCGAGGCCCTGGACGACCGCGACGCCGTGCTGCTCGGCGCGTTGCTGCACGACATCGGCAAGGACGGAAGCGGGAACCACGTGGCCGTTGGAGCCCGGGTCGCGCGGCGGACGCTCGCCCACATGGGGGTGACCGGCTCGACCGGCGACCTCGTCCGGTTCCTCGTGTCGGAGCACCTGCTCCTGTCCGACACCGCGACGCGGCGGGACCTGGAGGACGAGGACCTCGTCCACGGGCTGGCGGCGAGGATCGGCGACCCGGCGCGGCTCGCCGCGCTCTGCCTGCTCACGATCGCGGACGCGGAGGCCACGGGCCCGCTCGCCTGGACGCCGTGGCGGGCCGCCCTCGTCCGGGAGCTTGCGGGCAAGGTCCGCCGCGTCCTCGCGCGAGGCGACGTCGAGCCCGGCGCCTCCGAGCGCCTGGCGATCCGCGCCGACGAGATCCGTCATGCGCTCGGGGGCGAGGATCGGGACGACATCGAACGGTTCCTCGAGCGTATGCCGCGCGGCTACGTGCTGAGCGTCCCGACGGACAGGGTCGCGGCGCACTTCGGACTCGTCGCGCGGCCGATGGGCCGGTCCGAGGCGCGCACGGGCACGTCCGAGGGTTCGAGACCCGGCACGTACGCGCTCGCGGTCGCGGCCGCCGACCGACCCGGGTTGCTCTCGATTATCGCGGGGGCACTGACGCTCGCCGGGCTGTCGATCCTCACGGCGCAGGTGTACACCACGGACGACGGCGTCGCGGTCGACCTGTTCGAGCTCGAAGGGGCGCTCGATGCCGAGGTCGGCGAGGATCGGTGGCGCGAGGTCCGGGGAACGCTCCGACGGGCCATCGAGGGTCGCCTCTCCCTCGACCATCGCGTCGAGGCGAAGCGCGCGCACTACCCGGGTCCCCGGCACGACGTGCCGGTCCGCGTCACGGTCGACGACGACGCGTCGGACTTCTTCACGGTGGTCGAGGTGAGCGCGCCGGACCGCATGGGACTCCTGTTCGACGTCACACGGACGCTCGCCGAGCTCGAGCTCGACGTCCACCTCGCCAAGGTGGCGACGTACGGTGCCCGGGTCGTGGACTCCTTCTATGTGCGGGACGCGCTCGGCCGCAAGGTCGAGGGGCGCGACCGGATCGACGAGGTCGAAAAGGCCCTACGGGCCCGGATCGAGACCTGATCCGTCGTCCCCCCCGGGAGTGGGAGGCGCGGGGTCGGCGATCGAGTCTCCGAGCTCGTCGCGGTCGGGCTCGGCGTGGTCCGGGTCGACGATCGCGCGGAGGCGGTCGGCCATCCGCGGGCTCGCGCCCTCGTCCTCGTGCTTGAAGTAGCAGTAGACGTCGTTGCCGGCCGCGAGGACCGGACGGATCCGGCCGGCCCAGCCCGCGAGCTCATCGTCCGAGTACTCGGTCTTCCGGAGCCGTAGGAAGCCGAACGGCTCCCACGACAGGTCCTGGGGGCCGGGGTCGTTCTCGTCCGTCTCGGCGACGCACCACGCGACACCCTGCTCGAGCAGCAGGTCCCGCGCCTCGATCCAGGACGGATGGCGGAACTCCATCGCGGCCCTCGGCGTCGGCGGGAGGTAGCCGACGAACGACTCGATCAGCGCCCGGTCGAAGTGGAGACTAGGCGGGCACTGATAGAGGACGGCCCCGAGCCGCTCGCCGAGGACGTTCGCGGCCTGGAGGAAGTCGCGCACGTCCTCGTCGACGTCGGACAGTCGTCGGAAGTGCGTGATCCGCTGGTTGGCCTTGAGCGTGAACCGGAACGCCTCCGGCGTGAGGTCGCGCCAGGCGGTCAGCGACTTCTCGGTCGGGAACCGGCGGAAGGTGTAGTTGATCTCGACCGACGGGAAGCGGCTCGCGTAGTAGGGGAGCATCTCCCGGTTCTTCAGTCCCTCCGGGTAGAACACGCCGTGCTTCCACTGGTCGTACGCGAATCCCGACGTCCCCAGGTAGAGCGTGCCCGCCATCTGACAGGATTCTGGCATGGCCGTTGCGGAACAGCGTGGGACCCTCGGCGAGAGCCGCTCCGCGGTCTCGGCCGCGTGGATCGCCCCGAAGGGCGCGGTCGCGTGGATCGTGGTCGCCCACGGCGCCGGCGCCGGGATGGACCATCCGTTCCTCGTCGGCTTCTGTCGCGCGATGGCGGACGAGGGGATCGGGGCGGCGCGGTTCGACTTCCACTACATGAACGCCGGACGGCGCTCGCCGGACCCGGAGCCCGCGCTCCGCGCCGCGTGGATGGAGGCGTTCGATGGGGTGCGCGCGCTTGCCGGAGCCGTCCCGGTGCTCGCCGGCGGCAAGTCGCTCGGCGGACGGATCGCGTCGATGTGCGTCGCCGACGGGATGGAGGCCTCGGGGCTCGTCTTCCTCGGCTATCCGCTCCATCCGCCCGGCAAGCCGGACCGGCTGCGCGCCGATCACCTGGAGCGGATCCGGGTCCCGATGCTGTTCCTGCAGGGGACGAGGGACCCGTTCGCCAGGCCGGAACCGCTCGAGAAGGTGGTCGCGAGGCTCGGCGACGGGGCGACGCTCGAACGCGTCGAGGGCGGCGATCACTCGTTCCGCGTCCGAGGCGCGAAGGCCGAGGATCCCGAGATCGGCGCGTCGCTCGCGACCGTCGCCTCGCCGTTCGTCCGCCGCGTGGCGAAGGCGGGCTGATGCCGCGGAAGAACCGGCGTGCGCCGCTCGAGCCGGCGCCGGCGCCCGAGAGGCCGCGGTCGGCGGCGCCGACGTGGGCGATCGCGCCCGGCACGGACGTTCGCCGCGTGAGCGGAGACAAGCCGTACCGGTGCCCGGGCTGCGACCTGGAGATCAGGCCCGGCAGCTGGCACTTCGTCGTGGTCCCGCTGGACGAACCCGATGAGCGCCGCCACTGGCACGAGCGCTGCTGGCGGATCGAGCTCAACCGCACCCGGGGGCGGCGGCAGGGTCGGTGATCCGGTCTCCCGCCGCGCCTAGGCGCCTAGGATGAACCCGTGGAGCTCGTCGACGCCGAGCCGCGGCGGTGCTGCGGCTGGTAGCGCGTCGTGACCGAACGGATCCTGTACCTCGTTCGGCACGGTGAGTCCGACTTCGACCGGACGGAGTTCAGGACGTCCGCGCGGGGCGAGCAGTGGGACCCCCCGCTCAGCGTGCGGGGACGAGAGCAGGCATCCCTGCTCGCCGACCGGCTGGTCTCGATGACCCCGCCGGCGGCGGTGTACAGCTCGCCTCTTCGCCGCGCGCGGGAGACCGCGATGGCGTTCGCCGACCGGGCTTCGATCGAGGTCGGCGTCGAGGACGACCTGGCGGAGGCGCACCTCGGCGAATGGGAGGGCAAGCCGTTCGAGGAGATCCTGCGAGCCGACGAGCTGATGCTGCATCGGATCCGGAACCAGGAACCGATCTGGCGGCACGCGCCCGGGGTAGAGGAGCTCGCCCCGTTTCGGGCGCGTGTGCGCGACGCCGTCGAGCGCATCCTTGCCGCCCACCCGAGCGGCAACGTCTTCATCGTGTGTCACGGCGCGGTCATCAACGCGTACGTCGCGCCGCTCCTCGGCGTCGACCACGAGATGTTCTTCGTGCCGGAGAACACGTCGTTGAACTCGGTGGTCGCCGACGGCGACCTCCGACGGGTCCGCTTCTTGAACGATGCGCTCCATCTGACCGACCCGCACCTGTTCGCGAACGCCGGCCCGACCCGGCTCCGGGGACCCGACGAGGCCATAGACTAGCGCTTCCGACCCAGCGAGGAGGCCACCGATGCCCGTCAAGTTCCTCTCGGAGGAGTGGACCGAAGAGCTCGAGCAGCGCCTGAACGCCAACGAGGCGTTCCGGAAGGCCGCCGGGGGGTCGAACGTGACGATCCAGAACGTGATCACCGCTCCTGATGGGGCCAAGCGCTACTGGATGCGCTTCGACGGAGGATCGGTGGAGATGGGCTCGGGCGACGCCGAGGGCCCGGAGGCGACGATCGAGCAGGACTACGACACCGCGGTGGCGCTCGCGAAGAGCGAGCTCAACCCGGTGACGGCGTTCATGACCGGCAAGATCCGTATCAACGGCAGCATGATGCTCCTGATGCAGCTCCAGCCGGCGCTCTCCGAGCTCGCCAAGGAGATGCAGGAGATCGACGTCGACTATTGAATCGGATCGAGTGCGTCTACACTCGCGCCGTGGCGGGTGCCGCGAAGCTCGTAGCGGAGCGAGTGACCTGCCTGTTCGAGGACAGGCTCGCGCTCGAAGATGTGTCCCTTGAAGTGACGGCGGGCGAGTTCGTTTCGATCGTCGGACCGTCCGGATGCGGCAAGAGCACGCTGTTCAACGTGATTTCGGGTCTGCTCCAGCCGACGTCCGGGTGTGTTTCGCTCGACGGTCGAGCGATCACCGGCGAGACCGGCCACGTCGGCTACATGCTCCAGAAAGACCTGCTCGTGCCTTGGCGGACCGTTGTCGGCAATATCGTGCTCGGTGCTGCGCTCACCCATGGTGCCACCCCGCGTGAGGAGGCGGAGGCGCGAGCGTTGGCGGCACGGCACGGACTCGGTGAGTTCCTCGACCACTATCCGCACGGCCTCTCGGGTGGGATGCGCCAGCGCGTCGCGCTGATGCGGACCCTGGCGGTGCATCGGGAAGTCCTCCTGCTCGACGAGCCATTCGGGGCCCTCGACTCGCAGACGCGACTGGAGATGCAGCGGTGGCTGCTCAAGGTGTGGTCAGAACACGAGCGGACCGTGCTGTTCGTCACCCACGACGTCGACGAAGCGATCTTCCTCGCGGACCGCGTCGTGGTGATGACGCCACGACCCGGGCGGATCGAAGCGGAGATACCCGTGTCGATAGCTCGCCCGCGCGGAATCGAGACACTCACCTCACCCGGATTCATGACCCTGAAGCGAAGAGTACTCAGGCTCCTCTACCAGGAGGCGGCGTGACGCGAGGATGGCGGTTCCTGACGCCCGTCGCGGCGGTGGCGGGGGTGTTCGTGCTCTGGGATATCGCGATCCGCGTGTTCAACGTACAGCCCTATCTGGTGCCGTCGCCCGGCGATGCCTTCCGATCGATCCTCGACGATTGGGACAACCTATCCGGGCTCACTTGGACAACCCTGAAGGAGACCGTGATCGGCTTCGTCGGGGGGGCCGTGGCAGGTTTCGCGATCGCGGTACTGATGTCGAGATGGATCGTCGTGCGGCGCTTTCTGTACCCGGTGCTGATCGCGTCACAGGCGATCCCGGTCGTGGCGATCGCAGCGCCGCTCGTGATCGTACTGGGCTTCGGCTTGGCCCCAAAGATCGCGATCGTTGCGTTCATCGTGTTCTTCCCAGTGGTCGTCAATGTTCTCGACGGCCTTGCGAGCGTCGACCGAGACCTTCTGAACCTTGCCCGGATCATGGATGGCCGCCCGCTCCGCGTGCTTCTCGTACTCGAGCTCCCGGCGACTCTCACCCCGCTGTTCTCGGCGCTCAAGCTTGGGGCGACGTACGCAGTGACCGGCGCGGTGCTAGGCGAGTGGACGGCGAGTCTCACGCCAGGATTGGGCAACTACCTGCTCGTGCAGAACTCCCGGCTGAACACCGACGCCGTGTACGGCGCGGTGCTGCTGCTCGCGGCGATCGGGATCGGCGGGTTCCTGGTGGTGACCGCGGTCGAGCGGCTGGCGACCCCGTGGCGGACGAGAACGACGCCCCCGCGGTGGTGGCGACGTCCTCCGTTGATCGTTCCTTCGGCGGGGCGGGGTGCCGTGTCGGAAGATGTATCCGTGCAAGAGCGAGGAGGTGCACAATGAGGATGCGGTTCATGCGGCTCGCGGTGATGCTTACACTTGCGATTACCGCCGCTTCGTGCGGCGAAGACGACGGCGGGGGAGGAACCCTCGAGGACGTTCCGCTCACCGAGCTCACCGTGGCGACCGAATGGCCCTTCCCCGACCCGCTCTGGATCCCCTTCCTGACCGCGCAAGACCAGGGCTTCTACGAGCAAGAGGGGCTGGACGTGACGGTCCAGCCGCCACCGGACAATTCCACCACGATGAAGATGCTGGCGGACGGGCAGGCCCAGGTCGGCCTCTCGGCGATCACAGACGTGGTGTTCGCGACCTCCGAAGGCCTCCCGGTCGTTTCAGTGGCCAACATGTCGCGATCGAACAACTGGGGGCTGTTCTCTCTTGACGAACAGCCGATCAAGGTGTCGGCGCTCGCAGGGAAGACGATCGGGATCTACAACGACTCCTGGACTGCCGCCATGCTGCCGCTCATGCTCGAGTCCGGCGGTCTCACGATGGACGACGTTCAGACGGTAGCCGCGACGACGAGCGTGATCCCACTTCTCCTCGAGGGCGAGATCGACGTGGCGACCGAGGTGACGAACCTCGGCGGGGTTGAGATCACCACTTCAGGCGGCGGCGATCCGCAGGTGTTGCTCGCATCGGAGGCGGGAGCGCCCGACACGCCGGTCTGGGTCTACGTCGCGAACGAGGACTTCGCTGCCGAGAACCCTGGCGTCGTGACGGCTTGGCTCGAGGCCACCAAGCAAGGGGCCGAGTGGGCCACCGAGAACGCCGAAGAAGCCGTGGCGCTGTTTGAGCAAGCGTATCCGGAGGTCGCGTCGGCACATGAGTACAACCTCGAGGCGTGGAGTGCCACGATCCCGCTCCTCACGAAGGATGGTGAGTTCTTCATCCAGACCGATGGGCAGTGGACGGCGTTCACGCAGGCGCTAGTGGGGGCAGATCAGCTCGAGGTAGCACTCGACCCCTCCGAGTACTACACGAACGAGTACGTACCGTAAGGTTCTTCGTGCATGGTCGGCGACGAACGGCCTACTCCTTCACGTACGGCTTGCCGTCCGCGGCGGGCGGCCGAACCCGGTGCGCCGCCCCGGCGACGATCAGGATCGTAACTAGGTACGGGATCATAGCGAGGAACTCCGTGGGGATCCCGACGCGGAGGATGTTGAGCTTGACCTGGAGCGAGTCGGCGAACCCGAAGATGAGGGCGGCTCCGAGCGCGCCGATCGGATGCCATCGTCCGAAGATCATCGCCGCCAGGCCGATGAAACCTCGGCCAGCGGTCATGCCCTCCTCGAATCGCCCGACGGCCCCGATGCTGAAGTACGCCCCGCCGATCCCCGCCACGACGCCCCCCAGGATCACGTTCCGGTAGCGCGTGAACAGCACGCGGATGCCGACGGTGTCCGCCGCCCTCGGATGCTCGCCGACAGATCTGACCCGCAGACCCCATCGCGTGTAGAAGAGCCCGATGAACATGAGGGCGACCGTGATGAACATCAGATACACGAAGACGTTATTGTCGAACAGGATCGGTCCGAGGAGCGGGATGTCCGAGAACAAGGGGATCTCGACGTTCTGGAAGCGACCGGGCGTGTTGAGCGTCTCGTTCTTCTGCAGG
>Ga0299907_10001038_pt1 | contig 15154 bp, 16 predicted proteins | sample RVTome_16_FD_198680 | JGI IMG/M metagenome (GOLD analysis project Ga0299907, IMG submission 198680) | Soil microbial communities from uranium-contaminated site in the Upper Colorado River Basin, Wyoming, United States - RVT152D67 (version 2) ... | reverse complement strand
AGGTCAGGATCATGATGCTTGCGCGGCGCTCACTATTCCCGCAATAGTTGAGCATTCACTGGACCAAAACCGGCGGCGGTGCAATTCTCAAAATGCAAGATATCTTCCATCGGACCCGGTGACCATGTTTCGGCTCGAGAACGTCGCCATGCGCTACGGTCGGGGGGCCGAGGTCCTGCACGACGTCGACCTCGAGCTCGATCGGGGCGAGCTCGTGCTCCTCAGGGGCCCGAGCGGCGCCGGAAAGACCTCGCTCCTGCGGCTGCTGGCTTTGATCCAGGCACCCTGTCGCGGCCGGATCAGCCTGCTCGGGCGCGACCCGACGGCGATCGGCCGGGAGGAACGGACTGCCCTGCGGCGCCGCATCGGCATGGTGTTCCAGGACATCCGCCTGCTCGACCATCTCTCGTCGTTCGACAACGTCGCCCTGCCGCTACGGCTTCATGGCGGCAGGGACGATCAGATCGCTGGCTTCGTATCCGAGATGCTGGCATGGTTCGGCCTGACCGAGGCCATGGAGGCCAAACCTCCAACCCTGTCGATGGGCCAGCGACAGCTGATCGCCATCGCCCGGGCGATCGTCACCCGGCCCGATCTCCTGCTGTGCGACGACCCGATCAGCCACATCGACCACGAGCGCCGACGCCGCCTGATGAACCTGCTCGCCAAGCTGCGCAAGCTCGGCACGACCGTGGTGATCGCGACCCACGACGAGCACCTGGTCGACCGCTATGCGCACCGGATCCTGCACATGACGCGCGGGCGACTGAAGACGCCGGTGCCGTCACCCGCGATGGCCGCCGCCGAATGATGCTCGCCGCGAGCGTGAGGCTGGGGCGCTTCGATCTGCCGCTCGAGCAGTCGGTGGCCGGCCGCTTCCTGCCCTGGATTCTCGCCGCGCTGGTCTACCTTTCGGTGGTGGCGCTGGGCCTCGCGGCGATCGCGGGCCGGGTGCTGGAGGCCTACGCCGCGCGCACCAAGCTGGTCACCGTGAGCCTGCCGTCGGGCGAGGACGCGCGGCCGGGCGAGGTCCAGATTGCGGCGGCGCTCGAGCTGCTGAACGGCACCGAAGGCGTCACGTCGGCTCGACCGGTGCCGATCGGGGAGCTCGAGGAGCTGGTCGAGCCCTGGCTCGGCCAGGCCGGGAAGGGTATCGGCCTGCCGCTGCCCAGGCTGATCGATGTCACGCTGGATCCGACGATCCGGATCGATCTGCCGGCCCTGCAGGAGCAGCTCCGGACAGTGGTCGCGGGAGCGACGATCGGCGTCGAGACCATCGCGCGGGATCGCGGCGAGCGCATGGCTGGCTTGGTGCGCGCCTGGGGAAGCGCCGCCGGGGTCGCCGTCCTGCTGAGCGCCCTGGCAGCGGTCATCCTGATCACCCGGGTCAGCCTGAACACCCAGCTTTCGAACGTCGAGCTGCTCCGGTGCCTGGGCGCACCGGACCGCTACCTGACGCGACAGTTCGAGCGCCACGCGCTGCTCGGCGCCCTGCGCGGCGGCGCGGTCGGATTCGGTCTCGCCGTCCCGACACTGGTCGCGCTGCTCTACAGCGGCTCCGGCGTGGAGGTGGCCGGCACGATCCGCCTGGGTCTTCAGCCGGGCGACTGGGCGCTCCTGGCCTGCGTGCCGGTGGTCTGCGCGCTTCTGGCCATGGCCATCGCGCGGATGGCCGCCACGCAGGGCCTGGCGAAGATGCCCTGAGCCGGGCGAACGCCGGCGAGCGGTGCGCAAGCAGATATCTCCATCGATGCCCGAGCCGACCGTCCAGCGCCTGCCTGCCGAAGCCGGCCGCGCGAGCCTCGGAGTGGTCGCGCGCTCGCTGCTGTTCAACGTCGCGTTCTGGGTCTGGACCGGCATTCTGGCGCTCGCGGCCCTGCCGCTCCTGCCGCTGCCGCGTCGGGCGATGCAGGCCATGGGGCGGTTCTGGGGGCAGAGCATCGACGCGCTGGCCCGAACCGTGGTCGGGCTCTCCTATGAGGTGCGGGGCCGGGAGCGCATCCCGCGGGAACCGGCGATCTTCGCGATCAAGCATCAGTCCGCCTGGGAGACCATGATCGTCCACTCCCTGCTGGACGATCCGGCGATCGCGCTGAAACGCGAGCTGACGCTGATCCCGCTGTTCGGCTGGTATCTCTTGCGCGCCGGCATGATCCGGATCGATCGCGGCGCCGGCGCCCGGGCCTTGCGCTCGCTCGTGGATGGCGCGAGGAGGGCCTTGGGCCGCGGCTCGTCGGTGGTCATGTTCCCGGAAGGTACCCGGGTCGCGCCCGGCCGGCGGCGGGCATACCAGCCGGGGATCGCGGCACTGTACCTGCAACTCGAGCGCCCGGTCGTGCCGGTCGCGCTCAACTCGGGGATGTACTGGAGCCGACGCAGCTTCCTCAAGCGCCCCGGCCGAATCGTCGTCGAGTTCCTCGAGCCGATCGAGCCCGGCCTCGACCGCAGGAGCTTCATGGCCGAACTCGAGCGGCGCCTCGAGGGCGCCAGCGAGCGCCTCCTCGCCGAGGCCGTCTGGCAGTTCGAGCATAGGCCGCGTGGACCGGCTTGATCCGCTGCTGGCGCCGCGTCGATGAGTACCCTTTTTCACCCGGTGCTGAGACTACGCGAGCCGTGGTGCCATCGCCTCGGCGAGAGTGACCTCCACCCTTACTCCATAGTCTCGCGAATGGCCGTTTCAGTGATGCTTTACCGGAATCAACGATGGCCCACTCAGGTCAGCAGGTAGTATTTCGAAGAGCAAGTGCACCATGGGTGCGTCGGTCTCGTTAAGGACTGTGTGATTGATGTCACCGGATTCGAAAAAATAATCGCCTGGTCCAAAGACGACCGTTTTGTCCGGCAGCACGTAAGTCATCTGGCCGGACGTGACCTGTCGGATGCAGGACCAACATGGTTGTGCTCACCCACATGGCCGCCTGGGGCAAGCGTCAGTTCGGTGACCCGAAGCTTGTACTTTTCGTTGATTCCGCTGAGGAAGCCCGCAACGGGCGCCTCGAACTTAATTTTGGCAACCAGGCCTTGGTATCCACCTTCACTGGGCTGCCGCCCGTTTGCGCAGCCGCTTCGCTTGTCCAGATAGCCGACGCCATTAATGGCAGGCCTGCCAGAGCTTGAAGAACATTCCGTCGGAAAGGTTGATCGCCCACCATGAGAATCTCCTGTTGTGAGCCGCACATCGAAACGTCGCGACCGCGATAATCGTCCTCTTGCAGCAAGCAGCACTAGTACAAAGAATGGACTGCCCTCGCGCGCGTAACGCGTGCTATGCTGGGTCATGCACCGCTATGGCCAATATTGTCCGGTGGCGCGGGCGGCGGAAATCCTTGCCGATCGCTGGACGGTGCTCATCATCCGTGAGCTTCTGGCCGACGTCAGTCACTTCAACGAGCTGGAGCGCGGCCTTCCCCATATATCCCGCACCCTCCTCGCCGAGCGCCTGCGGCGGCTGGAGCGAGCGAGCGTGTTGGAGCAGCGCATCGATGCGGGTGGCAAGCGGACCGGATATCGCCTGACACCCGCCGGACGCGACCTCCAGCGGATCATCGATGACTTGGGAGGCTGGGGAGCACGTTGGGCCTTCGGCAATCCGCGACCGAACGAGCTCGATCCGATCGTCCTTATGTGGTGGATGCGCCGACGCGTCTGTCTCGACCGCGTTCCCCGACGCCGCGTGGTGATTCGGTTCGACTTTCGCGGCGGACCAAAGCAAAGCTATTGGCTGCTCATCGAGCAAAATGACGTTTCAGTTTGTCTCAAGGATCCCGGGCACGACATCGATGTGCTCGTGACGGCCGACATCATAGCATTTTACCGAGTTTGGCTTGGTCGATCGACCCTGTCTGAGGCCCTGCGGCGAAAGCAGGTGCAATTGGACGGGGCGCCCGCGGATATTCGCGAGTTCCCGGAGTGGTTCGCCTGGAGCCCGATGGCGGATACTGTGCGCGCCGCACTTGCCGATCGGCATAAGGCGTCCGACAAAGTTTATCCTGTCGAACTGGCCGAGAGCGGGCGCAGGCTGAACTGAGAAGCTCGATATGTTTGCGCGCTCTAGCCCCGCAAGAGCCGCTCCGCGAGCAGGTGGAGCGGGCCGTCGACGATCCCCATCCCCTCGAGGTGGGCGACCGTGCTGAGCAGATAGTCGCAGCAGCGCCCCGAGACGCCCTTCCCCTGACGGATCAGCTCGAGCAGCTTCGCGTGGTCGAGCTTGCCGGCGTACTGCTCGTGGTCGCGGCGGACCACGTAACACCAGGCGAGCTGACGGCTGCCCTTCGAGGTCACCCACAGCCGTCTGCGCCGGTAGACCGCGGTGACCATCTCCCGCGCGTCGAGATAGGCCAGCACCTCGGCTTCCCGGGCCGGCTCGATGCGGAAGATCCGGCCGCGGCACGATCCGCCGCGATCGAGGCCGAGCACGACGCCCGGCAGCTCGCGGGTGCCGCGATGCACCCAGGAATAGACGCACGGGCTACGGTGATAGCCGTGCAGCCGCGCCTCGATCACCTCCTCGAACGGGAAGCCCGGTCGCCACATCAGCGAGCCGTAGGCGAACACCCAGATCGGCTCGGTCGATTGAGGAATCGAGCTCAAAGGCTGAGATTGAACGCGATCGAGATGCGCGCGCGCTCGCCGAGATAGGGCCGGACCGCGTGCGACAGCCAGGAGGGGAACAGAACCATCTGGCCGGCCTTGGGGTAGATCAGCTCGCTGGCGCCGACCGACTGGCCGCCCGGCGTGGCGAACGCCAGGAGCGGCGCGTACATGGCCGGTGCCACGCCGCGCGGATCCTGCATCTCGAACTCGCCGCCCAGCGCCTGGTCCTCGCCGATGCCGCCGTCGTCGACATAGTAGGTGCCGGACCAGAAGCAGCCCGGATGGGTGTGGAACTCGTTGCCGTGGCCCTTGCGGTTGACATTGGCCCAGGCATTGGTCTTCCAGGCGACGCGGAGCGCCTTGCCGGCGCGATCCGAGGTCAGCCGCGTGGCGAGCTCGCGCGCGGCGTCGAGCAGGCGCTTCGCGGCCGGACCGCCCCACGTCTCGAAGTCCCAACTCGACTGCCAGCCGCCGAGATTGCTGTGATGGACACCGGCCTCCTTCCGCTCCTGCTCGAGAATCAGGCGCCCCAGCTCCGCATTCAGCGCCTCCGCATCCTCCAGCGTGGCGATCGCCACCGGCGTCGCGAAATAGCTGCGCAGCTCGGCCTTGATGCGGCTCATGATTCGCTTCCGTCGTCCATGGCCGAGTCGGCCCGGTCCAGAAAAAAGCCTCAGCCGGCGTCGTTCGGGCGGGCTCTCGCCAGCGCCTGACGATCGTAGGCCTGGCCCTCGGCGATGACGCCCCGGCGGACCGCCCGGGTGCGCGTGAAAAGGCTCTGCAGCTTGTCGCCCTCGCCCCAGCGGATCGCCCGCTGCAGCGCCGCGAGATCCTCGGTGAAGCGGCCGAGCATCTCCAGCACCGCCTCGCGGTTGTGCAGGAACACGTCGCGCCACATCACCGGGTCGGAGCCCGCGATCCGGGTGAAGTCGGTAAAGCCGCCGGCAGCGTAGCGCAGCACCTCGCTCTGCAGGTGCTCCTCCAGGTCGGCGACGGTGCCGACGATGCAGTACGCGATCAGGTGCGGCAGGTGCGAGGTGATGGCGAGCACGCGGTCGTGGTGCTCGGGCGTCATGGTCTCGACCCTCATGCCCGCCGCCCGCCACATGCCGGCAACCACCGCGACCGCCTCGGGATCGGTGTCCTCGATCGGCGTGAGGATGCAGTGGCGGTTCTCGAACAGCGTGTCGAACGCCGCCTCCGGGCCGGAGTGCTCGGTGCCGGCGACCGGATGCCCGGCGACGAAGCGGCTTCGCGCCGGCAGATGGGGCACCACGTCACGGATGATCGGGGCCTTGATCGAGCCGACATCGGTCACGATCGCCTGCTCGGCCAGTCCCGGTGCCATGGCGCTCGCGACCGGGCCGGCCGACCCCGGCGGGGTGCCGATGACCACGAGGTCCGCCCCCTCGACCGCCTCGAGCGGCGAGGTGGTGGTGCGGTCGGCGAGGCCGAGCTCGCGGGCCTTTGCGAGCGTCGTCTCGGTGCGGGCGCAGGCGACGATCTCGTCCGCCAGCTTCTCCCGCCTCATGACCAGGGCGAGCGAGCCGTTGACCAGGCCGATGCCGATCAGCGCGACGCGCCGGAAATGGGGCGCTGGCGCGTCCTTCATGCCAAGAACTCCGCGAGGCTTCGCACGACGGCGTGGTTCTCGTCCTCGAGCCCGACCGAAATGCGCAGGCATTCGGGCAGACCATACGCCGCCATCGGCCGGGCAAGAATGCCGTGCGTCTCCAGATGTGCGCTGGCCGCGGCCGCCGACCTGTCGCCGTCCGGAGAAAACCGGACCAGGACGAAGTTGGCCACGCTCGGATGCACGATCACGCCGAGCCCCGCGATCTTCGAGGCGAGCCAGGCCAGCCAGCGGTCGTTGTGCTCGCGCGCCCGCTCCTGGTGCTCGAGATCCTCGAGGGCGGCGATGCCCGCCACCTGCGCCGGCATGCCGACGTTGAAGGGCCCGCGGATGCGGTCCAGCACGTCGACCACGGCGGGCGACGCGTACAGCCAGCCGAGCCTGAGCGCGGCAAGCCCGAACAGCTTCGAGAAGGTCCGGGTCATCACCACGTTCTCGGCCCGGTCGACCAGCTCCAGGCCGGCCGAGTAGTCGTTGCGGCGGACGAACTCGGCGTAAGCGGCGTCGATCACCAGCAGGACGTCGTCCGGCAGGCCGGCGTGCAGCCGCGCCAGCTCGTCCGAGCTCAGATAGCTGCCGGTCGGGTTGTTGGGGTTGGCGAGGAAGACCATGCGGGTGCGGCTCGTGAGCCGGGCCAGCAGGGCGTCGACGTCGGCGCAGAGCTCGCGCTCGGGCGCGGCCACCGGCAGCGCGCCGACGCCGAGCGCCGAGAGCCTGTACATGAGAAAGCCGTGCGCGCTGTAGAGGATCTCGTCGCCGGGCCCCGCATAGGCGCGCGTCAGAAGCTGGATCAGCTCGTCCGAGCCGGCGCCGCAGACGATCCGGGCGGGATCGAGCCCGAAGCGGGTGCCGAGCGCCCGACGCAGCGCCCGGGCGCCGCCGTCCGGATAGCGGTGCATCGCCAGCGCGATCGCGTGTACCGCCTCGATCGCCTTCGGGCTCGGCCCAAGCGCGGATTCGTTGGCCGACAGCTTGACGATCCGGGCCGCGCCTTCGGCCTCGGCCTTGCCGCCGACGTAGGGCTCGATCTCCAGAATGCCGGGACGCGGCCTGAGGCTGGCCATGAGGAGGACCTTGCGGGGCTGGATGAGCGGCGAAGCGGACGGCCGGGCTTTTTGCTAGCCCGACGACAACGGCCGAGGGTAGCCGCCGACCGGCACGATCCGCAAGACCTCGGCCTGGGCCGCTTTCCGGACCTCTGCCAGGCGCTGATCTCCTTCGGCGACGAAATCGCTCACCTCGACCAGATGGACCGCCTGGGGCAGGTTGGCCGGACGGTGGACGGCCAGCCAGACCGCTTCGAGCCCGACGGTCGCCAGGAGATCCCGCAGCCGGGCGCGCGACACTCCGCCTTCGGCCTCGATCGCCAGCAAGGCGAGGTCGTCGCCGCTCGGCTCCGGCTCGATCCGGCCCAGCGCCAGTGCGCTCGACTGCTCGCCATCGCCCGGCCCGTACGGGACGAAGGGCAGACGGGCGAACGCGCGCAGGCGGTCGTGCTGCTCGGCGATCAGCGCCAGCCACCAGGGATCGTCGTCGCCGGGCAGCGGCAGGACGGCGACCGCCGCGCTGCCGTCGCTCACGCTGCGTACCGCCTGGCTCGCGCTCTCGACCCGGGTCATGGGCGTCACCGACCCGAACTGGTCGCGCGCCAGATCCCAGATGCGAAGCGCCCTGCCCGGCACGAATACAGCGACCGAGAGCGGCGTCTGGAGACGGGTCTGCGCACCGATCAGCTCGCGCCACATGCGCACCAGGACCGGGGTCGGGAACCGGCCGGCGGCGAGCGTCGCCAGACGTCGCAGGATGACCGCCTCGCGCCCGGGACGGCTCGCCAGGCGCCCGTTGCGACCGTCGTTCTTGATCTGGCCGATCCGGCGCACCACCGCCGTGCGCTCGATCAGACGATCGAGGATCTCCTGGTCGATTCGATCGACTTCCGCCCGAAGATCCTCGAGCGGAGGTGCTGCCGCTTCCATCGAGACCGGAACCTGCCCTGGACGCCGCGCACACTAGTCCGCCGCCGGCCGGAAAGTAAAGTCGGCATTGACTTTTGCCGGGGCACCCGCCAACTGGGATGCGCTGCTGCTTCGCCCACGAGAGCCTGTCTTCCTGGAATGGCATTTGCTCCGCTGCTGTCGGTCGTCGATCTCGATACCGCTCGTCTTCCCGGCCACCGGGTCCGGCTGGCCACGTCGCGGCCGCTCAGGCTGGACTGTGGGGCCGAGCTCGGCCCGATCACCGTCGCCTATCAGACCTACGGGCGCCTCGATGCCGCGCGCCGCAACGCCATCCTCGTCTGCCATGCCCTGACCGGCGACCAGTTCGCCGCCGAGCCGCACCCGGTCACCGGCAAGGAGGGCTGGTGGGACCTGATGATCGGCCCCGGCAAGCCCTTGGACACCGACCGCTACTTCGTCATCTGCCCCAACGTGCTGGGCGGCTGCATGGGCACCACCGGGCCGGCGGACGTCGATCCCGCGACCGGCCAGCCCCATGGCCTCGGCTTCCCGGTGATCACGATCGGCGACATGGTCCGGGTCCAGGCGCTGCTGCTCGACCACCTCGGCATCGAGCGCCTGTTCTGCGTGATCGGCGGCTCGATGGGCGGCATGCAGGTGCTGGAGTGGGTCGCCCGCTATCCGGAACGCGTGGTGAGCGCGGCGCCGATCGCCAGCGCGGCGCGGCATTCGGCGCAGAACATCGCCTTCCACGAGGTCGGGCGGCAGGCGATCATGGCCGATCCCGACTGGCAGGGCGGCAACTATCATCGCGCCGGGACGCGCCCGACCCGCGGCCTGTCGGTGGCGCGCATGGCGGCGCACATCACCTATCTGTCCGAGACGGCGCTGCACCGCAAATTCGGCCGCGCGCTCCAGGACCGCCAGGGGGTCACCTACGGCTTCGACGCCGACTTCCAGGTCGAGAGCTACCTGCGCCACCAGGGGATCAGCTTCGTCGACCGGTTCGATGCCAACTCCTATCTCTACATCACCAGGGCGATGGACTATTTCGACCTCGCCGCCTCCTACGACGGCGTGCTGGCGAACGCGTTTCGCCGCTCCAGCACCCGCTTCTGCGTGATTTCCTTCACTTCCGACTGGCTGTTCCCGACCGCCGAGAGTCGCGAGCTGGTGCGCGCGCTGACCGCGGTCGCGGCCAACGTCTCGTTTTGCGAGATCACGACCGATCGCGGGCACGACGCGTTCCTTCTGGACGAGCCCGAGTTCCATCGCGTGCTCTCGGGCTTTCTGGACGGCGCGGCCTCCCTCTGCGGGCTGCGCTGATCGCCCCCGGGATAGTCGAATGTCCGGGATCGCCGATGCCCGCAACGGCTTGCGCCGGGACCTACGCCTGATCGCGGACCTGGTCGAGGCGAATGCGCGGGTCCTGGACGTCGGCTGCGGCGATGGCGCGTTGCTCGCCCATCTCGCCCGCACCAAAGGTGCGGATGCGCGCGGCATCGAGCTCAGCCATGGCGGGGTGCACGAATGCGTGAGCCAGGGCCTCGCGGTGGTGCAGGGCGACGCCGATACCGACCTCGCGATCTACCCCGACGGCTCGTTCGACTACGTGGTCCTCTCCCAGACCATCCAGGCGATGCGGCGCCCGCGCGAGGTGCTCGAGAACATGCTGCGGATCGGCCGCTACGGCATCGTCTCGTTCGCCAACTACGCCCACTGGCGCGCGCGGCTGCAGCTGCTGTTCGGCGGTCGCATGCCGATCGCGCGCTGCCTGCCCGAGCCGTGGTACAGCACGTCGAGCATCCACCCTTGCACGCTCGAGGATTTCGAGCGCCTGTGCGCCGAGCTCGGCCTCCGGATCGAGCACCGCATGTGCCTGGGTGCCCGCGGCGAGCCCAACCGGCTTTTCTCGCACATCTGGCTGGACAACCTGTTGAGCGAGCAGGCCCTGTTCGTGCTCACCCGGCCGACGCCCGACCGCCCCGACGGCGCGGCTGATCGGACACCCGCTCGGCGGCGGCCACAGCGCGCGGCACCGGAACGTATCCCGGCATCCGACGGCGCTTGAGCGCCGGCTCGGCGGGCGCCGCATAGATCTGCTTCTCCGCGGTCATCATCACCACGCCGGAGAACCGTTTCGCCCAGCGCAGCCCGATCCGCTCCCAGGCGAACGCGGTGCGCAGCAGGAGGCGCGATCTGCCGGGCGGCACGTAGAGCGCCCTCGCGGTGCGCTGGGGCGCGAACAGGTTGCCGGACAGGACCTGCTTGAGCTGCGAAGCGCTGTACGGCCGACCCTGGCCGAACGGGGTCGCCTCGCTCAGGCACCACAGGCCCCGGCGGTTCGGCACGACGATCAGGGCTTGGCCGCCGTCGGCCAGCACCCGCCACAGCTCCCGCAGCACCCGCTGCACCTGCTCCGCGGACTCGAGCGCATGCACCAGGAGCGCGCGATCAATGCTGCGGTCGGCGAGCGGCAGCTCGTCCTCGCTGGCCATGGCCACCTGGTTGGGACGGTCCGGTGGCCAAGCCGTCACGCCCTGGGCCGGCGGCATGATCACGCACGCGCGCTCCGCCGCCTCGGTCAGCGGGCCGAGAAACGGCACCGCGTAGCCCATGCCGAGCACGCGCATGCCGCTGAGGTCCGGCCACAGCACACGGATCTGCCGGCCGAGCAGACGGCGCACGAGCTGCCCCTGGCGCGTGCCATAAAAGGTCTGCAGATCGATTATGTCCGGGCGCATGGTGGTCGCTCGGGACCCGTTGTCCAAGTTATAGATGTTCAGATAGGGGGTGCCGGCGGCTTTGTGAACCGTCCGGCACGGCAGGAGCAAGGGGAGGAACCATGGCCACGCTCGAGATCGAGCAGATTCCGGTGCTCAGCGACAACTACGTCTACCTGATCCACGAGCCGCGCGCCGGCACCACGGCGGTGGTCGACCCGGCGGTCGCCGGGCCGGTTCTCGAGCGGCTCGAGGCCAGGGGCTGGAAGCTGGACTGGATCCTCTCCACGCACCACCACGCCGACCACACCGGCGGCAATCTCGAGGTCAAGCGGGCGACCGGCTGCAAGGTGGCGGGGGCGAAGGCGGATGCGGCGCGCATCCCCGGCATCGACGTCCAGCTCTCCGAAGGCGACCGGTTCCGCCTCGGCGAGCTCGAGGCCGAGATCTTCGAGACGCCGGGCCACACCTCGGGCCATATCAGCTACTGGTTCCCGCAGGCCCGGGCGCTGTTCTGCGCGGATACGCTGTTCTCTTTGGGCTGCGGGCGGGTGTCCGAGAGCAGCTTCGAGCAGATGTGGCACTCGCTCTCCAAGCTCGCGCGGCTGCCCGACGACGCGGTCGTCTGGTGCGCGCACGAATATACGCTCACCAATGCCCGCTTCGCCCTGACCATCGACCCGGATAATCCGGCGCTGAAGGAGCGTGCGGCCGAGGTCGAGCGGCTGCGAAGTCAGGGAAAACCGACCGTGCCCTCGGGGCTTGGCGCCGAGCGCGCGGCCAACCCGTTCCTTCGCGCGGGTGATCCGGCGATCCGCGAGCGGCTCGGCCTGGAGAGCGCGAGTGATGCCGAGGTGTTCGCCGAGATTCGCCGCCGCAAGGACCGGTTCTAAGCGCCCCGACCGCGGACGGTCCTGGGCGGGTCCTAGGCGGCGCGCGGCCGCGGGTCGGCCTCGGCCACGTGCACCGTGACCTCAAAGGCTCTCAGCATCTCGCGCATCGCCACCGGCGGCGGCCGGTCGGTGAACAGGTCGTCCACCTCGCGCATCGAGCCCAGCCGGACCATGGCGCTGCGGCCGAACTTGGTGTGGTCGGCGGCGAGGTAGACCCGGCGCGAATTCTCGACGATCGTCCGCGCGACCCGGACCTCGCGGTAGTCGAAGTCGAGCAAGGCGCCGTCGCTGTCGATGCCGCTGATGCCGATGATCCCGACATCGACCTTGAACTGGCGGATCAGGTCGATGGTCGCCTCGCCGACGATGCCGCGATCGCGCGCGCGCACCAGCCCGCCCGCGACGATCACCCGGAAGTCCGGGTTGTCGCACAGGATCGTCGCGACGTTCAGGTTGTTGGTCACGACCGAGAGCCCCTTGTGGGCGAGCAGCGCCCTGGCGACCTCCTCGGTGGTCGTGCCGATATTGACGAACAGGGACGCGTGGTCCGGCACATGGGCCGCGAGCAGCCGGGCAATCCGCCGCTTCTCCTCGAGGCACAGGACCTGGCGGGTCGGGTAGGCGAGGTTCTCGACGCTCGATCCGAGCCCGGCGCCGCCGTGATAGCGCTGCAAAGCACCTTCGGCGCACAGCGCGTTGATGTCGCGGCGGATGGTCTGCGGCGTCACCTGGAACTGCTGGGCGAGCGCGTCGATCGCGGCAAAGCCGTGGCGCCGCACCACGTCGACGATCTCCCGGCGGCGCACGGCATGAGCCGAAGCCGCGCCTTGCGAGCCCACCAGCATGGCCGCAGAGGCTAGCAGAACAGCTTTCCGAGCGAAAGCCGTTCCTTTCGGAACAGAACATATTGCGGGATCGAGTTTTCGCTTGCGAAAACAACAGGCCTATGCCAAAGGACGATCCACTGTCGCGAATTCGCGCCACCGGCATGCCGAAGTGGCGCGGAAACGCGGCGGTGGTGGCGCGAAAGCGCGCCACGGCTGGCCACTCGGGCGTCGCGTTTTCGCGACAGCCGTAGCGAAAATGCGCCGGTCCATTGGACCGGGTGGGCGAAGACGGGTCGGGGGACTTGGCACTTGGCGACGGACCATCCGGTCGACCTCCTGGTCGTCGGCGGCGGGGTCAACGGCACCGGCATCGCGCGCGATGCCGCGGGCCGCGGCCTCTCGGTCCTCTTGTGCGAGCAGGACGACCTCGCGAGCCACACTTCCTCGGCCAGCAGCAAGCTGATCCACGGCGGGCTGCGCTACCTCGAGCACTACGAGTTCCGCCTCGTGCGCGAGGCGCTGATCGAGCGCGAGGTGCTGCTGCGCGCGGCGCCGCACATCATCTGGCCGCTGCGCTTCGTCCTGCCGCACGAGCCCGGCATGCGCCCGGCCTGGATGGTCCGCCTCGGCCTGCTCCTCTACGACCATCTGGGCGGCCGCGAGCGGCTGCCGGGCTCGCAGCGGCTCGACCTGCGCCGCGATCCGGCCGGCGCGCCTCTCAAGGAGGCCTATCGCACGGGCTTCGCTTATGCCGACTGCTGGGTCGAGGACGCGCGCCTCGTGGTGCTGAACGCGATCGACGCCGCCGAGCGCGGCGCCGAGATCCTGACCCGGCAGCGCTGCACCGCCGCGCGCCGGGCGAACGGCCTGTGGTACGCCACCCTACGTCCGCAGGGCGGCGGCCCGGAGCGCGTGGTCCGCGCCCGCTGCCTGGTCAATGCCGCGGGCCCCTGGGTCTCGCGCTTCCTCACCGAGAGCCTGAGCATGCCGGCGCTCAAGCGGGTGCGCCTGGTCAAGGGCAGCCACATCGTCGTGCCCCGGCTGTATGAGCACCCGGATCCCTACATCCTGCAGCACACCGATCGCCGCATCGTGTTCGTCATTCCCTACGAGCAGCGCTACACGCTGATCGGCACGACCGATCTCGACTACGAGGACGACCCCGCCAGGGTTCGAATTTCCGATGCTGAGATCGACTATCTCTGTCGCGCCGTCAGTCGCTATCTGATCGATCCGGTGACCCCCGAGCAGGTGTGCTGGAGCTATGCCGGCGTCCGGCCCCTGTACGATGACGCCGCGAGCGACGTCTCCGCCGTGACCCGCGACTACGTGTTCGATCTCGACCAGCCGGAGGGCGATGCGTCGCTGCTTTCGGTGTTCGGCGGCAAGATCACCACCTACCGCAAGCTCGCCGAGCACGCCCTGGACAAGCTCGAGCCCGTGGTGGGTTTCGAGGCCGGCGCCTGGACGGGCAAGGCTTCCCTGCCGGGCGGCGACATGCCGGGGGCCGACTTCGACGCCTTTCTGGCCGAGCTGCGGCGCGAGCATCCCTGGCTGCCGGCCGACCTCGCGAGGCGCTACGCCAGGGCGTACGGCACCCGCGCCCTGCGCGTGCTCGACGGCGCCCGAGACCTCGGAGGCCTGGGCGAGCATCTGGGCGACGGCTTGTACGAGGCCGAGGTGAGCCATCTGGTCGAGCACGAGTGGGCGCGGACCGAGGAGGACATTCTCTGGCGCCGCTCCAAGCTCGGCCTGCACATCAGCGAGAAGACCGCCGAGCGCCTGCGCGTCTGGCTCGGCGTGAAGAGCGAGGTCGCCGCAGCCGGAGCAGGCTCATGACGCTGCGGCTCGGGAACCTCACCAGACGGATCGACGCCGAGGCCGGTCGGCACAAGAGGCCGCCGGGTTGGCCCGGGGCCGTCCGGCACGTTGACACCCTTCGGCGTGCACGTGACAAATCGCAACCGAGGAAGTGGGAGACCACGCAAATGGGAGGCGCTCTGATGAGAACGAGACTGATGGCGGCAACGGCCGCTGTCGCCCTGTTGGCATCCGCCGGTCCCGGCTATGCCGGCATGGAAGAAGCCGAAAGGTGGATCGACGAGGAGTTCCAGCCTTCGACGCTCTCCAAGGAAGAGCAGATGGCGGAGATGGAATGGTTCGTCACCGCCGCCGAGCCATTCGTCGGCATGGAGATCAACGTCCTCTCCGAGACCATTCCGACCCACACCTACGAGTCCGAGACCCTCACCCGGGCGTTCCAGGAGATCACCGGCATCCGGGTCAACCATCAGCTTCTGGGTGAAGGCGAGGTCGTGCAGGCCGTGCAGACCCAGATGCAGACCAACCGGAATCTCTACGACGCCTACATCAACGACTCCGACCTGATCGGGACGCACTCGCGCCTGCAGCTGGCCGTCAATCTCTCCGACTGGATGGAGGGCGAGGGCAAGGACGTCACCAATCCGATGCTCGACGTCGACGACTTCATCGGCAAGTCGTTCACCACCGGTCCCGACGGCAAGCT
>Ga0299907_10001037_pt1 | contig 15156 bp, 10 predicted proteins | sample RVTome_16_FD_198680 | JGI IMG/M metagenome (GOLD analysis project Ga0299907, IMG submission 198680) | Soil microbial communities from uranium-contaminated site in the Upper Colorado River Basin, Wyoming, United States - RVT152D67 (version 2) ... | reverse complement strand
GGTGTCTCTGCGTATTGCGGCGCGGCCTTTGAATATATGTGTGCTACTCCGAGCCCGGAATCAGAGGTGGCTGCCTCCGCCTCTCTCCCCGACCATCCACCCGGTCACGCCGTAGACGGAAACCCCGTCACCCACTGGGGCGCAGGTGCGGACGTGCCGCAGTGGATCGAGATCCACTTCGACGGGGAAATGGAGGTGACGGGGGTTCGCCTGACAGTCGACCAATATCCTCCGGGCCCAACCGGCATGCCGTATGGGGACGATTGGCAACCGGGCAATTGGTCCATCTGGCCGATGTGAGCCAGGACACCGACATGTTCGATGTCCTCGAGATCGCCGTAGACAAACCACGGGTCGTCGTTGCTGTGAGGGTTGAGACCGTGGAGAGCCCATCGTGGGTGGCCTGGAGGGAGATCGAAATCGTCACCGTCGACTGACGTCCGGACTTCAGTCACCTCAGGTCTGCCTCGTGCCCATAGCCGAAATCCTTAACCCAACTCAAAGCCCTCCTTGGATAATTCGCCATGGATCTCTGGTCTGCCCTCCGGTCCCGTCGGTTCGTTGTCCCCCTCGTCTCGACCGCCATCGCTTTGCTTGTGGCCCTGGCGCTCCTTGTCGTCCTCCCTGCCATTGACAAACCGTCTGCAGACCCGACTCCCTTGCAACAGGTCTTGCGGGAGATCCACCCCGATGGGACCTGGTCTCAGGAGACCGCCCTCCGCGCCTTCGCCGCGGTCTTCGGGCCCTTGCCGGGAGTGCTCGTGCCTGAGGGGCCTGAGGCGGAAGTGGAATTCGGGACGGTCGCGCTGCGCATGCTCGCTCTGTACATCGACGAGATCACCGCCGAGCAGAGAGAGGCAGCACTGGAGGCCGCCGGACCACTCGCCAAGTTCCTCACCCCGGATGCAGAATCGTCGAGTCCGGCCGCCCGACCAGTTGTGGCGATGGGGGTCCCGAACCTGACCACCATTCTCGCCGCCGACTCCGACAGCTATGAGACCGAGATCGAGTCGATCATCACCGGCATCGAATCAAAGATCGGTCGCCCTCTCGGGATCGACTTCGACGTGATCGTCTCCCCCGAGCCAAATGGGATCCTTCACGCAACGGCTAATCCAACGACTTCGGATGGAGAGAACATCACCGGTTGTGAGATCACCATCCTCCCCAACGCCCAGACACATTCGGGAAAGAACCTCACCGCCGTCCTCGCCCATGAGACCTGGCATTGCTTCGAATTTTCACGTCTCGGCACCATGTCGCGCCACAAAGGCTCTCCGCCGTGGATCATCGAGGGACAGGCGATGTGGGTGGGAGAAGCATTCGTCGGCGGGAGCGAAGGTCTCGAGCCGGCCGACCGCCATTGGAAGGAGTATCTCATCGACCCCGGCCCGGGCACGGGCCTGTTCGCCAGGTCCTACGACGCCATCGGCTTCTACTCCCACCTCCACGACCAGGGAATCAACCCGTGGACTGTGCTCGATCCCATCCTCGACCAAACCTCCAACCTGGCCGCATTCAACATCGCGGTTGGTGGCCAATCGCTCGACGTGGTGACTACCTGGGCTCCGAGCTGGTACCGGGATGGTCTCCCGACCAGCACGTTCGCCCTGGTCAACGCTCCGGGTATCCCCGGACCCGAGACACGACCCATCCCGGCGACATTCACCATCTCCAGTGGGACCTTCCAGCAGGTCTCCGCCCTCGACCCATTGTCCGCGGCGGTCGCCGATGTGGAAGTGGAAGCCGAGATCCTCACTATCGACGTAATAGGCCAGGGGGTCGTCGGCGACATGGTTTTCGGTGAAGAGATCGTCTTCGTGGCCAACACTCGCTCCTTCTGCATGGTCGAAGACTGCGCCTGCCCGGACGGGACCCCGGGCCCGTCCGGTCATCTCGGCGACGAACTTCGGGTGGCCGTGACCGGCGACGCTCTTAGCGGCAGCGACGCCCAGCTCAGGGGCTGGTCCATCCAGGAGTGGTGTCAGCAGGAAGACGATGAGTCTCCACCGGCGCCACCCGGATCGGGCGGTGGCCCGGGGTCCCCCTGTGAGGGTGGTTGTGCAAGCAGCAACGGCGACCCCCACCTGACCACGATCGATGGGAGGGCATATGACTTCCAGGCCGCGGGCGAATTTGTCATGCTCCGGTCCGACGATGTCGAGATCCAGGCTCGACAGGAGCCCTATCAGCAATCGACCTCGGTCACCATCAATACCGGAGTCGCCGTCGCCGCCCAGGGTGGGCGCGCCGCCGTCTACTCCGATGGACTCGGTCTTCGGCTTTTCGTGGATGGCACAGAAACCCCGCCAGATCAGCCAACCAGCTCCGGTGGCTTGCAGATCACCCCTGTCGTCGACGGGATTCAGATCGTGGCTCCCGACGGGACCACGATCTGGGCGCTTGGGCTCGGGGAGTGGGGGATCAACATCCTCGTGGACCCATCACCAGCACTCCGCCAAGAAGCCAGCGGTCTCCTCAGTGCTAGCGGCGCCGGGCCGTTGCCCGCCTTGCCCGACGGCATCGAAGTCGACGTCGAATCCGACTACCACACTGCCCTCTATACCGATCTCGCCGACGGATGGGCCGTCACCACTGAGACCACTATCTTCGACTACGAGGAGGGCGCCAACTCCCAGACCTACCGGGATCGATCGATGCCAGAAGCGGGTACGCCCATCGACTTCTCCGACCTCTCCGAAGCTCTCCAAGAACTTGGCCTCGATGAGTGTGGGTCGATCAGCGACGAAGCCCTTCTCATCCAATGCGCCTTCGATGTAGCGACCACCGGAGACGCCGGGTTCGTGGGTTCCTATCAGTCGACCAACCAGTTCCTGACGACCGCGTCCGAGGAGGAGCCGGGATCGATCACGGCGGGGCCACTGACCCCGTTGCTCGAGGATGTCGCGGTCGTGTCCGGATCCGGGCTCGATGACGACGGAATTCTGTATCTCTCGGTTGGATACGAAGACCAGCGACAGGAACTGGTAGCCATCGATCCGCTAGGCCAGGTGGTGCTGGCGAAGACAGAAACCGAGGACCGGGGGCAGCTCGCGTTCGCCGCCGATTCGGTATGGGTCAGCACGACAACCGAGAGCGGCTGCATCATCAGTCGCTTCGACCCCTCCCTCGTACTTGAAAGCACGATTGAAGTGGATTGTGTCCTCAGCCTGTTCCCTCCCCAACTCGTCGCGGCCGGTGATGCAATCTGGGCCCATCAGCCGGGGTTCGGCCTGACGAGGATTGATCCGGCCAACAACAGTCTGGGTGGGAGTGTTCCCCTTCCTTTCCCCAACGGATACCTGCGGAGCACCGGTGACACGATCTTCTACTCAGATCCCAACGAGGGGAACTTCACACTCACGCCCGGCGCGGGTGCGTTCGAGGAGCTTGGCACGACGAGCGTCTTGGTCTATCCCGGTGGTGATGGGATTTGGGAGCAGTCAGCGGACTCGGTCTTGTATTACGCGGGTTCCGGGGTGCCAGCGGTGAGGGTGGCCACAGACGGAACGTTGGTCGGGGCGACCGAAGACACGGCCCTGGTTGAGAGGATCACCGGAAGTGGCCCCGAATTGTGGGGATACCCAGCGGATGGTGGCACGCCGACTCAATTGGCCACCGGACCAACAGTCGGAAGTGGCAGCGAAGAGACAACCCTTGACTATTTTGACAACGATCCCCCCATCACGTCGGAGGGATTCATCGTCAAGTTTTGGGTGGTCCACCCTCAATCAGACGACAGTCCGACGGCCCTCTTCGTGCAGGCGATCAGTCCTCCCCGGTGATGTGCCACGCCGATCACGGTCCATACCTGACGCCCCCCTCCCTCTTGGTTAGGGTTGCGACCCGTTGGTGCCGGAGTCGAGACACGTGTTGGGGGAATGAGAGACGTGCACTCAGAACCGAATGAATACGTCGGTTGGCGGCGGATGGTGTCGGCCGGAATCGCGACGGCCGTGCTCGTCGTGGCCGGAGCGGCATACGCGGCCGATGAGCCGACGACCACCACAACAGAGCCTGGCACGACGACGTCAGCAGCCGAATCGACCAGTACAACGACGACTGAGGCGGACCCGGTACCCGAAGAGGGTGACGCCTCCGACAACGTCAAGCTCCTCCCCCGACCAGAGATCGTCTTCCCCGTGGCGGGTGAGCATTCTTTTGTGGACACGTTCGGCGCTCCCCGTGACGGGGGGCGTCGCACGCACAAAGGCAACGACATATTCGCGGCCAAGGGCACCCCGGTGGTGGCTGTTGCCGACGGCACAATCGCGCTGATGGATACGGGGAATCTGGCCGGGCAGTACATCGGCCTTCGCCACGACGACGGGTGGCGTTCGATGTACATGCATCTGAACAATGACACCCCTGGCACCGACGATGGACAGGGGATCGGCTTTGCGGAAGGAATCCGAGAAGGGCAGCATGTCAGCGCCGGCACCGTCATCGGTTTTGTCGGCGACAGCGGAAATGCCGAGTCGACCTCCCCACATCTCCATTTCGAACTCCACCAGCCGGATGGGGCAAAGATCAACCCGTTCTCGGCGCTGATCGATGCCCTGCACCTCGAAACGGTTTCCGGCGAGCCCGTCTCAACTGTCGTGGCGTCAGGTGAGCAAGGCGCCGACACCTTCAACACCACCCTGGTAGGCAACCTGGATCCTGACGGAACCGGGTTCAATGCCGATATCGCAGTCAGCGGCGAGCACGTCTTCATGGGGACTTGGGGCCGGCCCGGGCGTTGTCCGGGGACAGGGGTGAGGACCGTCGACGTATCTGACCCCACAAAACCCGTGAAAGTCGCCGCTTTCGCTGATGGTGACGAGTTCCCTGGCACCGGTGCCGAATCCATCTGGGTCGGCGAGATCGAGACGTCAGAATTCGAAGGAACTCTTGGTGTCATCGGACTCCGACTCTGTGAGAACAACTGGCGGGGCAGGCTTGGCGGCGACTTCGCCGGCCTCGCCATCTACGACCTCACCGATCCGTCCAACCCGGTGCTACTGTCAACGGTCCATTCGGGTGAGAACACGCAGGGCGTGCATCACGTCGATGTCATCTCGAATGGCGACCGGATCATGGCGGCGATGACGGTGCCGCAGTCGCATCTCCACCACGAAGACGGAATCGGCGACATTCGGTTCCTCGATCTCAGCGACCCGAGCCGCCCGGTTGATCTCTCCGACTGGGATTTGCGTCGGGATGGGCCGACGAGGGTCGTGGACGACCTGACGACGGAGGTGGGGGACGAGGCACTGTCCGGGCACAGCGTGACCTGGCTCGGTCCAACTCAGGCCGTGGTGGCTCACTCAGCCGCCGGTCTGATCGTCCTCGACCTGTCCAATCCGAGACGGCCCGATTACGTCACGACGGCCACCCCATACGACACCTCCGAGGTCGCCGGGCAGCACGAATACGGACGAGGCCATGGGCACAACGCCCACTCCGGCTGGCTCTACGACGACAGCATCCTCGTCCAGGACGACCAGCAGCTCGGCTCGCCGTCCGGGGATGAAGACGGTTGGGGCCATCAGGTCATCTACGACTTCTCGGACCCAACGGAACCTGTGCCGCTGTCGACGTTCACCACCGAGAACTCGGTGGCCGGTGAGGACGAGAGGGTAGGACGCGACGGCTACTACAGCGCCCACACCTCGATTCCCTATGGAGAGGACAGCGAGTTGATCGCATGGTTCTCAGACGGCGTGCGGGTGGTGAGCCTCGCCGACCCATCCCAGCCCACAGAAGTTGCCTACTTCGTGCCACCACCTCGGGCCGACCCCCAAGGCTGGTGGGTCGCTCCCGACGGGACCAGGGAGATTCCGATGGTTTGGGGAGTGGCCACCGATGATCGATTCGTCTATGCCAGCGACATCAACTCCGGCCTGTGGATCTTCCGGGTGATCACCCGCCAGGGCGTCTCCGACGCCCAGGTCTCCTGACCGCCCGCCAGATCACCATTTCTCATAGCGAACGAGATCCTCGAGCGGACGACGATCCGGTTTCTCAATCGGCCGGAGGGGACGGTCCGCGGGGTAGCCGAGACCGATCAACCACCAGCATCTTTGTCCCTCGGGAATCTCAAGGACGTCACGGGCAACCTCTTGATCGTGTGCGGATGAATGGCCGCTCCCGATCCCGAGGTCGGCCGCCGCCACCATGATGCTCATCGTGAGCTGACCCATGTCGTAGGCGACAGAGATTCGATCGCGCTCTTCTTTTGGATCGGGCCCGATCAGGGCAATTGTTGCGGCCGAGCCCGGGATATGCCGGGCTCCCTGCCAGATGGCCGACAATCTCTTCAGGCGGTCCTTGTCGCGAACCACGACAAAGTCCCACCGTTGTTTGTTGCTCGACGAAGGGGTGCGGCGAGCCGCCTCGAGAATTCGATCCATATCCTCCTCGCCTATCTGGCGGTCTTCGTAGGCTCTCACGTTGCGTCGTGATCTGATGGCGTCCCAGGTCTCCAAATCATCCTTCTTTCGAGATCCGGGCGAGCTTAGGCCATGAGGCTTGACTTCAAGTTAACTTCAGGTTGTAGCTTGGACGTCAATGACCCAATCAACCGACAAGATCGCCATAGTCACGGGGGCGTCTAGAGGTCTCGGGCTGGCCACCGCCAAAACCCTCGTCGACCTTGGATGGAACTTGATCATCGATGCCCGCAATGCCAAAAATCTCTTCGCAGCAAAGGCGGATTTGGGTGACAAGACGATCGCCATCCCGGGCGATGTCAGTGTCGCAGACCACCAAACGCGGCTCATCGACGCCGCAATGGACGCCGGTGGGCTCGATCTACTGATCAACAACGCCTCAGTGCTCGGACCGAGTCCACAACCGACCCTTGACAGCTACCCGCTGGAGGTCTTGCGCCACGTTCAGGAAGTCAATTTCCTGGCGCCGCTGGCCCTGATCCAGTCTGCTCTCCCCCTGCTCCGGGAGCGCCACGGAATCGTGGTCAACATCACGTCGGACGCAGCCGTTGAGGCCTATCCCGGATGGGGTGGATATGGCTCTTCCAAGGCCGCCCTCAACCAGATGACCAACATCCTCGCCGCCGAGGAGCCCGATGTCGCCGTCTACAGCTTCGACCCGGGCGACATGAACACGCAAATGCATCAAGAGGCCTTCCCGGGTGAGGACATCTCCGACCGTCCTCCACCGGAACGGAGCGTGCCCCCTCTCATCGCCCTCCTCGAAGGTCGACCGCCATCAGGTGCCTACCGGGCGAGCGACGTGCTCCTGACATCATGACATTGCTCACCGAGCCTCTCGACTTCCCCCTCTCCGACTCGAACATCGCCACCGTGCCCGCCGAACGACGGGGGAGCGGGCGGGACGACGTTCGTCTCATGGTCGCCCACCGCGACGCAAGGTCCATCGATCACGAGACCTTCTCCCGGATCGACCGGCATCTCGCCCCCGGGGACGTCCTGGTAGTGAATACGTCGGCGACGGTTCCGGCCGCAGTTGAGGCGCACACCGAAGATGGCTCCCTGGTTAAGGTCCATTTCGCCACCCCAATTGCAGCCGGTCTGTGGACCGTCGAAGTGCGCACCCCAGTCGAAGGAGGGGGGACGGCTCCGGGGCCTGATCTGTCGGCACAGACCCTCAGATTGGCTGCAGGATTGCGCTTGCAGCTCCTCACACGCAGCCCACGAACTCCCCGGCTTTGGGTCGCCGCCGTGACGACCCGACGAGACCTTCTCAGCTACTTCACGGCTCACGGGGAACCGATCAGATACACAGCGGGACCGAGTTGGCCCCTAGCCGACTACCAGACTGTGTTCGCCACAGCGCCTGGCTCGGCAGAGATGCCGAGTGCAGCACGACCGTTCACACCGGAGCTGGTCACCCGGCTGGTCTCCCTGGGGATCGCCGTCGTGCCCATCTTGCTCCACGCCAGCGTTTCCTCATTCGAGGAGGGCGAGTCTCCCGGAGAGGAGCGCTACCACGTATCGACCGCGACGGCCGCCGTCATCAACGCGATGCGGGCGTCGGGGGGTCGGATCATCGCCATTGGGACCACAGTTGTCCGCGCCCTGGAGTCCGTCGTCGATGACACCGGGACCATCCATCCTGGCTCAGGGATCACCGACGTCATCGTGTCTCCCCAATCCGGAGTCCACTCAGCCGACGGGCTGGTGACCGGTTGGCATGAGCCGAGGTCCTCGCACCTGGGACTCTTGGAGGCCTTCATTCCCAAGAGCCAGCTCGAGGAGGTGTACGAGGAGGCCAGGGTAAACGGCTATCTCTGGCACGAGTTCGGTGACGAGCTGTTGATCCTCCCCTGAGCCCGCGACCAACAACCAACGGGCCAATGGAAGTCGCCCGTTCATGGCGGTAGTTCGGGGGAGGGCAGAGCGACAGAACCTGAAGACAACGGCTACCTTTCTGCCAATGGCGGAGTGGGATGACGTGGGTGGCGAGAGCTTGGATCGGGCACTGGAGCAATCGCTCGCTGACGGCCGACCCGTTCTCCTGCTCGTCTCGTCTCGCGACGGGCTCGCCGGGCAAGTCATCGACCAAATCCCTGAGACGGCCAAACCACTGCGCCGGGCGGGTGGGGCCGAGGCCACGCGGGGAAAGGTGGGCTGCGTCTCTGACATCCTCGGACTCGATGAGATAGACGCAGGCACCATCGTCGTCGAGAACGCCCAATTCGTCGATCCGACCTCCCTCGGGCGTATTCGTCGCATGCTCAGGTCGGACGAGCCCGGGCGTCTGATCGTTGTGGCTCATGCACCGGTGGCGCCGGAAGACTCCTGGTGGCTGGACGATCTCGCTGCGACTGCCCGGGAACACGGCAGTCTGATAACCACTGAAGTCACCGAATCGACCGAGTCACCTGCACCTTCGATAACAGACGATGACGAGCGGAACCTGGTGTTGGCCACGAGACTGGTCTCAGACCCGATACCGGTCCCGGTGACGGCCCGCCTCCTCGGCGTCACCGAGCCGGAGGCGCTCGCAATCGCCGAGAACCTCGTCAAGAGTGGCTTCCTCAGCGAGGCACGGTCCGGATTTGGGCCGACCCCGGCGGGAATTGAGATCGATGCCGGAGCGGCACGTATCGGTCACGTCGCCGGAAAACTCGCCGCGGCCTTCGATGCGACCGGCGAAAACCGTGCAGTCGTGGGCGCCCTGTATCGCGCGGCAGGCAATGACGTGGCCGCATACCCGATTCTCCGCGACGCCGCACTTGACTCGCAGGCCCGGGCCCTCGGCGAGGCCTACCACCTGGCGATGGCGGCATTGGCCGCGGCCGACACAGCCGGTCTTGGCACGGACGCCGAGGTCGGCGAGCTGCACCTGATCTGCGGTCGTCACCTCCGGGGGGTGGGCCGCTCTGAAGCGGCGGCTGGGCATCTCGACGAGGCGGTAACGCGTCTCAGTGGACCTCCCCGAATCGACGCCCTCGGCTTTGCTGCTGCAGTCGCCGACGACCGGCAGCGTCCCCAGGAAGCAGAGCGGATCCTCGCCGTGGCCGCGTGGGAAGCGGTCGATCAGGACGAGCTTGCCAAGCTCGGATCGCTGGGAACCTTTCGAGCAAGGGCATTGAATCGGATCGGCTTCGCGGCTGAGTCCGATGCAATCCTTACCGAGGCAACGGAAATCCTGAACCAACACGCCACGCCAACCCAGCAGTTCTACGCGGGGGTCAACAGGGCGTGGATCCTGTTCGACCGGGGCCAGGTTGCCATGGCGGAGTCGGAGTTCACTCACCTGCGTGACTTGACCGACCACAGCGACCTCGCCGGGCTATCCGACAAGGAGGCTTGGCGGGCACGGGCCCTCTTCGCGACGGGGCACCCGAGAGAGGCGCTCGAAGCGGTCGGCGCAGCAAGAGATCACGCTGCGTCGGCGGATGTCGAAGCACCCGTCTTCCTTGCCGAGTTGGCCCTCACCGAAGGTGCGCTGCTCTTCGGCCGACCTCACGACGCTCTCGAAGCTTCCGGTCGCGTCCTGGACATGGTGGACCGTCTGCTACCGGCGTGGGAGAACGTGGCGCGATCGAATCGTGCCCTGGCCCTGCTCGGGCTGGGCCGGATTGTCGAGGCCGAGGTTGAGATCGAGACCGCCCTCGCAGCGACCCCGTCAGGCGCCGACGGCTGGCGATGGCGTTCACGATGTCGCGCCATCCAGATGGAGATCCAAGCCCTCTCCGGCGCATTCCCACAGCGCGAGGCGGAAGACCTCGCCGACATGTTCCTCCAGTCGGAGTACTACGGCTGGGCCGCCGAGCTCATGTGTGTCATCGCCGAGCACACCCCATCCGACGATGCCGCACGTGAAGCGTTGGCCCTCGCCATTCAGGTCGGGAACCCCATGGTTGCGGCAAGAGCGGCCGAGGCCGGCGGTCTGTGGCGGGAGCCGGTGGCGGCGCCGTCCATCCGGTCCATCAGGACCATTGAGACACATATCCCCGAGGAGTGGGTGGAGGAATGGAAAGCGCTCCCGGCTATCGCCGCAGCATTACAAGCCCCGGAACCCGACGACGACGAGACCGGAGCGGAGAATGCTGAAGCACTCGAAGACGCCTTGCGCCGGGCCGGCCTCATCTCCACCGACGCGATCCTCAGCCCGGCACAGAGACGGTCGGGTGGCCTGGTGCGGCACCGACGGGGACGCCGACGACCATTGACAATGATTGCCGCCGCCCTCGCCGTGGTCGTTCTGGCGGTGGGAACCTCGTTTGTGGTGGCACAGATCGCCCAGCCCGATGCGCTAACGGAAACGAACACCACGGATCCGACGGTGAGCACCGTGACAACCGAACCCGCTCCTCTGAGTTTGGAGGAGACGCAGATCGACGTCCCGAGGGACCTGCTCTTCGGCACCTATCTCGATCGAGGTGATCAGGGGCGTTCCGGCTACGTGGACCTGTCGGGACCGCGCACGGTCGACGGGTATTACTGGATCTACGAGGCGGCCGGAGCGATCGGAGCGACACCTCTCGCCTATGGCAACAATCTGATGGTCGGAAGCAATGATGGCACCTATCAAGCCATCGACCTCACCCGGGGCGAAGGCGTCTGGAGCATGACTGCGGAAGCTCCCATAACGACGTCCGGGAGTCTGGGTACCTCGAGTCTCGGAGAAGAAGGATCGAGCGGGACGGTCATCGTCGTCGGCGACGATGGGATCGTCCGGGCCCGACACGCGGTGACGGTGGAGGAGAGCGAGCGATGGAGCCGACGGCTGGGGACCCGGATCCGGTCTTCGCCGGTGGTCGACGAAAACCAGGTGTATGTGGCGACGACCGATGGTTTGGTCCATGCCCTGGACCTGACAACGGGTGAACCTCTCTGGAGCTATCCCGGACCGGATGCGGAACCGTTGGGAGCCATCACGGCTGGGTTGGCGTTGGACAACGGCATCATCTATGTCGGCACGGAGACCGGGGGCCTGCACTTGATCAACATCGACGGGACGCTTCACTGCGAGACAAGGCTCGACGGATCGATCCAGGTGAACCCGGTCGTGGTCGACGGTCTTGCCTATATCGCGGTCGGCACCGTTATGCGGGTCGTGCCTGCTGGAGTGTGTGAGCCGCTCGTGTCGGAGACCGTCCAATACCTGAGTGAAACGGTCATCGACGTGGCACCCGCCGTCGTGGGCGACCTCATGTACATCCCAAACGGCATCTTCCTGAACGCCATCGATCGGCGCGCCGTCGAGGAAGGGGTGAGCGACCCACTCGACGTTCACCATTGGAGCCCGGGCAAGGTGCAGGCCGACGGGAAGATCGCATCGCCACCGGTTGTGACCAACGACGCGGTCTACTTCGGCACAGAGACCGGCTGGGTCCATGCGGTCGACTCCGATAGCGGGGAATTGCTCTGGGAATGGCACACCGATAGCTATGTGCGTGCCTCTCCGGTGGTAATCGATGGTGCGGTTTACATCGCCGGCGGTGACAGCAAGGTCTACGCGGTTGGGCCGTCTGGATAAGCCGAACGGGTCTGGTGATCGTCGTTATGAGACGTCGTAGGGACCGAATATGGCCCCCACAGCATTAGGAACGCGTTAGGCGGGGATCGAGTCGGCGAGGCGGTGCGAGACGGTGTTCACGTATTCGATCAGTTCATCCGGTTCGTGGATGGTGAAGTCGGCTCCTAGCCAGATCAGCATGAAGGCCAGCCATTCGAGCGCATCGCCTTGGAACCGGATCATGCAGCGGTCCTCCCCAAGAGGCTCAACCTCTGCTTCGCCGCGGCGAAACCTCGGCGCGATCTCCGACGCCGGCGCGGACACCGTGGCCACTGCCTGAAATCTCATCGGCATGGATCGCAGGGACTGCTCCACGTATTCTGCAGCGCTGCCTCCCGGAATGGGTCGGGGCTCGAAGCCGAGACGTGTCCCCCACGGCGACTTGACGCGGTCGAGGCGAAAGGTTCTCCAATCGTCCCGATTGCGGTCGTATCCGAGCAGATACCAACGCTGGTTGATCGACACCAGTTGGTGGGGTTCAACATGGCGTTCGGTCTGCTCGCCGTCTCTTCTCTGATAGTCGAATCGAAGACGTTCGTGGTCCCGGCATGCCTGGGCGAGGGTGGTGAGCACCTCGGAGTCGACCGTCACCCAGGATCGGACGAGAGGCACGACCGCGCGTTGCAGGGTGGCGATGCGACGCCGGATGCGGGGTGGGAGAACATGCTCCAGCTTGGTGAGCGCGCGTAGGGACGTCTCCTCGAGTCCTTCGATGGTCCCGCCGGCCGCGGTGAGCAGGCTCACCGCGATGGCCATTGCCTCGTCGTCGTCGAGAAGGAGTGGGGGAATATCTGCGCCGGCATGGAGTTGATACCCTCCTGCGGGCCCGCTGATCGAACTCACCTCGTATCCCAGGTCACGCAAGCGGTCGATGTCACGACGCAAAGTGCGCTCACTCACCTTCAGACGACTCATTAGCTCGGATCCGGTCCACACCCGGCGCGACTGGAGTAGGGAGAGCAAGCGCAAAGCTCGTGATGTCGTGTCGCCCATGTTTCAGAATGATCCTAGAGGTTCCGGTCACTTTCTGGCATGAATGCGAAATAGGGTCGGCCCACCAGAGAAGGAGATGAGATGAACGAAATGATCCAGGCCGAAGGGCTAGTGAAGACCTATGGGGAGGTGGTGGCGCTGGACGGGCTCGACCTCAATGTTCCAGAGGGCAGCGTCCTCGGTCTCCTCGGCCCCAACGGTGCCGGTAAGACCACAGCCGTTCGTATTCTCACAACACTTCTCCAGCCCGACTCGGGGTCGGCGACGGTGGCGGGGATCGACGTCGTCGAGCACCCGAACGAGGTTCGATCTCGGATCGGGCTCTCCGGTCAGTACGCCGCGGTCGACGAGTACCTGACCGGGTTCGAGAATCTGTATCTCTTCGGCAAGCTATACCGATTGGGCAGGGACAAAGCCAGGCAACGAGCCCGGGAGCTGCTGGACCGCTTCGCCTTGACCGAAGCTGGAGACCGTCCGGTGAAGACCTATTCCGGTGGCATGCGACGTCGTCTCGACCTCGCCGGAGCACTGGTGGCCAACCCGAGTGTCCTCTTCCTCGATGAGCCTACGACCGGTCTCGACCCGCACGGTCGAGCCGACATGTGGGAGGTCATCCGGGAGATGGTCCGGTCGGGGACCACGCTGCTGCTCACCACTCAGTATCTGGAAGAGGCCGACCGGCTCGCCAACGAGATCGTCGTAATCGACCACGGGAGAGCCATCGCCCGGGGAACGGCCGACGAGCTGAAGAGCCAGATCGGCGGGGAGCGGGTCGAGCTCGTCATCGCTTCGACCGACGACCTGTCCCGGGCGAGGGAGACCCTCACCTTCTTCGCCGTTGGTGAGATCCTCATCGACGAGCAGACCAGAACCCTTACAACACCCGTGTCGGGTGGAAGCGGCGTGCTCGCCGAAGTTCTGCGCGGTCTGGACAGCAACTCGATCCCGGTGCTCGACGTGGGCTTGCGACGACCGACCCTCGACGACGTGTTCCTCACCCTCACCGGTCGCGCCGCAGAAAACGACGAGACCGAGGAGACCAAATTGAAGGAGATTGCCTGATGACACAGCTGACCTGGATGGTTGCCGACGGGTTCGCAGTAGCCCAGCGCAACCTGATCAAGATCAAGAGAGTTCCCGAGGTCCTGGTTTGGGTCCTCCTCTCGCCGATCATGTTCGTGTTGCTGTTCACCTATGTCTTCGGTGGCTCGATCGAGATCCCGGGCGTGCCATATGAGGAGTTCCTGATCGCAGGGATCTTCGCTCAGACAGTCGTGTTCGGCGCCACTTACACCGGCGCCGGGCTGGCCGAGGACATGCAGAAAGGGATCATCGACCGCTTCAAGTCGCTGCCAATGTCACGATCGGCGGTGTTGATCGGCCGCACGGGCTCGGACATCGTCTACAACGTCCTTTCGATCAGCATCATGGCCCTCACCGGTCTGGTCGTTGGCTGGAGGATCCACACCTCTCTGTGGGAGGCGGCTGCCGGCTTCGCCATCCTGCTTCTGTTCTCCTACGCCTTCTCGTGGGTGATGGCGACGGTGGGTTTGATAGTGCCCAGCCCCGAGGTGGTCAACAACGCCTCGTTCATGGTGATCATGCCGCTCACGTTCATCTCGAATGCGTTCGTCCCCTCCCAGAACCTGCCTACGCCGCTGAGGGTGTTTGCCGAGTGGAACCCTGTGTCGGCGGTGACCCAGGCGGCGCGGAACCTGTTCGGGAACACCTCGCCGATGTTCCCGCCGGGCGAGGCCTGGTCGATGCAAAACCCCGAGGTCTACACCCTGATCTGGGTCGTGGTGCTGGTTGCGATCTTCGCCCCGATCTCGGTGCGCCTCTACAAGAGGACCTCGGCGAAATAGGGACGCTTCTGTGTGGGTTTTTGTGGCGTCCCCCCCGCAAAAACCCACACAGAATGACTAGGGGTTAACCGAGAGCTTCCACCAGTCGTTCGATACCGAATTGGAAGGCGTCTTCGAGGTCACCCCCGAGGCGGAAGGCGCCGACCAACTCCATGCTTACGAACCCATGGGCCCAGGCCGTGACCAGACGCGCCGCCTCCAAGGCGTTCTCGGGATCGACCATGGCTTCGACTGTTCGCAGCATCGGCCCGGTCGCCTCCATCAACAGAGTGGTCGCCGGTCGCCATTCCTCAGGGATGGGCGC
>Ga0299907_10001036_pt1 | contig 15165 bp, 16 predicted proteins | sample RVTome_16_FD_198680 | JGI IMG/M metagenome (GOLD analysis project Ga0299907, IMG submission 198680) | Soil microbial communities from uranium-contaminated site in the Upper Colorado River Basin, Wyoming, United States - RVT152D67 (version 2) ... | reverse complement strand
GGACACCTTTAGGAGCTCTTGGAGTGCTTTTTCAAGGCCGACATGGTCTTCCTGCATAAGCCACGTGACCGTCATCATCTTCCATCCATCGGCCACCGCCCAGTTGTCGCCGATCTGCCGGCCAAGCTCGATGCTCTGTGCAAGAGCGATCCGGGCCGGCTCGGGCTCGAACCAAAGCTGAAGCCATCCGAGAGTGTTGAGAGCGCGAGCCATCGCCCACTTGTCCTCCACTTCACGGCCCATCTCGAGGGCCTCCGGCGCCCGCCGCGCCGCAGTCTCATAATCGTCGTTGTACACGGCGGCGTGAGCGGCTCCCCAGAGTGCTCGTGCCCGGACGGCGGAGGGACCCTCGTCGCGCGCCAGAGCTCGGGCGAACCAGGGGCAGCCCTCCCCGAGATGGCCACGGAGCTCCCAGAACAGTACCAATGCGGTGACCAGCCGCAAAAGAGTCTCATGGGCGCCGGTGGCATCGGCCCATCCAAGGGCGGCGCGCAGGTTGTCGTGCTCCTGCTCGAGCCTGGTGAGCCATGTTGCATTGTCGGAAGCGGCCAGCTCCGGCTCTGATCGCTCAGCCAGGCTAAGGAAGAACATGCAATGCCGATTTCGGGCGGAATCGATCTCCCCGGATTCCAAGAGCCGCTGCTGAGCGTACAGGCGGATCGTCTCGAGCAGCCGGTACCGCCCCTCCGCCTCGCCGAGGTCCACCTGGACAACCGACTTGTCGACGAGGCGTGAGAGGAGTTCAAGCACGGCGTAGGGATCGATTAAATCGCCGGCGCAGACAGCCTCAGCCGACTCGAGCGTGAACCCCCCCGCAAACACCGAGAGCCGCCGGAGGACCGCCTGCTCATGGTGCTCGAGCAAGTCGTAGCTCCACGCCACGGAGGTCTCCAGAGTCTGCTGGCGGGGCATCACAGTGCGGCCACCGCCCGTCAACAGTCGGAAGCGATCATCCAGCCCCGCCGCTATGCGTGTGGGGTGCATCATGCGGGTCCGGGCGGCCGCCAGCTCGATCGCCAGCGGAATGCCGTCCAAACGCCGGCAGATCTGCGAAATAACCTCGAGCTCGGCCGGATCCGGTGAAAACCCGGGCCGCATCTGGGCTGCGCGTTCGATGAAAAGACGGGTCGCGGACTCATCGTCCAACGACGGCACCCGCCATATCAGCTCGCCGGGGATTCCGATGGGCTCACGGCTTGTCGCCATTACATGCAGATCCGGCGCCCCTCCGAGCAGGCTATCGATCAGCTCGGCGCATTCGTCGAGAACCTGTTCGCAGTTGTCGAGGATCAACAAGGCATCGAGCCCGGCAACCTGCTCGGAAAGTGTGTCGACGAGAGTTCGATCCGGCTCCTCGCGAAACCCCAGTGCCCGGGCAACCGAGTAGGGCACAAGGTCAGGCGACGACACAGGCGAAAGGTCGACCCACCAGACGCCGTCGACGTGCCGGTCGAGCGCGTCGGCGGTCGCCCGGAGGGCCAGCCGTGTCTTACCGCACCCTCCCGCTCCGGTGAGAGTCACCAGCCGGCTGCGCTTGAGCGTCTCGGCCAGCTCCCGGACCTCCCTATCCCTTCCGACGAAGGAGGAGAGCTGGGGAGGAAGCCTGTTCCCCGCGCCGGGGAGGGCGCCGGGTTGCTTGAGATCGTTCATGCGTCTCCCATCGAGGACCGCCCGCTACGGAATGTCCTTTTAGAGGCCGACCGGCTCGGCTGCCGGAACGTGGCCCAGCTGGGTCAGAACGGAAAGCTGGTCGTAGTAGACCTCACCTCGGGCGATCCGCCCATCCCCGTCGAACTCCCAAACCTCGCAAACAGGAAAGGATACGGTGCGCCCTGTCGGGGGCAGATCGCCGAGCGGGCCGTCATTGGTTCCCCGTCCCACGGAACGGAAGACCATGGAGTCTCCGGCGTCGATGTGCGCCAGGTCGGTGTGCCTGGCATCGGAGAAGGAGCGTTTCCACTCGCTGAGGGCCGCCTGGACCTGTCCCGCTCCCGTGAAAGTCAGGCCGCGGGCCTGATCCTTGTAGGTGATCGTCTTTGAGAAGAAACGGGCTGCTCGCTCCATGTCCCCTCGATCGAATGCTTCGTAATGCTCCTGCAGTATTTCCAGCTTTCTTGAACCCATCATTCCACCTCCATTGAAAACCAGCGGTTAAAACACTTCACTTGGGTGCGGCGGCCGCGGGTCACCGCGCCGACTTCAGGCTACGTGGCGTTGCTCGCCGCCTCGGCGCGATGGTTGTCGCTCGGTCAAACTCAGCGCACTGATCGAAGCCCCGATCCCGTGGCCTTCCGTCTGCCCCATAGCGAACCGTCGCACCAAATCGCGTCTGGCGATTCGATACACGCCTGCTGTCCTCGCTACGCCGAGCTGCTCAGCCCACGCTGAGTCGACGAGAATCCAGGGACTCCTTCTCATAATCCACCTCCTCGTATGTTTAGTCCGTGGACCCTACTGCCACGGCGCTTTGCCTAACTGAACTGATATAGCCAGCATCGACCGTTCAGGGGCGGACAACATCGGCCAAATGGCCGAAGTCGCGGGAGATCAGAGAGTGATTTGGAAGGTGTTCGTTTAACAAGTGCCGTAGGCACTACCGTCGGAGGGTGGGCTGTTCCGCCCCTGATCGGCCAAAGCCGTCTTGAGCCAGAAGAGGAGCACAGCAGCGTACCCCTGAATCCCAACCGGCTCTGGCAAGAGACGATCAAACCCAGAACCGGTGGCTCACAACATCCGGCGGTCGTTCGGCCAGCTCACTTGGGTCCTCGCTGGCTGGCGCCCGCCTTCATCGTTCCGTTCCTCCTGTGGTTGTTGCGCCGGCATTGCCGAGTCCGTGCAGTGGTCTGCTGCCACCCTTCGAGGGGATAAGCCGAGCGATGTGGCAGCCAGACACCTGCTTCCGAGAGTAGGCGGGAGAAAAAGGATCACATCCCGGAAATGAACGTCACATTTGCCCAGGCTATGGGGCTGGCAGGGTAAGCATGGGCCGTCCTAGGGAACGGCCCATGCTGCCAACGGGGGTTCCCGGTCGGTCTGATGCTCCAGGCTTTTGATGGCGATGTTTGGCCACCAAGCCGCATCCATCGCCACCGCCTGCACTGGGTCGACTCCCGACATCACGAACTGCGAGCAGACCGGTCGATCCGTGCAGGGTCGGCGGGGCCGGGATGGGTGAGCGCATCGATGACTACGGCGTAGACGACGGCGTCGGCGAGGGCCGCGACATGGTCGACCAGCCTTACCGGGCACAGGTCCTGAGCAGCGATGTTGGAAACACCGGCCAGATCCGAGGTCACACTGACGGGCCGCAGGTTCAATACCGCGGCGTCGGTGAGCGAGTAGACCGATGTGTAGGCGACGTCTCCCGGAGTCTCGTCACCGGAGTTGAGGGCCGCCAGAAACCTCGAGCCCGGCTTCATCTGCCAGTACGGCGCAATGCACGGCAGCGCACACAAGACGTCGAAGTTGACGCCTCCATGGTTAGCAGCCGAAATCAGGACCAGATCGTCGACGAGCGCCCTTGCGCCGGGCCACCACTTCATGGCCGCTCGAGCTGCCGCCGGAGGCACGCTGAAGGCAACAACGTCGATCTTGCCGCCTGAGCGCTGGCCCATTGCCTTGATGGCGTGCACCACGTACTCGGTCTGGATCTGGATGTCCCCCCGAGCGAGATCCGGCAAGGCAACCGTGCACACGTCAAAGCCCTGGGGTGGCAGCACTTTCGCGTAATTCCAGGACCAGGCCTCATCGGGGGTATGGGGTATCCCATGGATGAGGAGCACAGGCTCATGGGCGCCACCGAAGGTGGCCGGACAGGACAGGGAGCTCTCCAGGACGTCCTCGGGCACACTCAGCGGCGGTCACTACCGGGCAGGACTGGGGCGGCGACCGGGCCAGCGCTGCTCGATAACGGCACTCCGCTAAGCAACGTTGAGAGATCGACCCCTAACACCGTCAGAGCATGGGCCGGCCAGACAGCTACCGTAGGCAAGATGAGAGCACCAAGAAGCGCAGCGAGTCCAACGTGTCCCGATTTCAACAACCTGTGCATGCTCACGCGGATGCACCTCCTCTTTCGGTCGACACCGTCTGTGTCGCGGTGAATTTCAGGATTCCACCCAGGTTGGAGGGCCAAAAGAGTAATGACTACTCGTTTATGGCACTCCCCTGCTCGGGCGGAGTCGACGAGAACCCAAGGTCTCTTTCGCATATAGAGCTCCTCTGCCGCATCCATGGTTACTTGATGCAGCTCAGCATCGAACTCGCGGGATCAGAGAACATCGGCCATATGGCCGAAGAATCCGCAGATTGGTGGGCGATTTAGGACTGGGCCTTAGGCTCCGGGCGCCGCTTTGGTCGGGGGTGCAGCTGTGATCGGCAACTTTGTTAGGCTCACGCCTGTTAATTCGCGAAGCTTCAGCAGCATGATCGGGGGGCGGTCGATGAAGTTGCCGGTTCGTATCGGCCTGTCGGTGCTGGGGCTCCTTGCCATCTTCGCCACCGCGATCGGCGTAGGCATTTACCTCATGCCGGGGCCGAACGCCGGTTCGGCAGGCCGCTTCGTCTCCCTCGCGAAGCCGCCGGTGGCGTTTGCCGCGGGAACCGGGGTGCGCCTGGCCGAGGTTACCCTTGCCACGGCGCCGATTGTCGAGCCGGTCGTCGTCGAGCCGCCGCTCATCTTCGACCATCCCGGGAGCTCGCTGGCTGCCGACGCGGTCGTGGCCAAGGTCCCGATCTTCGACTCGCCGGAGAGCGTCACCCCAAGCATGACTCTCGGCAACCCAACTCCGGAAGGTGTGCCGCTGGTGTTCCTGGTCAAGCAGCGCCGCGGCGATTGGCTTCGGGTGCAGCTTCCGGTGAGGCCGAATGAGAGCAGCGGATGGGTCAGGGCGTCCGACGTGAGCGTCCGCAGCGTCTCCAATCACATCGTGGTCGAGGTGGCCAAACGCAAGCTGAGCGCCTTCAGCGGCTCACAGCTTCTGATGGAGACGCCCGTCGGGGTCGGCACGTCCAGAACGCCCACACCTCCGGGGGACTTCTACGTGGACATTTCGGTAAGAAACCCGGGCGGAGCGTACGGACGGCACATGTTGAGCGTGGCCGGGTTCTCCAACGTGCTCAAATCCTTCGGCAGGGGTGTGGGACAAGTCGCCATACACGGAACCAACAACCCGGCGTCGGTTGGCCAGTTCTCGAGCAATGGGTGCATGAGGTTGAGCAACGATGCCGTACTTAAACTGGCCGGCCTCGCACCCACCGGCACCCCGGTGTTCATCGTTCCTTAGCGGCCTCCAGGAAACTTCTGCCCCTGGGGGACACCCGGTAGCCCACCTCCGGGGCGGCGCGACGATCGCCGCAAGAGCTGCGAGCCCGGCCGCCGCACGGGCACGAAGGGCGGGAGCTCGCCGCCGGGCACGACGGCCCCACGCCGGCCCCATCGGGGCCGGCGTGGGCTACGCGAGGCGGGCGCTGCCGGGTTAGCTGTCAATCCAGTTCAGGATGTCGGTTCCCAGCTGCTTTCCCATCTCCTGAGCGAAGTGGGGCTCGTCGTCCAGGGCGTCACGGTTGGTCATGACCACGATCACGACCTCCTCGTCCGGGTACATCCGGATGTAGGTCTTGGCACCCCGCTGACCGCCCGTCTTGGCCACCACCTGGCGTCCCAGCTCGTTCCCCAGACTCCAGCCGTTGGCGTAGTCATTGGCTGCGAACGGCGAGTCCCACAGCTTGGTCAGGCCGTCGGAATCCAGGATCTTGCCGTCCATCAAGGCTGCGCCCCAGTTGGCGACGTCCAGCGGCGAGGCCTCCATGCCGCCCCCGCCCAGCTTCCAGCTCATGTTTTCCCGGCTGACCTCCTCCAGCTCGTCGTCGCCGTTCAGCCGGTACAGGACCGTGCGGCGACCGTAGGCGGTGTCGGGATCCTCGGCCCGCAGGGTGGTGAGACCCAGCGGAACCGAGTAGACCTCACGGATCAGAGTCGCCAGATCCACCGTGGTGGCCGCCTCCAGCGCCGCCCCCTGGATGGTGTATCCGGGCGTCGAGTAGTTGTCGCCGGGCGAGGGCGGCGTGCAGATCAACACCGACGGGTCGTCCCAGAACTGCTCCGCCGCCTCAAGGGCGGTGTCGTACTGGCTGCCCGTGAAGCCGGTGTCGGTCAGGTCATCGGTGTGGCCGATGCAGGCCGCGTTGCTTCCCAGGTCGCCCACCGTGTAGGTGTGGCTGGCGGGGATCTCCGGCAGCCACTGGCTGATGGGATCGTCCAGATTCAGGACTCCGGCGGAGTCCAGGTCCACGGCCAGCGTTCCGGTGATCGCCTTGGAGATCGACGCCAGCCGGCCGGTGGTCTCGCTGTCCCACCAGCGCCCGTTCGCGATGTCGGCGTCGCCGAATCCCCTCCGGTACAGGGTCTTGCCGTCCTGCATCACCACAACCGCCATGCCGGGCAAATTCCAGTCTTCCACCGCCGTGGCGATGTCGTTGTCGAAGGACTTGCGCAGCACCCAGTTGGGACGGTCGGAGTTCTGCCGCCAGATGCCGGCGTAGCGCAGCTCGTCGCCCATGGCGTAGACCTCCAGGTCGGTCACCCGGTAGCCGAGGTCCTCGTACAGCCGCTTGTAGTTGTCGAACTGGGTCTGGTTCATGTCCCGGCGCAGGTACCACAGGCGCTCGCTCGGGTTGCCCACCCAGATCACGGCGTAGACCTGCTTGCCGACGTCGTTGGACTCGATGTCGATCGGCCGGTACTGGCGCTTGAGCTGCTCGAAGTCGGTCTTGAACGAGTCGTCGCTCAGGCCCACCAGCAGCTTGAACGGCAGGTTCTCGGCGTTCTGGAGCCAGATGACCGCGTAGCGCCAGCCGTTTGGCGTCGGATACATCTCGACATCGGTCGGAAGGTAGCCCTCGCGCACCATCCGCTTGGTGTAGTCGGTGAGCTCGGCCACGGTCATGTCCTGGGTCAGGTGGTGTTCCAACTTCTCGGGGTTGCCCAGCCAGATGGCGGCATAGAGCTGGCTGCCGGCGCTCTGGTAGATCTCGAGGTCCACCAGGCGCATTCCTTTCCTTCGCTGCTCGGCGTCGTGGCCGGCGAAGGTAGCCTTGGTCATATCGCGCAACACGTACTGGCCTCGCTTGTCCACCTTGTCTTGGAAGATGGCCATGTAGCGGTTCTCGCCGTCGATCTCATCGACCTCGATGTCGATCTGCAGGCGATCCTTGGTCTGCTCGTCGAAGTAGGCCTTGTACTCCGTCAGGGTCATGTTGGTGCGGTAGTGCCAGCCGATCGCTTCGCGGTCGAACACCTCCTTGGGCATCAGCGGGCTGGCCGCGTGGGCCGGCACGCCCGATGCGCCGACGCCGACCACAGCGGCCAACGCTCCCGCGATCCCGGCCAGCAGAGGTCGCTGCAACCTGCGAGTGGGTCCGTTCATCTTCCCCTCCTTGATGGAAGCCATAGTTGTGGAGAGGAGGCGAAGGGGACTGCAAACCTTACAGTTTTGGGATCAGATTCTTGGGTGCTAGGGGGTACCTGAGAGAACCAGCGCAGCTGCGCGGTTTCCGGGCAGCTTCGCCGGCTCCCGAAGCGCCGCTGGTGTTCGACACCTGTCAACGGAGGGACCCGGTTTAGAATCCAGCCCTGCCGTGGAGACCACTACTCGCTGGGAAAGACTCTATTTTGCGGCCGTCGGTCTGTCCGCACTATGGATCGGCTTCTGGGGCTATTTCCTGCCATCGATACAAAGGTCCGTCCCGTTCCCGGTCCCTGCTATGCACGCCCGCTTCCTGGGTGCGATGTACCTCTCGGCCTTCGCTCTCCTACTGGGCGGATTCCTGAAACGCCGGTGGAGCGAGATCGCAGTCGTGCCCGTGATGACCGCGATCTGGAGCGGGGGAATCTTCGTTGTGTCGATGCTCCATACCGAGCTCTTCAACTTCGCGAAACCACAGACCTGGGCCTGGTTCGTCGCTTACGCGATCTATCCGGTCATCGCTATCCGCCTCGTCCGGGTTCACCGTGCACAGTTCCGCCTTGAATCCGCCTCTGGTTCCCTTCCGGCCTGGGTTCGCAGTTATCTGGTGGTCCAAGGAATCGTTCTCACGGTCCTGGCCGACGTCCTGCTACTCAAGCCGGACATCATGGTCGAGAACTGGCCCTGGCCGATCACGGTTTCGCTGGCGCAGCTCTATTCCGCTCCCTTCCTGTCCTTCGGAATCGGAAGCTTGGTGCTGAGCCGAATGTGGACCTGGTCCCAGATCCGGGTGGGAATCACGACAATTTCCGTATTCGCGGCCGGCGTCCTGATCGCCTCCTGGCTGCATCGCAGCCTCTTCTCGATGGCCGAGTTTGCCGATCTCCTTTGGTTCGGGTACTTCAGCCTCGCAACCGCTCTGACTACCTTCCTCAGCTGGAGGGCGCTCAGAAGGGAGTGAGTCTGAGTCGCCCCCGCTGCCTCCCGGAACGCCCATCTACAGGGCGATGGGCGCTCCGCCGCGTGGGACCTTCCCGGCCGATCATCCCCCGATCTGCTGTTGCAGCCCGATCTGATCAAAAATGCCCCAGAGCTCGGCGAGCTTACCTTCCGCGATTCGCAGAAACGCGGTGCCCTCGACGGAAAAACGCTTCCCGCTGGCCGGGAGACCCATGAAGTCGCCGGTGTGAGTTCCCTCCATCCTCAGCCGAACGGCAACATTCTCGCCCTCGCCGACTATCTCTTCGATGGGGTGGCTCATGTTCGAGAACGCGGAGTGGATCGTCGCCTCGAACTGGTCGAAAGCCTCCAGATCCATCGCCGGAGGACCTGGGAAATGAGCGGTGAACCCGGGGGCGCACAGCTCCACCGGGGTCCTGCCGCGATCCGCCTCCTGGAAGAAGCTGCGGGCGAAAGTCTTGTTCTGTTCTGACATGTCGTCCTCCTTGTCCTGGTCTATGCTGCTGCCGCAACAATCCGTCCGACGTTCTCGGGCGAAAAAAACTCGGCCGGAGAGGTGACGCCGGCGGTAACTCGAACGAACCCGTCCATGGCCTCCTGGTTGCCAAATATTGCCCCCAACAGCTGCTGTAGCTCCGGCGGAGGGGGCTCGAGCGTCGCCATGTTGGTGGTGAACTCGTACATGGGCAGGACCGCGGCATCCCGGATTGACTGGTATTCGCTCATGGCCGCGTCGAAGGGCCTTCTGCCGGAGAACGACTCGTCGAGCGCATGGGCGCACAGCTCCGCAGCGCGGAATGCATCCTGAATCCCCTGTGCGGTGATGAAGTCCCTGTCGTATCCCGCGTCTCCCACGAGCGCCCATCCGGGCCCGTAGGGCTTGCGGAAGAAGTTCTCTACCGCGGTGCCGGCGAAACGAGCCTCGCGAGTGCCGGCCCTGAGGCGATCGGCGAAGACCGGAGCCATATCGATCATCTTCATGAAATTTCCTTCGATGTCCCGGCGGTTTGATTCGAGCTCCGCGTACGGCCAGCCACCGATTACGAGAGTGAGGTCGTCGTGGGTGGGCCATGCCGCGAAGGCTCGAGCAGGGCGAATGTAGGTCTCAAAGCCGTCCATCGGCAGCCCGCTCCAATAGGAGTAGTAACCGCACAACAGCTTCGGCTTTTCGTTGTACTGCTCGGGCGACCCGGCTCGGGCTACGAGCGAGTGCCTTCCGTCCGCTCCGATAACCACGCGAGCCTTTTCGGCTACCGTCCCGCCTCCCCGGCTGTGGCCTCGAATCCCGGCAACCCTTCCGTCCTCCCAAATCAGCTCCTCGACGCTGAACGCCTCCCGGACCTCAGCTCCGGCTTCACCTGCCGCATCGACGAGGAGCTTGTCCAGGATGGTGCGGCGAGGAGCGTAGGAAACCGGGCTGTCGCCGGTGCCGGGGCCTCCCGAGATCGTGAAGGGACCGAAGTCGAACGAGTACTTGTCGATCGGCGGACACCCGGTCGCGGCAAGCAGGTCGAGCAGGCCCCATCTCTGCAGCGCGGCCACCCCCGGGGGGTGGATCAAGTGGGTCGAGACCGTGTCGCTCGGGAAGGTTGCCCGGTCGACCACGAGTACCTTGTAGCCCTTGCGGGCAAGAAGCATTGCGGTGGGGGACCCCGCGCAGCGCGCTCCCACGATGATTGCGTCGTACTCATCGGCCATAGTGCCCTCCTTATCGATGCGAACAGGAGGAACGCTACGGGAGGGGGCAGCGGGCGGCATCGGCGCGAATGACCAACTTTGCCGGCCACAAGCTGGTCATTTTTGACCAGGGCTCTCTAGTGCGGTTAGTGCGGTGGCCACTAACTTTGGCCACCGCACTTCTAGACCAGGTGGTTCTCGTAGGCGTAGGCGGTGGCCGCCGAGCGCGAGGCCAGGCCCAGCTTCGTGAAGATGTTGCTGACGTGCCGTGCCACGGTTCGTTCGCTGATCACCAGATCGGCGGCCACCTCCCGGTTGCTCTTGCCTGTTGCGACCAGCGAAAGGACCTGCACCTCGCGCCAGGTCAACCCGCTCGCCCCCTGCGGGGCGGCCGTGGACGACACCTCCTCCAAACGAGAAAGGTCCGGCAGGGCCCCCAGCTCGGCGAAGGTAGCGCGTGCCGAGTCCAGTTCCATCCGAGCCGCGTCCTCGTCTCCGAGCTCCCGGCAGACCCGGCCGATCAGCACCCTGGTGCGAGCCTCCTCGTAGGGTGCTTCAAGGTCTCTCCACGTGGTCAGAGCCCGGCGCAGCACTACGTTGGCGGCGCGGGCATCGCCCTCGGCGAGAAGAACTGCTCCTGTGGCGTAGGCAGAGGAGGCGTGGAGAAACGGAGCGTCGAATGCGGCGGCGATCGACGAGAGCTCGCCGGCGGCGACGCGGGCGGCGGCGACGTCACCGCCGGCCAGCACGATCTCGACGTACGCCGACAGGATCCGGGACCGGGTCACGCGGTCGGACGCCGCCTCGACCACCCGGCGGATGGACGCCAGCGCGGCATCGAGCTGGCCCTGAGCGAGCCGCAGCAGCGCCAGCCCCGGCTGAGGGTCATGGCCCCACTTGGTCGAGAGGCGGTACGACTCCTCGGCGGCATCGAACTCGCCGCGCAACCGGTGAAGGTCGCCGAGCAGGAGGTGGGCTGCGCCGACCGCCGGCTCGCCTGAGAGGCGCCGGCAAGCGCGCTGCGCCTCCTCCCGAGCGTCCGGCCACCGGCCGTGCATCTGCATGATCTCGGCACGGTGCACCTGGCAGACGTTGCGGAACCGGACCAGGTCGGGTTGGGACCGGCACCAGTGGTTGAGCGCATCGGTCCACTCCCCGGCACGGCGAAGATCGAAGACCGCCCGGCACTCAAGGATGGTCGCGCAGTACACGATCCCCACGGTGATCACCGACACCTCACCGGCGGTGGCGGCGACCATAACCTCGTCCAGCATCGCAAGGCCGCCACCCACGTCTCCCAGTTTGATCATCGCCTGACCGATCCCCAAACGAGCTTGAACGATCAGCTCCAAGTCGCCGAATCGGACTCCCACGTCGGCGGCTCTCATGAAAGTGTCGTTGGCTGCCCGGATGTCGCCCTGACCCATGAGCTGCAACGCTTGGGGAACCAGCAGATACCCACGCTCGACGCAGTCGAGATTGCCCTCGTCGAGCAGTCTCTGCGCCCGGGCGAGCCAGCCGCTGCCTCGAGCCGGTTCGTTCCTCAACAGCAATCCAAATCCCAACCAATAGGCACAGCGCGCAGCCCGGGCGGTTTCTCCGCGGCGCAAGTACTCGTGGTGGGCACGGGACCACGCCTCGACGCTCTCTTCGTCCCCGCCGGACAGGTACCAGGCCGCGGCCAGCTGCTCCAGGTCCTCCGCTTCCAGCGGGACCTGCCGATCGGCCTCCGTCAGCAGGTCACCGGCCTGCCGCCAGGCCTTGCCGGCAAAGGACTCGCGGCCCAGATCGAGCGCCTCTTGCCGCTCCATCCTCTCAGCGAGCCTCCTTCAGCTTGTCTGCGGCGGCTGAAGCTTCGGTCTGCGCTTTGGCCAGGCGAGCACGAGCGGTCTCCAGCTGTTTCGCCGCCCGCTCCGCCTCCATCTGAGCGAGTTGAACCCGGTCCTCCGCAGCGCGGGCCGCGCGCTCCAGCTCGACCACCTCGTCCTCCAGCTCCCTGGCCCGGCCCTTTAGCTGCTCAGCCTTGGAGCGGGCGTCCTCGATCGCATCGGCCCGGACATCGTCTTCACCGCCCCCCGGAAGAACCGTGAACCCGAAGTCCATGTCCGGCTCGAGCTCCCGCTCGAGCATGCCCCGCGCAAATTGATCCTCCTCTGAGCCCGACGAGATCGCCAGCAACGTCCTGGTGATCTTGTCCGTGATCGGCCCGGCAGCCGGGTGGCCCCTCTCCTTCAAAGCATCGCTCGCCTCGTTGACCAACAACCTGATCACCCCCTGCCGCTCCGCCGAAGCGGCCCGGAGCTGGGCGCTGGAGCCTGCGGCCTTCATCGTCTGCCCGGCGTCCAGCAGCCGCTTCACCAGGCTGGGCTTGCGCCGGGCCGACTGGTTGGTGGCCCACGTCGCCAGAGTTGGCTTGCGCAGGGCCTTGACGGCCCGGGCATCGTCCGAGCGACCCCCGCCCTCGAGCTCCTTGGCGAGGCGGTCGCGCAGTGCGACGAACCTGTCCGGGTCGGCAGCGAACAACTCCGAAGCCTCATCGGGCAACCGAGATCCTGAGTCTGCGCGGCCGGCGGTCACTCCTACAGTCTGCCGCGCGGCAACAGTTATCGCTAGTGGTCCGCGTCGGGAGGCTCACAGCCTCCAATAGTTGGTGGTACAAACTATTGGTTCCTCATATAATGGGTAGCAGACATGGATGCCGCCTCGCGAACCAACCTCGACGACGACCTGGGATTCCTCCTATCCAGGCTCGGCACGACGACCCGGCTGCGCCTGGCGGAAACGGTCGCACCTCTGGACCTGACTCTCAGGCAGTTCGTGGTGTTGAGAAGCATCGATGCGAACGAGGGCCTCTCCCAAGCCCAGTTGGGCGAACGTCTGCGAATCGACGCAAGCTCGATAGTGCAGGTGCTGGACGATTGCCAGAAGGACGGGCTGGCGGAGCGCCGGCCAAGCCCCGACGATCGCCGCCGCTACGCCGTACATCTCACTGAAGAGGGAAAGCAGCATCTGGCGAAGGCGCAGAAAGCGGTTAAGGCCGTTCAGGACGAGCTGTTCGCCGCACTCGACGACTCCCAGCGAGCCCAGCTCCTGGAGCTGCTGTTGACTCTGGCCGCCAGGGGTCCCCTCTCCTCGCCGGCCGCAAGTCCCAACACCCCGTCTCTCACGGGCTCGCCGCAGTGATCACCGCCGAAAACCTTCGTTTACGGCCGCCGGTCGAGCAGGCTCCCCTGGCGTTGGGCCGGGCGGCCTGGCTGGCTCCGGCAGCCGCCGGAATCTTCGCAGGCGCCGGAGTGTTCGATCTGCTGCCTTCGGCTCTGGGAACCCTGGGCGGCCATGCTTTCACCTGGGCGGCATTGGGTTTCGGGCTGGTGATGCTCGCCACAAGCTTGACCTCCGGCGCCGATCGAGCCTGGGTGGGATGGGCCGCCGGCCTGGGAATCTGGCTCCACTCGATCCTGGAAGGCGTGGCCGCGGCCACCGGGTACGGGGTGAGCCTGGCGGCGGGCGTTGTGATATCGGTGGGCCTGGTGGTACACCTCGTGCCCGAGAGTCTGGCGCTGTTCGGCCTTCTCACGACCACCGGAGTCTCCTACCGGAAGGCCCTCATCGGCTGTTCGACACCCTGGGCGCTGGTGGTGGCTGGGTTCGCCGCTTCGCAGCTTCTGATGCCCGGTCTGCACTCTGCGTCGCTGGGAGGAGCTATGGCCTTCGGCGCTGGAGCTTTCGTTGCAATGGCCGGCCTGAGCTGGGGCCGGCGCTCGGGCTCGCCGACGCTTAACGCACTCATCGCCGCCCTGGGGGTGCTGTGGGTGGCTGCACACCACCTCGTCTGAAGCGCTTAGCTCCAGCCCGTATCAGGCAACATTTGCGAACCCGGGAGCCTGTGGAACCGGCGGGTCTGCCTGCCGTTGGGCCGGTGCCGCCATCGTTTCCCGGTAGCCGAAACTCTGCGGGTCATCGGCGATCGGATCGCTCCAGAGCCGCTCCTCGCCCAACCCGGCCAGGAAGTCGTGGACCAGGGCCACGACCAACAGAGCGGCAGGTATCGCAACTGTGATCTGAATCCAACTCATTGCCAATCTCCCTTCGGAGCATCGATTTGTGTTGAGCCCACTTGTGATCATGCGACCCAAAGAGGCTGCTTCCTACCCGGCCAGCGCCTCATTTTCAGGGAGGTTAACCCCCATATTCAGTGCGCTTTTCCACCCACCTGCGGGCATTTGACCTGTAGGTCAGATCGTATTCTTGTTATAAGACATTGATACAAAGGAGTGCCGGGTGAACCTTGGGCCGATCGAGTTGGCTGCAGTGCCGCTGCTCCTGCTGCTGGTTGCCTTCCTCTTGTACCGAGCCCAACGCATCTCCGAATTCGATCTGCAGCGGTGGGCGGACGCAAACGGGGTCTCTCTTTCAAGCGCGGGCGCACGCGTGCGGCGGTATCTGGCGTGGAGCCGGCGACGAGCGGATGCTCTCTCAGTTTGATTCTTAGAATCGAAAATTCATCGGCGCTTCCAACCTTCGAGCAAATCCGCGGGCAGATAACAACGATGATTCGCTCCGGCGTTCTTGCGGAGGGCACCAGGCTTCCGCCCATCCGGCAGCTGGCCAAGGATCTGGGACTTGCCAGTGGGACCGTAGCCCGTGCCTACCGGGAGATCGAGCTGGAAGGCCTGTTGATCCCCAAGGGCCGTCACGGTACCTTCGTGGGGCCGCTACCCCGGAGGCAGCGTCCTAGCGAGGTCGATCGTTTGCTTGCGAGCGCCGCAACCGCTTTCGCCACTCAGGCCCGGCAGCTCGGCGTCGACGCCTCCGAAGCGCTCAAAACCGTCAGGGAGGCATTCGACGGACTCGGCACGTAGACCCCCCTGGTGCCGTGACCGCTAACGCACTACCCGGGCCAGATGTCGGCGTTTGCGATCTCCAGCAGGTTGCCGTCGGGATCCCGAAAGTAGAAAGAAAGTCCCCGCGGCCATGTGACCTCTTGAAGGATCTCCACGCCGCGGCTGCGCAGGTGGGCCTTCCAGGGCTCATAGGATTCTTCAGGAACGAGGAAGCACGT
>Ga0299907_10001035_pt1 | contig 15170 bp, 14 predicted proteins | sample RVTome_16_FD_198680 | JGI IMG/M metagenome (GOLD analysis project Ga0299907, IMG submission 198680) | Soil microbial communities from uranium-contaminated site in the Upper Colorado River Basin, Wyoming, United States - RVT152D67 (version 2) ... | reverse complement strand
CGCCCTTCAGGACACCCGCCTGGATCGCCGCGCCGACCGCGACGACCTCGTCGGGATTCACGCCCTTGTGGGGCTCCTTGCCGCCGGTGAGCTCTCGGACGAGCTCCTGGATCATCGGCATGCGCGTCGAGCCGCCGACCAGGATCACGTGGTCGACCTTCTCGATGCCCTTGGCCCAGTCCTTCACAGCGAGCTCGAACGGCTCACGGCACCGACGGACGAGGTCGTCTGTCATGCGCTCGAACTCGCCGCGCGTGAGCTTCATCTCCAAGTGCAGCGGGCCCTCGGCACCCGCCGAGATGAACGGCAGATTGATCGTCGCCTCGGTCACCTGCGACAGCTCGATCTTCGCCTTCTCCGCGGCTTCCTTCAGCCGCTGCAGCGCCATGCGGTCGGTGGCGAGGTCGATGCCGTAGTTGTTCTTGAACTCCTTGACCATCCAATCGATGACCCGCTGGTCCCAATCGTCGCCGCCCAGCTGCGTGTCGCCGTGGGTGGCCTTCACCTCGAAGACGCCCTCGCCGATCTCGAGCAGCGAGACGTCGAACGTCCCGCCGCCCAGGTCGAACACCAGGATCGTCTGGTCGTGCTGCTTGTCGAGCCCGTAGGCAAGCGCTGCCGCGGTCGGCTCGTTGATGATGCGAAGAACCTCGAGGCCCGCGATCTGGCCGGCCTCCTTGGTTGCCTGGCGCTGCGCGTCGTCGAAGTACGCCGGAACGGTGACGACCGCCTGCGTGACGTTGTCGCCGAGGTACGACTCGGCGTCGCGCTTCAGCTTGGCCAGGATCTGCGCGGACACCTCCTGCGGCGTCCATCGCTTGCCGTCGACGTCGATGTCCCAGTCCTTGGCCCCCATGTGACGCTTCACCGAACGGACGGTTCGGTCGGGGTTCGTGATGGCCTGGCGCTTGGCCACCTCGCCGACGAGGATCTCGCCGCCCCGGGAGAACCCGACGACCGACGGGGTCGTCCGAGAGCCCTCCGCGTTCGGGATGACGACAGGCTCGCCGGCCTCAAGCACGGATACGACCGAGTTCGTCGTACCCAGGTCGATCCCCACGGCTCGTGGCATACCCGGTACCTCCTGCAGATCGCTGTATTGGTCGGCCGGCGGACCTGCCAGCCTCAGTCACCACACATGATGGAAGTTGAGTCCGTGGTTGTCAACTCCAGGCACTGGGAAGCCCCCGAACCGTCGGCCTGTGGCCGGGATCGATTACCCCGTAGTCGGAGGGGGAGGCGGGGGAGGAGCACTCGGCGGCGCCCAGTCCGCCGACCGAGAGGATGCTCGAGCGGAGCGGATCGCCACGAGAGCCGTTCCGAGGAGCGCGAGACCGACGACGAGGGCGACGATGGTGGCCGCGTCCGACTCGGTGAAGTTGGTGCCGACGATGACGCCGGTGCCGATGATGACGCCGACGATGGCGATGCCCTGAACGGCCCGGTCGCCGCGGACCGTGCCAAACGCAAGCGCCAGCGCGGACGTCGCGAGGCTCCACACCGCCGCCACCGTGATCGTCGTCTCCGACGGGCTCTCGAACCCCGTCGGCACGGCGATCCCGTATGGCGCGATGACGGCGGTGAGGGTTCCGAGGACCAGCCCGGTACGGAGCGGGCGGAGCATCGCTCGATCGGAGGCCAGCCCCCACGCGACGCCGAACACCCAGAACACCGTGGCGGTGGTGGTCGGGTCGGCCGGTTGAAACCCCTCCGCGGTGAGCTCGATCAGGGCCGAGAGCGTTCCCACAGTGGTGCCAAATAGGGCGATCAGCTGGAGCGACCGCCCCAACCGAAGCCACAGGATCGCCGCTCCAGCGGTGGTGACGATGCCGATCAGGATCCCCCGGACGTCGCCCTGCTGGTCGAGCTCGACCACGCTCGAAACGAACTGATCGACGGTAATCCCCCACGCGATCGCCGCGGCAAACCACAGCACGCTGTGCATCCGACGGAACGCGTCTGGCGAGTCATGCGGTATGGCCAGCCCGACGCCGACGAGCACAGCTGTGATGGCAAGAGCGACGAGCAGGCCGCCCACGTCGCCCAGCCCGTCCGCCTGTTCCACCACCATCAGCGTCGCGACGAGCGCCGCCGCTGCGCCCGCGTACCCGAGGAGCTCGATGAGGGCGCTCATCGTGACGGTTCGCTCCGACTCGTCCACGACTCCCCCTTTCGCGCGGCGGCGCCGCCGTGCCTCGCGCGCCACCCGATGATGAAGCACGAACCAGCGCGAAGGAATCACCCGACGCGCTCGGTATGCTCGCCCCCGATGCTCGCCCGGGCCGCGCTGCTCGTTGCGATGGTGGTCGTCGCGGGCGGTCTCGCCGGCTCACGAGCTCGGCTCCTGACGCGACTGGTTCGACAGGGAAGACCCGTCGAGCGGTCGAGCGATCTACCGGTTCGCCTCGCACGCGAGGGAACGCGCGTGCTCGGCCAGCGCAAGTTGTTCCAGCGGTTCGTTCCCGGGCTGATGCACGCGCTGATCTTCTGGGGCTTCCTCGTGCTGCTCACGACGATCGTCGAGGTCGGCGGCCAGGTCGTCGATCCTTCGTTCGAGCTCCCGCTGATCGGACGAACGCGCTGGCTCGGCCTGATTCAGGACCTCTTCGCAGGCGGGGTGCTCGTCGGGATCGGGCTTGCGCTCTGGATCCGACTCGTGCAGCGACCCGAGCGGTTCGTCGGCAGCCACCACGGCGACGCGTACCGGATCCTCGCCCTGATCTTTCTGATCATCGCGACCTTGCTCCTCGGCCGTGGCGCGCGGATCGCGCTCGGTCTTGCCCCCGACTGGTGGTGGACTCCCTTGTCGACTGCCGCATCCGCGCTGTTCGAATGGATGTCGCCCGGACTACGACGCGCCGCGATGTGGCTGCTGCTCTGGTCGCACGTCGCGTTGATCCTTGGGTTCCTCGTCTACATCGGCTATTCCAAACACCTGCACATCGCGACCAGCGCGATCAACGTCTTCTTCGCCCAGACGAAGCCGCTCGGCTACCTCACCCCGCTCCGGGTCGATGTCGAGGCGGCCGCGGCGAATGACGACGTTCGGTTCGGCGCGGCGACGCTTCCCGACCTCACACGGAAGGAGACCCTCGACCTCTACGCGTGCACCGAGTGCGGGCGATGCCAGGCGGCCTGTCCCGCGTGGAATACCGGCAAGCCGCTATCGCCGAAGCTCTTGGTGATGAACCTCCGCGACCATCTGCTCGCCGAGGGGCCCAATCTCTTACCCGCTCGCGGCCCCGGAGAGACCGTGGAAGCGTCCCCGCTCGTCCCGGACATCGTCGACGAGGAGGTCGTCTGGGACTGCACGACATGCGGCGCGTGCATACACGAGTGTCCCGTCGACATCGAACACGTCGACACGATCGTCGACCTGCGCCGGAACCTCGTCATGGCCGAATCGCGCTTTCCGCCGGAGGCGGGCGGAATGCTTCGCGCGCTCGAGAGCGCCGGGAACCCATGGGGGATGCCTCAGGCGCAGCGCGCGTCGTGGGCGGACGGGCTTGACGTCCGCGTGATCGGCGATGGCGAGCGGGCTCCCGAGTACCTCTATTGGGTCGGCTGTGCGGGCTCGTTCGACGATCGGGCGAAGGCGATCTCGCGGGCCGTCGCACTGCTGCTACAGCGCGCTCAGGTGTCGTTCGCCATCCTCGGGCCTCGCGAGCTCTGCACCGGCGATCCCGCCCGCCGGATCGGCAACGAGTACCTGTTCCAAACGCTCGCCCAGCGAAACGTCGAGACGCTCGACCAGGCGGGAGTAACGAAGGTCATCGCCAACTGCCCCCACTGCTTCAACACGCTCCGCAACGAATACCCCGACTACGGCGGGCGCTACGAGGTCGTTCACCACTCGCAGCTCCTCGGACGCCTCATCGATGAAGGCCGCCTGCGGCCGAGCGCCCACGTGGCCGCACGCGTGACGTACCACGATCCCTGCTATCTCGGCCGGCACAACGATATCTACCGCGATCCCCGCGAAGCCCTCTCGGCCGTACCGGGGGTCGAGCTGGTCGAGATGCCGCGACACGCCGAGCGGGCGCTGTGCTGCGGCGCGGGCGGCTCGCGCATGTGGATGGAGGAACGGATCGGCAAGCGCATCAACGCCGAGCGGATGGACGAGGCCGCCTCGACGGGCGCCGACGCCGTCGGCGTTGCCTGCCCCTATTGTCTGATCATGCTCGACGACGGCTCCAAGGCGCGCGGCGAGGGGACGGATGTCGTCGATATCGCTCAGCTCGTCGCGCGCTCGCTCGGGACCGTCTCTCCGTAGCCCGCCGCCCGGGTGACCGCGCTCCGGCCGGGGGTTCAAGCGAACGCCCCAACCGGCCGAAGAAGGACTAGACCGAACGGAGCCTGTGCCCGGTCGTGCGATGGGCGCCGTCCGGACGGTCGACGGAGGCAAGCGGTACGGCTATGCCAGTGCCAGGCGTGCGGACGCGCCGAGAGGCGTGAACCGTTCGCCACGAACCGAATAGGAGACGAGTGGACGGGACGACACCAGCCGCGGGCGTCGGGGGGGACGAACCGCCGGATCTTGGCGGCGTCGCGCCGGACGACCCGATCGAACGTGAGCGGACACGTCTTGCCTACGCGATCCACGATGGCCTCACCCAGGTTGTGACCGCCGCCGTGCTCGAGCTCGAGTGGCAGGCGCGACGGGTCGACCTTGCCCCGCAGGACGCGGTCAAGGCCATCACCGACGCCACGACGGAGCTGCGCGCCGCGCTCGACGAGATCCGCGCGCTGCTCTCGGCGTTGTCGCCGCGCACCGATGAGGTCCATCGGTCGGTGAACGAGCTCATCGAACACGTAATGGACCGATGGAAGCTCCGCGCGAAGTGGTCGGTGAACGGAGATCTGGGTTCGGTACCCGGGCCCGTGCTCGACGTAGCGACCTCCGTGATCCGAGAGTGCGTGGCCAACGCCGCGAAGCATTCCGACTCGAACGACGTCGCCGTCGACGTTCACGCGTCGGCCAGCGGCGTCGAGGTTCGGATCGAGGACGGCGGGCGAGGGTTTCCACCCGAGGAAACCGGCCTCCATGCCGGTCATCTGGGGCTCGAGATGATGCGCCGCCGCGTCGCCGAGGTGAACGGCACGCTCGACGTCCAGTCGTCGCCGGGCAACGGCACGAGGGTCGTCGCGCGGCTCCCCGTGGATCAAGGAGTGACGTCGTGAAGATCCTGATCGTGGACGACCACGCGCTCGTGCGCCGTGGGATGGGACACGTCGTACGCGAGTCGTTCAGCGACGCAGACGTCGTCGAAGCGAGCTCGGCCGCTGAGGCGATGGAGGCGATGGCCACCTCGGGCGCTGACATCGCGCTCGTCGACGTGCGCATGCCCGACCTCGACGGGCTCGAGCTCCTGCACGACATGCGCGAACGCTGGCCCAACGTCCCGGTGATCATGCTCACGTCGTTCGATCACGCCCACTACGTCAGGCGCGCGCTCGCCGAGGGAGCCGCGGGTTACATGCTGAAGGACGCCACACCGGAGGACCTGGAGCAGGCGATCAAGGTCGCGCTGTCGGGAGGCGGCAACGTCCTGTCGCCGAGGGTCATCCAAAACCTGTTCGAGACGGTCGAAGGCGCGACCTCCGTCGAGAACGGCGACGTGCATCACCGCGCGACGAGCTCGTTGACGCAACGCGAGACAGACATCCTCGCACTCCTCTCCGAGGGGAGGAGCAACCGCGACATCTCGCGCGCGCTGTTCCTCTCCGAGAAGACCGTCAAGGCGCACCTCGCAGCGGTCTTCCGCAAGCTCGGCGTGACGAACAGGACCCAGGCGGCCATGGCCGCCGTGGCGATGGGCATCGGTCCCGGTCTACAACCCGCTCAGTTCGGTGCGGGAGCAGGCAGCTCCAGACCGTGACGCAAAACGACGAGGAGATAGGCGAACCGGAGGACTAGCCCTCCGAGCGTTCTCCGTTCGCGAACTCCTCGAAGAAGCGGCTCGCTGTGGGGCCGCGCTGTCCTTGGTACTTGCTCCGCGTGCGGCCTGATCCGTACGGGGTCTCCGCCGCCGTCGACAGCCTGAAGAACGAGATCTGTCCGATCTTCATGCCGGGGTAGATCGTGATCGGCAGGTTGGCCACGTTCGACAGCTCGAGGGTGAGGTACCCGTCCCAGCCCGGATCGACATAGCCGGCGGTCGAGTGGATCAACAGGCCGAGCCGACCGAGACTGGACTTCCCCTCGAGGCGCGCGACCATGTCGTCGGGCAGTCGGACGCGCTCGCGGGTCGACCCGAGGACGAACTCTCCGGGATGCAGGATGAACGGCTCCGGACCCTCGACCTCGACGAGCTCCGTGAGCTCGGGCATGGGCTTTCGAACGTCGATGTACGGGTATCGCGAATTCGCGAACACCCGGAACTGCGAGTCGACGTGGAGATCGACCGACGATGGCTGCACGCACGTCTCGTCGAACGGTTCGATCTCGATTCGGCCTGCCGCGATCTCCTTGCGGATGTCGATGTCGGACAGGATCATCGCCGCGCGATGCTACCCGCTCGTTGCAGCTGAGACGGCGACCCAGCGTTCGAGCGTCGCGGAAGCGGCGCCGGAATCGATCGACCGGGCCGCGACCGTCAGCCCTTCCTCCATTGACGCGGCGCAACCGCCGACATCGAGGGCAGCGGCCGCGTTCAGGAGGACGACTTCGCGGCGCGGGCCTTGCTCACCGCCCAGGATCGCCCGCGCGATCTCTGCCGCGACGCCGGGATCCCCGCCCTTCAAGTCGTCCAGTGTCGCGGGCGAGAGTCCGAGCTCGGCGGGGTCCGTCGACCGTTCGGTCACGGCCCCCGCGTCGACATCGAAGACCTTCGAAGGGCCAGTCGTCGTGAGCTCGTCGATGCCGTCGGCACCGCGGAACAGCTTCGCACGCGTGCCGCGCCGAGCGAGAACCTCGGCCATGAGGGGCAGCATGCGTTCGTCGGAGACGCCGACCACTTGGGCGAATGGGCGCGCGGGATTCGTCAGCGGACCGAGGAAGTTGAACGCCGTCGGCACGCGGAGCTCGCGGCGCACCGGTGCGGCGTGAGCCATCGCGGGGTGGAACACAGGCGCGAACATGAACGCGATGCCCGCCTCGGCGAGGCACCGCTCCACACCCACAGGAGCCAGGTCGATCCGGACGCCGAGGGCCTCGAGCAGGTCGGCGGATCCGCAGCGGGAGGATGCCGCCCGGTTGCCGTGTTTGGCGACCGGAACGCCGGCGCCAGCCACGACGATCGCCGCGATCGTCGAGATGTTGAAGGTGCCGGTTCGGTCGCCGCCGGTGCCGCACGTGTCGATCACGGGAGCAGGAGGAGTGACCGGATTGGCGAAGGCGAGCATGGTGCGGGCGAGACCATCGACCTCGTCGACGGTCTCGCCTTTCGTTCGCAGTGCCATCAAAAGCCCGCCGAGCTGCGCCGGCGTCGCTTCGCCCGCCATCACCTCTTGCATCGCCTCGGCGGCCTCGTCGGTGGTGAGCGCTTCGTGCGCCGCGACCTTCGACAGGATGTGCGGCCACAGATCCGGATCGCGCTCGGTCATGCGTGGGGCCGGAGGCTAGCAGGGCCTCGACGGCGGCACGCAACCCCTGCCGATGGCGTCGCCGCTAGACTGTTCGCGCTCGCTCCGGCGGGCGCGAACCGCGGGCGTGGTTCAATGGCAGAACGCGAGCTTCCCAAGCTCGAGACGGGGGTCCGATTCCCCTCGCCCGCTCCAGCCGCCTGACGGAGCTACCCGGATCGCTGACGGGTGAGACGACGCGTCGAACGACCGAGCACGACGGGACCCGTCGGACAGAGCTCGAACACCGGACAGATGTCGCATCGCGGGCGACGCGCGATGCAGATCTCGCGGCCGAGCCGGATCAGTCCGACGTGCAGCGGAACGCGGATCTCGCCGGGAACGATCTCGGCGAGGACGCGATGTGCTACCGCCGCGGTCGTGCGCGGCTCCACCCAGCCGAGCCGAGTCGTCACTCGGTGCACGTGCGTGTCGACGGGAAGCGTGTTCCGATCCAACGAGAACGCCAGCACGACCGCGGCCGTCTTCGGCCCGACGCCGGGAAGGGACGCGAGGTACGCCGTAGCCTCTTCGTCGCCCAGCCGCCGCAGTCGCGAGAGATCGAAACCTCCCTCCCGCTCCCGGATCTCGCGAAGGATCGCCTGGATCCGCGGCCCCTTCGTGTTCGCCAGGCCGCCCGAACGGATCGCGTCGGCGACCGCCGGCGCTCCCGCGGCCTCGACGTCCTCCCACGACGGGAAGGCGTCGCGGAGCGAGGCGAACGCGCGCGCGGCGTTCACGTCGCTCGTGTGCTGGGACAGCACGGTGAGGATCAGTTCCTCCATCGGGTCGGTTCGTCGCGGCGGTTGGAGCTCTCCAAAATGCCGTAGTAAGCGCGCGTGGACGGCTCGAACGCGCCGCCGATCGATCGCCACGCCCGCAGGCTACGAGGCGGGAGCGAAGCTGCGGAACTGCGTGAGGTGGGGCAGGAACGTGAGCGGCAACGTGTCCGTCGGCCCGTTGCGATGCTTGGCCACGATCAGGTCCGCGAGTCCCTTCTTCGCCGGGTCGACGTCGTCGCGGTGGATGAACATGACGACGTCCGCATCCTGCTCCAGCGCACCGGATTCGCGAAGGTCCGAGAGCTGAGGTCGCTTGTCCTGGCGGCGCTCGGGGTCGCGGTTCAGCTGCGAGACGGCGACAACCGGGATGTCGAGTTCCTTGGCGAGCATCTTCAAGCCCCGGCTGATCTCGGCGATCTCCTGCTGACGGTTCTCGACGCGTCGCGAGTGCGACATCAGCTGGAGGTAGTCGACGATGATCATCCCGAGGCCCTGCCGCCGCGCCGCCAGGCGTCGCGCCTTCGCACGGATATCGACGAGCGTCACGTTGCCCGAGTCGACGATGAACAGCGGCGCGTCGTGGAGGGTGTCGGCGGCCTGCGCGATCCGGGACCAGTCCTCGGCGCCGACGCGCTTGTTGCGAATGGCGTCCCACGGCACTCGCGCCTCCGCGCACAGCAAGCGCATCCCGATCTCCCACCGCGACATCTCGAGCGAGAACATGGCGATCGGGAACCCGGCGTCGACCGCGACGTTGCGGGCGACGTTAGTCACGAAGGACGACTTGCCGACACCGGGGCGAGCCGCGACGATGATCAGGTTGCCGGCCTGCATCCCCGAGAGCAACGCGTCGACGTCACGGAACCCCGTCGGCACGCCGGCGAACGCTGACTCGCGGTTCTGGATCTTCTCCAGGTCGGTCATCGCCTGGTCCACGAGCTCACGGAGGGAGGCGACCTGCTCCTTCTCGTCGTGCCGCGCCACCTCGTAGATCCGCTGCTCCGCCTCGTCCGCGACGCGCTCGGGTTCTTCGGGCGCGGCGAATGCCCTTTCGATGATGTCGCCCGCCGCCGAGATGAGCCGCCGGAGCAGCGCCGTCTCGCCGACGATCCGGGCATACGACCCGGCTGACGCCGGCGTGGGAACGCGCTCGACTAGCTCCGAGATGTAGAGGTGGCCGCCCACCTCGGCGAGGAGGCTGCGGCGCTTCAACTCCTCGACGGCGGTGATCGCGTCGACGGGGTCGCCGCGCCCGTAGATATCACGGAGCGTCTCGAAGATCTTGGCGTTGGCGCTCCGATAGAAGTCGGCCGGCCGAACGACCTCGATGACGTCGGCGATCGCTTCGGCCGACAGCATCATCGAGCCGAGGACGGACTCCTCGGCCTCGAGGTTGTGCGGCGGTACGCGATCCGGCCGAAGCCGACGAACGTCCTCAGCCGTGCGCGCCACGATCCCGCCCCCCTCGCCCCAAGGTCCACGACCCCGGACCGGCGGGAACCCTAGACCTCGCCCCGTCCGGTCTCCAGCGGAAAACCCATGGGGAAACACGTCGACCGCGTGGGCACGAGAGATTCCTTGTCACTGTGGCCTTTACCTGCGATTCCCCATGTGGATAAGCCTGTGGACAGGTGTGTATCAGGCGGGAATGACAGGCGTGTCATTTAGCAGTGCGCAGCGCCAGGCCGCCATCGAGCGGGTCACGCATCGGCGGTGATCGGCGCGCGCGGAAGGCTGCGTCCGGAGCGACGGCGGCGATCGGCGCGCGAGGAGGGGTGCGTCTCGGGCGTCGTCGAGCGAAGTGAGGCGAGAAGGGCCGTCTCGAGCAGCCACGTCGGCCGAGCGAAGACGAGCAGCCCGAGACGCGCCCCGACCTCAGCGCGCCTCTACGAGTCCGTGCCTTCGACCTCCACCGAGACGACCGGGTCCACTTCGTGGAAGAGGTGGACGCGAATCTCGTGGGTGCCGACCGAACGGATCGGCTCTTCGAGGTGCACGTCGTGCCGGTCGACGCGGATCCCGGCCTGGTCGTCGATCGCATTCGCGATGTCGGACGCCGTCACGCTGCCGAAGAGCTTGCCCTCCTCCCCGGCATGCGCCGAGACGCGGATCGGTGTCGCAGTGAGGCGCGCGGCGACCTGCTCCGCTTCCGCCTTGGCGGCGTCGACCCGGACGGCGTGCGCCCGCTTGAGGCTGCCCACGTGGTTCACGCCGCCCTTCGTGGCTTTCACGGCGAGGCCGCGCGGCATCAGGTAGTTGCGCGCGTAGCCGTCGGCGACGTCGACGACATCGCCCGGCGCGCCGAGCTTGTCGACCGCCTTCTGGAGGATGACCTTCATCGCGTCGAGTACGGCAGCAGCGCCATCTCACGCGCGTTCTTGACCGCGACGGCGACCTCGCGCTGATGCTGCGAGCAGTTGCCCGTCACGCGACGCGCGCGGATCTTCCCGCGCTCAGAGACGAACTTTCGGAGCGTGGCCGTGTCTTTGTAGTCGACGTACTCGGATCGGGCCTTGCAGAAGATGCAGACCTTGCGTTTGGTCTTCCTCTGCCAGCCCTTGTCGTCCTTCTCTTTCTTCGGTTTTCCGGTTCGCTTCCTAGCCTTGGGTGGCATCCAGCGGTGTCTCCTCGCTTCCCAACGAAGCGCCAACCGCCGCCGGCTGCCAGTCCGATCCAGACCTGCCCTGCCGCTCGACCTTGGCGGTCGCCCAGCGCAGGCTCGGCCCGATCTCGTCTGCCTCGATCTCCACGACGGTGCGCTTCTCGCCTTCCTGGTTCTCCCACGATCGCATCTGCAGGCGCCCGGCCACGACGACGCGCGTGCCGCGCGTCAGCGACTCGGCCACATTCTCCGCGAGGCTGCGCCAGCCGTTGACGGTGAAGTACGACGTGTCGCCGTCCTTCCAGTTGCCGGCCTCATCCTTGTACCGACGGTTGACGGCCACTCGGAACTTGACGACGGCCGCGCCGTTCGGCGTGTAGCGGAGCTCTGGGTCATCCGTGAGGTTTCCCACGACGATGATCTGGTTCTCGCTCGCCATCTCCATCACCTTCCGTTTCGGGATCCGCTTCCCGGCGGATGGCAGTGCCGGGAAGGGGGAAGTCGCTTGTTCGCCTACGCGGCCTCGCCGCGGACGACGACCTTGAACCGCAACACCTCGTCGGCCAGCTGCAGCGCACGGTCGAGCTCGCCGATCCGAGTGGGGTCCGCCGTTAACTCGACGACAACGTAGTAGCCCTCGCTCTGATGCTCGATCTCGAAGGCGAGCCGCCTCCGGCCCCAGCGGTCGACGTTACCGACCGCCCCGCCTCCATCGGAGACGATGCGGGCGATGCGATCCGCCGCCCCGGAGACGACCGACTCATCGGCGTCCGGGGGCAGAATGAGCATGACTTCGTACCGCCTCAGTGCCCCACCTCCTCTGGTCTGGGCGGCCCCCCGTTCGTGAGGAGAGCGGCGCTCCGCGCACCACTCGGCCTCCTAGGAGGAGCAGGAATGGGTCCGCCCAGAGTCTACCGTTCCGTTCGGGCAGACCGTAGCAAGGGGTACCGACACGCCAAGAACGCCAGCACGGCGGTGCAGGAGCTGCCAACTAGACTTGGTGAAGAGCCGTGCACTGCCGGAAGGAGGCGCGAGCGATGGTGACGATCCGCGACCTGCGCGATTGGAAGGCGGAGGGCAAGCGCTTCGCGATGCTCACCGCGTACGACTTCCCCACCGCGCGGATCCTCGATGAGGCTGGGATCCCGGTGCTGCTCGTCGGCGACTCGGTGGCGAACAACGTCCTCGGCTACGCGGACACGCTGCCGGTCACGATGGAGGAGATGCTCCACCACACGCGAGCGGTCGCGCGCGGCGCCCGGACCGCTCTCATCGTCGGCGACATGCCGTTCCTCTCGTATCAGGTGTCGATCGAGGAAGGGATCCGGAACGCCGGACGCTTCCTCAAGGAGGGGAGCGCGCACGCAGTCAAGCTCGAGGGATCGCAGATCGAGCTCACCTCCCGGCTGGTCGAGCTCGGTATCCCGGTAATGGCACACGTCGGCCTAACGCCGCAGTCGGTGCACGCGATGGGCGGATACCGGGTCCAGGGGCGGGACGAGGAGACCGCGCGAAGCCTCCTCGATCAGGCGCACGCCCTCGAGAAGGCGGGCGCGTTCTCCGTCGTCCTGGAGGGGATCCCAGCAGAGCTCGCCGTCAACATCACGAGGACGGTGCAAATCCCGACCATCGGCATCGGTGCCGGACCGCACACGGACGGTCAGGTGCTGGTGGTGAACGACCTCCTCGGCCTGAACGAGCGCCTCCCCCGGTTCGCCAAGGCGTACGCGAACCTCCGCGCTCAGATCGCCGACGCGGCGCGCGCGTTCGCGAGCGACGTCGAGACCGGCGCCTTCCCGGACGCGGCGCGCTCCTACCGCAGCTAGGGACGCCCCGAAGGAAACGCGCCTCGACGGCGTAGGCAAAGACCACCCGAACGGGCCATTCGCGCACCGTGGCGTCCTGCCGATCCACTCCTCCAGCGCGCCTCGCGGGTGGCGCTCAGGTGTCGCCCGCGCCGGAACGGGCCATCGGCCCGTCCGAACCGGTACGGCGGGGTCGCCACCCCCTCGGCGGCCCCGCTGTACGCACTCGAGGCGCATCGCGCCGACCGATCACCTTCAGATGCGAAGATGCTGCTCGGTGGCGACCGGCGCACGACAGATCGGTCTGGGACTCGTCCTCGCATCGCTCGCCGCGACGCTGGCGGCGGGGTTCGCGGTCAAGGCGCCCTGCGCACCCGGCGACTGGAGGGACGGCCGTCAGTACACGCGACTTTGCTACAGCGACATCGTCCCCCTCCTCGGCGCGCAGCAGTTGACCGGCGATCGCTTGCCGTACCTCGACGCGTGCGACGAGACGCAGTCGGGGGCGTGCGACGAGTACCCCGTCCTGTCGATGTGGGCGATGCGGCTCACCGCATGGATCTCGGGACCGAGCATGGGGACATTCTTCGTCGCCAACGTCGTCTTGCTCACCATCGCGGCGTTCGTCACAGCGCTCTGCCTGTACCTGATGGTCGGCGCGCGCGCCATGTACTTCGCGCTCGCGCCGACGCTGCTCATCTACGGCTACGTCAATTGGGACCTGCTCTCAGTGGCGTGCGCGACCGCCGCGACGCTCGCCTACCTGAGGCGGAGGGACGTGGCGTCGGGCGCGCTGCTCGGTCTCGGAGCGGCGGCGAAGCTCTATCCGGCGCTGCTCCTGGTGCCATTCGTGGCCGGACGGTTCCGTTCGCGCGAGCCCGACCGAGGGATCCACCTCGCCTGGGCGGCGGCCGGCGCCTGGGCGATCACGAACGTGCCGTTCGCGGTCGCCGCTCCGAGCGGCTGGTGGGAGTTCTTCCGGTTCAACGCCGAGCGCCCCACGGACTGGGACAGCCTGTGGCTCATCGCGTGTCACCGACTCGGGGGGGAATACCCGTGCGGTGGGACGCGCATCATCAACGCCCTGTCGCTCGTCATCTTCGTCACGCTCGTGGCGATCGTGTGGCGGTGGAAGTCGGCGCGCGACCCGGGGGTGGCGCGGTGGAAGCTAGGTTTTCCGATCCTGGTCCTGTTCCTGCTCTCGAACAAGGTCTACTCGCCGCAATACAGCCTGTGGCTGCTCCCTTGGTTCGCGCTGACCTTGCCCGATCTGCGCCTATTCGCCGCCTTCGAGGCGGCGGACGTCGCGGTCTTCGTGACGAGGTTCTGGTGGTTCGCCGAGCTCAGCGGGTTCGACGGAACGCCGTTCGGCGCCTTCGAGCTCGCCGTTCTTGTCCGCGCACTGATCCTCGTCGCGTGCGTGGTCGCCTGGGTGCGCCGCCGTGAGCCGGCACCGATCGCGGCCACGCCCCCCGAACACGCACTCGCTGGTGTAGCGACGTGAGGACGAAGGAACGGCGGAACACTGTGTCGGTCACGGCGATCCGCGACCAAAGCGCGCACCTGCTCTCTGTCGTTCGCTACTGCGCCCTCATCTTCGTCCTGCTCCGGCTACTCACGTTCGTGGTGGGCGTGGTTGCCGTCGGACTGGTGCCGGCGCTCGATCCGGTCGACGTGCCCGGATGGCCCGCACCTGTCCCCGAACCGGGGTGGCACAACCTATTCACGGCCTGGGAGCGCTTCGACGCGCTGTGGTTCCTGCGGATCGCGGAGGAGGGATATCGGATCGGAGACGGCAGCGCGGCCTTCTTCCCACTGTTCCCGGGCGCCGTCCGCGCGTTGTCGTTCGTCGCCGGCGGTCACCCGTTCGGAGCCGCCTTGGTGATCTCGAACCTCGCGTTCCTGGCTGCGCTCGTCGTCACGTATCTCCTCACCGATCTCGAGTACGACGAGCGCCGCGCCCGCGCCACCGTTGTGCTCCTCGCGTTCTTCCCGACCTCCTACTTCTTCCTCATGCCGTACTCCGAGTCGCTGTTCCTGTTGCTCGCCGTAGCCGCGTTCTGGTTGGCCCGTCGAGGCAGCTGGGTGGGCGCCGGGATCGCCGGAGCGCTGGCCGCGCTGACCCGGGGCGTGGGGGTAGCGCTCGCCCCGGCACTCGCGATCGAAGCGCTCCATCAGCGCGCCGAAGGACGAGGCCGGGCGTGGCCGGGGCTGCTGGCCGCCGTCGCCACCGCGGGCGGAACCCTCGCGTACCTGGGTTCGTGGGAGGTTCGCGCCGGCGACGCTCTCGCGCCGCTGATTACACAGCAGAGCTGGGAGCGCACGTTCTCGTGGCCGTGGGCATCGCTGTGGGAGGGGACGCGCACGGCCTTCCGGTATGTCGGCGACACGAACGGCGGGTACTGGTTGGTCGACTGG
>Ga0299907_10001034_pt1 | contig 15171 bp, 12 predicted proteins | sample RVTome_16_FD_198680 | JGI IMG/M metagenome (GOLD analysis project Ga0299907, IMG submission 198680) | Soil microbial communities from uranium-contaminated site in the Upper Colorado River Basin, Wyoming, United States - RVT152D67 (version 2) ... | reverse complement strand
GGGGGCATCTTGTCCTCGTACCTCTTGAGCTCGATCCAGCCGGTCTCCTCCATCGCCGGCAGAGTCACGAACCTCGACCTGTCCTTGCTCTTTCCAGGGCTGTCCATCTCCATGTCGAAAACGACCTCCTCACGCGGGATCCGAAAGCGTCCGCATGATAGCGGGTCAGCCTCTCTCGGCCGGATGGGCGACAGGATCGGATGACGGGCCATGGGAAGGACAACCCCGGGTACATCTTGGCCAACCAAAGCAGCCAGCCTCAAGTTGGGTAGGGTGATGAGCCGATAGAGGAGGGAGAGATGTCCGAATCCAGGGAACAGCCTGAGCGGACCCTGACCCTGCGGCCCCCCGAGTTCGAGGACGACGTGCTGGCGGGCATGCGGGACTACTGGGACATCTACGAGCGACACTACGACGAGATCCGCCTGGTCCTGATCGCCGAGCTCACCGCGGACGAGGAGGTCGGACGACTCATCAGAACCACGCCGCCCGAGGTGCTCGAGGAGAACTCGAAGCGGTCCCGGGAGCTGACCCGCCGCGCGATCGTGGACGGCGACTGGGAGCCGTACCTCACGAATCTCAAGACACAGGGCTCCACGTATGCGCAGGGCGGGCTGAGCTTCGCCGCATGGTTCCGCATAACGAGCGCGTTCCGGCCCCACATCGTGCGTCACATGCTCGCCGCGTTCGGCGCGGATACCCAGCGGCTGATCCGGGCGATCGACGCCCTCGACCGGCTGGTCGACCTTATCCTGGCGGTGATCGGCGAGTCCTACCTCGAGCGCAAGGAACACATCATCGCGCTTCAGCGCGAGGCGATGGGAGAGATGCGCGTCCGCTCCCGGTACGCCGTCGTGCTGGCGAGCATCGCGGACGGCGTCGTGACCACCGACCCGTACGGGAACGTGGTGACCGCGAACCCGGCGATGGAACGTATCAGCGGTGTTCCGGAGGATGAGGCGATCGGGCAACCGCACCACCGCGTCTACCCGGCGAAGAGGGACGGAAAGCTCCTGATCCAGGAAGAGCGCTTCCTCACCGAGGCGATCCGTCAGGGCAAGACCGTCACGAGCGAGGGAGTGGACGTGGATCTGATCTGCCGGGACGGCCGCGAGGTCCCGGTCAGCATCACCACCGCACCGATCTTCGAGGAGGACCGCATCGCCGGCGGTGTCACCGTGATCCGCGAGCTTCCCGAGCGCGCTCGTACCTGATCCAGCCGCCTCGGCGGGTGGATAATCCCGCCGTGGACTTCACGATCCCCGACGAGTACCGAGAGCTTCTCGACTCCTTCAAGGGCTTCCTAGACCGCGAGGTGAGCCCCGTCGAGGAGCGATACCGGCAGCGCCTCCAGGAAGACGAGTGGGATGAGGAGATGCGTGAGGCCGGCCTGGCGCTCCGGCGCCGCTCCGCCGAGCTCGGCTTCTACGCCGCACACATGCCGGAGGAGGTCGGCGGCTGGGCACTTCCCAGCCTCGGGTACACGCTGCTGGTCGAGGAGGGCGCGAAGACCGGGATGCGCTTCGCCTCATTCGCCCTCGGTCCTCCCAACCCGGAGGCCCCGACGCCGATCCTCATGGACCTTCCCGAGCACGTCAGGGAAAAGGTCGTTCCCCCGCTCGTGAGGGCCGAGACCTCGATGTGCTTCGCGCTCACCGAGCCCGAGGCCGGCTCCGACGCGCAGTCGATCCGGAGCTCGGCAGCCCTCGACGGGGACGTCTGGGTGCTGAACGGGCGCAAGCACTACATCACCAACGGCGCCCACGCCGATCATGCTCTGGTCTTCGCCGTCACCGACCCGGAGAAGAGGGCGGGCGGCGGCATCACTGCCTTCCTGGTCGACCGCGACACGCCGGGCTTCGTCGTCGGCCGCCATCAGCGGACGATCGCCGGGGACACCAACCAGGCGGAGCTCGTCTTCGAGGACTGCCGGGTGCCTCTGGACCACGTCGTGGGCGAGGTCGGCTACGGCTTCCAGACCGCCATGAAGTTCCTCAACGCCGGGCGGGCCTACATCGGCGCGCTGTGCGTGGGGATCGCCGACTGGCTGGTTCGGATAGGGGTGGAGCAGGCCAACTCCCGGCAGGCGTTCGGCAAGCCCATCGGGAAGAACCAGGCCGTCCAGTGGATGCTGGCCGACTCGGCCCTGGAGGTGCACTCGGCCCGGCTGATGACCTACCACCTGGCCTGGCTGGTCGACCGCGGCGAGCAGCCCATCCGCGAGTCCTCCATGGTCAAGCTCAACAACACCGAGATGGTTAACAGGGTTGCCGATCGGGCCGTCCAGATCTTCGGCGGCATGGGCGTGCTGGCCGAGGGGCCGGTGGAGCGCGTATACCGCTACGTGAGGATGCTCCGGATCGTCGAGGGCACCAGCGAGATCCAGCGCCTGGTGATCGCGCGTTCCCTCGGCCTTTGAAGGGACTAGTTCTTTCGGACTAGCCCAAAGGGACTAGACATTTTCCACTGACAGGAGTAACTTTCGTTTTTGTCGGACCCGTCCGGGTCCCATGGGGGCCGCCCTAGCCCCTCCGCTTCACAGCCAGCAAGCCCGCACGCAGGACGAGCATGTCCGGGCGGCGAACGGGCCCTAGGAGGGCCCACGAGTGCGGAGGGAGACGGCGCGGGTGCTCTCGACGGTGAGAGGCTGGCTGGCGTCCCGGCGCCAGAGCGACCCGGGCGGCGGTGGAACGGGGGAGCTCTTCCCGTCCGTGGCCCACGATCTGCGCTCCGCGCTGACGTCGATCAAGGCCGCCTCGACCCTGCTCCTCGACCACGTCAGAGATCTCGAGGAGCCGGACAAGCGAGACATGCTGGAGACGATCCGCGATGGCGCCGACGGCCTCGACCGGCTGATCAGCAACGCCGTGCAGCTCTCCCGGAGCCGGAACGGCGGGCTTCGCACAAGGAAGGTCCCGGCGGCCGTCGAGGACGTGGCGTCCCGGACCCTGGAGCGCATGCGCCACGCGTTGCGAGACCACCGCGTGGTGGTCGTCGTGCCCGAGGATCTTCCCGACGTTCGCGTCGACGTCGTCCTGCTGGAGCAGGCGATCGGGAACCTCCTGGAGAACGCCGCCAGGCTCACTCCCCCGGGAACCGAGATCGCGCTGAGCGTCCTGAGGAAAGACGACCACGTCGTGGTTCGGGTCGAGGACCGCGGCCCCGGCATGGGGCCCCGCGAGCGCAAGCGGGCGGTGAAGTCGCTGGGTGAGCCCTCGGCCGGGGGCGCAGCCGGGCTCCGGATCCCGCTCGCCCGTGCCATCGCGGAGGCCCACGGCGGCCGGCTGACGATCGGAAGCGCACCGGGGGGCGGCACCTCCGTGCTCCTGGAGCTCCCGGTGGAACGCGGCACCGCGGTCAAGGAGCCCGAGCCGGAGGCCGCCTCCTGATCTCCTCGAGACGGGTGCTCGTGGTGGACGACGACCCTCAGGTGCTCCGCGCCCTTCGGGCGGGCCTGGCGCTTCAGGGATACGAGGTGGTTACGGCGGGGAACGGCGAGACCGCGCTCGACGTCGCGGCGGGAACGCGGCTGGATCTGGTGCTGCTGGATCTCGAGCTGCCCGGCATAGACGGGGTGGACGTGGTCGGGAGGCTCCGCGGCTGGACCACGATCCCCGTGCTCGTGCTCTCCGCGCACGAGGCGCTGGAGGACAGGGTCCGGGCGCTGGATGCCGGGGCCGACGACTACCTCTCGAAGCCCTTCGCCATGGAGGAGCTGGGAGCGCGCATGCGAGCCGTGATGCGCCGGACCGAGGACGGGTCGGACGCCCCGGTGCTCATCTTCGGCGAGCTCGAGGTCGACATCGCCCGCCAGCAGGTCAAGCTTCGGGGCGAGCAGGTGCGTCTGACTCCCACCGAGTACCGCCTCCTGGAGGCGATGGCCTCGAACGCCGGCAAGCTCCTGACCCATTCGTGGCTGCTCGGCCGCGTGTGGGGGCCCGGCTACGGCCCCGAGTCCCACCACTACCTCCGGGTATTCGTCAAGCAGCTCCGGCGCAAGCTCGGCGACGACCCGACCGACCCCAGGTGGATCGGGACCGAGCCCGGCCTCGGATACCGCTGGAGGGTCGAGCCCGACACGGTCGAGACATCAGAGGTGGGGCTGAGATGAGCCTGCCCCAGGCACCCGAACCCGAGACCCCTCCTCCCTGAACCTCGGGAACACGATGCCTGGGGCTTCCCGCCCGGGTGGCCTGAGGGGCCCTCACAGGTTCCTTACGCCACCCGGGCGGTTCCCTACCCCTCCCTTACGCCAAAGCGTCCACCCTCACTCTCGTGGGAACCGCCATCTGCACTGTCGAGGGGATCATCCGAGGCGCCGATCCGCCCTTCGCGGCGCTCCACGACTTCGAGCCCGACGAGCTGGCGGGCAGCCCGTTGGCCGGGTTGATGGCTCCGCACTGCCGCGGGGAGCTCTCACTGCACATCCTGATCGCCTGCTCGCGAGGCTCGCACACCTTCCCGAGCATCCATCGGAAGCGGGGTGGCGGCGAGTTCCCGGTCGAGGTCTCCTTCCACCTCGACGCCGGCGGGATCCGCTGCGGGGTACGGAGCGAGGCATGATGCAGCCCTCCGCGGCACTTCCCCTCCACCGCGGCCTAACCCCGGACCCCGTCCGGGAGTCCCGAAGGCGCCTGCACCGGCTGTTCCTCAGCCCTTCGCGCATCGACATCGTCTTCCAGCCGATCCTCGACCTCGAGGACGAAACCCCGGTCGGCGTCGAGGCGCTGGCGCGGTTCGCCTCCGACGAGGTCTCGATACCCCGCTGGCTCCAGGGAGCCCAGGCCGCCGGGATCGGAACCGAGCTCGAGGTGCTCCTGGCGCGCATGGCCCTCGCCAAGCTGCCGGAGCTGCCTCCGGACCTGTTCCTTTCGGTCAACATCTCGCCGCAGACGCTGGTCTCAGCCGCCTTCTCCGCATGCATCGGGGAGAATGACATCGAACGCGTCGTGTTCGAGATCACCGAGCACACGCCGTTCCCGGAGGCCAGGATCCTGGCCTCGCAGATGGCTCACATCCACGACCGAGGCGGGCGGATAGCGCTCGACGACGTCGGCTCGGGGTTCACCAGCATCCGGCACGTCCTGGCGCTGGCACCGGAGCTCATCAAGCTCGACCGCACCCTCGTGGAGCTCGCCGAGCACGAGTCACGGCACCGGGCCATGGTTCGGGCTCTGTGCTCGTTCGCCCACGAGACGGGCGCCGCGATCGTGGCCGAGGGCGTGGAGACCAGGCAGCAGCTCGGGGTGCTCCGCGGCCTCAGGGTAGCCCTAGGGCAGGGCTACCTCTGGGGTCGCCCGGGTCCGCTCCCCCGCAAAAGCGGACAGGCCGTCACGCGGGCGGGACCGTGAGGGCCGCCGAACCGATCTCGCGCCACCTCGTCACGTCGTAGCTGGCGCCAGGGACTTTTGTCACCTCCTTCTTGTTCCCTTCCTCGTCGCCGACGCTCTGAGGCACAAAGGCCCATCAAGGGAGGACTTTCCGTTTGCCGACATGAGCACGAGAGAGCGGTGAAAACCCAAATGCTTAGACGGCTGCAGGCTCGGCTCCGAGACGAACAGGGCATGGCCATCGTCGTGGCCATGATCATGTCGATGGTGGTGGTGACCCTCGGGGCCACCTCCGTGAGCCTCGCCGTCCACAACAGCGAGCAGAGCTCTTACGATCGCCGGAACGTCCAGAGCATCCACGCCGCCGAGGCGGGCATCAATTACTACTTCTCTCATATCCAGAGCGGAGGGGTGAGCGAGTTCCAGTGCTCCGTCAGCCAGACGCTCCCATCAACCCCTCCGGCGAGCTTCGACGCGACGCTTGCGCTCTACGACTCGGCCGGGCTCCCGCTCCCCTGCCCGGTGACCGGCGTCGAGCCCGACTCGGCGCTGATCCGATCCGTGGGACGGTCCACCGGCGAGTCGCCGGTCCGGACCATGGAGGCGTACGTGAAGCTCGTCCCGCTACCGGGAGGGCCGTTCGGTGAGTTCGCGATCTTCTCGGACTCTCAGCCGCAGTTCAACTCGAACGTGCAGGTGTACGGGGGCGACTCGACCGAGGGGAACGTCTACTCCAACTCCAGCGTCCTCATCCAGAGCAACTCGACGATCTACGGCAGCATCGAGGCACAGGGCAGCGTTCAGCTCGCCAACAACGCGGAGGTGAAGCGCAGCGTCCTAGCCGGCTCAGCGGTGCAGCTGGACACCAACGCGAGGGTCCTTCAGCACGTCACCTCCGCCGGCTCTTCCGTCACCCTCGACAGCAACTCAAGCGTGCTCCAGGACGCTCGCGCTGCCACGACGGTCACCCTGCTGGGTAAGGCCACGATCGACGGGCTCGTGCTTCCCGGCACCCCCTCGTCCCCCCCGGAGTACCGGCCCTTCCCCGAGCTGGCCTTCGAACCCGGTGCGTGGGAAGAGGCCGGCTACGAGGTCCGGACCTTCGCGACCTGTGAGGAGGCGAAGGCTTTCGTCGCCGGGATCAGCTCAGGAGACCACGCGGTGAGGATCACGGCTCCGTGCGACCTGGCCTACACCAGCGGTGAGAGCGTCACCCTGCGAGGGAACCTCGCCCTGATCGGCGACGGCTCGCTCACGATGAACAGCAACACGGGCTTCGTCAACGACGAGACCCAGCGCAACCTGTTCCTGCTCTTCGGCCTGGGCGGGGGCGTGCCCTGCGACCTCAGCTTCAGCTCCAACACCACGATCGGCCCCGGCCTCAAGACGGTCCTCTACACGCCCTGTCGGATCGACATGCGATCGAACACCATGATCATCGAGGGCCAGATGTTCGGCGGCTCGGTCGAGTTCAACTCGAACGCCTCGCTGACCTACCATCCGATCGGGGTGCCGGGCTTCGGCGAGACCACGTACGAGGAGGACGTCCTCTACACGCGCGAGGTCGTCACCTAGCGATCAGCACGACCCGCCGAGGACGCCACCCGGCGGCCCATCGTAGGCTCGACGGGTTATGCCTGACCCCAGGCGGGCCATCCCGTCGGTCGACACGCTCCTCAGATCCGACCCGGCCAAGCGCGCCGCCGAACGCTTCGGCCGCAGCGTGGTGCGCCGCGCGATCCAGGTTGTGCTCGACGGCGCCCGCGGACGGGCGCGCGGGGGCCCGCCCGACGAAGAGATCCTGCTGACCACGGCGCTGAGGCTGGCCGCCACGATGAGCTACGGGCTCAGCCGCGTGATCAACGCGACGGGCGTGGTGCTGCACACGAACCTGGGACGAGCGTCGATGCCGGAGGAGGCCGCCAGAGCCGCTGCCAGAGCCGCCACGTCCGCCACCGACCTCGAGGTGGACCGAGGAACCGGCAAGCGAGGACGCCGGGCCTCCCGGGCCGAGTTCCTGCTGACGGCGATCACGGGGGCGGGAGACGCCCTGGTCGTCAACAACAACGCGGCCGCCCTGCTGCTTGCCCTGGCCGCCCTGGCCCGGCGGCGAGAGGTCCTGGTGTCTCGCGGGGAGCTCATCGAGATCGGCGGCGAGTTCCGCCTCCCGGACATCCTGGCCGCCTCCGGAGCCAAGCTGGTCGAGGTGGGGACCACGAACCGGACGCGGGTTCAGGACTACCGCGCTGCGCTGTCGGAGCGCACCGCGCTGGTGCTGAAGGTTCATCCGAGCAACTACCGGGTCACCGGGTTCGCGGAGACGCCGGGCACGGAGTCGCTGGCGCGTGTGGCGAGAGGGGCCGGCATCCCCCTGCTCCACGACATCGGGAGCGGGCTCCTGGAACGACGTGGAGGTGTCCCGGACGACGAGCCGGCGGCGGTCGAGGCGCTGCGGCAGGGCTCGGACCTGGTCTGCTTCTCAGGCGACAAGCTGCTGGGCGGGCCACAGGCGGGCGTGGTCCTGGGGCGGCCGGATCTGGTCGAGCGCCTCCGCAAGCACCCGATCGCCCGGGCAGTGAGGGTGGACAAGATGACCGTGGCGGCGATCGAGGTCGTGCTGGGCATGTACGCGCGCGGCGAGCGCAAGCATCTTCCGGTCTGGCGCGCGCTCGAGGAGCGACCCGGCGTCCTTCGGGCACGCGCCGGGGCGGTGGCGGAGAAGCTGCCGGGTGCCCGCGTCGTCCGTAGCGAGGCCGTGGCGGGCGGAGGCTCGCTCCCCTCGTACGGGATCCCCTCGCATGCCGTGCGCCTCGAGTCCGAGGCCGCGGAGGAGGTCGCCGCGCGGCTGCGAGTCGGGAACCCACCGGTGTTCTGCCGCGTCGAGGACGGCGCCCTGCTCTTCGACCTCCGAGCCGTGGAGCCCGAGGACGACGACCGCATGGCCCGAGCCGTGCGGTACGCGCTCAGCCAGGGATAGCCCGTGGCGCTGCAGGTCGTCGCCACCGCCGGACACGTCGACCACGGTAAGTCCTCCCTCATCGAGCGGCTCACCGGGATCGACCCCGACAGGTGGAGCGAGGAGAAGCGCCGGGGTCTGACTATCGACCTCGGCTTCGCGTGGGCGACGCTGCCCTCGGGCCGCGAGGTCGGCTTCGTGGACGTCCCCGGCCACGAGAGGTTCATTCGCAACATGCTCGCGGGCGTCGGCCCGGTGCGGATCGTGCTCTTCGTCGTGGCTGCGGATGAGGGATGGAAGCCGCAGTCCGAGGAGCATCTGGCGATCGTGGACGTGCTGGGCGCCGCCGGTGGCGTCGTCGCGCTGACCAAGGCCGACCTCGTCGCCGAGGATCTCCTGGGCGAGAGGCGCCGGCAGGTTCGGGAGCGCCTGGCCGGCACCGCTCTGGCCGACGCGCCGATCGTGGCCTGCTCCTCGACGACCGGCGCCGGCATCGAGGAGCTGGCCTCGGCGCTCGACGAGATGGTGGGGAGCGCCCCTCCACCCGTGGACACGGGACGGCCGAGGATCCACATCGATCGCGCCTTCACGATCAGGGGCGCCGGGACGGTGGTGACCGGCACGCTCACGGGAGGCTCGCTCGCGGTAGGGGACCAGGTGGTGATCCTTCCCGGCGGCTCCCAGGCCCGGATCCGATCGCTCCAGACGCATCGGCGGGCCATGGAGGAGGCGCGTCCGGTGTCCAGGGTCGCGGCGAATCTCGTGGGGCTCCGGCGCGAGGACGCCGGGCGAGGTGACGTGCTCGTGCACCCGGGCCAGTGGCGACCGACCGGCGCCATCGACGTGCTGCTCCGCCCGGTCCGCTCGGTGACGCACCCTCTCACGCAGCGCGGGGCCTACAAGGTGTACGCGGGCTCGGCCGAGCGCGACGCCCGCCTGAGCCTCCACGGGGTTGCCGAGATCCCCCCGGGCGAGGAGGGCTTCGCCCGCCTGCGCCTCTCCGCCCCGGTGGTGGTCGCTCCCGGGGACCGGATCGTCCTCCGTGAGGCGGGGCGCCGGGCAACGGTCGGGGGCGGAGTCGTGCTCGACCCGCACCCCCCCGTGCGGGCGGGCGGCGACGCCGTCGCACGACTCGAGGCCAGGCTCGAGACCCCCCCGGCCGAGCTGGCCTCGGTGATCGTCCGGGAGCGAGGGGCCGTCCGGGCCAAGGACCTCGCCAGCCTGGCCGGCACCGATGCTCGCTCCGTCCCCGGGGCGATCCTGCTAAACGGCTGGTGGGTCGCCGAGGGGCTTCGCCGGGAGCTGGGGAGAGCCGCGACCGCGGCCCTGGATGGGCTCCACCGCTCCAGCCCGCTGCTGCCCGGGATGGAGGCCGCCGAGCTTCGAGGCGAGGCCCTCCGTGAGGGTCGAGGCGACGTGCCCGAGGAGGTGGCGGCGGCGGTTCTCTCCGCCCTCGAGGCAGAGGGAACTATCGCGCGAAGCGGCACGGTCCTTCGTCTGGCGGGCCACGAGGTGTCCCTGGGCGAGCGGCAACCCGAGGCGGATCGGCTGGTGGAGCGGGTGGCCGCCGGCGAGCCGACGCCGCCGACCCAGCGCGACCTGGAGGCGAGCGGGTTCGACCGCGCGCTCATCGAGGCGTGTGTCTCCACGGGCCTCCTCGCGCGGGTCTCCGCCGAGGTCCTGGTGACGCCGGGCTTCCTGTCCCGCGCCGAGGAGGTCGCGCGGACGGAGGCCTCCTCCCCGGGCGGGCTCACCGTCAGCCGTTTCCGGGAGCTGCTCGGCACCACGCGGAAGTACGCCCTGCCGATCCTCGGCTCATTCGACGATCGAGGCATCACCCGCCGCGAGGGCGACGTCAGGCGGAGATCTGGATGACGCCCTCGCGCACGGCCGTGGTGACGGCCTCGAGCCGCGAATGGGCGTTGAGCTTGCCGATGATCCTCTGGATGTGGTTACGAACCGTGTGCCAGCTGAGGAAGAGGTGTTCGGCGATCTCCTCGGTAGACATCCCCTCCGCCAGGAGCCCCAGGATCTCTCGCTCCCGCGCCGAGATCCGGTAGCCCAGCCCACGGTTCGTGCGCGAAACTCCCTGAAGGACATGGTGGAGCTGCTCCGGAGGGATGACGGACTCGCCCGCGTGGATCCGGCGGATCGCGTCCACGACGTCGTCCGGTGGGGCGTCCTTCGTGAGATAGCCGGCGCATCCCGCTTGGATCGCCTGCGACACCAGGCTCGGGTCGTCCGACCCCGTCAGCAGTAGGACGTTCGCGGCGGGATGCTCCGCCTTGATCAGCGAGGCGGCCTCTATGCCGGTGCCGTCAGGGAGCGAGTAGTCCATGAGCACCACGTCGGGCTTCAGCTCTCGAACCTGACGCCTACCGTCGTCCATGGTTGCGGCCGTACCTACGGCGAGGATGTCTTCCTTGCCCGCCAGGAAGCTGACCAGAGCTTCCGCGAACATCTGGTGGTCGTCAACGAGGAGCACCCTGATCCGCATCTCTTCCTCGTCCGGGTATTCGTGAAGGATGACCGCGATGTCGTCGATGGCATCAACGACCAGCTCGACCACCTCGCCATCGAACTGCTTCCCTCGTTCCTCGTTGAGGATCTTGATGGCTTCCTCCACGCTCGCCGCCCTCCGGTAGACCCGCTTGTGCGTAATGGCGTCGAACGCGTCGACGACGGACGTGATCCTGGCCTCGAGCGGTATCGCCTCGCCCACCAGGCCCCTGGGATAGCCGCCGCCATCCCACCGCTCGTGATGGGCCAGCGCGATGGTTGCCGCCAGCGACATCGTGTCCGACCTGGAGCCGGACAGCATGCGGTATCCGATCTGCGAATGCTGCTGGATCACCGCGTACTCGTCGGGGGTAAGGGCTCCGGGCTTCAGGAGGAGCGCGTCCGGGATCCCGATCTTCCCCACGTCGTGAAGGGCGGCCGCCATCCCGAGCTGCGCGGGCGCCGCCTCCGTCAGGCCCATGCGGGTACCCACGAGCTCGGCGATCCTTCCCACCCGCTCGATGTGCCTTCCGGTCTCGTCGTTCCTGATGGCGACCGCCTGCTGGAGCCTCACCCACGTCTCCTGCTCCTCGAGCCGTGTCTCGCCGCCGGCGCGAGCCAGCTCCACCGAAACCTCCTGGAGCGCGGTGGAGCGCGCGGAGACCTTGTCCGCGAGCTCCCCGACGAGCGAGCGTCGCTCTCGCTCCAGATCCCGTCTCTTCAGGGCGTTGAGCGCGGCGATCTCGATCTCGTTCGGGCCGAACGGCTTGACCACGTAGCCGTAGGCGCCCTTGTCGATCGCGGCCGCGGCCGCGTCCGGGTCGTCCACCCCGGTGACCATGACGACCGCGGTGTCGGGGGAATCCGCCGTGACCATGTCCAGCACCTCGAAGCCGGAGCCGCCCGGCATCCTCACGTCGAGTAGGACCAGGTCGAACTCGGAAGCATTGAGGGCGCTTCGCGCTGCCTCGGGGCTGTCGGCCGTGGCGGTGCTGTGTCCGGCGGCCTCCATGAGCCGGCTGAGCGAGGTTCGGACGAGCTCGTCGTCGTCCACGATGAGGACCCGGCCCACGACGTCTCTCACCTCAGGCGTCCAGGACCTCTCGGACCTTGTCGAGCAAGATCTCCCTGGTGAAGGGCTTCTCGATCAGAACCACGCCCGGGTCGACGGCCCCCTGGTGGACGATCACGTCCTCCGAGTAGCCGGAGACGAACACAACCTTGAGGTTCGGGCGGTCAGCCTGCAGGCGGTCCGCCAGCTCCTTGCCGGTCATTCCGGGCATGACGACGTCCGTCAGCAGTAGATCGATGTCGGGATGAGCCTCCGCCACCTCGAGCGCCACATCGGGATTCGGCGTGTCCAAGACGAGGTACCCACCCGCCTCCAGCAGGCGGCGGGTGGGCTCGCGGACCGCGTCCTCGTCCTCGACAAGCAGGATCGTCTCGCCCCGGGCCGTGGAGGTTCGCCTGCCCTCCTTTTCCGGCTCCTGCATGGCCTCCTGTTGGGAAGCGGGGACGTACAGCTTGAGCGTGGTGCCCATCCCCGGCTCTGAGTAGACGGTGGTGTATCCGCCCGCCTGCGTGACGATCCCATACACGGTGGCCAGCCCCAGGCCGGAGCCCTTGCCCCTCTCTTTGGTGGTGAAGAACGGCTCGAAGACCCGGTCGAGCACCTCTCTGCTCATCCCCGTTCCCGTATCGGAGACCGAGAGCATCAGGTAGTCACCCGAGGTGATCCCCTCAGGACCTCCCGGAAAGTCGCCCTCGAGCCTGACGGCGCCCGTGCGGAGCTGAAGCCGGCCGCCCGAGGGCATGGCGTCGCGGGCGTTGACCACCAGGTTCATCAGGATCTGCTCGATCTGCCCCCGGTCGATCTCCACGAGCGGGGCGGACCGGTCCAGGTCGGAGGTCAGCTCGATGTTCTCCCCGATGGTTCGCCGAAGGAGCTTCTCCATCTCGGTCACGGTCTCGTTGACGCTCAGGATCTCGGGCTTGACGACCTCTCTCCTGCTGAAGGTCAGGAGGCGGCGAGTCAGCTCGGTGGCCCGCTCGGTGGCCAGCCGAACCTGACCGATGTCGTGCAGAAGCGTCTCTACCCTCTTGTCGTTGGCCCCTTCATCGAGCGCCCGAAGCCCGTCCTCGATCAGCTGGCAGTAGCTCATGCTCGCGGCGAGCAGGTTGTTGAAGTCGTGCGCAACCCCGCCGGCGAGCTGGCCGATGCTCTCCAGGCGCTGCGTCTGATGCAGGCGGATCTGGGCCTCGAGCATCTCCTTCTCCTGGTTGGTCCGGACCCAGTCGGTGATATCGCGGATCGCCGCGGTGACCAGGCGTCCCTCTTCCGTCTCGAAAGAGGAGAGCGCGATGTCCACCGGGAACTCCGTGCCATCCCTGCGCCGAGCGGTGAGGTCCAGGCCCGCCCCCATTGGCCGGGTGGTCGGGTTCGAGAAATACCTCGCCCGATGAGAGGGGTGGACCTGGCGGATGCGCTCGGGGATAAGGACCTCGAGCTGGTGGCCGAGCAGCTCCTCGCGGCCATAGGCGAACAGCTCCGTGGCCTGATCGTTCACGAACTGGATGACGCCTTGTCCATCGACGATCACCACGGCGTCGGGGGCGGTCTCGAACAGCTGACGTCCGAGACCGCTCAGAGTCACAACGCGCGTGTGGGCGTCGGATGAGCTACTCACCGTGCACAGCCGTCCGTGCACGAGGCCCCAGTATCACGGCTAAGAGTAGGGCGCTAATGGCTGCGCGGACCAATACCGATCGCGTATCGACACAGAAGACCGGGTTATTGCGCCGGTTCGGACCTGAGCTCTCTCGCCACGTCGAGGAAGGGCGCCACGAACGGCGACGGCTGAGTGCCGATCCAGGCCACGCCGAAGCCAACGATGGGCGGCGGCTCCTCCAGATGGCAAAAGGTCACTCCCGGCACGTCGCGTTCTCCGTCCGGGGGAAGCACGGATGCGGCGATGCCGCGTCCCTTGGCGACGTGTTGGAGGCGTCGCCCCTCCACGAGCTCGGAGATCTCGACGGCTCGCGGATGCTCGAAAGCCCCGAAGAGGGAGCGGCGGATATGGTCGATCAGCGTCGGATTCACGGTGCGTGGCCAGTCCAGAAACGGTTCCCTCAATAGCTCCGCACGCGAGATACTCCGGCGCCCGGCGAGCCGGTGGGATTGGGGGAGAGCGATCAACAGCTCGAGACGGGTTAGCTCCAGATACCGAGGGGCTGGATCGACCGTCTTGAAAGGCGACAAGAGCAGCGCGACATCCAGTGAGCGCGCGCTCAAGGCCTCGAGCTGTTGGGGCGCCAAGCCTGCATGGATCTCGATCTCGACGTCCGGGTGCCGGTCCCGGAACTCCTGCAGGATGGTCTCCCCGAGGATGGGCATGCCGGCGGCCCGGGTACCGACCCGTAACAAGCCGCTCTTTCCACGATCGGCCATGACGGCGCTGGTGACGGCTCGATCGGCCAGCTCCAGAGCCAGGCGGGCCTGATCGAGGAACGCTCGCCCCGCCGCCGTCAGCTTGATCCCCCGCGGATCACGGATCAGCAGCTCCACGCCGATGGACCGCTCCAGCTTCTTTATCTGCTGGGAGAGACCAGGCTGGGCTATGCGGAGGCGTTTCGCGGCCCGGCCGAAATGAAGTTCCTCGGCTACGGCCACGAAGTACCGGAACTGGCGCAGCTCCACGCTAGCCACAAGCCACTCCTGACGCCGAACCCGCCCGACTCCTCGGATGGGCTTCACATTCTGTGCTCTCTCTCCCCGCCTCGCCGGCATGGAGAACACGCGGGCGAACCTCGGATCGATTCACCTTTGGGGCATCCGCAGGCCACATCCCTAGATACGGCCCGCAATGGGCCCAGGTAACGGCACCCGTTCGTGGGGCGGATGGCGGACACCGGATTGAAGCGGCCGCGTCATCGGGCGGGTCGCATACGTGTCGATGTTACATAGCGTGACCACATCAGCGAATGAGACCCTCGTCCCGAACGACCGCCGGGCCGCTCAGGTGCTCGCCGAGTCGCAGCAGCTCGCTCACATCGGTTCCTGGGAGTTCGACATCGAGATGGAGTGCACGTTCTGGTCCGACGAGCTGTACCGGATCTTCGGTCTCGAGGTCGGCAGCGTCGAGCCCTCCTATGAACGCTACCTGGCCTGTATCCACCCCGAGGATGCTGCCCGGGTTGAGGACGCTGCCAACACGGTGCTGCGGGAAGGTGAGCCGACCAGCATCGAATATCGGGTTCTTCGTCCGGACGGTCGAGTCCGGTACGTCCAAGGTGAGAAGCGTCGCGAGGATCGCAGGGGAGTGCCCTTTCGGCTCTTCGGAACCGTCCTCGACGTCACCGAGCGGGTGGAGGCGGAGAGCGCCGCGC
>Ga0299907_10001033_pt1 | contig 15172 bp, 13 predicted proteins | sample RVTome_16_FD_198680 | JGI IMG/M metagenome (GOLD analysis project Ga0299907, IMG submission 198680) | Soil microbial communities from uranium-contaminated site in the Upper Colorado River Basin, Wyoming, United States - RVT152D67 (version 2) ... | reverse complement strand
GCGAGGCCGACGGCGCAGTACGTGAGCACGTCGCTGCGCTGTGCCGCTGGTTTCTCTTCGGTGTCGGCCTCGGGCGACGCGCCGAGACTCTCGGGTTGGTTCTCCTCGCCTGCGTCCGTATCTGCTCGCTCGCGTCTGGCGTACTCCAGCAGAACCGCGAGACCGCCGAGGCAGACCCATCCGAGAAGCGCGAGCGGTGGGACGTCGATCGAGTACAAGCCCTGCGCCAGATATGCGCACAGCCCCGCGCCGAAACACAGCGCGAGCGCTCGATACGTCCCGGCTAGCTTGCGTGCGCCGGCGGCGAGGAGCCAGAGGGCCGAGCCGACGAGAGCGAGATACGTGAGGAGTCCGATGAATCCGGTCGCGGTGGACCAGCCCAAAAAGATGTTGTGCGGCTTGTCCGTTATGGACAACCCCTGTGATCTGGCCTCGGCCGCCGACCGGTACCGTGGATAGTTCCCGAAGAACGACTCGGGTCCCCAGCCGAGCAGCGGACGGTCGACACTCATACGCCAACCGGCCTCCCACATGTGCACGCGGTTGGAAGCCGAGGCCGGAGCGACCACGCTCAACCGAGCCGGGGCGCGTGGACCGAGAAAACCCGGCGCCACGAGCGGCGCGATCGCCAGGACGAACAGCGCGGCAGCCACGATCGCGACCTTCACTGGTGGCTTCACCGCATCGGTGGCGAACAACACCATCGCCAGGATCCCCACGACCGCCGCGACGATGCCGGGCCGGCTCTGTGTGAGCACCAGCCCCGCCACCGTGAGCGCACCTCCGACGGCCCACGCGAGCCGGGCCGACCACGACGAAGCCGCCGAGACGAGGTAGACGATGAACGGCAGCGCGATGCCCAGGAACGAGCCGCTAAGAGCCGGATTCCCCAGGTTGCCGATGGGGAGTTGCGGCTGCGCACCGGTCACCTGCTGCCAGCTCTCGAAATCCACGCCCAGGCGTTGCAGCACCACATAGCCGGACACGACGACTGCGGCCGCTCCGGCGGCGGCGACGATCTCTCGGAGCGCGTCGGGCCGGTGCCTGTACAGCGCGACGATCAGCAGCAGAACCGCGACGTACAGCGCGAGGGAGACGAAACCTTCGAAGCGGTGGTATAGCCCGAAGAACGAAAGCACGCGTGCCGACGACAGCAGCGTGGCGACTGCGGTGATCGCCAGCAGGGCGAGTGATCCACGAACGATCCACGATCTCGGCAGCGACGTACGTAGACGCAAGCCTTCGGATTGTCTGTCCAGGATCGCGCCGGCGAGCCACAACCCGCCGGCGATCGCGGTCAACACCCACAGCGCCGTGAGCTTGGCGAGGTTGAAGACGTCGATGGTTCGGGGGTCGAACACGATCAGCACCAGGAATACGGAAGCGGCTACGAAGAATCTTGCGGCGCTGTGGAGCTTCCGCACGGTTTCCGGAAGCTCTCGCGGAGGCGCGGGGGCCGGAGGCGGGTCGGTTGCCGGGCGGGACTCCTCGGTCGTCGTCGGCGCTATGGCCGGTTCGTCCGTGGAGAAGATCGGCTCGAGGTCCGACAGCGGCCCGAGGATGGGCTCGGGCTTGGGCGGCTCCCCCAGAACGCTCGGGAACTGGCCGGGCCGCTCTTCGCGCTTCGGATCGCGCTCGTCGGGCACGACTACGGTCCCGTGGCGACGACGGACTGTGGGTCGCTTTCCGCGCTTGCCGCTTGAACGACACCGGTGCGCCAGAACACCGTCGCCGCGTTAGAGCCGGCGACGCCGAACGTGCCCAAGAGCGGCTGGGTGATCGGTGAGACGCCTGCCTGGTTGATGGTCTGAGAAACCGGTCCGCCGACGGTCGTAGTCGTGTTCAGTGCGTCGAGCGTCACGTTGGAGCTCACGAGGCTGAGGAGCGCGGCCATGGCGTCGGCGTCCGCATTCTGGTCGAGCGCCGCGCCCCCGGCTATGGCGGCGGTTTGCGACTCGGCAGCCACGCCCGTCGCGTTGGCCAGAAGACCCGCCGTCGCTCCCGAGACCGTGAGTCGCGGGCCGCCGACGATGTTGGTCAGGACGTCGGCCTCCGTGTTCCCGCCTTGGGCCCTGGCGAACAGACTCTCGTTCGTAGCGATGACGGTCGTGTTGCCCGCCCCGACCACCCCGATTACGTTCGAGCCGGCGATCGCGTCACCGCCGACCAGCGTCATGTCGACGTCGACGCTCTCGACGTTGTTGCCCACTTGGAACAGGGACGCGCTCGTGCGAAGAAGTCCGCCCAACGCGGTGGCTCGCGGTGCAGTGCTCGCGGTTCCCGTCTGGCTGACGGGAGCGCTGCCCGTGATCGTCGCCGTGTTGTTCGCCGTGACGTTGATCACCGGCGCTACGGTGCTCGTCACCGGCGAGCTGCCCGATTGCGTGATCGTCTGGCTGACCGGCCCCCCGCCGCCGGTCGCTTCGTTGGTCGCGTTGAGCCTGACGGACGAACCAACGGAATTCGATACGAGCCCGCCGCCCGTGGGAGCCGCGAACTGATCGAGGGACATGATCACGCTCGGCGCACCCACCTGAGCCAGCACTGCCTCGCCCGAAGCCACGGCCGCCACCGAGCCGCCGCCGACCGCCGAGGCCGTCGGCGACGTCCGAGCCGTAGCGGTCTGCGTGACCGGGGCCGCGCCCGTCACGAAGGACGTGTTGTCGCCGGCGATGTTCACAACCGGCATCACCGAGCTCGATAAGGGGGCCGAGCCCATCTGATCGATCATCTGGCTCACCGCGCCGATCCCCAGCGGCGCCTGCGAGAGGAAGTTCGTTCCCATCGCGAAGTCGGCGGCGAACGCGGTACTCGAGAGACTCGCCGTCCCGGTCGGAAACGAGAACTGGTCGAGCGTGATCGTCACGTTCGGCCGAGCCACCTGCGTCGTCCGGGCGACGCCGCCGGCATTCGCGGTAGCCGACGAGGAGGGCTCCCTGATCTCCAGCTTCGGCCCGTTGTTGATGGTGGTCTCGATCTTCCCTTCGACGTCGCCACCCTTGGCCCTCGCGAATCTGCTCTTGTTGTTGGCCACGATCGTGCTGTCGCCGCCCCCGGTGACGGTGATGACCTGGGACCCGGCGATGGCGTCGCCGCCCTGCCCTTCGCCGTCGAAGTCGACGTCGACGTCGTTGTTGCCCTGCTGCTCGAGGCAGGCCTCGTCGTCGGGGTCACAGCCGGCCAGGCCCGGCGTGGGCAGCCACACGAGGGAGAGCAGGACCACGGCGGCGAGTGCCCTGACCAGGCGCCGAGGACGCTTCGCGGCATCCTCGGCCCCGAGGGTTGAGCGCCAAAGGGCCAACCTAGGGTGTCTCGATAGTTATCAGTAGCGTCCCACCGTCTCTTTAGTGACTCACGTGCCCCGCGTGATGATATGGTCCGGCGCCCCTCCACAGCCAAAGCGGTCTTCCGGGCTCGCTCGGAGGGCGCGGTCTACGCTCTTGGTGGATGAGCCGACCGAAGCGAGCCCTCGTGGTGGTGCACTCCTTCTTCCTCCGGGACAGCCGGGCCTACCGGCACGCCCAGGCGCTGGTCGAGCGGGGATGGGAGATCGACGTGGTCTGCGCCCGGGACAGGGGGGAGCCTGCCTCGGAATCCCACGGAGCCATGCGGATCCGCCGGATGCCCGGAGTACGTCGCGGGGGCTCGGCCCGGCGGAAGGTCGTCGAGTACGCGATGTTCGGATCGGCGGCGCTCGTCGCCGTGACGGGGCGATGGCTGCGACGTCGTCATCGTCTCGTGTACGTCCTGGGGATCCCGAACTTCATAGTCTTCTCGGCCTTGATCCCGCGGCTCTTCGGAGCACGGGTCCTGCTGGACATGCGGGATCCCTTCCCGGAGTTCTACCTGTCGAAGTACGGGGCGCATGAGAGAGGCGGCGCGCCACGCTGGCTCCTCGCCGAGGAGCGGCTTTCCGCGCGTTTCGCATCGCGCGTGCTCGCCGTACACCCGCCGCTCGCGGAGCTGTACACGCGGAGCGTGCCGATGGAACGGATCACTGTGGTGTGGAATGCGCCGAACACGCGACTCTTCAGGAACGGACCGACAACAGATCGCGACCCCGACGATCGGACGATGCTCTACACGGGAACCGTCACATACCCCTACGGCGTCGATCTCGCCATCGAAGCTGTGGCCCGGCTCAAGAACGAGATCCCGGCGATTCGGTTGCGCATCGTCGGTCACGGAGAGCTCATGGCTGCACTCGCCGACCTCGCGGTCGCCCGGGGGGTGGATGACCGAGTGAGTCTCGAATCCTTCGTTCCGTTCGACGAGATAGCCGACGTCGTGAGCGCGTCGTGGCTGGGCGTGCAGCCGAACCGCGACTTGCCGGTGATGCGCATGAGTCTGTCGACGAAGATCCTCGAGTGGTGCCATCTCGGTCTGCCCGTGATCGTCGGTCGAACGCCGCCGCTGGAATCCTTGTTCCCGGACGGCGAGCTGCTCTTCCACGACCGAGGTGACCTTGACGGCTTATGCGATCGCATCCGCGAAGCACACGCAGATCCGGAAGGACTCGCGCGCCGGGCGAAGGACGCGCAAGGGGCCGTCCAGAGGTTGCGCTACGAGGACCAGATCGAAACGTTCGTCGGCATCGCCGAGGGTACCGTTTGATCTCGCTCCTCTTGGGCCTCCTCTTTCTCACGCCGCCTGCGCTCGCCCAGACGGCTTCACCGCCGCCGGCATGCCTGGACTTCACCAGCCAAGCGGAAGCGCAGACGTTCTACGATGGGAGGAAGCCTTCCGACTTCACCTACGCCGGTCGGCAGCGCAAGGGGGAGATCGGACCGGACGTGGTAGCGGCCGGTCCGTTCTGGACGGCTAGGAGCGACCCGTCCGAGATCGATGCCGCTCGAGCGGAAGAGACCGCGCCACGGGGATAGACTCGCTGTCACACAAGCTGTGACGCCAACGGAGCGGCGCCCATGACACAGACGGCTCAACCCGTTGGGTCACCTCTGCGAGCCCCAGGAAGAGTAGCCAAGGGCATCAAGAAGGTGGCCCTGGATACAGCATGGGTCGTGCAGGACTGCGCTCGGAGACACGCGGTCCGCATCGTGCTCTCGATCGGTCTCGGTACGCTCGGACAACTCACGATGCTCGGAGCCGTCGCCGGCGCGTTCGCCTACGTCCAAGCCGTCCAGACCGAGGGACCGGTAGCGCTCCGTGATCTCGGCATGGGTCCGCTCCGCATCCCCGCGTCGCTCTCGATCGACCCATCGTCTTCTCCTGCGACCCTGGTCGCGCTCCTCGGTGGAGTCTTCGTGGTGCTTCTGGTAGCCGCCCTCCTGCAATGGAGCAGCAAATCCGTAGGCGCCAACATCGTTCGCCGCTACGAGGACGACTGCACACGCTCCGCTCTCAACAAGCTCAGCGAAGCGCTATCCGCCTCCTCACACCGGGCTCTCGCGAACGACCGCACGATGAAGCGCTCACTCCTGAAGCTCCTCACTCGGGACACGCGCTACTGTGGACGCGCGGCGAACGAAGCCATCCTCGCCGCGACACCGGCCCTCACGGCAGCCGCCACCCTCGCTTTCCTTCTTACCATCGGCTGGGTTCCTCTGGTCGTGCTGATGGGGGCGATCATCCTCGTAGCGCCCCTCTACGTACGGGTGAATCGTCGCGGGATGCAAAGCATGTCTCGGCTGGAGATCCTGTCGCGGCGTGACGCCCTCATCAAGGCCGACGTCATCAAGAAGGTTCTCGAGTCAGGGAAAGGACCGTCGGAGGGAGCGGCGGTGCTCGACAACTCCAATACCCAGCGCTACCTCAACGAGTACGAGACCCGGCTGAAGATGGCGCACGCAAGTCTCTTCGTCGGCAACATCCTGTTCGCGGCGGCCATCTGCACGACCTTGCTCTTCTTCGGGCTGTTCCACGGGCGTGGGATCGGAGCGACCCTCGTGATCTACCTGGTGGGGCTCCAGTACCTGATGTATTCGTTGCGCACTCTGGGCAAACACATCACGAACATGTCCGTGTATCACACCGCCTTCGGGCGGTACGTCCAGTTCATTCGGACGGGCTCGCTGGCCGGCCTCGAGCTTCCCGACACGACCGTCTCCCGCGACGACGAGCTTCTGGACGAAACGCTCCAGGAGTAGCCCAAGGGGCTACTAGCGCTTCTGGAACAGGAAGTACCCACCCATCTCGATCTCAGACGTCCTGTCCCTGAACTTCTCCTCGGGGAAGCAGCTGAATATGAAAGGGCGGGGCAGGAAGCTGAACGTTCGACGGGGGAACTGCACATCCAGCAGCCGTTTCAGTCCTCGCGCCGTTCGCTCCTCGAGATGAGGAAGATTGAAGATCGCCATACCTGCGGGCCTAAGCACCCTCGCCGCTTCGTCCAGATAGCTGAACGCTTTGAGCATTGGCATGAAGAACAGCGCGTTGTTCGCGACGAACAGATCCATGCTCTCACTCTCGGTCGCGTGGAGAGTCTCTCCGTCCGCGGGCATGCTCCGCGCGCCGTAGCGCTGCTCAACGAACTCGGAGTAGTGTCTGTCGATCTCGTAGTTCTGGTACTCATCGGGTCTGTACCGTTCGCTCAGGTACTTCACGGTAGCCCCCCAGCCCCCGCCGACCTCCACGATCCGGCTGGGTCGAATCTCGTCGAGGATCCGCGCGAAGCGGCCCTCCAATAGGGTGACCGTAGCTTCATGCTTGGACGCGATCATCTCCTCGAGCGGCACGCCTTTGCTTGCCGCGTGCTCGATATCGCTCTTCCCGCGATGGAACGAAACGCGGGGCCGGGCCAGGCGGTAGTCGAAGGTTCGGGCGATGCCCAGCTCCTCGTAGAAGAGCCATTCGAACACCTGCCGATAGCCGCCCTCCTCGAGCGAGGTCAAGTAGCGTTCGGTCGCCTCCTCACCCGCCTCCCTCCGGCAACGCTCCACATGCTTCTCCCAGCGCTCACTCGGCAGAACGATGTGCCCACCGTCCAAGAAGTCGTCGATGAGATCGGAGTTCACCGACGAGACGAGCCGAGCCCGTTGGCGGTAACTCTCGAGCTCGGACTCGAGCTCTTGGATGCGCTTCATGAGACTCTCGCGGGAGGCTCGGCCGCGTCGCCGGCTCGCACCATTTCCCAACAACCTTGAAAGCCCGCGCATCGATACACTCTAGGCTGCGCGTCGCCGCACGAGAGTTGCCGACCGCATGACGGTGACCTGTCGGACCAGAGTCTGAGATGACCTCGCGAGTGATCGTGGCAGGCGCGGGAAACATCGGCCGCCGTCACCTTCAGGCCCTCCTTTCGTCCGAGTCTGAGCTCGAACTGATCGTGCTCGAGCCGTCCGCGGCGGCTCGTGCCGAAACGAAGGACTTCGTCCAGGCCATCGGCAATCCCGGGCGGGGCGTGCTGTTCGTCGAACCGGACGGCCTCCCAGAGCGAGCCGACGCCGCGATCGTGGCCACCACCGCGAAGGCGAGACGGAACGTCATCGACCTCCTACTGGAGCGCATATCGGTACCTCTGCTGGTTCTCGAGAAGTTCCTATTCCAAGATCCCGGCGATTTCGGCGCGGTCGAGACACGACTCGGAGCCGAGAGCGTCCGCGCATGGGTGAACACACCGCGCCGGGCCTGGCCCCGCTATCAAGCGCTCCAGCAGCAGATCGCCCCCCCGCGCCGGGTCGAGATGGAGGTCTCGGTTCCGGCTCCGATCGGCATCGGCAGCAACGCCATCCACTTCCTCGATCTTCTTGCGTTTCTTTCCGATCGTGATGACTTCTCCGTCGACGCGACAGACCTGGATCCGACCGTCCTTCCAGCGAAACGCGAGGGGTTCGTCGAGTTCACCGGCGCCATCACGGCGAGTGGGGCCGACGGAAGCAGACTCGTCTACCGAACCGTGGACGACGATCGGATCATCGCTTCGATCTCCTGGGATGACGAGCGCGTCGTGTGCGACGAGACCAACGGAGGGTTCGCGGTGCTCCAGAGCCGGCTCACCGATCGGATCCTGGCCGATCTGATAGCGCGAGGCGACTGCGACCTAACGCCGTACGAGGAGTCCGCCCGCCTCCACATGGCCATCCTGGAGCCATTGCTCGAGCACTATCGCCGCTTCGTGGACCCCTCCGCCCAGGCCTGCCCCATAACCTGATCGCACCCTGTGCGGGCGGCACGGCTACCAGGCGGTCCAGCCCCCGTCTACAACCAGGTCGTGACCTGTGACGTACTCCGACAGGTCGCTGGCTAGAAAAGCCACGGCGCCCTTGACGTCCTCGGCCCCAGCCATCCTCCCGAGCGGGGTCCGCGCGGAATAGCGTTGGACGAACCTCTCGTCCTGGTCGCGGAGGACCCCTCCGGGGGAGATCGAGTTCACCCGAACCGCCGGAGCAAGGGTGGTGGCCAGATACCGGGTTAGCTGCCGGATCGCTCCCTTGGCCGCTCCGTAGGCCACCGGGTTCTCGAGGTCCGTGCCCTCGTACAGACTCGGATCGGGACCCACCAGCCCGTAGATCGAACTGAAGAGGATCACGGATCCCTTGCCCGACGACACCAGTGCCGACCGCGCGCACTGAACGATCGTGAACGCGGACGCTACGTTGACCCGCATCGAGTACTCGAACGCTTCGGCGCTCTGCTCACCGAAGGGCACCGCCCAGCCCTCCATAGGCGTCAGACCGACGAGCCCCGCGCAATGGACAACGATCTCGAGACCCCCCATCGTCTTCTGCACCGATCCGATGGCTTCAAGCACTGCTTCGTTCTCCGCAAGGTCGCACCCCAGCACCGGCACTTCCCTATCGAAGCGGGCGGAGAGCTCGTGCGCCCTCGCCTTGCAACGACCCTCGTCGATGTCGAGGAGGGTCACAGAGGCTCCGGCCTCGAGCAGTGACTCGGCTGCAGCCTCAGCCAGCTGACCGGCTCCCCCTGTGATCAGGGCTCGCCGCCCGGAGAGGTTCAACAGCTCGTCAAGCGGTCTCATCGGCCGATGATCTCATCTAGTCTCTTCAGCCCTCCGTCCTGCGGAGCCAGATCACCCGCGATCAGAACAGCGACGCTGCGGAGCGTGTCCGCAGCAGGGACCACAGGCTCGTGCCGATGAACCATGCTGATGAACTCCCCCAGCAGCCGACGGAAGGCACCGAAGTTGTCACGAAGAGGCCGGGACAACCTCTGCTCCGTACCCAGGACGTCGATTGCTATTGGCGTCTTGTACATACCGAGCGCATCTACCACGACGGGCACGTCCTCAGACGTCTCGACCAACATGCACTCGTGACGGGCCGAGAGCCTTCTGACGCCGGTGAAATGGAGACCACACGCTCCCTGGACCGCGTCGAGGATATGGGCGCCGTACCTCTCCCACTCGTTAGGCACTATCCCCCGGATCGCGAGCACCTCACCCAGCTCGTGCGTACCGGCCCGCACGTCGTCGAGCTCGGTGGCGTACCGCAACCCCGACGAGCTCATGAGCAATCCTTGCTCCAGGTAGCCGGCGAAGTATCCAAGCTCGTCCGGCTGCATGGTCAGTGGCTTGTCGACAAAGACCGGAGTGCCGTGTTCCAAGAAGGGACGCGCCAGCTCGACGTGACTCCCGGGATCGTCACGGGCGATGACGAGAGCGTCCACCAGCCCCCGCATCTCAACGGGATCGCCGACCGTGTTCGGGATCGAGCAGGCGCGCGATATGAGAGCAGTGGTCTCGGGATCCTGCGTCCAGACATGAGTGACCTTGGCGCCTCCGACACCGAACTCATCGGGTGATCGCGCGGAGAGATAGTTGTGAATCATCTCGAACTCTCCTCGAGGAAAGGTCGCGGGATCGAAGCCGTTCACGATCGCCGAGAAGGAGAGGGGATGGCCGTTGCCCGGCGTCATGCCGATCATGCCGATGCTCGTCATCTGATGGTCCACCCGCCGTCCACGCAGATGTTCTGCCCCGTTATGAAGCTTCCCGCGTCGGAGCATAGGAGCGCGACGACCCCTTTCAGATCTCGCGGCTCCCCCAGTCGCCCTATGGGCGTTCGCTCGACGAGCCGGTTGACGAAGTCCGGGAACTCCTGTCTCGTGGGCTCGTGAGGGACGGCGCCGGGGCTGATGCAGTTCACGCGTATCCCGTCCTGCGCCAGGAAGCTGGCCAGGTACCTGGTGAACTGGATGACCCCAGCCTTAGCCGCGCCGTAGCTGGGGGGGTTCGTATGCGTCGTGCCTTCGTACAAGCGCGGGTCGGGGGCAACGTGTCCGTACATCGACGCAACGGTGAGGATCACGCCGCGGGAGGTTCGGAGAGCGGGAAGGGATCGCTTCACGAGGCGAAATGTGCCGGTCAAGCTCACCTCGAGGTCGTACAGCCACGCCTCCTCGGTGATGGACTCCAGACTGTTCTTCTCACCAGACCAAGCCGAGTTCACCAAGACATCGAGGCGACCGAACTCGGACAACACCCCGCCGACGCATGCGTCGATCGATTCGGCTCGCGTTACGTCGAGCTCGGCGCCCACGCACCTCGCGCCAAACTCCTTCTCGACGGCCTCCGCCAGTGTCGTGCAGGCAGTCACGTCCCGGCTGGCGACCACCACCGTCGCGCCGAGCTCAGCGAGGGTCGCCGACATCGCCGACCCGAGCACCCCGGCTCCACCCGCAACGAGCGCCACGCGCTCGCTCATATCGAGGAGCTCTGAGAGACGGGGCCTAGCCGAGTCGTCGGATGAGGGCATCGGCGATCTCCAGTTCGATCTCGTCGTCGATATCCACCAAGCGGTGTCGGTCAACGATCACCGATCCCGTCTCCCCGAAGAGGAGGCCGGTCTCGTCTCCCAGCTTGTCGAGGACGAAGGCGTATACATGGCCGGTGAGCTGGTAAGCCTCAGGGAGTCGCTGACGGGGCAGCCAAGGCACCGAGTCGCCCAGGAACAACTCGGGCCTTCCGTCCGCACCTATCTTCCAGGCCCGGCATGGATTCAGCGTGGCGTTGGTGAAGGTTGCGACCGAATCGAGACCTTCCTCGTGCAGTCGCTTGACGCACAGACTGACGTCGTCGACGGTCCGAAGCGGGGCCGTGGGTTCCAGCAGCACCATGTAACGGGCGGTCTCGCCTCCGCGGCGGAGCTCGTCGAGCACGTGACGGACGACATCCGCCACTATCACGTCGTCACCGGACAGCTCGTCGGGCCGGTCGATGACCTCGGCCCCCGCGGACGTCGCCGCCGCTGCGATGTCCTCGCCGTCCGTAGATACGACGACCCTATCGACCTCAGGGCAATCGAGACCGATCGATATCGCTCGCTCCAGCAAGGACACCCCGCCCACCTGGCGCAGGTTCTTCTGGGGGATCCCTCGGCTGCCGGCGCGCGCGGGGACCAACGCCACGACCCTCCCGTCGCCGATCACGTGACCCTCGGCCCCGCCCGCGCCATCGCGGCGTCGACGATGCGAGTAGCGTTCTGGCCGTCCAGGGGGCCGAAGATCGCAGGGAGAGCCGCCCTGGCCCGGGCGACCTCCTCGTCCCGTCGCGCTCGCGAAGCGAGGAGCTCTCCCGCTTGGCCGCTCAGCTCATCGGTCGAGTGGACGTTCACGGCGATCCGGCCGAACAACTCGCACTTGCCTGGTTCGTAGAAGAAAGTCACATCTGGGGTACAGAGGTTTATCGAGGGAACACCAGAGAGGGCGGCCTCACCGAACATGGACGTGGGAGAGCTCACGAAGAGCGAAGCCGCGTTGAGCAGCTCGACGTTGTGCACTCCGCCGCGCGGCGACACGAACACGACGTTCGGTCGGGCTAGGTCGCTGATCCACTCACGGATCAGCTCCTCCCTGTCGGCAGGGTGCGGCTTCACGACGACCCACACGTCTCCGAGAGACACATCCGAGAGCTCCGTCAACACTCGGAGACAACGGCGATACCCGTCGGGTGACATCACACAGGCCCCGTGTGGATCCCCAGGCTCGCGGCCATACTGCGTAAAGCTCGTTGCTCCATAGACGACAACACGCGCCCTCCGAGGGATACCTAGGCTCCGTAGAAGTCTCGCCGACAAGCGCCGCGACGTCGGGACGCTGACGAAGGAGTCGTTACGAGGTCTCCCGCCCACCACGATCTCCGCCGTCATGTCGGGCGCGCTGCGGCGGAGCAGGCTCTCTGCCTCCTCCCCCCACACGACCAGCACGTCCGGGAAGTTCTCGCCGTCGAAGGTGTTGTCGGACTTGTAGGCCATGACCGCCGGAATCATCTCTTCGCCCAGACCCAGCTTCACACTTACCGTCACGGCCTCAGCGCGTGCCGCGGCGCCCACCAACAGGGGGTTGGCCTCGAGGCGGCCGCCGAGGACCACGTCGGGCCGAAGCTCTCTAAAGATGGATCGCCACCCGGTCAGGCGGGACGCCTGATCGGCAAGCCTGGAGATGTGCGCCGCCAGAACCGGCGCCAGGGATGACATGAGGTCGATCCCGCGGTGCCGAGCCGTCTCGGCAACAGCCGGATCCAGGAGAAAGGCTTCTATGCGGTCGGTGCCGACCGGTTGCCACTCCGCTTGCCGGCGAAGTCGCTCACGAAGATCCCTGGTCCCAACCTCCACGACCGGCGCCTCGCCGCGCCGACCTCGGCTCGATGACTCCCGGCTCGGAGCTTCCCCTTCGTAGACGACCGTCAGCCGCCAACCCTGCGATCGGCAGCGAGGCAAAGCGGCATCGACCACACCCTCGGAGTACTCGTCGGACAAGAGCTGCTGCCCTCGGCGATTCTGCGCACGGCCCACTCCTCGCATGATCAAGACGAGGTGGCCTGCCGTCGGGATCTGCCTCGCCGCCTCGTTCTCATCCAGGAACCGCTGAAGGTCCTCTCTCGGGGTTGTAGCTGCGGGAGACCGGGGCTCAGCGCCGGCTGCGGCGGGAGCGACGACACCCGCCGAAGCCACTCGTCGCTCTGTGAAGCTAGCGCCTTCACTCGATCGATCGACGGCATCCGCAGCCAGCTCCACCTGCCACCGAGGGGTCTTATCTTCCGAAACCACCAAGACCTCCGAGGGACGCTCACGCTCCAGGACGCGTGAGATCGCATCGGCGAAGCGCACCCGCAGGTGGATCGCTGGGAATGCTTGCGTCAACGCCCACCAGCCGAAGCCCGATCCCGACTCGAAGAACTCGTCGATCGACGCCCCCGAGCTCGACCGCGCCGTCGCGATGCTCCTTTGGATCTCGAGGGCACGTTCGTAGGTCCCTTCCACATCGGCAGGCGTGACGTACTCCGATGGCCAGGAAACGATGCCGGCAACACCCGCAGGTAGATCCAGGTCGTACGAGAGCGCGACGACAACCGCCTCGTCAGAACCGCGCTCTTTGGCCGCCCGGACCTCGGCCTCTGGATCGGCCGCGGCCGACAGGAGGATGATCAGGGTGCGGCGGCACATCTCTACTCGCCGCCCCCCTCCGCTGCGGACTCATCGATGAGTCGCACTACGGCGAGATCCAACGAGTCGTCCACGTCTATCGAGCGAGCCCTGGGCATGACTATGCCTACCGTCCCTTCGTCGGTGAACCAACCCCCGCGGCGGAGGTGATCGCAGCGGGCGGCGAACACAGCACCGTTGAGTACGTACACCGCGTCTGAGTCCTGCCGACGGGCTACCACCCGGTTCCGGCCGAACACCGGGTCTACGAGGCCTTCGTCAGATATGCGAAAAAACCACTCTATCGGGTGCTCGACCGGCGCCAGAGTAACGGCGGAAGGTGCCGCAGCCAGCGCATCCAAGCAGCGGCTGACGTCCTCCGGCCGGCGCAAGGGCGAGGTGGGCTGGAGGAGTACCAAAGTGCCTGACTCCGGGTACTCGTCCAGGAAATGTCGGACGACATCTCGCATCGGAGCCGCATCTCGGGCGAGCTCCTCGGGCCGCCGGAGAGGCGTTGCTCCGCAATCGCCCGCGTGGTCGAGGATCTCCTCTGCCTCCGAGGACACGACGATCTCCTCTATCTCCGGGACCGCCCGAGCGGTCTCGATCGCGCGCTGCACCAGGGACCTCCCCCCGACCTTCGCCAGGTTCTTCCAGGGGAGCGCACGTGAGCCGCCCCGGGCTGGGATCAGTGCCGCGATCGACACCGTGCTGAGGTCCCCCGGCTCCGTCCGTGCATGGGTCCCGATAGCTTGGCACACTCAACAACCAGAGCCAGGTTGGCGTCCCGGTCGGCCGCTCGGAGGTGTGCCTTCGCGACACAATCGGTGTTGCTGGTGGGCTGCGGTCCCATGGCGGTCGCTTACGCCCACGCTTTGATCGACCTCGATGCCGAGATCACCGTCGCCGGTCGCGGCGAAGAGTCTGCGGCGGACTTTGCCCGGGCCACGAAGCTGCGGCCGATGACCGGCGGCATCGAGCGGGTGCTCGACCGTCTAGAGAACCCTCCGGCCGTGGGAATCGTCGCCGTTCCCGTGTCCGGTCTCGCCACTGCCGCTAAGTGCCTGATCGAGGCCGGCGTCCGCCGGATCCTCGTTGAGAAGCCGGGTGCGCTGACGCGCACCGAACTGGAGGAGCTCTGCGCGGCGTCAGAGCGGATCGGGAGCACCGTTCTCATCGCCTACAATCGCCGATTCTATGAGTCCGTTCGGCAGGCACGCCGACTCATCGCCGAGGATGGAGGCGTCACGTCCTTCACCTTCGATTTCACAGAGCTGAGCGAGAAGGTAGGATCAAGCTCCCAGCCGCAGGAAGTCAAGGAACGCTGGTTCTTCGCGAACTCCACGCACGTCGTCGATCTTGCCTTCTTCTTGGGCGGCGAACCGGTGGAGCTCGACGCCTTGGTTGAGGGGAGTCTTGAGTGGCACCCGGTCGCACGATTCGCGGGCAGCGGAAGGACGGACCTCGGCGCGCTGTTCAGCTACCACGCCGACTGGTCGGGGCCGGGTCGTTGGGGCGTCGAGGTGGTAACCCGTAACCAACGACTCGTTCTCCGGCCGCTCGAGGAGCTGCGAGCTCAGCGTCGCGGTGAGTGGGACGCGGCCTTGATCGAGTCTCGCACCGATATCGACACTAAGTTCAAGCCCGGAATACGGGCACAGGTCGAAGCATTCCTCTCGAAGGACGACGAAGACTTCCTCAACGTGTTCGGTCAAATCCGAAGGTTCGATGAGGTCTATGAGCCAATGATCAAGGGGACCTCCTGAAGCGACTCGATGTTCTAGTCGAGGCGACCACAGACCGGCTCCTTGAACGAGTCCGGGAGCAATTGC
>Ga0299907_10001032_pt1 | contig 15177 bp, 12 predicted proteins | sample RVTome_16_FD_198680 | JGI IMG/M metagenome (GOLD analysis project Ga0299907, IMG submission 198680) | Soil microbial communities from uranium-contaminated site in the Upper Colorado River Basin, Wyoming, United States - RVT152D67 (version 2) ... | reverse complement strand
GTGAGCACCAGCAGTGCCATCAGTCCCAACAACTTCGAGCGGATCCTGCGTATCATCTTGCGCCTCCTCGCGCCCCGACGTCACATCGGCTCTTGTCAGTTCGTCGTCCCGCTCCGGTCGACCTCCCGCGGAGATCGCCGGCGCATCTCACGTCGTCGTCTCGCCTTCCAACGGGCCGGATCTCGAGCCCGACTCCGGGTCGCTCCTGACAGCTGAGCGCTCGTCCAACGGCCCAGCGCCGTGCCGAGCCTCCAGCAGGTCCGAGCGCCCGCCGGTCCCGCCGGCATCACCCCGCCGCCCCCGCCATCTCGCGAACGCGCTGCGTCCGGCCCCGACCAGTCCATCCGGGGCGAACATGATGGTGAGGATGAAGATCAGGCCCAGGACCGTCGTCCAGCGGGCGATGTAGAGGCTGAGGATGTTCTCGGTCAGCACGATGATGAACGCGCCGATCACCGGACCGAACAGCGTGCCGATGCCCCCGAGGATCGCCATCAGCACGCCACGGCCGGAGATGGCGAACGCGGCGTTGCTGGGGCTGACGAACTTCGTGTAGTAGGCCAGCAGCATGCCGGCGACCCCCGCGAAGAACCCCGACAGCATGAACACGTAGAACTTGGTGGCCGCCAGGTTGTACCCCAGCATGTGCAGGCGGCTCTCGCTGTCCTTGAGTGCGCGCATGCTCAGGCCCAGCGGCGAGCGGGTGATCAGCGCCATGAGCAGACCGCAGATGACCACGATCGCCAGGCACAGGTAGTAGTACTTCCAGTAGGCGGAGAAGGCCGGTGGGCGGGCGATCCCGCGCAGGCCGTTCTCGGCGCCGAGCCGGGTCGAGCGGGTCACGAAGCCCCACACGATCATCCCCTGAGCCAGGGTGACCATCAGGAAGTAGACCTGCGACGTGCGCATCGCCATGACCGCGAACACGGCGGAGATCAGCACGGTGGCGAGCACGCCCCAGAGCAGTTGCTGCCCGAACCCCCCGCCGAGCCGCGCGGCGACGTAGGCGACACCGTAGGAACCGGTGGCCAGGATCCCGCCCTGTCCAAGGGTGACCAGGCCGCCGTAGCCGCCCATCAGGTCGATGCTCATGGCGTACAGCGAGTAGATGAGCGCCAGCGTCACGATGCTGACCAGGTAGGAGCCGAACGCGTAGGGCACCACGACACCGACGGCGACGGCCACGGCCAGCACCGTGAACCCGAACATGTGCGCGCGGGACATCTACTTGCTCCCCAGCAATCCGCGGGGGCGCAGCACCAGGATCAGCGCCATGGGAGCGAACAGCGTGAAGTACGACAACTCGGGTGCCAGCGCGCGCCCGAACGCGTCGGCGAGTCCGACGATCAGGCTGCCGATCACGGCGCCGGGCAGGCTGCCGAGACCGCCGATGATCACGACCGCCAGGCTGTAGAGGAGGATCTCCGTGTCGGCCCCCGGCAACAGGCTCAGCAGGCCACCGCCGATGACGCCGGCAAGGCCGGCGAGCACCGAACCGAACACGAAGATGCCGGCGAACACGCGATCGATGTCGATGCCCAGCGCGCCGATCATCTCGCGGTCGTCGACCCCGGCACGCACGATGGCGCCGTAACGGGTGCGGGAGTGCAGCAGGAACAGCGCAGCGCCGACCAGCAGCGCGCCGAGCATCACGAAGACCCGGTACCGCGGATAGGTGACGAAGCCCAGATCCATGCCGCCGCGCAGGAACTCCGGTGGCTGGATCGTACGCGGGTCACCGCCCCAGAACTCCAGCGCCATGTCGGCGAACACGAACGCGATGCCCACGGTCAACAGGACCTCGGGCAGCTCACGGCCACGGATGGGCCGCAACAGCACACGTTCGGTCACCAGGCCGGTCACCGCCATCGCCAGGGGGCCGGCCAGGAGCCCGAGCCAGAAGTTGCCCGTCGCGGCCACCGTGGTCAGGGCGACGTAGCCGCCGACGAGGTAGAAGGCGCCGTGGGCGAGGTTGACGATGCGCATCAGGCCGAAGATCAGCGTGAACCCACTGGCGAGGAAGAACAGCAGCGCGGCGAAGCTGAGCCCGTTGAGCAGTTGCACCGCGATGAAGTCCAGTGACATCAGGTGCCCTCCCGGCGCGCATCCCGGTACGCCCAGCCGTCTCCGCGGTGCCCGGCTCGCTCCCCGCCAGAGCAGGCTGTGGCCGCTGGCACCGCACCGCATAGTAGGACCATTTCCTACACAATGTAATCTATGCGGGGCGATGCACAAGACCCCTCTCGAACCTGCCGCTCCCTGGTACCTGAGACTCGGGGCATGGATCGGCATCGGCACGAGCCCCGGTGCCCTGATGGCCGGCGCCGGCATGGCCTCGGTCGGTGCGCCGGTCGCGACGGTCGTCGGCATCGTGGTCGGCGTGGTGCTGCTGACGACGCTCGCGGTCGCCAATGGGGCGCGCGGCCAGGTGCTCCGGGCACCGACGGTGGAGATGGCACAGCGGGTCTTCGGTGAGCGCGTGGGGCCGGCGGTGGTCGCCGCCCTGATCACCATGGGCGTCGCCGGCTGGTCGGGGGTGTACTTCGGCGTGACCGGAGCTGCGACGTCGGACCTGCTGGGCATCCCCGTGTGGGCGGTGTCGCTGCCGATGGGCGGCGGCGTGTGGCTGGTGTACGGCGGCGGGTTCCGACGCTGGAACCTGCTCGTCGCCCTGACTGGTGTGGCATCGGTCGCGGTCGCGCTGTTCGCCTACGGCGCGATCGAAGCGTCCGCGCCGGTCGCGCCGGCTGCCCCGAACACGATCGGGCAGCAGGCCGGCCAGGCGCTGCTGGTCGCCGGCCTGGTGGTCTCGTTCGCGGCCGTGTTCGCACTGCGCAGCCCCGACTTCACCTGGGACGCCCGGCATCGGCGGGACGTCTGGCGCGCGGGTGGCGTGCTGGCTCTGACCCTCGTCGTCTTCCTGTTGCTCGGTGCGGGTATCTACCGCCAGCTGGGGGAGTGGGACCTCGCTCAACTGGTGACCCGCAGCACCATGCCGGCGCTGGGTGCGATCCTGCTGACCCTGTCGGCCGTCGCGCCGGTGGTGTCGGGTCTGCACTCGGGCGCGCTCGGTCTGTCACAGGTCGCGGGTTGGCGCCCCCGACCAGGCGCGGCGGTGGTCCTCGGAACGGCCATGGCGCTCGGGGCGACGCAGTTCCATGTCCGGCTGCTCGGCTTCATGGCCGTGATCGGTGCGGTGCTCGCTCCGGTCATCCCGGTGCTGCTGTTCGCAGGTCCGCGCTACCGCCCCCGGCACGGTTGGGCTGCGTGGTTCGTCGGTTCGGCCAGCTCGCTGGTGCTGGCGAGCATGGACGTGCCGGTGCATGTCGTGGCGGGCCTATGCGTGTCGGTGGCGGGCATGGTGGTGGCGTCGTGGCTCGATCCCGACGGATGATTGCCCCTTTCTCGCGAATCGTGCACGATGTATGATGTCGTACGCATCGCACGAGGAGCCTTCCATGGACGACCAGCGCACCCCGTGGCACACCGAGCAGTGGTTCACCTCGGCATGGAACCATGACAGCGCCGTAGCGAACCATCGCTTCCAGCGGCAGGTCGAGATCCACGACGTGACCCTGCGTGACGGGGAGCAGCAGGCGGGCGTCGAGTTCACCGCCGCTGACAAGCTCAGGATCGCCGAGGCGCTGGCCGAGGCCGGCGTGCACCGCATCGAAGCCGGTCTGCCCGCGGTCTCCGCCGAGGACGAGAAGGCCGTCCGCCAGATCGTCGACGCGGGCCTGGGATCCAAGATCTACGCCTTCTCGCGCTGCATGGTCGACGACGTCAAGCTCGCGGCTGACTGTGGGGTCGAGGGCGTGGTCATGGAGATCCCGTCGAGCCGCCACCTCATCGAACTGGGCTACCAGTGGAGCGTCGAGCGCGCCATCGAGCTGTCGATCGAGGCGACGAGCTACGCGCACGAACAGGGCATGGCGGTGTCGTTCTTCCCGATCGACGCCACCAGAGCGTCGATGGAGGAGTATCTGAGCCTGGTCTCGCGTGTGGCCGAGGAAGGCCACCTCGACACCCTGGGGCTGGTCGACACCTTCGGGGTCCTCACGCCCCACGCTGTCGAGAAGTTCGTCGCGATCTCGCGCGACCGGCTCGACGTGCCCCTCGAGACGCACTTCCACATGGACTTCGGCCTCGGTGTCGCCAACAGCGTGATCGCGGCCGCCGCCGGCGCCAAGACCATCCAGACCACCGTCGCCGGCCTGGGTGAGCGCGCCGGCAACACGCCGCTGGAGGAGACCGTGGTCGCGCTGCGCACCATGTACGACCACGACACGGGCGTCGACCTGTCCAAGCTGACGTCGCTGTCGCGCCTCGTGTGCGACCTGGCCGGCGTCGAGCAGCCGTCCAACCGTCCGATCACCGGCGAGCGCACCTTCGCGGTCGAGTCGGGCATCATCGCCGCGTGGGTCCGCAACGTCCGCGACGTCGATGTCACCGAGGCGGTGCCATTCGATCCGCGTCTGGTCGGTCAGGAGCCTCCACGGATCGTGCTCGGCAAGGGCAGCGGCGTGCCCAACATCACCGAGCACCTCGAGAAGCTGGGCCGCGACGCCACCGAGGATCAGAAGCTGGAGCTGCTGGCCGAGGTCAAGGCCGCGTCGCTCGACAAGCGGGATCTGCTCGACGATGACGAGTTCGCGGACATCGTCGGCCGCGTTCTGGGAGACTAGAGGGCCGGGTTCCACTGGACACCAGGCGGACCCGCGGCGAGCCGCGGAGCGCACCACGGGCGGCCGCACGTCATGCCACCGGGCTGCGCAGGGCGCTCGAGACGGTGCCGCCAGCGACAGCGAGGAACAACCCAGATGACTCACAACTCCCGGCGCGGCCGGATCCGGTTGCGGCGCGACCAGCAGCAGTGGGCGCTCGACAAGGCGATCCAGGACACGGGGCGCGTCTTCCACTTCCAGTACCCCGGGCGGGGCAAGTTCCCCGCGAGCGTCAAGACGCACGCCATGATCTCCAAGCAGGTGGGCAGGGCCGCCCAGCGGCTGGAGCGCCTGGCCGATGAGGAGGCCGCGGCGGGGCATCACGAGACGGCGCTGGGCCTGTACGTCGATGCCGCCATCAGGTACTCCGACGCCCAGCACACGATCTTCGTCAACAACGACGAGAAGCGGATGCTCCACGGCGCCTCGCTGCGCTGCTACGACGAGGTCCGCGCGCGGTCCCCCTACACCATCGAGCACGTCGACATCGAGTGGCGTGACACCGTGGTCTCGGGCAACCTGCACCTCGCGCCCGTCGACGGCCCGGCACCGTGCGTGTTCTTCATCCCCGGCTGCGACATGACCAAGGAGACGGTGCTGCATCCGTACTTCAACTTCGGGGCGCAGCGCGGCATGCACGTGTTCGTCTTCGACGGTCCCGGCCAGGGTGAGAGCAACCTGCGCGGCATCCCGCTGACCACCGACAACTACGAGGACGCGGCGTCGCATGCGCTGACCTGGTTGCTCGAGCGGCCGGAGATCGCCACCGACGGGGTCGTGCTGTTCGCGATGAGCTTCGGCTCCTACTGGGGCGTGCGCTTCGCCGCGACCGACCACCGCCTGGCCGCGGCCGCGCTGCCGTGGGCGTCGGTGTGCGACAAGTACTACCTCATGGAGCAGGAGTCGCCGCGCTACAAGCAGTTGTTCGCATACCTCACCCAGGCCGGGAGCGAGGAAGATCTCGACCGCTTCGTCGACGAGATGGACCTGTTGCCGCTGGTCGGCGACATCGATTGCCCCGTGTTGCTGACCGTCGGCGAGTACGACCCGCGCAGCCCACTCGACGAGGTCTACGACTTCTTCGACCGGATCACCGCGCCCGCCGAACTGTGGGTTCACGCCGATCAGCATCACATGGCGTCGTTTGCGCCCGGCGGCGGGATGGCGTCGTGGAACCGCGACATCTACCCGACGTGCTTCGACTGGTTGCGTGACCGCCTCACCGGCCGCGAGATGGTCAACCAGGGCCAGGTCGTCTACCTGGAGCCGGGCGGCGGTGGACCCAATGGCGCCAGCGCGCGTCGCAGTCGCCACTGGTACGACTGACATGCCCGGCGACGTCACAGCCGCGGCACGGGTCGCGGGACCCGGCAGCCCGCGGAGAGGTCGCGGCGCATGATCTTCGACGAGACCTTCGAGGTCGCCGCGGGCAGGCAGGCCGTGGCTGCCCTGTTCGGCGACGTCGCGGCCGTCAGCCGCTGCGTGCCCGGCATCGAAGACCTGCGGCCGCTTGGCGACGACCGCTACCGTGCGACCTTGCGCCTGCGGGTCGGACCGATCGCCGCGCGGTTCTCCGGCGACCTCGAGATGGATGACTCGCAGTCGCCGGAACGCTTCTCGGCCACCGGCAGCGGCGCCGACGCGCGGACGGGCAGCCAGGTCGAGGTGGCGTTCACCGGTGACCTGGAGCCCATCGCGGCGGATCGGACCCGGGTCACGGCGCACGTGGATGTCGCGCTCCGCGGGCGGCTGGGCCAGTTCGGCACCGGCATCATCGAAGCCACGGGCCAGCAGTTGCTGGGTGAGTTCGTCCGCTGCCTGAACGCCACGGTGACGGGTGGTGAGCGCGCCGTGGCGGCGGCCGCGCCATCGTTGTGGCGCGTGCTGCTGCGCGGAGCCGGTGCGTGGCTGCGCAGGCGGGTGCGGAACCTGCGTCGCCGGGCAGGGACCGCCCCGCAGTATGGGCGGCCGCGACCGGACCCGACGGGTGGTGCCGCGCCACCCGCGCCCGGCGATGCGGCGCGTGCCGCGACGCCAGGCGGCCGGCCGGTGTTCGTCGCCCCACCGACGGTGGAGGAGGTCTGCGCGACGCTCGACCGGGTGGCGGGTGCCAAGCTCATCTCCGGCGGGACGGCGGTGGTGCTGATGATGCAGCAGGGACTGATCCGCCCGGACATGCTGGTCAGCCTCGGCAGGATCGGCGATCTGCGGTTCATCGAGCGCGGCGACGGGGTGGTGCGCATCGGTGGTGGCACCACGCTGACCGAGATCGCGGCATCGCCGCTGGTCCGCGCGCAGTTGCCGAGCCTCGCGTACGCGTGCCACCGGGTCGGCAACGTGCGGATCCGCAACGTCGCGACGCTCGGGGGCAACCTGGCCGAGGCCGACTACGCGTCGGACCCGCCCGCGGTGCTGGCCAGCCTCGGCGCGACATGCACGGCGCGTGGCACGCAGGGCAGCAGGACCATCCCGGTGATGGGCCTGATCACCGGCTTCTACGAGACGTCACTGCGGCACGGTGAGGTGATCACCGAGATCCGGGTGCCGGCGCCGTCGGGCGAACGTCGCGTCAACTACCAGAAGTACATCAGCCGCTCGTCGGAGGACCGCCCGTGTGTCGGCGTCGCCGCGCGCGGTGACTTCGACGGGCCGGCCATCGCGGACCTCGACGTCGTGGTCGCTGCGGTGGCACCGGTGCTGCAACGCCTGCCCGACGTGACCGCCGAGGTCGCCGGGCGGCCGCTCGACGGCGACGCCATCGCGCACGTCAGCCGCGGGTACGCGCAGCGCATCGAGCCGATGAGCGACGCGCGCGGGTCCGCCTGGTACCGGCGGCGCATGATCGAGGTGTTCGTCCGCCGCGCCCTCGAGTCGCTGCGGATGGCGCCGGCGGCTGGCGGTGCTCCGGACCGCTCACCCGCCCACCCTCCAAGGTCCTCCGATGCGGGAACCGACCGCTCGAAAGGGTCCGGAACATGACATACGTGGGGCAGGCGCTGCCGATGCCCGATGCGGTCCAGCGGGTGGTTGGCACCGTGCCGTTCGTGCTCGACCGCCACGTGCCGGGAATGGTCCACGGCAAGGCCGTCCGCAGCACGCAACCGCACGCGAGGCTGCGCGGCGTCGATGTCGAGCGGGCGCGGCGGGCGCCGGGTGTGCTCGCGGTCGTGACCGGCCAGGACCTCGTGGCGGCCGACGGCATCGACCCGTTCTTCGGCGTGCAGCGGCCCGACCAACCCGCGCTCGCGATCGACAAGGTCCGCTACGCCGGGGAACCGGTCGCGGTGGTTGTTGCCGAGACCATGGCGCAGGCCACCGCGGCGGCCGAACTGGTGGCGGTCGACTACGAGCCGCTCGATCACGTCGTCGATCCCGTCGAGGCGATGCAGCCGGGGGCGCCGGTCATCCACGACGCCTGGCCGGACAACGAGTGCGGCACCTACGCCCTGCACCGCGGCGATGTGGCGCAAGGCTTCGCCGAGGCGGACCGCATCTACGAAGCGACCTACATCAGCCCACCGGCCAGCCACGTGCCGATGGAGCCGTTCGTGTGCGTCGCGACCTGGCTCCACGACGGCCGGCTCGAACTGTGGACCGCCACGCAGGCGCCGCACTTCGTCCGGCCGGAGCTGGCGCGGATGTTCGGGCTCGCACCACGCGACGTGCGGGTCCGCACCGCCAACCTGGGCGGCGGCTACGGCGCCAAGGGCCACGTCAAGATCGAGCCGATGGTCGCGTGTGTCGCGAAGGTCGTGGGACGGCCCGTGCGCATGGCGCTGGCGCGTGACGAGGTGTTCCTGACCGTGGCGAAGCACGGCGCCCACGTGCGCGTCAAGACGGGCGTGACGTCCGACGGCACCATCACCGCCCGCGAGCTGGAGCTCGTCTACAACGCCGGGGCCTACGCCATCACCAGCCCCGCCGGTGCCGGCCAGGGGCTGACCCGCGCGCCGGGGCCGTACCGCATCCCGAACATCTCGGTCACCTCGACCTGCCGCTACACCAACACCGTGCCGGCGTGTCCCTTCCGCGGCGCCATGACGTCGCAGGTCTGCTTCGCGTACGAGGCGCAACTCGACGAGATCGCGATGGATCTGGGCATCGACGGGGTCGAGATCCGGCGCCGCAACCTGTTGCGCGACGGCGACACCTACGCGACCGGCGAGGTCATGCACGACCTCCACTACGACGAGTTGCTGGACGCGGCCGCCGCCGCCGTCGACTGGGACCGGCCCCTGGCGCCGGCACCCGAAGGCATGTCCCGCGGCCGCGGCTTGGCGTTGATGATCAAGAGCACGCTGACGCCGTCGCGGTCCGAGGCGCGGGTGGAGTTGCACGCCGACGGTTCGGTCACCCTGTTCCACAGCAGCATCGAGATGGGCCAGGGCGCCGATGGAACCATGATGCAGTTGCTCGCCGACGCGCTCGGCGTGCCGCCCGACGCGATCGACCTGCCGTTCCCCGACACCGACACCACACCGTTCGACACCACGACCAGCTCGAGCCGCGCGACCTCGTCGATGGGCGCGGCGACCCATGACGCGGCCGCGAACCTCAAGCAGGAGCTCGCGCGGCTCGCGGCCAAGCACTGGGAGACCACGCCCGACCGGGTCGGCGTCGACGACGGTCGGGTGACGTTCGAGGGCGACGCGCTGTCGTACGCCGAACTGCTCACCGCAGTCGACATCGACCACGTGACCGCCACGGGTGTCTTCCAGAGCGAAGGCGGCATGAAGGGCCTGGACCCTCTGAACGTCCAGGGCAAGGTCAGCGTGCACTGGCACCAGGGCGCGGCGGCCGTCGAGGTGCTCGTCGACCGCGACACCGGACATGTGCACATCCCCCACTGCCACGGTGCGGCATACGCGGGTCGTGTGGTCAACCCGCTGCGCGTGAAGCAGCAGAACGAGGGTGGTGCGATCTTCGGGCTCGGTCCCACACTGTTCGAGGAGCTGGTCTACAGCGGCGGCCAGCTCACCAACCCCAACCTGTCGGACTACATGATCCCCTCGATCGTCGACGTCCCGGAGCGCTTGAGCAGCACCGCCGTCGAGGGCGACGACCCGCACGCCGAGATGCACGGGGTGGGGGAGATGTGCCTGCCGGCGGTCGCGCCCGCGGTGGCCAGCGCGATCGCCCGGGCCACCGGCGTGCAACTGCGGCGGGTGCCGATGACCGCCGAGCGGGTGCTGCGGGCACTCGAGGGCGTCGACGACGAACAGGACCGCTGATGGACATCGGTGACGACCAGGTCGTGTTCGAGTTGAACCGCCGGCAGCGCAGGCTGCGGGTGTCCGGCGACGAGACCCTGCTCGCGACGCTGCGTGAGACGTTCGGGCTGACCAGCGTGCGTGGCACCTGCGGCATCGGCATCTGCGGTACCTGCACCGTGATGGTCGACGGCAAGGTGGTCAGCTCGTGCCTGATGCTGACCCGACAGGCGGCCGGCCGTGCGGTGATCACGGCCGAGGGCCTCGTCGAACAGGGACGTCTCGACGAGGTGCAGGAGGCCTTCGTCGACTGCGGCGCCTACCAGTGCTCGTTCTGCATCCCGGCCATGACCCTGACCGTCCGCGCCTGCCTCGACGAACGGCCCGACGCGACCGTCGAGGACGTCAGGGAGTACCTCGCGGGCAACCTGTGCCGCTGCGGCACCTATCCCCAGATCCTCGACGCCGCGGCGAGGCTGGTCCGCCAGGAACCCGATGCCGACGACGGGGCGTCCGTCCGGCGGGTCGGCCCCGACACGGACGGCGGCGACAGTGGGCTTGACGTCGCGGCGGGCTGACCCGCGAGCGCCCGCTCGGCCTCCGTTGCGAGTCCGGCCTGGTGGAACGTCATCTCGGTCTTGCCGCCACCGAGGTCGGCGAACGTGATGGTGACCACCGACTCCTCCGCGATGGCGCCTGGGCGCTCGACGACGCTCCAGGTGAACACCAGCCGCTCCGTGTCAACCGCAGCGCGGGACGTCAGGCGGTGGTCGGCTTCTCCGCCGCGAGGCGGCGGCTGACGTGGACCGCCGCCAGCGCGACGAGGACGACCACGGCCAGGCCGGCGAACGCGGTCGTGTAGGAGGTGCGCTCGATCGTGGCGCCGAACAGCGGCGGGATGATCACGGTGCCCAGGTAGCCGGCCGCCAGCGTTGCGCCGGTCGAGGTGGCGGCGGGCATGTCGATGGTGCGGATGGTCAGGAACTGCATGACACCCGGCCACCCCCACGCGCCGGCGAAGGTCAGCAGCGTGCCGATCAGGAACGGGACCCGCGCGTCACCGGCGACCACCAGCAGCGCCAGGCCGGCGGTCGCCAGCGACAGGATCGCGGTGGCTTCCAGCGTGCCGCTGCTGGAACGGCGGTCGATGATCGCGCCCCACGACAGCCGGGAGATGATCGCGACCAGGCTGGCGACCGTCAGCAGGCGTGCGGCGGTGTTCTCGGCGAAACCGGTGGTCACCGCGGCGTCGACGACGAACGACGCCACGGCGTTGCCCGCTCCGCCCGCCAGCGCCGCGGCGACCATCAACGACACCAGCGGTGCGGACATCGTGGTCGGTGCGCGGCGCCCTCCGCCGCTGGGTTCATGGTCGTAGTGGGGGGCCACCACGGTGATGAGCAGCGCGACGACGGCTGCACCCACGTAAACCCAGCGCCAGCTCAGGTCGGCTCCGGCCCATGGCACAGCGAGGCCGGCCAGCATCGCCCCGGTGGGAACGGCCGCCTGCTTGGCGGCGAACGCGATGCCCTGGCGGGTGCCGTGGACGGCGTCGGCGACCGCGAGGTTCGACCCGAGCTGACCGAACGCGTTCGCCAGTCCCGCGACGCCGAGGAACAGCGCGAAGACCTCCCAGCGGGACGCGCTGGCGGCGATCAGCACGGCCGAGGTGAGGCTGAGCAGTGCCGCCGCGCGGAACGCCCCCGTCGGGCCCCGGCGATCGATCCGCGGTCCCAGCCACAACGAGGCGACCGAGGAGGTCAGGTAGAAGCACGAGATCATCAGGCCGAACTGCGTCCGGTCGAAGTCGAGCTCGTTCTGCAGTCGCACGGCCTGGGCGGATGTGAGGTACAGCGGGAGGACGCCGACCACGGTGAAGATGACCGCCGTCGGGATGGGGCGCGATTCGAGGAATGACCGCACGCTGTTCCTTGCTCGTCAGGCGTTGCCGGGTGGGGGAGCGGCCGTGGTGTCGCCGCCGGATCCGCAGGGATATCACCATGGAGTGCCCACCGCGTTCCTGTATAATGCATGATCTACGGATCCAGGCGTCCTGGTCGGTGAAGGTGGACGGTCGCGACATCAAGGGAGCGCAGTGATGCGACAGATCGACGTCGGAATCATCGGAACGGGATGGTGCGGCGGCATCCGCGCCGTCACCGCAGCGAACAGCCCGCTGGTCGGCGGCCTGCACATCGCCGAGATCAACTCCGAACGCCTCGCCGAGGTCAAGGCACAGACCTCACCCGCGACGGCCACCGAGAACTACGAGGAACTGCTCTCCAACCCCGCGGTCGACGCCGTCCTGATCTCCGCGACGCCGGAGACCACGCACCATCCCATGGCGCTGGCCGCGCTGCAGGCGGGCAAGCACGTGCTGCTCGAGAAGCCGATCGCGTTGACGCTGGCCGAGGCCGACGAACTGATCGGCGAAGCCGCGGACCGCGACCTGAAGTTCACCATCGGCTACTCGCAGCGGTTCAACCAGAAGCAGGCGCTGGTCAAGCGCAGCCTCGACGACGGCACGCTCGGGAAACCCGTCAGCGTGCTGATCAGCCGGCACATCACCCGGAGCCTAGGCAACAAGATCGGCTCACGCATCAAGCTGTCGCCCGCCGCGATGGAGGCGACGCACGATCTGGACTTCGCCCTGTGGGCGCTCGAACCAGCGCGGCCTGTGCGCATCTACGCCCAGGCCGTCGAGCGCGTCATGAAGCCGACGCACGATGTCGCGGACTGCGTGTCGATCATGATCACCATGGACAACGGCGTGGTGGTGACCGTCGGCGCCGGCTGGATCCTCCCACCCGGCTACCCCAACTTCTCCTCGACGTGGATGGAGTTCGTCGGTAGCAACGGCGCGTTGCTGCTCGACGACTCCCACCGCGACGTGCTGCTCAACACCATGGACGGCGGCGCGGTGTTCCCGCTGTCGACGATGCCAGGCGAGAACGTCGGTCACGTGTACGCCGGGCCGATGGAGCGCGAGACCCAGCACTTCCTGGAGGCGGTTGCGTTCGACCGTCCGGTGATGGTGACGCCGCAGCAGGCCCGCCAGGTCATGGAGGTCTACATGGCGGCCGACCTGTCGTGCGAGCGCAACCTGCCGATCGACCTCCCCCTCGAGGGCGAGGAGATCGACGACGCGTTGCGGGCGTCGGTCCGCCGGTAGCGGCCCGGCCCACACGATCCGGCGCCCGCCCGGGTCCCCCTCCTCGGGCGGGCGTCGCCGGCACCACCAAGGAGCACGACGTGACAGACAGCATCGGCCTGGCGATCATCGGCTGCGGCACCATCGGACGGGTTCGGGCGGAGCTGGCGCGTGAGCACCCCGGCATCGGCTGGCTCGGGCTGTGTGACGTCGACGACGAGGTGATGGGCAAGCTCGCAGCCGACACCGCCGCAGACTTCACGACCGGCGACCTCCGCGAGCTGGTGGCGCGGCCCGAGGTCTCCGCGGTCATCGTCGCCACCGACGAGAACGCGCACGAGGAACCGGTGCTGGCGGCCGTCGAGCAGGGCCATCCGCTGTTCATCGAGAAGCCGCTGGCGACGGACCCGGTGCGCAGCCGGCAGTTGCTCGAGGCGATCGAGGCCAACGGCGTCGATGCCGTCGTCGGCTACACCCAGAGGTTCCGCCGCCGGTTCGTCACCGCGCGGCAGCGCATCCGGGATGGGCAGATCGGCGAGGTGACCACGGTGGTCACACGCGCGTTCATGAACCGCATGGTCCCGCTGGCGACGCTGCGGCGCACCGACCAGCGTGCCAACCTCACGCCGATGGTCGTGTCGGGGACCCACAGCCTCGACGCGTGCCTGTGGCTGGTCGGCGACAAGGAGCCGGTCGAGGTCTACGCGAAGTCCGGGGACCGAGTGCTCGGGGAGTTGGGCACCAAGGATGCCACGCTGGGCATCTTCACCATGTCCGACGGCACGCTGTGGAGCATGAGCATCAGCTGGGCGCTGCCGGTGGTGTGGCCTGGCGCGGTCTACGGGCTGGAGATCGGCATCGTGGGCACCGAGGGCATCATCGACATCGAAGACACCCATCGCGACGTCATCGTGGTCTCGGAGACGCCGCAGGGGGCGGGCTACCAGCCGAAGGGCTTCGACGCCGGTGCGCCGCGCCACGTCGACTTCATCGGCAGCTACCCACCCGGCGACATGTCCGAGGGCAGGTTGTGGGGACCGATGCGCGAGGAGACCATGACGTGGTTCAACCGGCTCGCCAAGGGCCACGCCACCCAGCACGCGACCGCCGCAGATGGTCACCGCAACCTGCTGCTGACCATGGCCATGGATCTGTCGGCACGCCGCGGCGCCCCCGTCCGACTGCCGATCACACCCGAGGAACTGCTCGAGGACGTCTGACCCGGCGACCACGACCGTGCTCATGACACCGGGGTCGACGGTCCACGAGGCGGCTCAGCGGGGGCCGTGCCGGCACGGTGTGGCGGTGACGTCGATCGGTGAGCAGGCGCCAGCCGCCGACCTCGATCAGGGCCGTCGGCCCGCCGATGTGGGTGATGCGCACGCTCCCCAAGCGCTACGCCTACCGCGCCAACGTTGATCTCGACGCGGGCCCAGCGACCGCGCCTGTCGCGTGCCGGACGGCCCACGCCAGGGCGTAGTCGGCGATCTCCTCCCAGCCTTCCTGAGCGGGAAGCAGATGCGCCCGGCCGCCGAACTCCACGACCTCGGTGACGGTGTCTGACGTGTAGTGCTTCGCGTTCGACCACTGCACCTTCGGTGGCATGAGGTTGTCCTCGGTGCCTGCGATGAACAGCAGCGGCGCCCGGTCGGGGTTGTTGTAGTTGACGTAGCTGTCGTCACGGCCGGGGTGGATGTTGGCCAGCGCGCTGCCCCAGAACACCCGGCCGGAGGCAGGGATGTGATAGCGCTCGTGCAGCGCCCGCGATTCCTCCTCGGTGAAGGTGTTGGTGAAGGCGTAGTGCCACTGCTCATGCGTGAACCCGACCGCCTTGTGCCGGTTGGCCGGGTTCCGCAGCACCGGGAACGTTGACTTGACCTGCGACAGCGGCACCACGGCGACGCCCTCGGTGGGAGCCGAGTTGATGGCCACGCCCGCCGCTCCGAAACCGTGATCCATCAGGATCTGCGTGAACACCCCGCCTGCGGAGTGCCCCATCAGGATCGGCGGCGTCTCCAGACCGCCGACGACGGCCTCGAGGTGCTCGATGATCGCCGGCACGGTCAGCGCCTCGATCGGCGACGGATCCGCG
>Ga0299907_10001031_pt1 | contig 15179 bp, 14 predicted proteins | sample RVTome_16_FD_198680 | JGI IMG/M metagenome (GOLD analysis project Ga0299907, IMG submission 198680) | Soil microbial communities from uranium-contaminated site in the Upper Colorado River Basin, Wyoming, United States - RVT152D67 (version 2) ... | reverse complement strand
ATCCTCCCGTCCGGAGCGCAGGACGGGCGCATCCTGCTGACCCACGTCCTCCACTGCTACGACACGCGCATCCCGTCACCGGAGCTGACCGACGGGATCGTGCGTGCCACCTGTGACGCGCTTCGTGATCTCGCCCGCGGTGCGTGGGGCTTCGTCAACGTCGGCGGCGCGCTGGCACCGTTTCTCCGCGATGCCGGCCTCGCCGAGGTACCGATGCCCGAGCGGTACCGCATGGAGATCGCGGGGCAGACGTTCGAGGACTACCTCGCGTCGCTCGGCCGGTCGTACCGGCGGGAGTTGGAGCGGCATCATCGCCGCGCCATGGAAGCCGGCGCCCGCATCGAGATCCACGATGGATCCGGCGCGCACATCGAGGCGCTGGCCGGCTTGCTCGCCGATCTGGCCGGCCGCCACGACGCGGCGGCGTACTACCCGCCCAACATGGTGCCGTTCGTACGCGCCCTCGGACCGACGGCGAGCGTGGTCGAGGTGTGGTCGGGCGACACGCTCCTCGCCGGCGGCGTGAACCTCGTGCACCGCGACACGTACAACCTGTGGGCCGCCGGCGCGCGCTATGGGGTCACTTCGTTCAGCCCGTACTACGTGCTGGTGCACGAAGGACTGCGTCACGCGTTCGCGAAGGGCGCGTCTGTCGTGGAAGGCGGCCGCGGCAACGGCGAGTTCAAGGTGCGTCACGGCTTCGACCCCGTGCCGCTCGCCGCGTTCATGGGCCGGCCATGACCGACGTCGACTGGTCGCGCACGGTCTTCCTGCTCGTCGGCCCCGATGCCATCGCGCGGCATCTCGCCGTGCCGATGCTCGAGCGCGTGTTCGACGAGGGGCTCGTTCCCGTCGGCTACCGCACGTTGCCGATGCCCCCGCAGGCGCACGACGAGATGTACGAGCGGAACATCCGGACCGTGTGGGATGCCTACCGCTTCCGGCTCGTCGACCTGCTGTTCTCGTACGGCCCGATGGTCGTTGTGCTGCTCGACGGGCCCGTCGGCTCGCACGCTCGCCTCAAGCAGCTCAAGGGCGACAGCGATCCGCTCAAAGCTGCTCCCGGCACGATCCGGCGCGACCTCTGGTCCATCAACGTGACGATGAGCCTGCTGCACGTGTCCGACTCACCGGAGGACGCGGAGTTCGAGGCGTCGATCTTCTTCGGCGCCACTCCTCCGATCCCCGTGACCGACAAGGACGAGCTGTTCCGCGTCTGCCGGCTGATCGCGCCTGGCGCGGCAGAGCAGCGACGGTTCGACGAGGTGCTGGGCGGGCTGCGGGCGAAGATCGCCGCCTCCGTCTGGGACGACCTCGCTCCCGCCGGTCGCGAGGTCGTACTCCGCGCCCACGACGACGGTGGGGTCGTGGCGCTGTCGCAACCCGGTGTGGGCCGCTCGCTCGTGGGGCACCTGCGGGGTGGTGGCGACCATCCGGTGGCCACCGCGCTGGCGACCGAGTTCACGCCAGACCACCCGAAGCTGGACGTGCCGCGCGTGCGCCATCTGCTGCGTGCGTTCGGCGTCGAGGTGGATCGGTGGGAGGAGCTCGTGCTCACCACGTCGATGACGTGGTGGCCGCGGCGCACGACCGATGGCTGAGTCGGCGTTCGAGGCGCATCCCGGCTTGTCGCCGCGCTGGCGTGAGGTCGCAGCGGACGAGCCACTGCTCTCGTCAGTGCCGTGGCTCACGATGCGCGCGCCGAAGGCGGACGGTGAGGCGACGACGTTCCTGGTCTCCTCGGCGACGACCGGCACGCCGATCGCGGGCATGTTCACGGTCACTGCCGACGGGGGAGTTGCAGATCCGGCCTTCGACGTCCGGGAGCTGTTGACCGGCAGCCCGCGCACGCTCATGCCAGGGCGTGCCCACTCGACGCTCGCCGTCGGCGGCGGCGAGGCCGGCTCGTGGTACCCGCACCTCGTCGTGGCCTACCCGGGGTACGAGTCCTACGTCGCCGGCCCAGGCAGGTCGTCTCCGGGCATCGTCGACGAGCTCGTCGACGGCATCGTCGAATGGTCTCGGTCGAACGGGCACAAGGCCGTCGCGTTCCTCTACACGGTCCCCGGCCAACCTCACCTCGAAGCGGCGCTCGCCCGTCGGGGCTTCATCCGGCTCGAGGTCACTGCCACGTGCGATCTCGTCCTTCCCGGAGACACGTTCGACGACTATCTCGCGACCTTGCCGAGGAAGCGACGCACCGAGGTGCGGCGCGAGCGTCGCGTGCTCACCGCGCGCGGCGTCACGACCCGCCCCGCCGCGCTCGCCGACGTGTTCGACGACCTCGTGCGCCTCCGCCTCAACCACGCGGCGCGGTATGGCCGCAAGGTCAGCGAGGAGAAGGAGCGGGCACGCCTCACCGCGCTCGTCGAGCGGTTCGGCGAAGGCCATGTCCTCGTGTTCGTCGCCACCGCGCAGTCGGAACACGACACGCTCGCCTTCTCGGTGGTGCTCGACCACCGCGGCGAGTGGTACGTCCTCGACTCCGGCGCCGACTACGACAACCCGCTGCACGTGCTCACCTACTTCGACGCCTGTTACTACGTGCCCATCGAAACGGCATACGACCGCGGTGTAGGGGTCCTCCACTACAGCCTGGGCTCGTGGGACGCGAAGCGCTACCGGGGCTGCACGCTCGTACCCCGTGACGGCTGGGTGCTCCCGCTGACGGCAGAGCTACGAGACCTTCTCGATCACGGCGGTGTAGGCAGCCTTGTCCTCGTCGATGAACCGCAGGACACGCCAGCCGCTGCCGTCGAGTAGCTCTTCCATCTCGTCCTTGGAGAGCATCAGGAAGTCGTACCAGGGGCTCGCATGGTCGCGATAGCGGTCGCGGATGCGCATGTGCCCGAACAGCTGACCGGCATCGAGGTTGCGCCCGTGGTACCGGAGGTGGGTCGCGTCCTTGGTCAGGTGTGGGTCCTGGCTCGACGCGATGATCCGGCCTCGGTCGCTCGTCGCCCGATGTAGCTGCCGCAGCATCGCGCTGGCGCGTGTGCGAGTGGCCAGCAAGCTGACGTTGCCCCCGAGGAGCAACACGGTGTCGAACGTGCCCATGCTCGCGCCGAGGGAACGGAGATCCATCACGTGGCAGTTCTTGACGCCGCGTTCCTTGCAGACCTTCACCGCCAGCGGCGACAGGTCGATCCCAACGACGTCGAAGTCCTTCTGCTGGAGGTGGAGGCACGCCCTGCCCGCGCCGCACCCCGCGTCGAGCACCCGTCCCCGGACGTACCGCATCGCCTGCCGCTCGGCACCGGGCCAGTGCCGGTACTCGGCGAACAGCTCACCCACTCCCGCGGTTCGCAGGACGAAGCCGTCGTCGCGCTCGACGATCTCGTCGCCTCGCCCCTTGCGGTGGTAGTCGTAGAGCAGCATTCCGTACGCGTCGCCGCGGATCACCATGCTGCGCGCGCTACGCCGTGATGCCGACGGCGTCGAGGATGAACGCGAACACGAACGCTTCGTTGTTCCATGCTTCGTACCGTGCCGACGCGCCGAGGTGCCCGAAGTCCATCTCGGTCTTGAGGATCAGCGGGTTGCTGTCGGTCTTCGTGGCGCGGAGCTTGGCCACCCACTTCGCCGGCTCCCAGTAGCTCACGCGCGGGTCGTTGAGCCCCGCGATCACGAGGATCCGCGGGTACGCCTTGGCCTCGACGTTGTCGTACGGCGAGTACGACTTGATGTAGTCGTAGTACTCGGGGTGGTCCTTCGGGTTGCCCCACTCCTCCCACTCCGTGGGCGTGAGCGGCATCGTCTCGTCCAAGGTCGTCGTGAGCGAATCGACGAACGGCACCTCGGCCACGACGGCGCGGAAGAGATCGGGCCTCATGTTCACGGCGGCGCCGACCATGAGCCCGCCCGCACTGGCGGCTCGGGCCACGAGCCGAGCAGGCGAGGTCCACCGCTCGGCCACCAGGTGCTCGGCGCAGGCCATGAAGTCGGTGAACGTGTTCTTCTTCTTCAGGAGCTTGCCGTCGTCCCACCACAGGCGGCCCATGTCGCCACCGCCCCGCACGTGCGCGAGCGCGAAGACGAAGCCGCGCTGGATGAGCGTCACCCGCAAGGACGAGAACCATGGATCGGCCGGTGCCTCGTAGGCGCCGTAGCCGTAGAGCACGCACGGCGCCGACCCGTCCTGTGGCACATCGCGCTTGCGCACGATCGACACCGGCACGCGTTCGCCATCAGGCGCGGTCGCCCACAGCCGCTCCGTCACGTAGTCAGCGGGATCGAAGTCGCCGAGGACTTCGTCCTGCTTCAACAGCACGCGCTCGCCTGTCTCCATGTCGTAGTCGATGATCGACCGGGGCGTGACCATCGAGGTGTACAGGTAGCGCAGCACTCGCGAGTCGAAGTCCATGTTCTCGGCGATCTCGGCGGTGTACACGGATTCGGGCTGCTCGATCGTGTGCGTCTCGCCGTCGGCGAGGCGCATCACCCGCAGGCGCCGGAGCCCGCCCGACCTCTCTTCGAGCACGAGGTGCTTCTCGAACGGTTCGATGCCGTCGAGCTTGACGTCGTCGCGGTGGGGGACGACCTCACGCCAGTTCGCTTGCGCAGGGTCGTCGACCGGCACTTCCACGAGCCGGAAGTTCGGCCCGGTGTCGTTGGTGACGAGGAAAAAGCGGTCGCCGTGATGGTCGCCCCAGTACTCGTGGCCCTGCTGCCGAGGCTCGACGACGCGGAGCTCGCCGAGCGGATCGTTCGCATCGAGGACGTGCAGCTCGGAGGTCACCATGCTCGTCGTGAAGATCATCACGAAGCGCTCGCTCTTCGTCAGCTCGACCTCGACGTTGAAGCGCTCGTCGTCCTCTTGGAACACGAGCACGTCGTCGCCGTGTGGTGTGCCGACGACGTGTCGCCACACCTGCCACGGCCGCATGGACTCGTTCGTGACCGTGTAGAAGAACGTGTGGCTGTCGGCCGCCCACGCGAGCGTGTAGTACGTGCGCGGGATCTCGTCGGGCAGATCCTCACCGGTGTCGAGATCGCGCACCTTCATGCAGAACTTCTCGCTGCCGTCGGTGTCGGTCGAGTACGCCAGCAGGCGGTGGTCGGGACTCACCATGAACGCGCCCAAGGCGAAGTAGTCGTAGCCCTCGGCGAGCGCGTTCGGGTCGAGGATGACCTGCTCGGGCCCGTCGGGGCTGCCTTGGCGCCGGCACTGGATCGCGTACTCCAGGCCCTCGACCGTCCGCGCGTAGTACCAGTACGCGTCCTTCTTGTGGGGAACGGTGAGGTCCGTCTCCTTGATGCGGGCGACGATCTCGTCGAAGAGCTGCTTCTGGAGCGCCTCCGTGTGGGCCGTCATGGCTTTCGTGTACGCGTTCTCTGCTTCGAGGTAGGCGATGACCTCCGGATCGTCCCGGTCGCGCAACCAGTAGTAGTCGTCGACGCGCTCGTCGCCATGAGCGACCAGCTTCGTCGGCCGCCGCGCCGCGACCGGCGGCACGAGCGCCGGCGCGACGTTGTCCTGGTCGGGGTCGGTCACCGTCATTGCCGCAGCCTCGCGTTTCGCTTGCGGCCGGGCAACCGCACGGCGGTTCGACCCAGACCCGGTTCGCTCTCGACCAGTCTCGGCGCGCCACAGGGGCGAACGTGGCGTAGAGCGAGGCAGGCCGTGCACCTGGTCTACTGATGCCTGCCGCGTGCTGACCGGAGGAGCGAGCCTCGCTGCCCGAACTGCCTCCACACGCGCCAGAGCGTTACCCTGACGCTTCGACGAGATGGAGTTTCGGCCATGTTCACGATCACGTGGACAGGGTCGTGGCACTCAGAAGCAGGTTGGAGTCCCCCTCCGACACCCGTCTCGTGGGCTCCGATGGGCACGCACCCACCAGGCAACGTTCTAGCCAGACCGCCTCCTCGCGTCCGGCCCCGCTCGCCTCGCGAGCCACATCGACCTCCCGCCCGCGCTCGGCCCGCACGCTTGCTTGGGCAGCCGCGCGCCCGCTCGGCAAGGCCCGAGAGGAGGCAGTGATGGAGCTGCGCTTCGGTCGCGCCGTCGACGAACCCGTCGACGGAACGGTGCTGGTGCCGGCCGGCACCCGCGTGGCGCACGGACGGTTGACCCTGCCCGCCGGAATAGTTCGTCCCTCGCCGGGGCCTCGTGCTCGTGCGCGTCGGTCTGCGCTCCGTCTGCTGGGTCGGTCTCGATCACCAGCCGACCCCGGATCTCGGCCGCCTCCTCCATCAAGTCGTCACCCGCCTCGACGTGCGCCGCCGGCTCGTGCTCGACCGCCGCATCCGCGGCTTTCTCGGCGTCGTCGACGCGTCTGCCTTCGACGTCGTCGTGGTCGCGTTGCCCACCGGGGGCGCGCTTCTGGTGCCGGTGGAAGATTTCGACGCCCGCGTCGCGCGGGTGAGCCTGCCGTGACGGCGTCCACCGTCGGCGACCTGTGCCGACGCGTTCGCGTTGAACTCTCCGCGTTCGGCCGGCTTGCCGCCCCGTTGCTGGTGGCGTTGGACACCGTGGCCGGCACGGCAGGGGAGCGCGCCATCACCGCGCTCGCCGATCCCAGCCTGGCGCTCGAGCTCGCCCGCCGACCCTGGCCTGCAGGTCACCAGCCGTCCGCGACAGTGGTCGGCCAATTGCTCGACGACCTCCGCGAACGCGCCGGCGTCGACGTTGCTGCCGCGTCGGTGAGAACCGTCGCTGAGGCCGTCGCCGCCTACCACGCTGACGCATCGCGGTCGCTCGCCACTGCTGCTGGCACCCGCGCCTCCTACGGCACCTGGTTCAAGCGCCTCGTCTCGGCTCACACCGATGACGACATCGCCGCCATCACTGCGGCGCAGCTGGCCCTCCTGATTGCCGACCACAGCCGCGGCGCACGGCAACGCTCCTGGTCGCAGGACGGGCGGTGCGCCGAGGAGATGGCCATCGCCGCCTACCGCCACCTGTGGGCATGGCTCGTCGACGAAGGGCTCGTCGTCCGCAACATCGCTAAGAGCCTTCGCAAGCCGCTCCGACCCGAACCGCTGCGCCGACCCATCCGCGCCGACCCATCCGCGCCGACCCATCCGCGCCGACGAGTGCACACTCGTCCGCCAGCTCGCCCACATGACCTCCGCGGCATGAAGCTCGACGTCAGCGCCAAGTACGAGAAGCCGGGTCCCATATTCGTCCCAGCGCGTCGGCGCTAATTGCGGGGTCGGCGAACGCGATGAAGGCCGCGACGATGTCTGCGAAGGCCTCGGGCACCCGATCTTCGACCTGCTGCTTCCGCCGCCACGCCGCCCACTTCTGCTGACCGATGTCGCCATAGCCGTCGAGGACGGCGGCGAGCGATGCCAACTCGACGCCGCGGTGCTGCGCGACGTCACGGACCGACCCGACGAGGGCATCGCCGTCGATCGGGTGGTGGGCGGCGAGGCTGACGACGTCCATGAAGTCGCGCCAGCGGGTGTTCACCGTGCGGCGTGCGACGGCGGTGACGATCTTCTCCGCGTGCACCATCTCGAGCGGGTAGCCCTTGACGCTGATCTCGCCACCGAGCAGCCGTGGTATGCGCACCTCCTGGGGTGCTGGCGAGATGGGATCCCCTACGTTCACATCGACATGAAAGCGGTGCTTCGCCGGGAGGAGCGTCGCAGCCATGGATACCCGCACACCGGTGTAGGCGTCCTCGTCGCGAATGACCTCGGCCGTGGCTGAGCTCGTGTCGAACACAACGCCGTCGTCGATCTCGATGGCGGCGATCTCAAACATCCGTTGGCGGACGGCGTTGGCGTCGTTGTTCAGCGCGTTGGCCTGAAGATCGACGTCCCGTGTCGGGCGGCGTTCGCCGAAGGCGGCGAGCAGGACTCCACCCTTGAGGACGAAGTTGTCGCGATCTTCCGACCGGGAGAGCCGGTCGAGGAACGTCTCGAGGATGTACAGCTGGAACAGCTCTTGGACCGGCCGGCCGTCGGCTCGCGCCTTCTTCTGCAAGTCGATGTGGGCGCGGCCGGACGTGGAGTCGCGCGACGGCGTCAAAGGAGGACCTCGAGCGCGGACCGCAGCGGCGCCTCGGCGCCCTTGAACCGGCGAGCCATGGTGATCAGTTGGCCCGGGTTACGGCCGTGCCGGGACAGCCACCGACGCAGGGCCTCCCACGCAAGATCTGACCCTTGGTCGTGCCTGAGCCGGACGAGATCGATGAGGGATCTCTCTGGCGAGTAGAGGCCGAGTGGACGGCGGGCGCCGACATCGAAGGTGTCCCGCCCGATGTCGAAGGTGCTGCGGTCGAACTGGTGCAGCCGGTGGGGCGCCTGCAGCTTTGGCCGCGTCTCGCCGCGGGGGATCGCGATGTCGATGGATGCCGGGATGGCATCGACGAGGTCGTGGTGGACAAGTGCCGTTTCGAGGCAGAGCGTCGCTCGGGGTACCCGCTCCGCGATCTCGATGAGGTCGAGGTCGGCCGCGGGAGCGTCTGCCCATCGGTAGAGGCCGCGGCCGAGGGTGATGAGCTCGCCGGTGTCCCGAAGGGCGTAGAGCCGGCGGTCGGACAGCCCCTGGCCCATGGCCTCGCTGTAGGTGAACAGGTCACCCAGGCGCTCATGCAACGTCCGTCGCTCAGCAGTCTCCATGGAGGAAAACATACCCACCTATGGCTTATCTGTGTAGGATTTCCTCCGTCAGCCCCCCCCCGGGCGACCGAGGAGTGCCCCCGCAACAAGCACGCGCGGATCTCCTCGGAGTGCGGGGATCCGCGCATGGCACGGCTGCGCGCTCGAGGCTCACCGCTCGCACGCGAGCAGGGGAGGTCGGTGGTGCACGTCTACGTCGAGTACAAGGTGCCGGTCCTCGTCGAGGTCGATCTCGACCGGGAGGCGATCGTCGGCGTCTACGTCGACGACGAGCACGCGGAAGGACCGTCCGACGTCATCGGTGTTGACCCCGATGGCCTAGCAGCTGCCGAGGTGTCTCGGGCCATCGAGCTCGCCGACAGCGAGAGCTGGCCGGCATGGGAGTTCGGCTTGTAGCCGACCTAGTCACGTCACGTCACGCGCTGTGGACGAGCCCGCCCGAAGGTGTACAGCTCTACGCTCGGGTGGCGTGAAGGGTGATGACGGAGAGCGACCCGCGCTGACGTACGGCCGCTACCTCGGCTTGGACCAACTGCTCGGTGCGCAGCATCCGCTGTCGGACGAGCACGACGAGCTGCTGTTCATTGTCGTGCACCAGGTGTACGAGCTGTGGTTCAAACAGCTGCTCCACGAACTCGCGCACCTGCAAGGCCAACTGGAAGCGGGCGACGGCGCGCACGCGCTGCGCACGCTCAAGCGGGTGCTGACGATCTTGAAGGTGGTGGTCGCACAGATCGACGTACTCGAGACGATGACGCCGCGTCAGTTCCTGAGCTTTCGAGCGCGCCTCGACGCGGCGAGCGGGTTTCAGTCGGCGCAGTTCCGTCAGCTCGAAGCGGTCGTGGGCCCGCCACTGTTCGGGTCGTTCGTCGTGTACATGCGGCTCCGCGGCTTCCACGTCGTCGACGACGATGTCCAGCCGGCGCTCCTTGACGTGTACTCACGCGATGGGGAACCGGCACAGATCGCCGAACGTCTCGTCGACCTCGACGAGGGGTTGCAGGAGTGGCGGTACCGCCACGTCAAGATGGTCGAACGCACCATCGGCGACAAGTCCGGCACCGGCGGCTCGACCGGCGTCGAGTACCTGCGCTCGACGCTGTTCCGCCCGGCGTTCCCCGATCTGTGGGCGATCCGCACTTGCCTCTGACAATGGCGAACTTCGTGTAGCCCGGCTTCGTCTCGTCAAGGTCGCCGGTCCCTGCTGGCGATCGTGTTCGTGGAACGTGTCGGAAACCTCCCCTGTTCCGCAGGCGCGACCGTCGCCTCCGCACCCCGGCCGCGGGGCAGCTTCGCGCTCGGCATCGACCGGCGCAGCCAGCTGATCACCCCCAGACCGGACACACCGCTGCAAGCCGGCGACGTGGTGGTCGCGGTCGTGCCCACGGACGCGGAGCCAGATCTCAGGCGGCGACTCGACGGGACCGCCCCGCCATGACGACGACGCATCGTCCTCTCGGTCGACTGCTCCCATCCGTCAACCGTCGCTTGCGCCCCGTGCCGGTGGTGTCGACCTCGCCAAGTTCACGACGCTGGTGATCCGGCGCGACCGGTTCGACTCGGCGTTCGGCGCCGCCGATCTCGCCGAGGCGTAGCGCTCAGCCCGCCTGCCACCGCCGGTACAGGCCGACCAGCTCGTCGAGCGCCTCGTCGGGGAGATCGTCGGGCTCGACGCGGCCGAGGGTGTCGATCGTGACCCGCAGCTGGGCGAGGTACTCCGAGCAGTGGGGGCAGTCGGCAAGATGCGCCTCGAGCCTGTCGGCGTCGCGGCTGTCGAGGGCGCCGTCGAGGTAGGCGGCCATCAACGCGACCGCGTCCCGGCACACGAGCGCACGGCGACGGCGACGCCAGAACCGCATCATCGTTCGCCACCCATGTCGACAGTCAGCAACTCGCGCAAACGGGCGCGGCCACGATGCAGCAGCACGCGCTGATGCCCGTCGGTGATCCCGAGCGCCGTCGCGACCTCAGCGGGACTGACGCCCTCCACGTCGCGCAGGATCACGACTTGGCGCTGGTGTTCGGGCAGCGTCGGGAGAAGCTCGTGGACGCGGTGCGCGAGCTCGTCGGCGACGAGGCGGTCGTCGACCCGTTCCGACCAGGGAGCTGGCGGGCTGGCCCACGCGCCGGACGCGTCGAAGCGCTCGCCGACGTCCTCTTCGGGACGTCCGGCGCGCTGCTCGCGGCCGGCGGTCGTGCGCGCCCTGTTGAGGAGGATGCGGAACAGCCACGTCTTGAACGACGACCGACCTTCGAAGCGCTCGACGCCGCGGACTACCGCGAACCAGGTGTCCTGGCACACCTCTTCGGCGACAGCTCGGTTGCCGACCGTGGACTCGGCCAGGCGGATCAGCCGCGGCTGGTAACGGCGGACGAGCTCGACGAACGCGGACTCATCGCCGGCGCGCAGCCGTTCGACAAGCCCGACGTCGTCGTCCACGCCGGTCGAGGCTAGGACAGCGTCGGCGTCGGCTGGGTCATCGAGAAACGGCGTAGCAGCTCCCGCGCATCGAGGTGATGTCGCCGCTGGCCGTTCGGGCAGTGGTGCAAGCAGACGCGTCGCACCTCGGCCCGTGCGCGGGGCCGAGGTGGTCGACGCACGTAGTGATCGGATCTACCGCTTCGCTTCCAGGATGAGGTTGAGCGGTGTCTCCGCGGCGCGGCGGAACCGCGTGTAGCCGGCCTCGGCGAACACCTCCCGCAGTCGCGCCTCACCGGCCTGCGCGCCCAGACCGAGCCCCACTTCCTGCGAGAGCGAGTTGGGAGTGCAGATCGACGACGACGCCGTGTACAGCAGAGCGGCCATCGGGTTGCCGGCGATGTTGTCGGCGCGCCTGTCGAGGGCAAACGGCTCGACCAGCAGCACGGTGCCGTCCTCGGCCAGGTGGTCGAGGGCGTAGCGGGCGACGCCGACCGGGTCGCCCATGTCGTGCAAGCAGTCGAAGAAGCAGATCACGTCGAACGTCCCGGGGTACGCCTTGGCGTCGGCGACCTCGAAGGTGGCCCGCGCGGTGACACCGGCCTCCTCGGCCCGTGAGCGAGCCGTCTCGATCGACGGCGCGTGGAAGTCGAAGCCGGTGATGCGGGCTTGCGGGTAGGACTGGGCGAGCACGACGACGGACGCGCCGTGCCCGCAGCCGACGTCGGCGATCGTCCCGCCAGCCGCGAGCTTCGCCTCGACGCCGTTGAGCGCCCCGATCCAGCTGGGCAGCTCGGCTCGGTAGCCGGTGCGGAAGAACCACTCCGTCCCGGAGAACAAGCACGGGTGATGGTCGCCCCAGGACAGCGCGCCGTCGCCGCGGAACGCCTTGGTGATCTTGTCCATGTCGATGAACAGCGACCCGAACGCGTTCATCGCCCGGGCCACGAACGCCGGCGAGTTGTCGTCGGCCAGTGCCATCATCGCCTCGGATGACAGCTCGTAGCGGTCATCGGCCGCGTCCCACGCCACGAGGCCGCCGGCGACCTGGCCGTCGAGCCATTCCCGCACGAGGCGCGGGTTGCAGCCGGCCTTGCCGGCTACCTCGTCTGCGGTGGCCGGCCCGATGTCGGTCAACACGCGGTACAGGCCGAGCTCGTCGCCCAGCCACACCCCGAAGCACATGGCACCGCCGGTCATGTAGCCGACCATCTGGCCCATGAACTGCTCGAGCTTCGCCTCGTCAACTGCCTGTGTCATGTCCCATCCTCCCGAGAACCGGTTGTTGTCACGACGCACCGTCCGCGCCACGATCAGGCGCGTTACAGGACGAGCGCATTCCGGCTCCCGTCGTCATCTCGGCCGACATGCTGAACCGAGGGCCGACGGGTCGGTGCAGCAGCAAGGCAACGTGGGGCCCCCGGCGACGTCGAAAAGGCCGGATGGGCCCGAGCCGGCCGATGGCTACGTCCTCCCCGTGTAACTACACCCTTGTTCTTTGTCACACCCAGCGGCCACAATGTCGGACATGGGCGAGCGGGCGGTCCTCGAGGCGGAGCGGTTGCGGCTGTATGCCTACGCCACCGCCCCGGAGGCGAGCAGCTACGTCTCGATCATGCGGCTGTTCGTCGAGGCCCTGCTCGCCGAGTGGTCGGCGCACGATCTCGCGGGGCGGGGCCTTGACCTCCCCGTTGACCTGATCGAGCAGCGGTTGCGGTATCTGGAGCAGAACGGGAACCTGCTGGCGAGCCCACGTGAAGTGCGGGTCACGTCGATCGCCGAGTACCAGCGGCAGCCGGCGCGCTACACCGCCACCAGCCTGGGTGTCCGGGTCCACCGGCACGTGGAGGAGGTCCTGGCCGCGTCAGGTGGCGCGCGCGAGGTCCCGCGCGAGCTCCTCGGCGCCGTCGCCCACCGGCTGACACAGCTGGCCGCACTGTCACCGGCCGACATCGCGGCCGCCGATCCGAGCGAGCTCGCCGAGGCGGTGTCCACCGTCTTCCTCCAGTTCGAGACCTTTGCCGGCGCCGTCACCGACTTCTACAGCTACGTAGGTTCGGTGCTCGCCCGGGCCGACCTCGACGACGAGGAGTGGCTCGGGTTCAAGGCGCTCCTGCTCGACTACCTCGAGACGATCGTCGAGAGCGTCACCCGGCACACCGGTGTGATCCGGCTGGCCCTCGATCGTCTCGAGCCCGCCGTCGCGCTGATCGTCGAACGCGCCGCGGCCGCCGATCCGACCCTCGAGAAGCTGCGCGACGCGAGCCCGGGCGGCGAGGGCGTCGAACGGGCCCGGGGCCGCGCGGTCGGCGACTGGACCGAGCTGCGGGCGTGGTTCGGCGCAGCGGGTGATCGGGCGTCCGGCGCGCACCAGTTGCGCGCCGCCGCCGTCCGCGCCGTCGGCGCCTTGCTCGCCAACGTGAAGCGGATGAACGCGGCGAGCAGCCGCGAGACGTCGTTGCGCCGCCACTTCGTGCGGCTCGCCGGCTGGTTCGACGCCGCGACGCCCGACGGGGCGCACGTCCTCTACACGTCGGCGTTCGCGCTGTACGGCGCGCGGCACCTCGGCGTCACGCTCGATCCCGAGGTCGGCGAAGCGCTGCCGGCGACGACGAGCTGGTGGCGGGCGCCGGCCGCGCCCGTTCCGGTCAGCATCCGTGAGCGCGGCGACCGGAATCCCAGGGGACGGGTGGTGCGTGTCGCCGATCACCGCGCCCAGAAGGAGCGACTGGCCGCCGAGCGACGGCGCGACGCCGAACGCAGGGGGGAGGCCGTGCGTGAGCTGCTGGGCGCCGGCGACCGGCTCGACGAGGTGCGGCTGTCCGGTCCGGCGCTCCAGGTGCTGCTCGAGCTGCTCGCCCAGGCGACCGCCCGCCTCGGCCCCGATCTCGAGAGCGCGTCGGCTGGGCTCGTCGACGCCGATGTCCTGTTGTGGCTCGAGCCGTCCGCAGGTGGCACGACGGTGCGCAGCGCGGTCGGCGACCTGGCGGTCGACGGGTTCGCCCTCTACGTCACCGCGGTGGGCCACCGACCGCGCCGGCGCGCCGATCGCATCGAAGGAGTAGCCGAGTGACCAGTTCCGACGTCGTGTCGACGCGCGACGCCGCCGAGCGCCAGGACGCGTTGCGGTTGCTGCTGCGCCATCCGCTCGTCACCGCGGACGGACCGCATGCCGACGCGTTCAAGCGGTTGCGTCACCACAAGGACGACCTTGGCCGTGACTTGCGCCAGTTGCTCGGCTACCGGTTGGTGGTCGAAGCGGGCTTTGCCCGTCTCTACAAGGGCGGGCTCGGTGCGGGACGGGCGCGACCGTTGCGGCGCGTCTCCGGCGCACCGTTCTCACCGCGCGGCTACGCCTACCTCGCCCTGTGCTGTTCGGTGCTGCTCACTGGCCGCCAGCAGATGCTGCTGTCCGCGCTCGTCGAGCAGGTGCGCACCGCGGCGACCGAGGCAGGCATCGAGCTCGGCGTCGACAGCCACGCCGATCGGCGGGACTTCGTCGCCGCGCTCCGCCAGCTCGTCGCGTGGGGCGTGCTCGTCGAGGACGACGGAACCGTCGCCGCGTTCGCCGAGGACGCCGAAGCGCAGGCGCTGCTGTTCGTGCGACGAGACCTGGTGCGGCACCTGCTGGCGGTGCCGCTGCGCGAGGTCGAGAGCCCAGACGAGCTCGTCCGCCTGGCCGCCGAACCGGGCGTGGGTGGCGGCGCGCGGCATCGGGTCCGGCGGCTCTTGGTAGAGGAGCCCGCCGTGCTCGCCGACGACCTCGACGACGAGGCGTGGGCGTGGCTCCGCCAATCGCAGCGCCGCGAGGCCCGTGCCTTCGCCGAGCTCTTCGGCCTCGAGCTCGAGATTCGTGCCGAAGGCGTCGCCGCCATCGACCCGGGTGACGACCTGACCGACGAGGCGTTCCCGCGCGGCGGCACGCTCGGCCATGCCGCGCTCCTGGCAATCGGCGAGCTGACCCGCCGGCTCGCGCCGGTGCCCGCGCGCGACGAGGTCATCAGCACGGTGCCCGTCCCGGCTCGGTTGCTCGACGAGATCGTCGCCGGGCTCCTCGACGCGCACGGCCGCCGCTGGAAGCAGGAGTACGTCGACCATCCCGAACGGCTGCCGCGCGACGTCGAAGACCTCCTCGTCGACATGGGCCTGCTCCGGAGGGTCGATGGGCAACTCCATCTCACGGCCG
>Ga0299907_10001029_pt1 | contig 15201 bp, 11 predicted proteins | sample RVTome_16_FD_198680 | JGI IMG/M metagenome (GOLD analysis project Ga0299907, IMG submission 198680) | Soil microbial communities from uranium-contaminated site in the Upper Colorado River Basin, Wyoming, United States - RVT152D67 (version 2) ... | reverse complement strand
GCTCCCACTCCGCCTCGGTCGGGAGCCGCTTGCCCGCCCAGCGGGAGAAGGCGTCCGCCTCGTGCCAGGACACGTGCTGCACGGGCTCGTCCGGCGGGACCGGCTCGCGCGCGCCGAAGCGCACGCGCTCCCAGCCGCCGTTCACGCGCTTCCAGTAGAGCGGCGCCGTCACGTCCTCCTCCTTGCGCCACGCCCAGCCCTCGACGCTCCAGAGACCCTTCGACGTGTACCCGCCCGAGCCCACGAACTCGGCGAACTCGGCGTTCGTGACCGGTGCCCGGTCGATCCAGTACGGCTCGAGCTCGACCTCGTGCGCGACGAGCTCGTTGTCGTACGCCCACGGCTCGTCGACGGCGCCGCGGACGAACGCCCCTCCGGGCACGAGGATCTCGTCCGGGCCACCCGGCGCCCGATCCGTCGGGTCGAGCCGCGGGACCGGGTATTCGACGCCCGTGCGGAGCTGGAGCGTCTCCAGCATCGTCTCCTGGTGCTGGAGCTCGTTCTGGAGCACGAGACCGAACACGAACGCGTTCCGCAGGAGCGCGTCCGGCGCGTCGAGGTCGAGCTCCTCGAGCGCCGCGAGCACGCGCTCGCGCACGTCGTCGGCGTACGCGCGCACGGCCGCCGGGCGCAAGGTCGGGAGCGCCGAGCCGTCGCTCCGCCCGTTCCGGAAGGCATCGTAGACCTCGTCGTGGGCTCCGGAGATCGGCGGGTCGCCGACGACCGTCCGTAGCAGCCAGAGCTCCTCGAAGTGCGCGACGTGCGCAAGGTCCCAGACGAGCGGTGAGGAGGACGGCGAGACCTGGGCGGCGAGATCGTCGTACGAGAGCGGCTCGAGCAGCGTCTCGGTCCTCGTCCGCGCGCGTGCCAGGGCGGAGCTGAGCTCGAGCTTCGGATCCACACCGGGACTTTGCCGGATGGACCCTTTGACGGCCACCGGTACGTAGGTAGCCTTCCACCTTCGTGCCGTCGTCCGAGGAGCTCGGGGAGTGAACGAGAGTCAGAACGGGGCAGTCGTCGTCGCGTCCGACGTCGCCCGCCGCTACGGGGAAGGCGAGACCGCAGTCGACGCGCTGCGGGGAGTGTCGGTCGACATCGACAAGGGGCGGCTGACCGCGGTCATGGGCCCGTCGGGATCGGGGAAGTCGACGCTCATGCACATCCTGGCCGGGCTCGACAAGCCGACCGGGGGGGAGGTCTCGATTGCGGGCACCCAGATCACCACGCTGGGTGACAACGCGCTCACGAAGCTGCGCCGCGAGCACATCGGGTTCGTCTTCCAGTTCTTCAACCTCCTTCCCATGCTCACCGCGAAGGAGAACATCCTGCTGCCGCTCACGATCGCCGGCGAGAAGCCGAGAGACGGATGGTTCGAGCAGGTCGTATCCGACGTAGGGATGGCGGACCGGCTCTCGCATCGCCCCTCGGAGCTCTCCGGCGGCCAGCAGCAGCGCGTCGCGATCGCGCGCGCGCTCGTCTCGCGCCCGACCGTCCTCTTCGCGGACGAGCCCACGGGGAATCTCGACTCCCAGACCGGGAACGAGATCCTCGAGCTCCTCCGGCGGTCCGTCGACGACCACCACCAGACGGTCGTCATGGTCACGCACGACGCTCGCGCCGCGGCCATGGCGCACCGCGTGCTCTTCCTCGCCGACGGCCTCATCGTGCGCGAGGTCGGGGAGTGCGACCAGCACCGGATCCTCGAGGTGATGGAAGAGGTCGCTGCGGCGTGATCAAGGTCGCTGCGGCGTGATCAACGCCCGCCTGCGGCTCGCGTTCATGGGGGAAACCATGTTTCCCCCATGTGCCCCCTTCTTCTCGAATGCGTGGGGAACCTCCCGGTTCCCCACACCCCTCCCCGATCATCGTCCAAAGATCGTTGGCCGATGATCAAGGTCGCGCTCCGCGGCCTCGCGGGGCGCAAGCTCCGCGCCCTCCTTACCGGCATCGCGATCGTCCTCGGGGTCGCGATGATCAGCGGCACCTACATCCTCACGGACACGATCGACCGCGCGTTCACGACCCTCTTCACGGAGTCGTACGCCGGAACGGACGCGGTCGTCTCGGGACGGGGGCTCGACATCTCGATCGACGGCGAGTCACCGCCGAGCCCACCGGTCGAGACGTCGTTGCTCGAGACCGTGCGCAGCGTCGACGAGGTCGCGCTCGCAACGGGGACCGTGCTCGACGACTTCAACACGAAGATCCTCACCCCCGAGGGCGAGGCGGTCAGCTCCGAAGGAGCGCCGACCTTCGGCTTCGGGATCGACACCGATCCAGGCCTTGCCCAGTTCAATCCGCTGAACATCCTCGAAGGGCGGTGGCCGGCTGCGGACGACGAGGTCGTCATCGACGTCGGGACGGCCGACGACCAGGGATACGAGGTCGGCGACGCGGTCGAGATCTCGACGCTGCAGCCGAAGCGCTCGTTCGAGCTGGTCGGAGTCGCCAGGTACGGCAGCCTCGACAGCCTGGGGAATGCGAGCTTCGCGGTGTTCACGATCCCGGCTGCGCATGAGCTCCTCGACCGCGAGGGGCAGTACGACGCGATCTCGGTGGCCGCGAAGGAGGGAATCTCGGTCGACGAGCTCGTCACCGCGATCGAGCCCGTCCTGCCGTCCGACGCCGAGGTCGTGAGCGCGACTGCAGAAGCGGACGAGCAATCGGACGAGGTGAGCGAGTTCGTCGCGTTCTTCCGCTACTTCCTGCTCGCCTTTGCCGGCATCGCCCTCTTCGTCGGCGCGTTCGTCATCTTCAACACCTTCTCGATCACCGTGGCCCAGCGAACGCGGGAGTTCGCCACGCTGCGCACGATCGGCGCGTCGCGCCGGCAGGTCCTCGGGTCGGTGGTCCTCGAGTCGCTCGTCATCGGCTTTGCTGCGTCGCTCGTGGGGCTGGCGCTCGGTGTGCTCCTGGCGGAGGGGATCGAGGGGCTCTTCCGGAGCTTCGGCATCGAGCTTCCGTCGGCCGACCGGGTCTTCGCGATGCGCACCGTCGTGGTCTCGCTCATCGTCGGTGTGGGAATCACGCTGCTCGCGGGACTGTTCCCGGCGATCCGCGCGACGCGCGTGCCTCCGATCGCCGCGGTTCGCGAGGGGTCGACGCTTCCGCGGTCGCGGCTCGCGCCGTTCACCCCGTGGATAGCCGCCGTCATCGTCCTCGGCGCGCTCCTCTTGCTGGGTCGGGCGATGTTCACGGACGAGCTCGGCACGGGCGACCGCCTGCTCTCGATCGCCGGCGGCGTCCTCCTGCTCTTCTTCGGAGTGGCGATGCTCTCGTCACGCTTCGTCCGGCCGATCGCGGCGGCTGTCGGGCTCCCGGCGCGACGCGCGGGAGGCGTGGCCGGCAAGCTTGCGAGTGGGAACGCCGTTCGCAATCCAGGTCGGACGGCGGCTACCGCTGCGGCGCTGATGATCGGGATCGCGCTCGTCTCGTTCATCGCGACCCTTACGAACGGGATGAAGGCGTCGAACCGCGAGGCGATCGACGAGCAGGTCATCGCCGACTTCGTCGTGACCTCCCAGGACGGGTACACACCGTTCGTCGGGGCGGCGGGCGATGCGATGGCCGCCTCTCCCGTGCCCGAGGTCGTGACCAGCGTGCGCTCGGAGGGCGGGCTGGTCAACGACAGCACAGCCGAGATCGGCGGCATCGACGCCGACAAGATCGCCGAGGCCTACGTCTTCGACTGGCGCGAAGGCGACGAAAGCGTGCTCGCAGCGCTCGGTACCGAGAATGCGATCCTCAGCCACAACTTCGCCGAGGATCGCGACATCGAGGTCGGAGACGTGCTGACGCTCCGCTCGACTGCCGACCGCTCGGCGCAGGTCACAGTCGTGGGGACGTTCGAGCCGCCGCCGTTCTACCCGTTGCTCGAGAGCGTGAACATCTCGACGGAGCTCTTCGACTCTCTCTACGACCGTCCCCGCAACCGCTGGACGTGGGCCAACGTCCCGGGCGAGCCGAACGACCTGAACAGGGCGCGGCTGGAAGCCGCGATCGCAGGCTTCCCCGACACGCAGCTCGAGACGCGTGAGGAGTGGATCCAGCGCGAGGATCAAGACTTCAACGAGTTCATCTCGTTCCTGTACATCCTGCTCACGCTCGCGGTCTTCGTGAGCGTCTTCGGGATGATCAACACGCTCGTCCTGTCGGTCTACGAGCGCACGCGCGAGATCGGGATGCTGCGCGCCATCGGGATGACCCGGCGACAGGTGCGCAGGATGATCCGCCAGGAGAGCATCATCACGGCGTTGATCGGCGCTGCGGTCGGGCTCCCGCTCGGGATCTTCCTCGCTGCGCTCGTCAACCGTGCGCTCTCCGAGTACGACGTTCGTTTCGCGATCCCGTGGGGCCAGCTCCTCGTGCTGACGATCGTCGCGATCGTGATCGGGATCCTCGCTGCGATCATGCCCGCCCGTCGCGCGGCGAGGCTCGACCCGCTCCGCGCGATCGCCTACGAGTGACGAAACGGGGTCAGACCTCTGGTCTGACCCGTCCGGCCTGCCGCACGGTCCCCCCGGATCCGACCCTCGACTTGTCCGTAATCTTGGCGACATGACCCGCTTCGCGCTCCGGGGTCTCCTGAGCCGCAAGCTCCGCACTGCCCTCACCGCGCTCGCCATCGTGCTCGGGGTCGCGATGATCAGCGGCACGTACGTCCTCACGGACTCGATCGACCAGGCGTTCGACCGCATCTTCACGGACATCCGCCAGGGCGCGACCGCAGTCATCAGCGGCAGGTCGGCGTTCGACCTCAGCGAGGGGACCGGCGTGAGCGCGCCGACGTTCGACGAGTCGCTGCTCGACGAGGTGCTCGCACTCCCGGGAGTCGCGGACGCCGAGGGAAGCGTCGACTCGGAGACGACGCAGCTCATCGGCGACGACGGCAAGGCGGTCGTGTACGGCGGTGCTCCGAACCTGGGCTTCGCGATCGCGGACGGCGAGTCGGTCTTCAACCCGCTCACGCTCGTCGAAGGAACCTGGCCGGGGCCGGACGAGGTCGTCGTGGACAAGGAGACCGCCTCGAAGGAGGACTTCGAGGTCGGGGAGACGATCGGGGTGCAGGCCGAGGGGCCGGTCGAGCGGCTCCGGGTCGCTGGGATCGTCCAGTTCAGTTCCGGCCTCACGATCGGCGGGGCGACACTGGCGGGCTTCGACCTGCCGACGGCGCAGCGGCTCATGAAGAAGGAGGGCCGCCTCGACGAGATCGCGGTCGCCGCCCGCCCGGGCGTGGCCGATGCGGAGCTCGTTCGCCAGATCGAGGAGATCCTCCCGGAGGGTGCGCAGGTGAAGACCGCCGGCGAGCAGGCGAGCGACGACGCGGCCGAGACGAGCGAGTTCATCACCTTCCTCCAGGGCTTCCTGCTCGCATTCGGCGGGATCGCGCTCTTCGTCGGGTCCTTCGTGATCGCGAACTCCCTCTCCATCACGATCGCCCAGCGGACCCGCGAGCTGGCGACGCTCCGGATGCTCGGCGCCTCGCGCAGGCAGGTGCTCGGTTCGATCGTCCTCGAGGCGCTTGTCGTCGGTGTTGTCGCGTCCGTGATCGGGCTCTTCCTGGGCCTCCTCCTGGCCGAGGGGCTCTTCGGGCTGTTCGACGCCGTCGGCTTCACGCTGCCCAACACCGGCCTCGTGTTCCTGGCTCGGACGGCCATTGTCGCCCTGCTCGCGGGGATCCTCGTGACGCTGTTCGCAAGCCTCCGGCCCGCGATCCGCGCCACCCGCGTGCCGCCGGTCGCGGCCGTGCGCGAGGGTGCGACGCTGCCGCCGGGGCGGTTCGCGCGCTTCCGCGGCATCGGTACTGTCCTGCTCGCGGCGGCGGGCTTCGTCGCCCTCTCCTACGGGCTCTTCCGGGACGGCCTCGACACGACCCAGATTCTCGTGTGGATGGGGCTCGGCACCCTGCTCGTGTTCCTCGGGGTCGCGCTCTTCTCGTCCCGGATCGTCCGCCCGCTCGCCCAGCTCCTGGGCTGGCCGGCGACGCGGATGGGAGGTGCCGCGGGGATCCTCGCGCGGGACAACGCCCGCCGGAACCCGCAGCGCACGGCCTCGACCTCGGCCGCGCTGATGATCGGGCTCGCACTGGTGACGCTCGTGGCGACGCTCGCCGCGGGGATCGTGTCGTCGTTCGAGAGCTCGGTCGACGAGCTCTTCACCGGCGACTTCGCGATCACGGCGCAGAACAACTTCTCGCCGATCCCGGTCGACGCCGCCGGGGCGGCCGCCGAGGCCCCGGGAGTCGTCGTGGTCGGCAACGTCCGCTCGGGCGAGACGCTCGTCTTCGGAGATGCGTCGTTCTCCACCGCCGTCGATCCCGGGATGGCCGAGGTGATCAACATGACCTGGAAGGAGGGGTCGCAATCCGTGTTCTCGACGCTCGGCGAGGACGGCGCGTTCGTGGACGACGGGTTCGCCGAGGACCACGAGCTCGGCGTCGGCTCGCCGATCGAGGTGACGTTCCCGAACGGCTCGACCAGGCAGTTCGCGATCGAGGCGATCTTCGACCCGCCGACGGGTGGCTCTCCATTCGGGTCGGTGACCGTCTCGACGGAGGTCTGGGACGTGGAGGTCTCGAACCCACGCAACCTCTACTCCTTCCTAAAGATGGGAGGAGGCCCGACGGACGAGAACCAGGCTGCGCTCGACGCGGCGCTCGCCGACTTCCCGAACGCCAAGGCGCAGACCCGTGAGGCGTTCATCGACAACCAGATCTCGGGACTCAGCGCGGTGCTGAACATCCTCTACGTGCTCCTCGCGCTGTCGATCATCGTCAGCCTGTTCGGGATCGTGAACACGCTCGTCCTCACCGTCTTCGAGCGCACGCGCGAGATCGGGATGCTGCGCGCGATCGGGATGACGCGCCGGCAGATCCGCCGCATGATCCGGCACGAGAGCGTCATCACGGCGCTCATCGGCGCCGCAGTCGGCATCGCCCTCGGCCTCGTGCTCGCCGCACTCCTCATCGCCCGCGTCGACTTCCTCGTCTTCGTCTTCCCGACGACGCAGATCATCGTGTTCGTGATCGCGGCGATCTTCGTCGGCATCCTCGCCGCCGTCTTCCCGGCGCGCCGTGCGGCGAAGCTCGACCCGCTCCGCGCGATCGCCTACGAGTGAAAGAACGGGGTCAGACCCGTAGGGTCTGACCCCTCTCCGTTGTAGGGTCAGACCCCACGGGTCTGACCCGTCCGACGTGCTGCGTGCCCGGAGCTCGGCGTCCCCCTGCGTCACCGCTGCTCGACGCGGATCGCCCCGATCCCTGCCTCGAGCTCGAGGCGGATCTCGCGGCCGATCTCGCCGTGAAGCGTGCGCTCGAGGTCGACGTCGAGGCCGCCTGGACGCATCCGGCGTCTCCAGACTAGACGGCCGATCGACCCGCGTCGCCGAGCCGGACGACGCCGGCGGTCTCGAGCTCGGCGATCTCGTCGTCCGTGTACCCGACCTCCCGGAGCACTTCGGCCGAGTGCTCGCCGACGAGCGGCGGCGGTCGCGCGTGTCGCGCGCGCTCGCCATCGAACGAGACCGGGAGAGCCGCGAGACGGAGCTCGGGGATGCGCGGGTGGGGGAGGGGCTGCAGCAGCTCGAGCGCCTCCGTCTGCTCCGACGACACGATGTCGGCCACGTCCGCGACCGGCGCGGCGGGGACGCCCGCGGTGATCAGCGCGGCTTGCCAGTGCGCGGTGTCCCGCTCGCCCAGGCGCTCCGTGAGCGTCGAGACGAGCGCCTCCCGGTTGCGGACGCGGTCGGGGTTCGTCCGGAACCGCGGGTCGGACGCGAGCTCCCGCAGCTCGAGGACGTCGCAGAGCGCCCGGAAGAGGCGGTCGTTGCCGCCCGCGATCATCAGCTCCCCGTCGCGGGTCGGGAAGACCTGGTACGGCGCGACCATCGGGAACACCGTCCCCTGGCCGCGCGGGACGGTGCCGTCCGCGAGGTATCCGACGAGGTGGTAGCCGACGTACGAGAGCGCCGTCTCGTACAGGGACGTGTCGACGACGGTGCCAACTCCTGTCCGCTCTCGCTCGAGCAGCGCGGCGGCGACGCCGAGCGCCGCCCACATGCCCGTCCCCATGTCGACGAGCGACGAGCCGACCCGCACGCCCGGGCGCCCGGGCTCGCCGGTCATCGAGATCAGCCCGCCTGCGGCCTGCATGAGCGCGTCGTACCCGGGCTCGTGCGAGAGCGGCCCGGTGCGCCCGTACGCTCCGATGGAGCAGTACACGAGCCGCGGGCTCCGCTCGCGGAGCCGCTCGGCGCCGAGCCCGAGCGACTCGGCGAGCCCCGGTCGCAGGCTCTGCAGGAAGACATCCGAGCGCTCCGCGAGCCGGAGCACCGCGTCACGGCCGCGCTCGTCCCGGAGCGAGACGGCGAGGGAGCGCTTGCCCGCGTTCACCGCGAGGAACATGGCGCTCTCGCCGTTCCAGAACGGCGGCCCCCAGGCGCGACCGTCGTCCCCGGTGTCCGGGCGCTCGACCTTGACGACGTCCGCGCCGAGCGCGGCGAGGATCTCCGCGCAGAACGGGCCGGCGATGGACGTCGTCAGGTCGACGACGCGGACGCCTGCGAGGGGAAGGAACGGCACGCGGCAATCATCGCCGTTCGCGGGTGACTGTCACCGCAGGTGACTGTCACCGGCTTTCGCAGGAGGCCGGGTGACCGTCACCGGCTCTGCGAGGATGCGCCGATGCCGGACTGGCTCGACTTCGACCGCTTCACGGAGTGGGTCTCCGGCGAGTGGTGGAGCTACCTCGTCATCTTCGCGGTTGCGACGATCGACGCGTTCTTCCCGCTCGTGCCCAGCGAGACGCTCGTCGTGATCGGCGGCAACCTCGCGGGCTCGGGCGACCTCGTGCTCTTGCTCGTGATCCTCTCGGGCGCCGCGGGCGCCGTGCTTGGCGACAACATCTCGTACTGGGTCGGCCACTTCGTAGGCGAGCGCACGGTGAAGCGCGTGTTCGCCAGCGAGAAGTGGCACAAGCGCCTCGAGTGGGCCGAGCGCACGCTGGACGAGCGTGGCGCATACATCATCCTCATTGCCCGCTTCATTCCCGGCGGCCGCACCGCCGTCACCTTCTCGGCCGGGTACGTGCACACGTTCCCGTGGCGTCGCTTCATCGTCTACGACATCGCCGCCGGAATCCTCTGGGCCACGTACGCGGCGTCGCTCGGCTACTTCGGAGGCAAGACGTTCGAGGACCACCCCCTATGGGGAGTGGCCCTCGCTCTCGGTATCGCCCTGACGCTCGGTCTCGTGATCGAGGTCGTCAGGCACTATCGGCACCGCCGGGCCACTTGATCCCGAGCTCCCGGCTGGGTTGACCGTGCTCCCGGGTCAGGTGTCGGCCTGACCCGGGAGCACGGATGTCGCTTCGAACTAGGTCGTAGCGTGGCGGCTCGAGCCCATCCCGAGTGCGGTGTACGCTCGCCAGGCGATCACGAGCGCGATAACGAAAACGATCGGCACGAGAGCCGCGTGGAACGCATGGAGAGCCGCGTTGTCGCCGCGAACGTCGCCACCCCCGGCGAGGAACGCCTGCACCGAGCCGATCAGGGCCAGCGCGAACGCCCAGCCGGTCGCCCGCCAGTTCGGCCAGAGCCCTACGAGGGCAAAGAGGAACGTGAGAACGTAGAAGAGGTGCACGATCATGCCCAGATCCTTGTGCGTGTCCAGCCAGCCCGCCTCGCCGAAGATGAAACCTCCGATGAGGTAGACCTGCACGGCCATCCCGATGACGGAGAGCGCCGCGAAGACGACGGTGCCCCAGAGACCGATCCGTTGTCTATCCATGCGTACGACCCTAGAACGCTCCCCGGATGGAGTCAACTACGTACCGTTCGTACGGTGAACCGCCTGGCCGACGCGACCAGCCCCTACCTCCTTCAGCACGCCGCGAATCCCGTCGACTGGTACGAGTGGGGCGAGGACGCGTTCGCGCGGGCACGAGCCGAGGGGAAGCCATTGCTCGTCTCCGTCGGCTACAGCTCGTGCCACTGGTGCCACGTCATGGCCCACGAGTCGTTCGAGGACCCGGCGACCGCGTCGGTCATGAACGAGCTCTTCGTGAACGTCAAGGTCGACCGCGAGGAGCGGCCCGACGTCGACGCTGTGACGATGGAGGCGACCGTGGGGATGACCGGCTCCGGCGGCTGGCCGACGACGGTCTTCATGACGCCGGACGGGAAGCCGTTCTACGCGGGCACGTACTTCCCGCCCGAGCCCCGGCACGGGATCCCGAGCTTCCGCGACCTGCTTCGCGCCGTCGACGCAGCCTGGCGCGACCGCCGGAGCGACGTCGAGCAGCAGGCAGAGCGAATCGGCGAAGCTCTCCGGCGCGGCGCGCTGGGGGCGCCCTCGTCGGAGCCGCTGACCGCCTCGCTCCTCGCCGAAGCCGAGCGCGGCATCGCGAGGACGTTCGAGCCTGCGTTCGGCGGCTTCGGGCGCGCGCCGAAGTTCCCGCCCGCGTCGACGCTCGAGCTCCTGCTCCGGCGCGGCGGCGAGGAGGCGCTCGCGATGGTGACGGCGACGCTCGGCGGGATGGCGGCAGGTGGGCTGTACGACCTCGTGGGGGGCGGCTTCCACCGCTACTCGGTCGACGACCGCTGGCTCGTGCCGCACTTCGAGAAGATGCTCTACGACAACGCCGTCCTCGCTTCGGCGTATCTGCACGCCTGGGCGGTCACCGGGCGCGGGCGGTACCGCGAGGTCGTCGAGGAGACCCTCGACTACGTGCTCCGCGAGCTCGCGCTGCCGGGCGGCGGGCTCGCATCGGCACAGGACGCCGACACGGACTCCGTCGAGGGTCTGACCTACACGTGGACGCCGGAGGAGGCCGAGGCGGTCGGTCTTCCCGCGGAGCTGCTCGAGCCATTCGAGCACGGGCGCTTCGTCGTGCGCGGCGAGCTCGACGTCGCGCTCAGGGCGCGCCTCCTCGCCGAGCGCTCGCAACGGCCGCAGCCCTTCCGGGACGAGAAGGCGCTCGCCTCGTGGAACGGCCTCGCGCTCGCCGCGCTCGCCGAGGCGGGGTACCGGCTCGAGCGCGACGACTTCGTGCGCGCCGCCCGCGGGCTCGGAGACTTCCTGCTCGGGCCGCTCTCCGACGCCGACGGCCGTCTCCTGCGCTCCGTGCGGGAAGGCCGCACGAGCGGCCCCGGCTTCCTCGACGACTACGCGAACGTCGCATACGGCCTGCTCGAGCTGCACATCGCGACCGGGGAGCTCCGCTGGCTGCTCGAGGCGCACCGCCTCGCGCTCGTCGCGATCGAGCTCTTCGCGGATGTCGAGCACGGCGGCTTCTTCCTCTCGCCGGCCGACGGCGACCCGCGCGTGCCGCGGACGAAGGACCTCCAGGACACGCCGATCCCCTCGGGCAACTCGATGCTCGCCTGGGTGCTCCTCCGGCTCGCCCGGATCTGGGGCGACGACGAGCTGGAGCGGCGAGCGGTGTCGGTCTTCCGGCTCGTCGAGCCGGCGCTGCGGCGCGCGCCCGGTGCGTTCGCGTGGATGCTGTGCGGGATCGACCTCTGGCTCTCGCCGCCGCGGGAGATCGCCGTCGTCGGCGAGGTCGGTGCTCCGGTCGCCCGCGCCGCCCTCGCGCCCTTCCAGCCGCGGGCCGTGGTCGCCGTCGGTCCTTCGGAGGAAGTCCCGCTGCTCGGAGGCAAGGGCCTGGTTGACGGGAAGACGGCCGTCTATGTCTGCGATCGCTTCGTCTGCCAGGCGCCCGTCACGGACATGTCCGAACTGGACGTCTTGACGGCAGGTCAACGCTAGCTAACCTCGCCAGTCGATGGTCGTGGTGAACATGCACGAGGCGAAGACCCGTCTATCGGAGCTCGTCCGCATGGTCGAGGCGGGTGAGAGGGTTGTGGTTGCCCCCAAAGGGACCCCCGTTGTCGAGCTAATCCCTGCCGAACCGCCACGGAAGCGCGAGGGCGGCTTCCTGAAGGGGCAGATCTGGATCTCGCCGGACTTCGACGAGCCGGACCCGGAGCTCGAGAAGCTCTTCTACGGCGAGTGAGACTCCTTCTTGACACCCACGTCGCGATCTGGGGCCTCGGCGACCCTGCTATCCGTTCCGAGAGGTCGCGCGAGGCGATTCGAAGGACGGACATCACGCGCGATCCGCTCGTGCAGCAGTACGACGTCGCGACGATGCCCGCCTAGCCGATGCGCGTCTGCTTGATGATCGAAGGGCAGGAAGGCGTCACCTGGGAGGACTGGCTGCGGCTCGCCGGGCTCGCAGAGGAGCGAGGTCTCGACGGGCTCTTCCGCTCCGACCACTACACCGCGATCGTCCGCCCGCAGGCGGACGCGCTCGACGCGTGGACGACGCTCGCCGGCCTCGCGGCGCTCACCGAGCGGATCCGGCTCGGCACCCTCGTTTCGCCCGCGACCTTCAGGCACCCGAGCGTCCTCGCGCGCATGGCCGTGACCGTCGACCACATCTCGCTCGGTCGCGTCGACGTGGGCATGGGCTCCGGCTGGTACGAGCGCGAGCACGTCGCGCACGGCTTCCCGTTCCCCGACGGCAAGCGCCGGTTCGAGCTCTTCGCCGAGCAGGTCGAGATCGTGGTTCGCTCGTGGACGGAGGAAGGCTTCGATCACGAGGGCGCCGCCTACGAGCTGCGCGAACAGACGGCGCTCCCGCGCCCCTTCCAGCAGCCGCATCCGCCGCTCGTCCTCGGCGGAGGGAACGTCAGGCCGCGGTTCGCGGCGCTCGCGGCCCGCTACGCGAGCGAGGTCAACACGCTCGGGGCGCCGAACGACGAGCTCCGCGCGCGGAAGGAGCGGCTCGACCGCGCCTGCGCGGAAGCGGGCCGAGATCCCGCCTCGCTCGCGTTCTCCGTCATGACGTCGTGCTTCGTGGGCGAGGACGAGACGGAGGCGCTCGAGCGTGTCCGCGTGTTCCTCGCCGTCCGCGGCGACGACACCGATCCTGCCGAGGTCGTCGCCGAGCGGCGCGATCGCTGGCTCGTCGGCTCGGTCGACGAGGTCGCCGCCCGAGTCGAGTCGCTCCGCGACCTCGGCGTCTCCCGCGTCTTCCTCCAGCACCTGAACCATGGAGACGACGAGATGGTCGAGCTCGTCGCCCGCCGGCTGTTACCAGCGCTCGTCTGACTAGAGTCCCGACCATGACGACGACGGAGCTGACCGGTGCCGAGGACGTCGCGTGGAACCTCGCGGATCTCTATGACGGCGGTGACGACCCACGACTCGAGGAGGACGTGCGCGAGGCCGAGGAGGCCGCCGCCGCGTTCCGGGAGCGCTACCATGGAAAGGTCGTGGAGCTCGACGCCGCCGAGCTGGCCGAGGCGGTGGACGAGCTCGAGCGGATCGAGTCCGCGGTCACGCGAGCCTTCTACTACGCGCACCTCTGGTTCGCGACGGACATGGCCGATGCGCCGCGAGGGGCGCTCGTCGCCCGCCTGACGGAGCAGGCCGCCGCTCTCGACACGCAGCTCCTCTTCTTCGGGCTCGAGCTCGCTGCGCTCGACGACGACCGAGCCGCGGAGCTCGCCGCGGACGAGGTGCTCGAGCGGCGCCGCCACTGGCTGCACTCAGTTCGCAAGTTCCGCCCCTACCTGCTCAGCGAGCCGGAGGAGCGCATCTTCACGGAGAAGTCCGTCTCCGGCGTCAGCGCCTGGGGCCGGCTCTACGAGGAGCTGCTGGGCGCCCTCAGGGTCACGCTCGACGGTGCGGAGATCGGGCTCGACGAGGCGATGGCGAAGCTCTACTCCCCGGACCGCGACGAGCGGCAGCGGGCCTCGGAGGCCGTGACGGAGGCGCTCGCCCCAGGCCTTCGTACCCGCACGTACGTCTTCAACACGATCGTGCTCGACAAGTCGATCGACGACCGACTCCGTAGCTACGAGACGTGGATCACCGCGAGGAACCTCGCGAACGACACGACCGACGAGGCCGTGCAGGCACTGATCGACGCAGCCGTGGCGCGCTACGACGTCGTCCAGCGCTACTACCGCCTGAAGGCGAAGATGCTCGGCCTCGACACGCTGTCGTTCTTCGACCGGATGGCGCCGATCGACAAGGACACGACGTCCGTCGCTTGGGACGAGGCCCGCCAGATCGTGCTCGACGCGTACGCCGACTTCTCGCCCGAGGTCGGGGACATCGTCGACCGCTTCTTCCGCGAGAGCTGGATCGACGCGCCCGTCCGCGAGAACAAGAACACGGGCGCGTTCTGCGCAACCAACGTGCCGGGCGCGCACCCCTACGTGCTCATGAACTTCACGGGCGACCGCCGCTCGGTCCTGACGCTCGCGCACGAGCTCGGACACGGCCTCCACGGCGTGCTCGCCGAACCGCTCGGGCTCTTCAACGCCCGCACGCCGCTCACGACGGCGGAGACGGCGTCGGTCTTCGGCGAGGCGCTCACGTTCAAACGGCTGCTCGCTCACGAGGACGACCCGCTCAAGCGGCTGAACCTCCTCGCCGGGCGGATCGAGGACTCCATCGCGACCGTCTTCCGCCAGATCGCGATGAATCGCTTCGAGGACGCCGTCCACACCGAGCGGCGCGGGCAGGGTGAGCTCTCGATCGAGCGGATCGAGGAGCTGTGGCTCGACACCCAGACGCGTCTCTTCGGGGACTCGGTCGACGCGAACGGCTACGGGACCTGGTGGAGCTACATCCCGCACTTCCTCTCGACGCCCGGCTACGTGTACGCGTACGCGTACGGGTTCCTCTTCGCGCTCGCGATCTTCCGCAAGTACGAGGTCGAGGGCGAGTCGATGGTCGAGCCCTACCTCGACCTGCTCCGCATCGGCGGCTCGCAGCCGCCGGAGGAGCTCGCGCGCATGGTCGGCCTCGACCTCACCGACCCGGGGATCTGGTCGAGCGGGATCGACGCGCTCGAGGCGGAGCTCGACCAGGCCGAGAAGCTCGCGGTCGAGATCGGGCTCGGCTGACTTGTGCGCATGGCGGGAATGCGCCGAGCGCATTCCCGCCGCGCGGAAACGCCCTAAAGCGCGCCCGCTCCCGCGGGCGCTGATCGCGGTGTTCGTCCGTCCTCGGCTGACGTGTGCGCATGGCGGGAATGCGCCGAGCGCATTCCCGCCGCGCGGAAACGCCCTAGAGCGCGCCCGCTCCCGCGGGCGCTGATCGCGGTGTTCGTCCGTCCCGCGATGGCTGTCGGTCGTGGATCCGCCGAGCGGATCCCGGTCGCGCGATCCTGAAGCGCGCCCGCTCTC
>Ga0299907_10001028_pt1 | contig 15204 bp, 13 predicted proteins | sample RVTome_16_FD_198680 | JGI IMG/M metagenome (GOLD analysis project Ga0299907, IMG submission 198680) | Soil microbial communities from uranium-contaminated site in the Upper Colorado River Basin, Wyoming, United States - RVT152D67 (version 2) ... | reverse complement strand
CTCTGGCGGTGCGGATGTAGTCCTCGCCCTGCACCTCGAGGAGGTTCCCCCGAACCATGCGGGTATAGAAAGCCGCCGAAACGATGGCAAGCACGAGCCACGGCAGCCACATCGAACCGAGCCACTGGCCGAAGTCCTCTGTGATCGGCACATACTCCCCAACGGAATAGATCCCAAGACGCGAATCGAAGTAGAAGACGGCCACCAGCCCGAGCCAGAACGTAGGAAGAGACACACCGATGAGGGCGAGCAACATTGACGTTCGATCCCAGATGGAGCGGCGTTTTAGGGCAGAGACAATGCCCAGGCCCACCCCAACCACCAACCACACGATCGATGCACCGACTGCCAGGCTGATCGTCGCCGGCAACCTATGGAGCACGGCTTCTCTCACGGGTTGGTTGGAATGGTACGAGTACCCGAAATCGAGCTGCGCAGCGTTACCGATATAGCGGGCGAACTGCACGTACACCGGCCTGTCCAGCCCCAGACGCTCCTCGATGTGCCGCACCAGCTCGGGTCGAGGATTCCTACCCGCCATCTTGACGGCAACCGGACTCAGACGCCCCTCCTCCCGGCGCGCCGTACCGCCGGGCAATACAAAGAAGATCGTGAAGATGACGGCAACGACGAGGCACAACATCACAGCTGCCCAGAGCAAGCGCCGGATGATGTACTGGAGCATCAGTTCCGCCTTTCCGTCATGCCGTTAACCATTCTTCAACTGGCTTTGGGCCGGTGCGGAGTACCCGCACCGGCCTACTGACCAGTTACTACTAGTTGCCGCTTTCCTCCAAAGCCACGCTTGGCCAGTCGATGTGAGTGCAGCACGCCTGGTTGTACATGACGTTCAGAAGACCCTCGGAGTAGATGATCGTCTCGTCATCCCACGTCCAGGGGACCCAGAAGGCCGACTCGGTGGCCATCCGGTTGACCTCTTGCCAGGCCGCGTCCCGCTCGTCGCCCGGCTCGATTGCGGCGGCATCGGCGATTGCCTGGTTCAGGTCGGGGTCGTTGTACTCCGTGTAGACCTGGTTGGAACCCTCGGTTGAGATGTTCTCGCCGTTCCACAGCGGGTCGAAGTACGTGAACGCGTCGGGGTAGTCCTTGCACCACCCGGCCGACGTTCCGATCGCCGTCTCCGAATCAGTCACCTGGTAAAACTGGGTGTACTGGTTCGGGAACGCCGGCGTCTTCACCTTGAGGTTGGTGAACCCGAGCTCCTCGAGGTCGGCGCGCACGGACTCGGCGTAACGATCGTGCGGCGGGTCCGATGCTCCGACGAAGTTCAGCGCACCATCGAATCCATCCGGATACCCGGCCTCGGCCATGAGCTGCTTGGCCATCTCCATGTCACCCTGCATGTTGGGTGTCTCGAAGGGGTTGTACTCCTCCGGCGGCAAGTGACCGCCCATGCCCGGCGGGATGACGCTCGTCGCGATCGGACCGGTGGTCGGTCCACCCTGAAGCCGCTTCAGGTTTGCGCGGTCGATTGCGAAGTTGACCGCCTCGCGCACCTGCTGGTTGTCGAACGGCTCGATGGTCGCGTTCATCCAGATGAACCTTGTGCACTGGCTGGGTTCGTTCAGGAGCCGCTGGCTCAGGTCGGGGTCGTTGACGACCTGCTCTAGCGACGGCCCCTGCGGGCTCACGTCCAGACCGATGTGATAGTCGCCGTCGAGGACCTGCTGCACGCCGACGTCGTTATCGAAGCCGAGCTTCCAGTCGACCCCGTCCACATATGCGGGACGCACATCGTCCGTTGATGAATCCCAGTGCGGGTTCCGCTCGAGGGTGATCTGCTCCTCGGGCTCCCAGTTCGCAACGAAGTAGGGACCGCTGGCCACGACATGGTTGTCGTAGTCGGAGTCCTTCTTGCTGTCGAATTGCTCGGCGTACTCGCGCGGAACCGGCGTGACCGCCGGCATAGCGACCCGGTAGGGCCAGTCTCCCGTCGGCTCGGTCAGGTGGAAGACGATGGTCTTGCCGTCCGGACCGTCCGGGCACTCGATGCCGGTGATCTCGTCGGCGTCACCGGCGGCGAACTCGGCCGCGCCCTCAAGGACGTCGTAGAAGAACGGATAGCCGCCTCCGACCGACGGGATGTAGATGCGCTCGAGTCCGTACTTCATGTCGTCGCAGACGATCTCCTCGCCGGTAACCCCTTCGATCTCCTCGCCGCCCAGAGCGGGGCCGAACATCACACCGTCCTTCAGTGTGTAGCTCCATTCGGTGCTGTCCTCATTGGGCGTCCCTGTGTCGGTTGCTAGGTCCGCCACCAATGTGCTCTGTTCATCTAGGTCGGCCACATTCGGATACGTGTTCAGCTGGCGCTGTGTCCCGCGCATCAGCGTCGAGGACAGCGTGTAGTAGGCGGCGGCCGGGTCCATGAAGTCCACGTCCGACGTACCCGCGATCCTCAGGATGCCGCCCGACTGAAGATCTTCTGTTTCTTCCTCGCCACCGGGCTCCGCATCGCCGTCGTCGTCGCCACCACCACATGCGGCGGCAACGAGCATTACCGCGACTACCGCGGCAAATACCCGGTACCAAGCTTTCTTCCTAGCCAACCTGGGTCTCCCTCCTGCTTGTTTTGCCGTTTACAAACTCACTACATGTGTTGCGCCACAAAATTGTTGCTTGGTGTTACTCGTGACCCGAAATCCCCCCTCTCTCAGACCTTTGTTTTTGGATCGAGAGCGTCGCGAAGGCCGTCGCCCAGCAAGTTGAACCCCAATACGGTGATGAACAGTGCCGCTCCGGGGAAGACCATGTACCACCACGCGGCCCCAAACGAAACGAATCGGGTGGCGCTGTCCAGCATCTTGCCCCACGACGCAGTCGGTTCCTGTACGCCGACTCCCAGAAACGAGAGAGCAGACTCGGCAACGATGTTCGTAGGAATGATCAGCGTTGAATAAACGATGATGGGAGCGACGAGGTTGGGCAGAATCTCCTTGAACATGATCCAGCGATTGGATGCACCTAACGAGTGCGCGGCCTCGATGAATTGGGACTCGCGCAACGACAGAGTCTGGCCGCGCACAATCCGGGCGATGTAGGGCCAGCCGAAGAACGCGATGAGGAAGATGACCATCGTCTCACCGCCCCCGGTCGCAACTCCCAGCGAGATTCCCAGGAGCAACAAGGGGATCGACAAAACGAGGTCGACGAGCCGCGAGACGACGGTATCGATCCATCCGCGACGGAACCCGGCAAGCATCCCGAGGAACACACCGATGGCCAGTTCGATTCCGGTCGCAAGGATTGCGATCTTTAGAGAGGTGCGCGCGCCGTAGAGCACACGGACGAACAGGTCGCGCGCCAGATCGTCCGCGCCGAACCAGAACTCGCTATTGGGACCCAGAGGAGTGCCGAAGTCGTTCAGCATCATGTCGACGCCCTCAGTCGTTCCACTGCGGAACTGCTGGTCGAATTCGTGACCGGTGATGGTCTCGGCGAAACCGGCACCGAGCGCGAGCAAGATCATGAGGATCACCATGATTCCGCCGGCGATGGCGAGCTTGTCTTGCCTAAAGCGCGCCCAGAAGATCTGGCGAGGTGACCTCGCTACAACTGCAACACCTTCCGGAGTTTCTCCGCCAATCCCAATTGGAGCCGGAGCACCAGACGGCTGAAACTCCGTAGCACTCTGCGCCAAGCAACTACTCCCCGATTCAGTCCCCCGACGGACCTATGGCCAAGCCCAGGATCCGAGCAGACGAAGGCTACTACATAGGTCGTATCACGTCTACAACAAACTTCCGCAACCTGGAAGTTTTGTCGGGGTCCCCTTACTGGAAACGGCCGAACTATACCGGGGCAGCACCCTCCGGTGAACACCCCGCGTACCGGAGGGAGCTGTCCTCCTCCCGGGCGTAGTCCAGGCTCCAATTCAGAATCATTACGCCGTTGGGACTACATGCCCGAAGCTTGAACTGGTAACTTTTGGACTGCCAAGGGGCCGGGTAGCATGAGTTGAACGCAGCTGGGGCGTTGTTTGAATCACCGGGAGGCCGTGATGTTCCCGTACTTGAGTTTCAGTGTCGTCGCCTTCGTCCTTTTCGCGGGCTTTTGTTTGGGCGTGATACTCGGGTGGGGACTGCGCGATGGACGCTTCCGATTCTTTGACGGCGACGGTGGCGAACTGATCCCCCTGCCGTTCCGCGACGCCGATGGCCGCATCAAGTGGGCCCGCAAGCGGGACCGAATCGCGGCCCGGGAAGACAACGTCATCCCGTTCCCCAAGCGCAAAGCGTCGTAGCGCCGGTCGCAGCCAACCCCACTCCGCAGGCCTAACGCCGCGGACTGGTTCTCCATCTTCTAGGCCGTCGGCATCGCCCGAAGGTGATTGTTCCGGGAAGCAGGCGCATCACTACGACTCGTGGGTGGGCTACACGCCGGACCAGAGTTTCGAAAGCGTGTTCGGCCGTGATGCGTTCAGCGGAGATCCGGCCTTGGGTGCGGTGCTCGGCTTGGGCGGTGGCGGCCTGAAGGCGCTGGGACGGCACACTGTCGCTGCGCTCATCAACGCGTCGAGCCCCGACGTCAGCTACGAGTACTCGACATCCGAGGTCATCTCGATGTACCAGGCAGCTTTCGACTCGGGCGGCTCGGCCGTCGAGAGCACGAAAGACCTTTTTGAGGACGCCAATGAAGCAGGTTGCCCGCTCAATTAGCTGCCTCGGGGGGAAAAGGGCGGGTGGGGTAGATCCCTGCCCGCTCCGTCTTCCGCCTCGAGGTACTCGGGCGATATTCGCCGACTCACCGGATCCTCTGAGAGCCCTCCCGGTAGCAGCAAGTGAAATCGTTGTCGGTCGCCCGAATAGGGGGCAGCCGATCGACCTCAAAATTGGTGGGCGAGGGGGGATTTGAACCCCCACGCGCTTATCGCGCACTGGCACCTGAAGCCAGCGTGTCTGCCATTCCACCACTCGCCCATGGTCGCCGGCGCCCTGAGGTACGCCGGCAATAGAGGCTAACAGCGAGGGTCAACCCCCAATTGCCCCCTTACCAGATTCGCCGAGGCGCCCAGTTCATCGTGAGATGGCAGCTAGCTACAACATATTGGAGCTGAATGTCATCTCAGCGTCGGGCAGCTGCTCACAGGGGGCAGAACGTGCAAGTAGCCCAAGACGGTGATAATCGAGGGCTATGGGCGTCGCGAAGAGCATCGAACAACGCCTCGAGAACCTCGTCGAGGGATTCTTCACCAAGGTCTTCCGGTCGGGACTCCAGCCGGTTGAAGTCGGCCGGCGAATCCTCAGGGAGATGGCGGAGAACAAGACGGTCTCGGTGAACCGCATCTACGCGCCGAACGAGTTCAGGGTCCTCATGGGAGCCGACGACTACTCCCGGTTCGGGCCAATGGCCTCGGGGCTCGAGCGTGAGTTCTCGGAGCTCGTCATCGACGCCGCCAAGGAGAACCGCTGGAACCTAATGGGGGTTCCGCGCGTGACCTTCGTTGACGAAGAGAACTATCGGAAGGGGGAGTTTCGAGTCGAGGCGTCGCTCACGGCGGACCCCGATTCCGCCTCGCCGAAAGTCTCGACGAGAGCCTCCGATGCGAAGGACGCCTCCTCGACCAGAGCCATATCGGTTAGCACCGCCGAACGACTGGGCATCTCGACTTCGGGTGCGCAGTTTGTCGTCCTCGACGAGTCCGGCCAGGAGAAGGAGCGTATTTCGATCACGCGCGAGCCCGTGAACATCGGGCGGCTATCGACCAACGACGTAGTGCTGGCCGACTCGAACGTCAGCCGCAGACACGCTGAGCTGCGCCGAAGTGGCGAGCGGTGGGTCCTGGTCGACCTTGGATCGACCAACGGAACCTTGGTGAACGGCAAACTTGCTCGCGAGCACGAGCTGAAGAACGGCGATCGGGTGTCGTTCGGAACCAGCGAGCTCATCTTTGAAACGCGCTCTGGATAATGCCGGTCCTCGTACTTGATCTCCTCAAATACGCCATCCTTGCGATTCTTTACATATTCATCGCGCGAGTTGTGAAGGCCGTCTACGTCGAGCTTCGACCGGACACGGGGAGACGACGCTCTTCCGGCGCGCCCGCACCTGCGCCCGCGCGCGCACCGGCGCGCCGAGCGCGGAAGGCTGCGAACAAAATCACCGTCATCGAGGGAGCATTGAAGGGAAAATCCTTCGACCTCGGAGACGAGCTGACTATCGGGCGCGCCGACAAGTGCCACATCACGCTCGACGACACCTATGTGTCGCAGATCCACGCCCGTATCTTCAGCCGCGATGACACAGTTATGGTCGAGGACCTCGGATCGACGAACGGCACGTACCTGAACCGGCATCGATTGGGCGCACCGGCCGAGCTGCAGCGAGGGGACCAGCTCAAGATAGGAAAGACCGTTCTGGAGATGCGCAAATGAATGTCAGGGCGGGTGCACGGACGGACGTAGGCCTCGTTCGGGAAGGCAATGAGGACTCGTTCTTGATCGACGGCCCACTGTTTGTCGTCGCCGACGGGATGGGTGGCCACCTGGCGGGGGACGTTGCATCGTCCACCGCCGTAGAAGTGATATCGGAGGAGGGCCGCTCCGCGTCGGCGGATGACCCTCATTCCCTTGAAACGTTAGTCCAGCACGCAAATTCGGCCATATACAAGAAGTCGCAGGACGATCCGGCTCTTCACGGAATGGGGACGACGTGCACCCTCGTTGTCGTCGGCGATCACCTCGCTCAGTTCGCCCATGTGGGTGATTCGCGCGCGTACCTGTTGCGGGACGGGGAACTGTCTCAGCTGACGGAGGATCACACTCTGGTAAACCGGATGGTCCGCGAGGGCCGACTCTCGGCCGAGGAAGCAGACCATCATCCCCAGCGCAACATCGTGACGCGCGCTCTCGGCGTAGACCCCAACGTGGCCGTCGACACACCCGGCCTGCAAGTCCGCAACGGCGACCGCCTGTTGCTGTGCTCTGACGGGCTGACGTCGATGGTCGACGGTTCAAGGATTCGGGAAACGCTATCGGCAGAAGAGGACCCACAGCGAGCCGCCGACCAGCTCGTCGAGCTGGCCATCCAAGCGGGGGGCGAGGACAACATCACGGTTCTCGTTCTCGACTTGAACGACGGTCGAGTAGAAACGCCCATCGACACCAGCGATACGAACACCATCTCGAGCGTGGGGACGGCGCCAACCGACGATGCGGATGACAACTCGGGACGGAACGCAAGCGGTTCACAAGAGTCCGTGATCCGGTCCGATCCCGTGGGCACAAGCGGAACGGACTTCTCCAGCGGCGTTCTGCGCCGGGACGTCATGGCTCCGCGTAAACGGTGGCCGCGACGATTGGGTGCGGCGCTTTTGATTTTGGTCGTGTTGAGTGGCGGCGCGTACTTCCTGGTCCGGACACTGCTGTCGAACTCATTCTTCGTCGGCGTCAACGACACTGGAATGGTCACCATCTACCGGGGGATCCCAGATGAGATCGCCGGCCTGACCCTCCGGCAGGAAGAACGTGAGACCGACCTCGCATTCGAAGACGTCCCTCCGTTCATGCAAGACGATCTGGAAGAGGGCATCCGAGCCGATTCTCTGGACGATGCCGAAACCACGGTGTCCAACCTAATCAGTCGAGCCGAGGCCTCTGAAGAGTCCACGGAGACGCCGCAGGACGAGAACAAGAAGAACAACAACTAACCCTATGCAGACGTCATACAGGCGCAATTCCGAGCTATCGCTATTGCTCCTCGCGCTCGTCATCGGATCGGGGAGTCTCGCGCTAGTCGAGGCGGCCAGGGACCTTCGACGAGTTGAACTGGTGGTGCCGTTCATGGCGATACTGGTCGTCGCCTATCTCGTCGCTCACATCGTTGTACGGAGAACGGCGCGAGAGGCCGATGCATTGATCCTGCCCTTGGCGGCAATACTCAACGCACTCGGCCTGGCGGCGATCTACCGGCTTGCCCCGCGTGGGTTCGGACCCGTCCAAGTAACGTGGACGGCGGTCGGGGCGGCGGCATTCATCATCACCCTGCTCGTCGTCCGCGACTACAAGATCCTGGCTCGGTACAAATACATACTCGGGTTTGCGGGCGTTGCTCTTTTGCTCTTGCCACTCAGTCCGATGGGGCAGGAGGTCTTTGGCGCTCGTCTTTGGGTGAACGTCGGCGCGTTCTCTTTTCAGCCCGGAGAACTTGCCAAGATCGCTCTCGTATTGTTCTTCGCCGCTTACCTGGCGGAGCGCAAGGAACTCCTGGCACTCGCCACTCGGCGCATCGCCGGCATCCACGTTCCGGACCTCAAACACTTTGGCCCGCTGCTCGTCATGTGGGGACTGTCCCTGGCGGTGATGTTCTACGAGAAGGACCTCGGATCAAGCCTTCTGTTCTTCTCCATCTTCCTCGTAATGCTGTACGTGGCCACCGCTCGCTTCGTCTATATGGCGTTCGGCGGCCTGCTGTTCATTGTCGGCGCCTACATCGGATACCAGGTCTTCCCGCACGTCCAGGTGCGGGTTCAGGTGTGGCTCGACGCGTTCAATCCCGATCTCATCGAGGGTCCAAGCTTCCAGCTCGCCCAGTCCCTATTCGCGCTGTCCACGGGAGGCCTCTTCGGAACGGGTCTCGGCCAGGGACGGCCCGATCTGATCCCTGCCGCCCACACCGACTTCATCTTCTCGGTCGTGGGTGAGGAACTTGGCCTCCTGGGGACGGCCGCCGTAGTGCTTTGCTTCATGCTGCTGGTCACGCGCGGGCTCCACATCGCAATGAACGGGAGATCCGATTTCGGGATTCTCCTGGCCGGCGGGCTGATCACCATCCTGGGAGTACAGACGTTCATCATCCTCGCCGGCGCCACGCGTTTACTTCCGCTGACGGGCATCACGCTCCCGTTCATGTCGTACGGGGGGTCCAGTCTGCTGTCGAATTTCATTCTCATCGCATTGCTCATTCGCATCTCTCATCAAGACACAGCCGAGCCGGCGCCGGCAGACACTGCTGAGATCCTCATCGGAGGACGCGGCTGATGCAGACTCAGCTTCGCAAGGTGGGGTGGGGGCTTTTGGTGGCCTTCCTCGCAGTGTTCGCGCAACTCAACTACGTGCAGATCTTCGCAGCCGAAAGCATCGCCTCGAATCCGGCCAACATTCGATCGCTGCTGCGCGAGTACTCGATCAAGCGAGGGGACATTCTCACGTTTGATTTCGTGACCGTTGCCGAAAGTGTTGCTACCAACGACCGCTTGAAGTTCCTTCGCCGCTATCCGGAACGCGACCTCTACGGTCACATCACGGGGTATTACTCGCTGGTGTTCGGCGCCGACAGGATCGAGCGCACGTTCAACGAACAGCTCCTCGGCGAAAGCGGCGTCATCTCGATGCAGGACATCCAGGATCGGTTTCTCGGGTCCGGCGAACGCGGCGACGACGTGCGCCTCACCATCGACTCGCGCCTCCAGACGGCGGCGCGTGATGCCCTCGGGGGAAACCGCGGCGCGATCGTTGCGCTCGACCCACAAACGGGTGCGGTCCGAGCTATGTGGAGCAATCCCTCGTTCGACCCGAATCCGATCTCATCCCACCGACCCGCACGGATTCGGGAGGCTTGGGATCAACTGAACGCCCAGACACCCAATCCGTTGCAGAACCTTGCCGCCACCCGAGGTTTTCCCCCTGGGTCGACGTTCAAAGTCGTGACGGCCGCGGCGGCGCTCGAGTCGGGACGATTCAATCCGCAATCGACATTCGACGATCCCGTCTCATTCACTCCTCCCCAGACGTCGTCCTCGATCTCAAACTTCTCGGGGGGAACCTGCGCCGGTGGTGGGCAGATCACGCTGGCCGACGCACTTCGAGTGTCGTGCAACACGACATTCGCCCAGCTCGGCCTCGAGGTCTCCCAGGAGATGGTCGGCGTCACGAGGGGTATGGGCTTCAACGACCGCATACCGTTCGACGTTCAAACAGAGGCGAGCACGTTCGATCGGGCGGACGAGAACAACTTGCCGCGCCGATCGCTGGCGGGTATCGGTCAGGGAGATGTGGTGACCACACCGCTCCAGATGGCGTTGGTCGCCGCGTCGATCGCAAACGGCGGTGAGACGCCGAGACCGCGGCTAGTCGAGGAAGTTATCGACGCCGCCGGTGGGATTGTGGCGCGACCGGCCGAAGAAACGCTGGGTACTGCGATGTCGGAGTCAACCGCACGCACGCTCACCGAGTTGATGGTTGCGGTCGTCGAGAGCGGGACCGGAGCCAACGCGCAGATTCCGGGCGTGGAGATCGCGGGTAAGACCGGAACGGCACAGAGCGTTGAGGGTGCCAGTCCCCATGCCTGGTTTATCGCCTTTGCGCCGGCACAGAACCCGAGGATCGCCGTTGCCGTCTTCGTGCAGAACGGAGGCTCGTTCGGTGCGGAGGCGACGGGAGGAACTGTTGCCGCCCCCATGGCGCAGCAGATCATCGAAACGGACCGGCAGGTGCGCGAGTGGTAGAGCTCAGCCTCCAGGACAGATACCGCCTCGACGGGGAGATCGCGGCCGGCGGGATGGGAACTGTGTTCGCAGGAACGGATCTGCGGCTCAATCGGCGTGTTGCCGTGAAGATCCTCCACGAGCGATTCGCGGGTGACCCTCGCTTCGTCGAGCGCTTTCGGCGCGAGGCGCGATCCGTGGCCGCGCTATCTCACCCGAACATCGCCGGCATCTACGACTACGGCGAAGAAGAAGGCCGGCACTTCATAGTCATGGAGCTGATCGAGGGTTCAGATCTCGCGCGGATACTCCGAAGTGATGCTCCACTAGCTGCGGAGAACGCAACGCGCATAGCCGGCGAGATGTGCGCCGCTCTGGGCCATGCCCACGCGGCCGGGGTAGTCCACCGCGACATCAAACCTGCGAACGTACTCATAACAGCGGACGATCGCGTAAAGGTCACCGACTTCGGCATTGCACGAGCAGCCGGAGACACGACCCTCACCGCGACCGGTTCGATGCTGGGAACCGCCCATTACCTGTCGCCCGAACAGGCAATGGGCTCGTCGGTAACGCCGGCATCGGACATCTACTCGACCGGAATCGTTCTGTTCGAAATGCTCACCGGCTCCCTGCCGTTCACGGGCGATTCGGCGGTGGCTGTGGCTATGAAACACGTTTCCGAGGTCGTGCCCCCACCGAGCTCTCTCAACCGAGATGTTCCCCCCGCACTCGATGCGGCGGTCAAGAAGGCCACCGCGCGCGACCCGAACGCTCGTTTTGCGACCGCCGACGCCATGAATGACGCGCTCCGCGGCTCCGCGAGGACGATCCTCGTGCCCGAGGGCCCTCGCACCGAGCCGATGAAGGCGCCAGTGTGGCCGATACCCGGTGATCGGTGGGACCCACGAAGGGTGGGTCGCGCCGTAATCATCACGTTCGCGGTTCTCGTCATTCTTGCCGGGGCGGCACTTGCCTGGCGGCTGGTGAGTAACGACGGAGGCCGGGAAGCGTCAGAAGATCGGGAGAGCCAAAGGGGGGGCGGAGCGGCCCAGGAAGAGCCTTCCTCGAGTACATCGGAACCGACGCCAACCGAAACCCCCTCCTCGATCGTCATACCGGAGGGACTTATTGGGCAGGACGTCAAAGACGCTGAGAAAGCCCTAAAGGACGCAGGATTCAATGTTGGGAAAGAAGACGTGGACTCGGAAGAGGCAAAGGGCCTCGTTATCGACGTTGATCCTCCGCCCGGAACCGAGGTCGCCCCAGGCACCACGATTACGCTCTTCGTGAGCAAGGGTGAGCCCGGTCCGCCCGATGTACCGCCGGGTCAGGAGAAGAAAGAAGAAGACGACGACGACGATGAGGACGACGATTGAGCGCTGACGGCCACACCTACGGCGGCCGCTACGCGATCCTCGAACGTGTCGGCACGGGCGGCATGGCCGAGGTCTACCGGGCGCGCGACGAACTGCTCGGGCGCGAGGTAGCCGTAAAGGTACTCAGTGAACGATTAAGCCGCGATCGCTCGTTCGTCGAGCGTTTCCGTCGTGAAGCTCAGGCCGCTGCGAACCTGAACCATCCCAACATCGTCTCGTTGTTCGACTACGGCTCGGACGACGACACCTACTTCATCGTCATGGAGTTCATCGACGGGAGCTCCCTGTCGGACATCATCCACCGCGAGGGTGCGCTAATGCCGGAGCGCGCCGCGGAGATCGGATCCGACGTCGCGAAGGCCCTCGAACGCGCTCACGCGCAAGGCCTTGTTCACCGTGACATCAAGTCCGGCAACATCATGATCACGCGCACGGGTCAGACAAAAGTCACGGACTTCGGAATAGCACGCGCAGTCGGCAGGGACGGCGAGCAGACGATGACCCAAACCGGAATGGTCATCGGGACCGCTGCGTACTTGTCGCCCGAGCAGGCTCAGGGGAACCCAGTCGACGGGCGCTCGGACGTCTATTCGCTCGGGGTCGTCCTGTACGAGATGCTCACCGGACGTACGCCTTTCTCGGGAGATACGGCGCTCTCGATCGCGTACAAACACGTTCGAGAGGATCCTCGGCCTCCGAGTGAACTGAACCGCGACGTCTCGCCCCAGCTCGATGCGGTGACGCTCAAAGCCCTCGCGAAGAATCCGGATAACCGATATTCGACCGCGGCGGAGATGAGCGAGGACCTCCAGCGTTTCATGCACGGCCAGAAGGTCCAGGCAACCCCGCTCCTCGGCGACCAGACCGCAGTGATGGGTAGGGGCACCGGCACACAAGTTCTGCCGCGGACCGACGTCACCCCCGCCGAGCCTCCTCCGCGGCGCGCCGGCTGGTACGTAGTGATCGCCATATTGGCACTTGGGCTGGTCGGACTGCTGGTGTGGTTGCTCGCCGACAACCTCTTCGGCGGCGCGGAGGTGCGCGTTCCCAACGTTGTCGGGATGACCGAGCGCGAAGCCCGCGACGAACTGGATGCTGTGGGGTTGCGGACCGAGGTCGAGGACAGGCGCAGTCGCAGGCCGATCGGCGAAGTCATCGAACAGGCGCCCGAAGCCGACGCCGTCGCCCGCGAGGGGGACACGGTCACGATCACTGTGTCGGGAGGTCCTCGACAGGTGCCGGTTCCCGATCTCGTGGGTCAAACGGAAGATCAGGCGCAGTCGACGCTCGAAGATGCGGGGCTACAGCTCGGCGAGGTAACCGAGGAGCAGAGCGACGACGTTGAAGAGGGCCTTGTGATCAGCCAGAACCCCGAGGCGGGGCAGGAGGTCAACGCCCGGAGCCGCGTCGACATCGTCGTCTCGGCCGGACCCGAAGGGGTAATCGTGCCGCCGGTCGTCGGCCTATCGGAGCAGGACGCGCTCGCCGCCCTCGACGCGGCAGGACTTGAAGCGGAGGTCATCCGCGATGCCGCCGAGGAGCCCGCCGGCGAGGTTGTCGCCCAAGATCCGGGGGCGGGGACCGAGGTGACGTCGGGCGACACCGTGACCATCACCGTTTCGGAGGGCCCCCAAGGTGAGCCGATGCCGAACGTTGTTGGTCAAGACGGCGACGATGCGGAGGACTTCCTCGAGGATGATCTCGGGCTGAACGTAAACCGGGAAGCGGAGACCGAGCCGTGCGCTCAGCCTCCGGGCACCGTGTGCCGGCAGGACCCCGATCCGGAAACAGAGGTTTCCGAGGGCGATACGGTGACTATCTTCGTGCAGGGCGGTTAGCCGCGGGTCTCTGAGCGTCGGGGGGCGGGCTCTTAGCCGTCGGCGGGCGTTCGTTCCTCCCATCTGATGGCGCAAAGCACCATTTCAAGAGCACTTCTCGCCATCGGTTGGCTGAAAGCGCCATGGCCGATTACCTGGCGGTTTGCCGGCGCGCCGGCCAATCGAGCTCGCCCTTAGCGGCCCGCCGCTGTGGGCATGCGCGCGGTCTCCAGGAAGTTCTGCAGCAGCTTGGGTCCTTCCTCGGTGAGCACGGACTCGGGATGGAACTGCACGCCGTTGATCGGCAATAAGCGGTGTCTCACGCCCATGATCGTCCCGTCGTCGCTGGTCGCGGACACATCCATCTCGGCCGGCACGGTCTCCTCGCGGATGGCAAGCGAGTGATAGCGGGTCGCAACGAACGGCGATGGGAGGCCGGAGAAGATCCCGCCGCCGTCGTGCCGCACCTGTGACGTCTTGCCGTGCACCGGTCCGACGCGGGCTCTCTCGATCCTGCCGCCGAAAGCCGCCCCGATGCACTGGTGGCCGAGGCACACTCCGAGCACCGGAACTCGGTCCACGGCGCCGAACTGCTTCACAGCCTCCACCGAGACCCCGGCATCGCCCGGCGCGCCGGGACCCGGCGAGATGACGACCGCATCCGGCTTCTGGGCGCGCAACTCCTCGATGGTGGCGTCGCTGCGTATCACGACCGGCTCGGCACCAAGTGCGCCGAATGCCTGGGCAAGGTTGTAGACAAAGGAATCGAAGTTGTCGACGAGCAAGAGTCTCATGCGGCCCTAAGACTATCCGGCGCGCCGGGAGCTCCGACCCGAAATGGCAACTAGCTCCAACATACTGGAGCTAACTGCCATCTCGGAGCCACGGCGACCTCCTATGCTCGCGGCCGTGACGACTCCGAAATACACCGTCCGCGCGGCGACCGTTGATGACACGACCGACATCGCCCGCCTGTACGTTGCGCTGCAGAGGCATCACGTACGACTCCAGCCCGGCAACCCCCGGTACCACGTCGGCGGCACGAAATGGACCGAGCTCGCTCGTGCCGCGATCGAAGATCCGAAGGCAGACGTCTTTGTGGTGGAGGACGACGGCACGATAGTCGCCATGATGAAGCTCGCGTACGTGGATAAGCCATGGGGGGTCTCGTGTGAGATCGACACCATGATTGTGGACTCGCGGCACCGCAACCACGGAATCGGGACGATCATGCAAGAGGCCGCCGAGGAGCGCGCCAGACAGAGAGGAGCCGCGGGCTTGCGAGTGGATGTTCTGCTCGAGAACTACGACGGACGCCGCTTCTACGAACGCGCCGGATACGAGGCGATCGCGGTTCGCTATGGGAAGCGCATCTAGCCCGTTCTTTTCTTCTCTGTGCTCCTTGAAGGTGGCTGCAGAAGAAAAGAACTAGAAGTTGGCCGGCAGCCAACGTTCGGATGCGTAGACGAGGAATGCTGCCGTTGCGACGGCGAGGACGGTCCACAGCAGAAGCTCCAGTAGCAGCGGCGGCCATCTCCGCTTCTTCGTGGTGGATTCCGGCGCA
>Ga0299907_10001027_pt1 | contig 15205 bp, 15 predicted proteins | sample RVTome_16_FD_198680 | JGI IMG/M metagenome (GOLD analysis project Ga0299907, IMG submission 198680) | Soil microbial communities from uranium-contaminated site in the Upper Colorado River Basin, Wyoming, United States - RVT152D67 (version 2) ... | reverse complement strand
CCACCGAGCGCGACAAGCAGGCCGGTCTTGGCTCGGCTCGCTGCCTGCCAACTGCCGTTGGCTGAGGCGATCGCCCAGGTCGTGCCGCAAACGACGAGCATGAGCACCGCGGTCATGAGCCCGAACGTCAGGAGGGCGCCGACGATGCGGCGGAGCTCGCGCGAGCCGCCGACGGCTCCGAAGTCAGGCCCGACCGCGCTGATGAGATAGGGGAAGGTCATGTCAGCGAGGTGCGCAGGTCAGTCCGAGCCCGCCACGACCATCCGGCACGGGCAGCCGAGCTACACGCAAGCCGTCACCGCGAAGCTGCGCATAGCCACGGCGACGCTGAAGTCGGTCCAAGACGACCGTGTCATTCGCGACCGTGTCATTCGCGGCGGAATGACGCTCCGGTCGGATCGCGGCTGTTTGTTGCTCGGGGTGGGCTGGCCGGCCCAGTGGTCTCGGGTAGGCGCCCGGTTGGTCTGCTCTTCTCGCGGCTGACCGGGCGGATCCACCCAGGATGCTCCGGACGGGGCACAGGCGGCCGAGGGCGGGTTCGCCGGGCTCCGCTGAACGCGCGGGTACTGGCCCGCTCCCGCTCGGCGCCACGGGTCGGGCGCGCTGCTCAGTCCTTCTGCGGCGCCCGCGGCCCACCAACCACGAGGCCGACGTTCTCGACCACATATTGGAGGGTGGCGTCCCGGATCGAGACCGACACCCGCTCGCTCGCCCTGGTCCCCGGGATGAGCAGCTCGACCGCACAGGATCGGCCGAGCGACTCTCCAAGGCTCGCGAGCGTCGCCTCCCTCGTGTTCACGGCCACGCGGTCGGCCAGCCTCAGCGTCGGAGTGATGACGATCGGCCCGAAGCAGTCGCAGGTGCAGCGTCCTGTGTCGTAGACGTAGAGACAGATGCAGCTCGTTGACTCGGCACACTGATCGTCACAGTTGCAGTCTTCCTGCGAAGTCATCCTGCCCCGCACCCCCCTCGTTTGCTGGCCCGGACTCGATGAGGTAGTGGCCGAGCGCAAGAATCCGCGACGCAGCGCATGCTATCCGACGCGGTCGCGGGGCTTGGTGCAGGCACAACCGGGGGTGCAAGGTCGCGGGATGTGCGTTGCAGGGACTGGACGACGGTCAGGGAGCGCTCCTCGTCTCAAATCCCGCCGGGAGGCCGCAGCGCTTAGCCGACCAACAGCCCGGGCCTGAGTTGGGTCACGTTGGCGCCCCAGCGAAGGGCGCACGACGCTGACCTGCGTGTTTGCGATGAGAGCGTCGGAAATCTGCGCACTAATCGGTTCGCTCGGCGGGGTCGAAGCGGCCCTGATCTCACGGATCATGGCACTCCAGGTCGCTCCAGCGGTCTGATCGGATCATCGACTGGAGCTCGGGAGACCCGATTCATGCCTGGGCCGGCGCCCCTGGTTGCCCGCGCGTGAAGAGTCAAGACGACGCGGATGGCCGGGCTCGCTACTACTTTGGGCTCGGTCCAGACGCGACGCTCAAGGAAATTGGTGCGATTGCCCCCTACTACCCGGTCTTCCGTATTGAGTACGAGAACTGACGCGGCAGCCCAACCATCGGACCGAACGAACGACGCAGAGACGGCTGCGCTCATCGCGGCTATGTGCGGATGCGTCTGGCGCCGGCCCCAGCCCCGCCGCTGAGTTACGGTCCGCTACTCCTTCGGCATCATCGCGTTGGCCGCGCGGAGGACGCCGCGCTTTGCCGAGGTCCTCCACATTCGCTGCGCAGGCTTCGAAGATGCGCAGCCCGAGCAGGCCCAGCATGGCAACCAAGGCGAAGTCGAAGCTGTTGGACGACTCGCGGGCCGTGGTCAGCAGGGCCTCGAACTGCAAATGCGTCAGCCCGAGCGTTGGGGACTCGGGAGAGACCGTTGGGCGCCGGAGCCACTCGGCCGGGGAGTGCTCGAGGATGCCGTCGGTGACGCAGGTCCGGTAGAAGCCGCAGACGACGGAGGTGCGCCGCGACACCGTCGACGGCTTGAACTGGCGGACCTCCTGGCACCAGCGCACGTATAGCTCCAACTGTGCCCGCTGTGCTGTGAGCGGGTCCAGGCTGCGCTCGGCGCACCAGCAGAGGAACACCCGTAGGTCCGAGGCGGTGTGCTCCCGGGACAGGCCACTGTAACGGGCCAGATGTGCGGCCACCGCTAGCTGCAGCGGATCCGAGGACGAGGGCTCGCCGGTCACGACCGGCAACAGAAAGGACGTCATCTCCGCCACGGTCCACTGGTCTCGCCAACGCCGGAAGGCGCACCGGGAGCGGCAGAAGAGCGCGAAGGATTGGTGCGCTGCGTCGTGACTAGCCTGTCCACGTGACGGAGACGTGGACAGACCGTCCCTTGGTGCCTGGAGACGGGCCGCTGCTTGCGCAGGCCACCCTAGGCAACCTGAACTGGCGCGAGCAGCGCTTCACTGCGCGGGATGTCGAGGTCCGGCCGGAGTTTCGTCACTACGCACAGATGGTTCCTGAACGGGGAGACTTCGGGTTCGTGGCCGAGCGCGGGGGTGAGCCGATCGGGGTGGTGCGGGCGCAGCTTCTTCCCGCCGGTGATCCTGGCTACGGCTTCGTTGACGAGTCGACGCCTGAGGTCAGCCTGTGGGTGCGGGAGGACTCGCGAGGTCAGGGCGTCGGCAAGGTGCTGCTGCGTCGGCTCCAGCGTGAGGCGATCGATCGGCGCTGGGCTCGTTTGAGCCTTTCGGTCGAGGCCGGCAACCAGGCCCGGCGGTTGTATGCCTCCGAGGGTTTCGAACCGGTCCCCGGGCGCGAGGCCGATGGTGTCATGGTGTGGGCACCCTGACGCCCACGCCCTCTCCGCGGCTGTGGGAGTGAACTCCTCTGGACGGTCAACGTCGGCTCTGGCGACCGGCAAGACCTTGTAGGACGATCGCCGCGTGGTCCCGAAAGGGCAGCCGAAGACCGCGTGGAGGAGGCCTGGTCGGCCAGCGTCCGTCGCGCTGCTCATGGCTGGCGTCTGGGGGTCAGGCCTGATAGTCGCGGGGTTTGTTGTCCCGAGGTACCGGACGACGAGCGAGTCGACCACCGGTGAGGTCACCTATGGCAGCGACACCTTGGTGGGCGTGAACGGGCCGGGCGTCGTGGTTGTCCTGGCCGTGCCCTTTGTCGTGACCGTTCTCATCGGATGCGCTCTTCTGCTGCGGGCTCACCGCGGTGCGCTGCTAGCCGCATGGACGCTCACCGTGATGCTGGCCATGTTCACCTTGTTGGCGATGATGTCGATCGGCTTCTTCGTCGTTCCTGTCACGGCGGCCCTTATCGTCGCCTGCGCCACGTCTCGACCACAGCCCCCGCGGCACGGCCAGCTCCCGCGCCAGGCGCCAAGTGAAGTCCGGACGCACTGCGCTGACGAGCGCGGAACGCGGCTATGTCCGTGCGATGGTCGGGAAAGGCTTGCGTTCGATGCAGGGGGATAGGTGCGCTTCCGTGGGAAGGCCTGGGGCCCGGTTACTGTGGTCGCTCGACGATGGCGTAGGCCCGGACCGGGAACGTTCCCATCCCGCGCACCGGCGCGGGCACCGCGTGCAGCCGGAATCCGGACGCGGGCAGCCGGTCGAGGCCCGTTAGATGCTCCAGCACCGGAATCCCGGCGGCCAGCAGCAGCGTGTGGGCGGGCCGTTGCGGGTCGGCTGCCGAGTCGATGTTGACCGAGTCGATGCCCACCAGGGCCGCGTTGTGCGCGACAAGCCACTCGACCGCGGACAGCGTGACGTAGGGGGCGTCGGCCGAGCCGTACACCTCGGTGCGCCAGTGCCGGTCCCAGCCGGTCCGGAACAGGATCGCTCGGCCAGACACGTCGTACGGCGCCAGCGCGAGGGCCCCGATGCCGGGCTCCGCGGCGCCCGTCATGTCGACGACCACACCGGCAAGGTTGGCCAGTTGTGCAAGTTCCAACCCGGCCAGGTCTATGCCATTACGGTGCCTATGCGCCGGGGCGTCGAGGTAGGTGCCGGTGTTGGCAACCATCGAGATCCGGCCGATCTGGAACTCGGTCCCCTCGGCGTAGCGCCCGTGCGAGTCCTCCCACGACAGGTGGTCGCCTATCTCCGGGCCGGGCAATCCCGGGTAGGTCACCATGCCGTGCTCGATCGGGTGGCTCAGGTCCACATAGGCCCAGCGATCCTCCACCGGCATATCGACGCCGCGCGAGCCCTTGTGCGGCTCCGCCACCATGCGCACACCATGCAACTCGACCGAACCCACCATCAGCAGGCCAAGGTGGCGCACGAACAACGCGGCCAGCGCACGCTCGTCAATGTCCGCACCCGGAACGTCCAGCCGGAAGTCGCGCACCGACAGCGAGCCGCCGTTGGAGAATGCGACGTCTGCGTCGAAATGCGCACGGTGCTCGGTGCTCACGCCTGCACACGCTATCCACCACCCCGACAACGATCAGGCACGGGCCCCGCCCCAGGCTTGCCCGACGACGGTAGCCGGTGGGTGGCCCGGCTCCCCGAACTGCGCGACGAAGGTCGTCCCAGACCGGGACCGGCCGCCTTCGGCACCCGCACACGGCGAGGCATGCACCCGATCACCGCGGTCACCTGCTGAGACGGCTCTCCGGCGGCTGTTAGCCCGGTGTACACGATTGGTCAGCTGACCACCGAGACGGCGAGTACGCAACGGCGGCCCTCATCGAGGTCGGCCGTCGCCTGGACGCATCTGCACCCCCGGGTCGAACCTTCCTCCACCTCCCATGCAGGGCCGGCCACTCCGCCAGCGCCAGTGCCGACATTGCCGTCATTCCTGGGAACGGCAATTGCGGGACGGTTCGCGAGTGGGCACCCGCAGGGGCATGCGTCGCAGCCCGCTAAGTCCGCCCTCAAATCCGTCGAGGTAGGAGCACGGCACCGAGTATCAGGACGAGCGTGAAGACGCCGCCGGCGACGGACGCGAAGGTGGACCAACCGTGATCGTTTAAGACGGCGAAGACGAGAGCCGCCGAGCCGGCGCGAATGAGAATCGCAGTGACCCGCAAGGCCACGGCCCACTTCCGCGTTGCATCCTCAATGGAGTTGGGATCTGAAGCCGCGGTATTGCACGGGACGAGAGCCGATCATCACGGAACCGGCTGGATCATGGCTCCGCCATGTGCCCTCTTGTCGACGAGTGCTGCGCGCGACAAAGGTCTGCGCCGTGGGCATCGGACGTCTTCCTGGGGTCTGGTTCGTCCGCGCCAGGCGTGCCGGCGCGCACGAGGGCCGTCGCGATGCAGGAGCCTGTTATGGTTACCCAAATGGCTAACGATCCGTTCAGGGCTGTTGCCCACCCGATTCGCCGCGAGATCGTCGAGCGCCTGGCGCACGGTTCGGCGACGGTCGGTGTGGTGTCCCGTGGTCTCGGGGTCTCGAAGCCGACGATCTCGAAGCATCTGAAGGTGCTGGAACGCGCCGGAGTCGTCGCGCGCACGGTGGAGGGCCGTACCCATCAGCTTGATCTGAAGGTCGCGACGCTCGTCGAGGCGGCCGACTGGTTCGACCGGCAGCGCGTTGTGTGGACGCGGATGTTCGATGCGGTCGATGACATCCTCAGCGAACGGGAGCAGCCGTGACCGACTCCGGCGACGAGGATGCGACGGCGATCCGTATTGTGCGCAGGTTCGCGGCCCCGATCGAGGCGGTGTTCGGGGCGTGGACGAGCACCGAGTTGCTGCGCCGCTGGTATCCGCCGGGTGCGGACTGGGACACGCCGGTCGCCGAGGTCGATCTACGTGTCGGCGGCCGGTTGCGGCTGGTCATGCGCAGCCCCGACGGTGAGGCGTTCGGCGGTGGCGGCGAGTATCGCGAGATCACGGCGCCCACGCGGTTGGTGTTCACGTGGACGTGGGACCGCCCTGACGTCGGCGCGGGCGTTCAGCTCGTCGAGGTCGATTTCACCCGGCATCCTGACGGAACGACCACGGTCGTGATGACGAACCGCGGGTTGGCCGACGAGCAGTCTCGCGAGTCGCACCGCGCGGGCTGGGAGGGATCGTTCGACAGCCTTGCCCGGCTGGTCTCGCGATGATGAGGTGGTTGGGGCGGGCTACGGCTGCCGCCGCGCTGCGCGCTGAAGAGCCACGCAACCGGTTCGCGCGCTGGACAGCGCGGTGGTTCGCGAGGACGCCGACCGTTGCGGCGTCGCGCTTCCAGGGCGATGGCGAACCTTTCCCGCACCATTGGCGTAGATTCCCCGAACCCTGGCCGACGGCCGATCCTGCCGACCCGGACGTGCGAGACACCCTCGCCGCCGCCATCGAGGAGCTGCCCGCCACCTGGCGTGAGATAGTCATCGCCCGCGATGCGCTCGGTCGCGACCCGGTCGACGTCAGCGCGCAGCGCGGCCTAAGCCCGCGGCAGCAGCGGGCGATCTTGAACCGGGCCCGGGCAAGGCTGCGAGAACGCCTCGCCGGCCGGCTCGTCGGGGAAGGCGACCGGTGAGCACGGCTGTGGCGGTCTTGCCACCGCCGCGCACGCTGACGCGGCGGCTGGTGCCGCTGCAGGTGGCGGTCGGGCTGCAGGGCATCATCTTGTGGGTCCCGATCGAGAAGCTGTTCATGACGCAGATCGGGTTCACAGCCCAGTCGGTGGCCGTCATGGCCGCCGCGTACGCGGCGGTAGTCCCGCTGCTTGAGGTGCCGTCCGGCATCCTGGCCGACCGCTGGAGCCGGAGTCGGATCATGGTCTGCGCCAGCATTGCGCTGGTCGCAAGCTCGCTGCTGGGCGGCCTGAGCACGAACGTGCCGACCTACATCGCCGCGGCGATGATCCTCGGCGTCTACTTCGCGCTGAGTTCCGGCACCGTCGACAGCATCGTATACGACGTCGTGCTCGAGGAGACCGGCTCGAGCGACCAGTACGAGTCCTGGATCGGCCGCATCCGAATGGTGGAAAGCGGCGCGTTCGTCGCGAGCGCGCTCGCCGGTGGCGTGCTAGCCGGCGCAACGTCGGCGCGACTCACGTACTTCGCGTCGCTCCCCTTCGTAGCGATTGCGATCGTGGCGTTCCTCCGTTTCGACGAGCCCCGCCTGAACCGCGCCGCAGAACCCCTCGCGTTGCGCAGCCATATCGCGCTCACCTATCGGACGATGATCCGCGAGCCGGCTGTGCGGCAGGTCGTGCTGCTGGCCGCGCTCGTCGGCCTGCTCTCCCAGGCCGTGTTCGAGTTCGGCCCGCTGTGGCTTGTTGCCCTCGCCGCGTCGCCCGCGCTGTTCGGCGCCTACTGGGCGGCGCTGGTCTCCACACTCGGCGTCGGCGGGTACCTCACCAGCAAGCTCAACCTGCACCGCCGCGCCACCGTGAGCCTGCTCGCGGTGCTCGCGCCGGCAGCCGCAGTCACCCTGACGTGGACTCGTTCGCTTGCCGCCGTGATCGCCGCGCAGACCGTGCTCGCGCTGCTGCTGGCGATCTTCAGCATCCGCGCCGGCAAGCTGCTGCACGACGGAGTGCCGTCCAGTCTCCGAGCGGGCGTCTCATCGGGCGTCGGCACCTTCTCCTGGCTGCTGTTCTTGCCATTTTCACTAGCGCTCGGATGGTTTTCCCGCAGCCACGGCGTGCGGCCGGCGGGCTGGTTCCTGACCGCAGCCGCGCTGCTGATCGGGCTACTACTGATCGCCTCCGAGTTCCGTCGCCAGCCCCTCCCGCCCGCGACGAGGGACCTCGCGACGCCGCCGGACGAAATCGCCTGCCAGGAGCTCGTCGAGCTCGTCACCGACCACCTCGACGGCGCACTTCCAGCCGACCTCGACGGCATGGTCCAGCAGCACCTCGACGGGTGCGACGGGTGCATTGAGTATGTCCGCCAGATCCGCCTCACCATCGACGCCCTCCAGCACAGCGACCTCCCGATCACGCCCCCACCCGAGGCCGCTGCCCCCGCATACCCCCACCGGCGCAACCAGTGAGATCCCTCCCGGCAAACGACGAAGGGGCGGCACCCATGCTGCTCGACCACAAGACCGCGATCGTCTACGGTGCCGCCGGAGCAATCGGCTCGGCAGTCGCCCACGCGTACGCCCGCGAGGGCGCCGAGGTGCATCTCGCCGGACGCACGGCCGCGAGCCTGGAAAAGGTGGCGCAGCGCATCCAGCGGGACGGTGGCCACCCGCACGTCGCGCAGCTCGACGTCCTTGACCGGCCGGCGCTCGAACGGCATGCCGCCACCGTTGCCGCGGCCAGCGGCGGCATCGATGTCTGCTTCAACGCGACGTCCAATGACGACCGTCAGGGCACGCCGCTGCTCGACATGCAGTTCGAGGACTTCCTGCGCCCCGTGACCAAAGCCGTCACCGCGCATTTCAATATCGCCACCGCAGTCGGTCGGCAGATGACCCTGCGGGGCAGTGGCGTCATCCTGGTCATGGCCGGCGGCCGGGAAGCCATCCCCCATCTCGGCGGCTCCCATGTCGCCTGGACCGCGCTCGCCGGACTCTGTCGCCAGCTCGCCGCCGAATTCGGACCGCACGGCGTACGCGTCAGCTGGCTGCTCTCACCAGGCTCACCCGGCTACAAGGCGAGCGATCAGCAACCCCAGCACCCAAGCGACGACAACAGCGAACCTGGGCCCGCACCCGGCACCCAGGGCCTGCTCCTCCACCACCAACCCACCTACGACGAGGTGGCCAACATCGCCACATTCGCCGCCTCGGACTCGGCCCGCACCATCACCGCCAGCGAGATCAACATCACCGGCGGAGCGGTCATCGACTGACCAAAGGAGATGGGATGTCATCGGACAACACAGCCGCGGCCCGCGAAATCCTGCGCCGCAACATCACCGCCGTGAACAACCGTGACATGAACGCCTACCTGGCCAATCAACACCCCGACGTCGAATTCGTCCTCCCCGGAGGCACAACACTGCGGGGACGCGAGCAGGTGCGGGCGCTTCAGTCAACCCGGCGGGAAGGCTTCGGCGGCATGACCGGAACGGCGCGGGTATCGGTCGTCTGGGGGCAATCGCCCGGTCAGCTCCTGCGCGTCTGCTGCGGCCAATTTGCGCCGCGGTCGACGGGTCGGCGAGCACAGCGTCGACGTATCCGTCGATCGCCTCGAAACAGTCCTCACACGACAGCCACGGCTCGGTCGGGACCACGAGCCGCTGCAAGGTGGCCGGCGTCAGTCGCCGAGCGTTTGCGGTCATGGTGAACCTACGTTGGTTGCGCCGGGCGGGATCGATCTTCCGGGCGACCGCTCAAGGTCCGCTGGTCGAAGGGATTCGACCTGGCTAAGGCGAGAGCGCTCATCGCTAGCTGCAGAGAGAGGGCGGAGCCGCGGCCCCGGGCGGCGAGGGAGGAGTCGGGGGGACTCCACCTTCAGAGGGTTAGATGGCAGGCTGGCGTGGCGGCGCGTGGCCTGCCAGCTCTGATCGCGCACCACAATGGGTCGCGCGTTAGCTGCCTACGAATGGTCCCGGCCGGTTGCCGAGGTGTGGTTGAGCGATGGCCGAGCCGCCCACGACCAGCCCCGCTGACGACGCGGCGCCGGAGCGGAATGTGCTGGTGACGACCAAGTTCCATGTCCCGCGGGCGGGCTTCGTGCCGCGCCCGCGGCTGCTGGCCCGCCTCGCGCAGGGGATGGAGCGTGGGCTCACGCTGGTCTGCACCCCGGCCGGCTTCGGCAAGACGACACTCCTTGGCGACTGGGCCCGGCGCAGCCGTCGGCCGACCGCGTGGCTGTCCCTGGATGCCGGCGACAACGACCCGGCGCTGTTCTGGCGGTACGTCGCCGCGGCGCTGGACCGGGTGCGGCCGGGGGTCGGCGAGCAGGTCGCCATGCTGCTCCGCGGGCCGCAGCAGCCGCCGCTGGAGGCCGTGGTGACCACGGTAATCAACGAGCTGGCTCTCCTACCCGACTACGTCATGCTCGTCTTGGACGACTACCACCTGATCGAGGCATCGCCGGTGCACGAGAGCGTCGCGTTCGTGCTCGACCGGCTGCCGCCCGGGCTGCGCCTCGTGCTGGCGAGCCGCTCCGACCCGCCGTTACCGCTGGCGCGCTTGCGCGCCAGCGGCCAGCTCGCGGAGCTGCGCGCCGCCGAGCTGCGCTTCACACTGGACGAAACGGCTGCGTTCGTGTGGAAGACCACTGGGCTGGATCTTCCCGCGGCATCGATCGCTGCGTTGCAGGACCGGACGGAGGGCTGGGTGGCCGGGGTGCAGCTGGCCGCGCTGTCGTTGCAGGGACGGCCCGACCCGGCCGGGTTCATCGCGACGTTCGCGGGCAGCAACCGTTACGTCCTGGACTATCTGACCGAGGAGGTCCTGGCGCGCCAGCCCGAGCAGGTCGTGCGCTTCCTGCTGGAGACGTCGGTACTGGAGCGGCTGTCGGGCCCGCTGTGCGACGCCGTAACCGATGCGACGGGGGGGCAAGCGCGGCTGGAAGCTCTCGAGCGGGCCAATCTGTTCGTGGTGCCGCTGGACGAGGTGCGCCGCTGGTGGCGCTATCACCATCTGTTCGCCGACCTGCTCCGCGTCCGCCTTGCGCAAGAGCGGCCCGAGCGGGTACCGGAGCTGCACCGTGCTGCAGCCGCCTGGCATGAAGGGCACGGGTCCGCAGACGACGCCGTGCGGCACGCATTGGCCGCCGGCGAGGTCGACTGGGCTGCCCGGCTGGTGGAGCGTCATGTCGAGTCGCTGCTACGCCGCAGCGAGGGCGCGACCCTGCGCCGCTGGCTTGGGGGGCTGCCCACGGAGACGGTCCGCGCCCGGGCGCGACTGTGTCTGGCCCAGGCGGTCACCGCGGTCGTCGGAAGTCGGGTGGAGGCGATCGAGCCGCTGCTGGTCGATGCGGAGCGCGCGTTTGCTGCCAGCGGCGACGAGCCGCACGAGCCGTCGTGCGGCCGGGCGCTCAGCGTACTTGCGAACGTCCCCGCGTCGATCGCGTTCCTGCGTGCCGAACTCGCCCGCCTCCGCGGCGATGCCGGTCGGGCCGTCGCCTTCGACCAGCAAGCCCTGCGGCATCTGGGCGAACCTGACTGGCTGCTGCGCTCACTGGTTGCGTGGAACCTCGCTATGGCGGACTGGCTGCGCGGCCGGCTCGAGCCAGCCGAGCACGCCCTGGCGGAGGTGGTCGCCGAGCGGCAGGCGGCCGGCGAGGGCTATCTCGCGATGCGTGTGTGCTACGACCTGGGCCAGGTGCAGCGTGCCCAGGGCCGCCTGGACGCGGCGCTCGCCACCTACCGGCGGGGGCTGGAGCCTGCCAACGAGACCGGCTCCCAGTTGTCGGCCGCGGGCATCCTCCACGTGGGCATGGCCGAAGTGTTGTACGAGCAGGACGAGCTGGCCGCCGCCCTTGATCATGCGACCCAAGCCGTCGCGCTGTGCCGGCAGCTCGCCTTCACCCAGTCGCTGGCAACCGGGCTTGCCATCTTGGCCCGGATCCGCCACGCGCAGGGCGATGCGGCCGGGGCACTGGACGCGATGGGCCAGGCGGAGCTGATCGAGCTGAGCCCGGAGGTGGTCGCCCTGCTCAACCCGGTGCCGGCGTGGCGGGCGGGGCTGCTGCTCACCCGCGGCGAGCTGGCAGAGGCCGCCCGCTGGGCCAACGAACGCGGGCTAGGAGTAACAGATGAGCCGAGCTATCCGAGGGAGGGCGAGTACCTAGTGCTGGCGCGGGTGCTGCTCGCCGAGCAGGAGCCCAACCAGGCGCTCGGGCTCCTTGAGCGGCTGCACGCCCAGGCGGTAGCCGAAGAGCGAACGGGCAGCGCCATCGAGCTGGGTGCGCTGCGAGCGCTCGCACTCGAGGCCCAGGGCGACCATGCCGCTTCGTTGACCGCCCTTGCCAAGGCGCTCGCGCTGGCCGGCCCAGCAGGATTCGTGCGCGTGTTCGTCGACCATGGCTCGCCGATGGCCCGCCTACTCGACCGGCTCGCCGCAGCCAATCGTGCTGGGCGGGTCGCGCTCCCCTGTGCGGTCCCGCCAGACTACCTCGACCGGCTGGCGCGAGCGTTCAAGCCGGGCGGAGCGCGGGCCGCTTCACGCACCGACCGCAACATCGCTGGGCTCGTAGCCTTGGTCGAGCCGCTGAGTGACCGCGAGCTGGAGGTGCTGGGGCTGCTGGCGGCGGGCAAGTCGAACCAGCAAATCGCCGACGAGCTCTTCGTCGTCCTCGATACCGTGAAGAAGCACGTCGGCCATATCCTCGACAAGCTCGGCGCGGCCAACCGTACCCAGGCAGTCGCGCGCGCCCGGATGCTGCGGCTGCTGCGGTAGCACGGCATTCACTTCTCGATCGTCCGTTCGGGTACCTGCGAACTGCGCCCAGGACTCCACCCGAGGTCCACTTTCGGGTAACGCCGTCACCCTGGCCACCTCCTAGCGTGCTGCATGAGTCGCACACGGGTGCGAACCGAGACACCGGACACCGGTCGACACCCGACGGACGAATGAGGCAGACATGGCGTTGAACGAGTACGAACGCGCAACGCAGCCGCCGGGACCGGACCCCGCGCTCCGGCGCCTGGACCGGTTCGTCGGCACGTGGGAGGTGACCGGTCGCACACTCGACTCGGAACAGGACAACGTCTCGGGCCGCCAGAGCTTCGAGCGGCTGCCGGGCGGGTTCTTCCTCCAGCAGCGCGTCGAGATCGTCTTCGCGGGTCTCGAGATCCGAGGACTCGAGGTCATCAGCTACGACCCGGCCACCGGGAGGTTCCCCTCGACCGTCTACTCGAACCTGGTCGGGGTACCCATCCCCTACGAGTACGACATCCAGGGCGACCAGGTGACGATCAGGACCGAGCTCGCGGGAGGGGCGACGTTCACCGGCACCTTCAGCGATGGCGGCGATACCGGCTCGGGAGGCTGGAGGCCCGATGAGGGCAAGGAAGGCCCCGGCAACGTCGCTTACGACCTCACCGCAATCCGGGCGAGCTAGCGCAGTGACCGAAGGCGCGATCCCGCTGACCGTCATCGCCCTGCTGGTGGGGTGAGCGGTGAACCGGACGTGATGAGCAACGAGGAGCCACGGATTCGCTATGAGATCCGCGTCGAGGGAGTCCTCGACGCCCGCTGGTCGACCTGGTTCGAAGGGATGCATCTTCGCACCAACGCCGACCAGACCACCACGATCGTCGGGCCGGTCAGTGACCAGGCAGCGCTCCACGGCCTCCTCGGCAAGGTCCGCGACCTAGGCCTACCGCTGATCGCAGTATGCCGCGTCGGACCCGACTGACACGCGACCGGAACGGAGGATTCGGTGGAGCAGCACAAGCCGACGATCCCCACGGAAGCAGGATGGCGCAGCGGTCGTGGCTACCGGGAGCATCACGTACCGCTCGGCCCACACCGGCTGCGCCGGCCGGAGGCGATCGCCCTGTTCTCGACGCCCGTCGTCCGGGGCGTCGCTCGCCCGGTGTCGCGCATGTTTGGCGACCTGCTGTTCCGGCGCCTTTACGACTGGCAGGTGGGGCGCTTCTTCCGCGATCCAGACGTCCGCGCCAGGTTCGTGCCGCTGCTTTACCTGCAGTTCGCCGCGTGCCCCAGCACCCACGAGGCGTTCTTCGGCCTCAACAAGGACCTGCTGTCCACCTTGTCGTCAGGGACGGCCGCCGTCCCGCGGTTGCGGCGGTTCCATCCGCCCCGTCCGCATCATCCTTGGCGCCGCAGACCCGTACCTGAACAGCCGGGTGGCGAGACGGTTCCATGAGCTGTCCCGACGTCCGAGCTGTTCTTGCTCCCGGATGCCCGCCACTACGTGGAGATGGACGAGCCGCGGCAAGTCGCCCGGCTGATCCTGGCGATCCCCAACATGGGGCGGGACCAAGTACAAGGAGATCCTTGATGGACAACGCGAGATCCCTCGTTGGTTGCGCCGTCGCGGCCGGGGGTGCGCTTGTCCCATGGTTCCTCCTGCCCGCACGCCCATCGGCGGAGCCGGCGCGGAGACCACGACGATGCTCGCCGAGGAAGGAGAGCCCGGCGGGCTCGGTTGCCCACGACACCTTGGAGGCCTGCCATGACCGACAACGAACGTAGCAAACCCAATGCACCGCGGTTCATCATGGTCACCGGCGCCTCGTCTGGAATAGGTCGGGCAGCCGCCGCACGACTGGCCGACGCTGGCCACGTCGTGTTTGGGGCAGCCCGGGGGGGGAACGCGCTCGATGTCCTCGCCGCCGAGCACCCCCAAGTCCGTCCGATCGTGCTCGACGTGACCGATGGGGCCTCGATCGACGATGCCCGCCAGCAGGTCGGGACATGGACGGCCGGTCATGGGCTCGACGTCCTCGTGAACGTCGCCGGGACGCTGGTCCTTGGTCCGGTGGAGGCCGTTCCCACGGAGCGGATCCGGGCGCAGTTCGAGGTCAACGTGTTCGGCTCACTCGCCGTAACACGTGCCTTCCTCCCGCCGATGCGCGAACGAGGCGCCGGCCGCATCGTCAACGTCTCGAGCATCATGGGGCGGTTCGCTCTCCCGGGGAGCGGGCTGTACTCGGCGTCGAAGTTCGCCATGGAGGCATACTCGGACGCGCTGCGGATGGAGCTGGCGCCATTCGGGGTTCGCGTCGTGCTGGTGGAACCGGGCGTCATCGACACACCACTGTATGAGGTGGCGGCTTCATCCTTGTCCGGCTACGGCGATGCCCTCGAGCCCTATCGCGCGTTGTGGACAGCGGGATTCGGCTTCCCCGAGCGGCTGCTCAAGGCGGCCGCCGCTGTTGACAGCATCGCGGCCACATTGGCAAAGGCTGCGCTGGAGCGGAAGCCTCGAGCCCGTTATCGACCTGGGCTCCAGAATCGCATGAACACGCGACTCCTGACCACGCTCCCGACGCGGTCCGCGGATCGGATCAAGTCGCGGATCTCCGGCGTGATGAGCGCCGCCCCACAGCCCAGGCTCGGTGCCGATCCTGTGCGTGTCACAGAACCGTGATGAACCTGGCCGGGCTTCGCGAGGAACTCGCCGGCGAGCTCTCCGTCCCTGACTCCCCCCGCTACGAAGCCGTTCGACGCCCTGCCAACCCCGGATACCGTGATGTGCATCCCCGGCTTGTGATCCGGTGCGGCTCGGTCGCAGACGTGGCACTCGGGATCGGGTACGGGCGAGATACCGGGATCCCCGTCGTGCCGCGTGGAGGGGTCACTGCTTCGCGGGTCGGTCCTCCACCGACGGGATCGTGCTCGACCTGGCCGGTCTCGACAGCATCTCGGTGGCAGATGACGGGCTCGCGACGATTGGTGCCGGCGCCTGCCTGGCGCAGGT
>Ga0299907_10001026_pt1 | contig 15208 bp, 13 predicted proteins | sample RVTome_16_FD_198680 | JGI IMG/M metagenome (GOLD analysis project Ga0299907, IMG submission 198680) | Soil microbial communities from uranium-contaminated site in the Upper Colorado River Basin, Wyoming, United States - RVT152D67 (version 2) ... | reverse complement strand
CGCGTGTAATCGGCGACGAGTGGGATCCAGGAGATCGGCATGGAGACGACGAGGTCGACGCCTCCCCAGAACGACCCACTGCCGTCGCCGCGTGCGTCGAGGAACGTGCGGAAGGGCACGGCCGTCAGGACGTAGACGGTGAGGTAGATCGAAGACGCGAGGACGAGCCAGACGGCGTACCGACGGATCCACCGGCGGACGACGACGAGCGGCCCTCCGACGGCCATGAGCGTCACGACGATGCCGAAGAACGCGGTCCAGGCGGGACGCGCGCCGACGCCCAAGGCGCGCTCGGAGATGGCCGCCGACGCGGTACCGATGATGAGGAGCTCGAACGCCCCCCACCCGACGTTCTGCAGCACGTTGAGCACGGTCGGTGCATAGGACCCGCGCCGCCCGAGCGCGGGCCGGTACAGCACCATCGCCGGGGCTCCCGTGGCCGCCCCGATGCGTCCGGCGTAGGCGAGCATGAGGTTTCCGATCACCACGCCGACGACGATCGCTCCGACCGCTTGGGCGAAGGACAGCCCGGGGACGAGGAAGGCGGCGACGATCGGCAGGAGTAGCGAGATCCCGAGGTTGCCCCACAACGCGGCCGTATCGAACGTACCGAGCTGGCGGAGGTGCGAGGGGACCGGATCGATACCCCAGTCGGGCACGCCGCCCAGAGGCTCTCGTCCGGATCGCGAGGTCGTGCGCATCGGGCCTCCCTTCGCCGGTACGAACCGGATCAGGTTCGAGGGGTCGCCGTGTCGGCCTCTCAGCCCAGCTGCCTTGGTGCTGGGCTCCCCCGTCCCATTTCAGTCGTCACATGGTAGTGGACCGCGCTACAGCGGAGCCGCGGTAGCCAGCTTGAGCTTGATCTTGAGGGCCTTCTGCGCCTTGGCGATCCACTGATCGATCCGCGAGACGACGAGGCCGGCCCCGCTGGTGGCGCCGCCGCCGATGCCGCCGTCGAGATAGCCGAGCACCTTGCCGTCGACCAGGACGGGACCGCCTTCATCGCCCGGCCCCCAAATGCCTTGGAGGTACGCCCCCTGCTCGTTGGCCGAACCCGACACGAGACCGGTTCGTGCGGGCGACGCCTCCGACGCGGGCGTGCCCTGTCCGTAGTACTGGACGGAGAACGGCGTGACGTCCGTCCCCTGGTACACCCCCGTGGGGCCGCCGAAGTGACACACCTGGGCGTTCGGCTTGGCGGTCTTGTCGACGAGGATGAGCCCGAAGCTCGTGTAGGCGGGAGTGTCGGTGTGGCTGGCGTACACGAACTTCCCGAATTTCTTGCCGAGGGCGTCACGCGCGTCTGGACCCGTCCCGGCCTTCCAGGTCTTCGACCCGAAAGTCGTGAAGACGTAGTTGGCCACCGTGGTGATGTAGTTCGCCACCTTCCCCTGGGCGTCGGTTCCTTTGAACAGCAAGCCCATCGTGTACTGGATCCCGGGCGGTGCTTCCATCAACGCGCCGGGTCGCACGCCTGGGCATGGTGTCGAGCCGAAGGGCTCTGCGGCGTGGGCCGGCACTGTGGTGAGGACAACCGCGGCGGTGATCGCGACCACAACGGCGGAGCGCAGGCGGTGCATCAGCGCCGGAGGTCCGGCTCGGGCGTATCCGTCGGCTCGGGCGTCTCCTCACCCGGCCGGCGGGGCTCGCGTGGTTCACCTTCCGCGTCGGGACTTGGACTCGGAGACGGCGCCTCGCCCGGGCCGAACTCGATGATCGTCGGCTGGGCCTTGTACCGCGTGAAGAAGCGCGTCCGCGTCACCTCGCCGCCCTTGTTGAGGATGCGGAAGACCACGATGTCGAAGCCCTGGGCTCCCCGTTGTGCGACCCGCTCCTCGCCCGGACCCATCGCCGGGTTCTCCTTGCGTTGCTCCGCCGGCTCGGTGAAGTTCGTCCTCGGCCCGGATTCGGCGGTGACGACGCGGCCTTCCTTGTCTCCATAGAAGCTCACGGTTATCGAGGTTCCGGAGTACGAGGTCTTGATCAGGATCCCGGAGTTGGAGTTGTTCGTGAACCGCAGGTCGGGATGTTGCCACGAAACCGTCGCTTCACGACCCGCCGGATAACGCGAGATGTAGTACGAATGCGCTTTGTAGGACTCCAGGCGGTAGCCGCCGAAGAAGATCGCGTTGAACATCGTCGTCGCGAACTGCGAGACGCCACCACCGACGTCGTCACGAAACTCGCCATCGAAGATCATCGGGGCGAGCACGTACCCCTTCTGCGTCGTCCGGGGCCCGACGAACCCGTTGAGGGAGAACGTGGATCCGGGACGAACTATCGCGCCGTCCACGACGTCGGCGATCTTGTGGATGTTGGTCACGCGCGGCTGGCAGCACGGATGCGGCGTCGTGAAGGACGACACGAGCTCCTTTATCCGAAGGTCCTGCGCTTCCTTTGTGGTCATCTCCGGCTCGGCCGAGGCGAACCGGGCCTTTGCGATGCGACCGGTGGTTCGGGACGCGATCGACCCGAGCGAGCGAGCCGTCGCGGCCGCATCGAAGCGGCGACCATCCTCGCCCGCTACCACGCTGGCAACCGCGCCGTTCACGGCGAAACTCGCGCTGCGGGGCTCTTTCTCGTAGGCCTTCATGTCGTCGCCGAGCGCGCCGGCGACACGCTCGGTCGAGAACCGTACTTGGAGACGCCACTCGTCTCCTCGACGGCGCGGGACGGCCTCGAGCATGCCGGCCAGCTCCGCACGCGACAGGAAATGACGCGTCCCGTCCGGTGCCTCCAGAAGCATCGGCGAACGTGTCCAGCGATTGGCGACCTCGGCCGCCTCGGTAGCGTCGTCGATCGTCGTGCGGCGGTTGCGCACGGCGATGGGAAGCTCAGCGGAGTGCCGCGGCCACGACTCGAGCGCTTCGCCCATCGCTTCGATCCCGCCTGGCTGGTCGAGCCGGCGACCGGGGACGGCTCCCACGGGCACGAGCACCGGGCCGCGGGCTTCGATGCCTGCTTCGTGTCCCTGCGTGTCGATCTGAGCGGCCCAGTCGCGTACGAGGATCTGAGCGGCGTCATTGTCGACCTTGCTCACCCAGCCGACGTCGGTCGATGCGAACAACGCTCGCAGCCTGTGCCACGTGCGCACGAAGAAGTTCCCCCGGCGCCCGACGCCCATGGCGTCCTCCAGCGTCGCCTTGACGTCGGGGGAGAACGAGATCTCCGAAGGGGCTACCGAAAAGCGGTGCTTGTCGGCAAAGAGGTCGACGGGGTCGGACAGCAGCAGCTGAGCCCGTTCGGTGAGGAGCTTGCTCGCCTCCTCGCGATTGCGCCCACCGAGTTCGAGGGTGCCGGCTTTGACGCCGGAGCGCACTCGGCCGATGGCCGCCACCGAATCTGCGGTGTACGACGACAGCACGAGCGCACAAACGGCGATGATCGTCCAGCCGCGCCGGCTCGGCCGCACGCGATATTTGCCCACCTTGAATGCCACAGTTCTTCGCCCTTGCGTGGATTGCCCCTCGAACGAGAAAGGCTAACACCCGCTGAGGTCAGAAATGGGCCTTTCGCACGCTCCCGACCTGCGATTTTGCGGGCCTACTCCGTCAGGAGGGACTCGGGGCCCGTCTCGTGGGCGTATTCGATGGTCCGCTTGATGATGGCGTCGAGGTCGTGCTGGGGCCTCCAGCCGATCGTCCGCCGGATCTTCGTGGTGTCGGGCGCCCGCCGGAGCATGTCCTCGTACTGGTCGCCGTAGACCTCGTCGTACGGGATGAACCGGATCGTAGACGACGACCCCGTCGCCTCGAGGATGCGTTCGGCGAGCTCGCGGATGGAGACTTCCTCCTCGGATCCGACGTTGAAGACATCACCGACGGCCGAGCGTTCGTCGAGCAGTCCGACGATCGCACGCACCGCGTCCTCGACATCGCAGAAGCAGCGGGTTTGGTTACCGTCGCCGTAGATGGTGAGGTCCCGGCCGAGCAAAGCCTGAGCCACGAGTCGCGGGAGCACCATCCCGTACGCGCCGGTCTGCCGGGGCCCGACGGTGTTGAAGAAGCGCGCAACGATGGTTGGGATCTGTCGCTCGCGCCAGTACGCCATCGCGAGATGCTCGTCTATCGCTTTGGAGGCGGAGTACGACCAGCGCGCGACGGTCGACGGACCCAGCACACGGTCGGCCAGCTCGTGCATCTTGCCGGAGTTCTTCCCGTACACCTCCGAAGTGGACGCGATGAAGCAGGTTCGCCGGTAGCGGTGGACCGCGTCGAGGACGATCTCCGTCCCTCTGATGTTGATACGCAACGACTTCAGCGGCTGCTCGACGATGAGTTTCACGCCGACCGCAGCAGCGAGATGGACGACAACGTCGCACTCCGCCACGAGCTCGTCCACAAGGAGCTCGTCGAGAACGCTTCCGAGCACTGTGCGGAAGTTGCGATGGCCTTCGAGGCCGGCGAGATTCCGCGAGGTGCCCGTGGCGAGATTGTCGAGGACGACGACGGCGTCGCCGCGTGCGACCAGCGTCTCGCAGAGGTGACTACCCATGAACCCGGCGCCGCCGGTGACGAGATAACGCACGACGGCCAGGATAGGTGGTCCCGAGAGTCGGCGGTACGATTGGCCCCGAATCGACTCCGGGACAGCCTTGACCGTGGGAACCGAGCCCCTACCGCGAACGTTGTTCGATTGGGCCGTGCAGGCCTCGCGTGTCGGCTTCGCGGCCGACGCGCCGGCGGGTGGGTCTGCGCGGAAGCGGAGGCCGAGGAAGAAGGAAGATGCGAAGCCCACCAAACCGGATTGGGCGGACGTCGTCGCGAAGTACGCAGACGTCGTTTACACGATGGCCTACCGGCTCACCGGCGACGATGAAGAGGCCCGCGATCTCGCGCAGGACGTTCTCATACGTCTGCACCGGGGTCTCAGCCGATATCGGGAGGGGAACTTCGAAGGGTGGCTGTACCGCACGACGGTGAATGCGTTCCGCGACCGGCTGCGCAAGCGCAAGCGCTTGCGCGAAGACGCGCTGCCGGACGAACCCCCGGGTATGCGTACCGGGACCATCGTCGAGGAAGCCATCCAACAGAGGGAGCTGCAAGACGAGGTGCAGCGAGCGCTCGTGAAGCTGCCGCCGGAATATCGGGAGGCCGTCGTGCTCCGTGACCTCCAGGGACGCTCCTACGACGAGATCGCCGAGATCCTCGACGTCCCGGCCGGCACCGTCCGTTCGCGTATCCATCGTGGGCGCGAAGCGTTGCGGCAACTGCTCGAACCGTACGTCGAAACCGGAGGTGGCCCGTGAGCTTCTACATGCGCCACGTCGAGCGTGAGATCCTCTCGGCCCTCATCGACGGCGAGCTCACGCCGGAGGAACGGCGATTCGTCCACGACCACCTGCAGCAGTGCAGTGCCTGCCGCGAGGCGTCGGAGGAGTTCGCGCACATCACCGGGCTCGTCGGTGACCTGCCGCTCCTCGTCGCGCCGGAAGCCTTCGTGTCGGCCGCGCTGCAACCACGCGAGCGCTCGCGTGCTCGTTCGGTGGTCGCGTGGCCCCTCGGCGGCCGTCGGCGTTGGTTCCTCGCCGGCGGTGCCGCCGCGGCGATCGCCGTCACACTGGCCGGACTCGCAGCGCCGCCGCCCGCACGCCAGCCGCCCGTCGATCGGTTCATCGCTCGCCACGTGAGCGTGCACTCCGGCGTGGATTCCGGGGGGCAGGTCCTGTTCGCGGTGAACGGGAGATGAGAATGCGAAGGCGCCGGGCGGACCTGCATGATGGGCAGGCGGCGGCTGAGTTCTTCGCGTGGGGAACAGCGATCGCCGTCGTTGGGTCCGCCTTGTTTCTCCTGCATCCGTCGCCGTCCGTCGCGGCTCAGGAGACGCCGTCGAAAGATGCCGCCGGCTACCTCGAGCTCATGGCGGGGGCCGAGGGCGCCACGTACCAGGTGCGACAGCTCGTCGTGTACTTCGGTGTGCCCCAATCGGCCGCCATCGTTGACGTCCGGTCCTCAGAACAGGGCGAGTTCCTCCGAGCCGAGTCGGGGCCCGCGGTGACGCGCCTGTGGCGACAGCCGGATCGCGGCCTGGTGTCCGACGACAAAGGCAGCATCTCGGAGGAGGCACCTTCTCCCGTCGCGTTGCGGCCGGCCGCGATCCTTAGGAAATTCGATGTCGACGTGGAGCGGACCGCGTCACTCTTGGGCGTCCGTGTCGTCCCGCTTTCTCTGGTGCGTCGCAGCGATCGCACGGCCGTCGAACGGCTCTGGGTCCAACCGGATTCGGGGATCGTCTACCGTCGGGAGCTCTACGGCGTCGACGGCAAGCTCGTTGGACTGTCGGTGATCCTCGACATGCGCTGGGGCCGGGACGTGCCGGCGGAACCCTACGACCCGGGGTCGGGCGAAGTCACTCGCGCGCAAGGGGTTGCCGCGTCCGGTGCTCCTGCGATGCTCCCGGACAGGTACCGCCTCCTGCGCGCCTATCGCGTCGAGATGGGGGGCGAGACGACACAGCATTGGTTGTACTCCGACGGTCTGCATGCGCTGTCGGTCTTCCGCACGCGCGGCGGCTTGCGACGTCCGGGAGGGTTCGTCAAGGCAGACGTCGGCGGAACCAGCGGCTGGGTCGGGCCGGGCCCGGGGACGTGGGCCTGGGAAGGGGGCGGGGCCAGCTGGGTCGTCGTTGCCGAGGAGCCGGCGCTCGATCCCGTTCGTATGACGAAGGGCTTGCCCAAGGGGGGTCCCTCCGCCTGGGCCCGCATGGGATCGCTGTGGTCGGGGGCTTTCCGCGCCGTTGGGGACATCTTCTCCTAGCTGCGGCTTTACAAACTCAGGTTTGCACTTTGCCAACAGGGGGAACCCTTTTCCCGGCGACGGCGTTTACCAGATGAGATGCAACAGGCGCTGCTGGATCACGACTGGATGCTCGGGGCTGCGTGCCGCGGGCACACCGACCTCTTCTTCGCGCCGGACGAAAGCGAGAGCCGTACCGAGCGCCGACGTCGCGAGTCACGCGCAAAAAACGTTTGCCAAGGATGTGAGGTTCGTGTCGAGTGCCTCAAGGAGGCCCTGGAGCAAGAGGAACGATTTGGTATCTGGGGCGGTCTGACGGAGCGCGAACGGCGAGCGCTTCTGCGGTCCCGCACAGGTGAGGAGACTTCCCCCCAGGACATCGCCGCCGGCCCTGGACGACTTGCACGCCTGCCCGCCGTCGTTGTCCAGGGCCGGGCGATGTCATTCTCGACACAAGACTGATAGACGCCAGCTCTCGCGTATTCGCGCGGGAGCTGGCGTGAAGCGTATCGGCCGGCCGGGGCGCCCGAATGGGGCGGGGGCGCACCGGCCGGTTTTCTTTGTTTAGCCTTTCCCAGCCGCCATGAGTCGAGACTCGAGCCCTCTCAAGGATCGCCTCATCTTCGTCGTCGGAGCTCGCCGCAGCGGCACGAACTGGTTGCAACGGATCGTAGGGGCGCACCCGGCCGTCGTGAACGTCCCATCGGAGACGTATCTGTTCTCGATGGGCTTTCCGCCGCTCGTCGAGCGCTTCCACCACGGCCTGATCGGATCCGGGCAAACAGGCTTCGTCTACATGGACCGGGAGGCCATGCTCGACGGACTCCGCGATTTCGCCGATTCGGTCTTCATCGGACTTCGGGAGGGTCTCGACCCGGCGGCCGAGCGCATCGTTGAACGGACGCCGGACCACGTGCGGCACCTGGATCTCATCGGCGATGTCTACCCGGACGGTCGGTTTCTGCACATCGTGCGGGACGGCCGCGACGTGGCCCGCTCGTTGCGTAGCCAGCCGTGGGGGCCATCCTCGATCGCCGAGGCGGCAGAGGAGTGGCGGTCGGCCATCGAGGCCGCCCAAGCGGCAGGTCCGCGACTGGAGCATTACCTCGAGCTGCGATACGAGGAGCTCCTCGCCAACCCTCGCGCGGGGATCGAGGGGGTGTTCGGCTGGCTCGGATTAGCCGCCGATGAGCAGACGATTGAACAGACCCTGGCCGAAGCCGGCGTCCGGTTCAATGTCGACCCGCAGGCGCCGGCGGTCGCCGCGGGCAAATGGCGCAAGGAGTTCTCACCGGACGACCTGGCGTCGTTCGAGCGAGTGGCCGCTCCAGCGCTGGTCGCCCTGGGGTACGAGCCGGTCGCCGGCGGTCGGACGCTCGCCGCAACTCCGGCGACCTCGCCGGTGAGGACGCAGCCGGAGACGCGACCCGAAACCGCGTCGTGGGCACAACAAGCTCGGAAGAGGGGTCGCTCGGTGCTCCGAGTGCTCCGCCGCAGGAGGCGAGGCCTCCAGCGGGAGCTTCGCGCGCGTCAGCGGGGCCTGCAGATCGTCGTCGACAGGTTCCTCGCCGCCGTCAACGGGCGTGACTGGGAAGCCGTGCAGGCGTTGCTCACCGACTCGGCCCACATCCGGATCGTCGAGTCCGGTCGTCCATGGCAGGGCCGGGGATCGGACGCCGGCCGTCGATTGGTCGAGGTGCTCGACGGTGATCCTGCATTGCGGGGCCGGCAGGTGTCGGGAGACGTCCATCCCGGATTGCCGACCTACACCGTCGTCGCCGCCTATCGCCTCGATGACGGCGCCGTACTCGACCGGGTCTGGACACTGACCGTCGAGGGTGACCAGATCTCTCGTGTGACCTATTACGGCTTGCCGACCGGAGCCGGTTCGCGCGCGGAGCCTGTGGCGACATGACCAAGCGTCCAGCTGTATCCGTGGTCGTCTCGACCTATCAACGCGCCACAGGCCTGCCTGGGCTCGTGGCCGCGCTCGAGAGCCAGACCTACCCGATCGATGAGATTGAAGTGGTCGTCGTCGACAACGGATCGACGGACGCAACCTCCGAGGTGCTCGCTAAGCTTGCCGCCGCATCGCCCATGCGCATCTGCGCGATCAAGCTTGACGTCAACGACGGATCGAGCGGCGGGCGGAATGCCGGATGGCGGGCCGCCACCGGTGACGTGATCGCGTTCACCGACGACGATTGTGTGCCCGAGCCCGATTGGTTGAAGGCCGGACTGGCGGCCATGGACGACGACGTCCTGCTCGTCCAGGGCCGGACCGAACCGCAACGGAAGGTCCGGGCCCTCGAGCGGGGGGCCGGGAGCGCGCGTCCGGACGGTCTGTATCCGACGTGCAACGTCTTCTACCGCCGAGACGCCCTTGAGGCCACGGGTGGGTTCGACCGGACGGACGGTGCCCGGCTCGGGTTCGGTCCCGGGACGTTCGGCAGCGGTTACGGGTTCGGTGAGGACACGCTGCTCGCCTGGCGGGTGGCCCGCCGCGGAAAGGTGGTGTTTGCATCGGACGCGGTCGTGCGTCACGCCGTCACGCGCCCCCCCATGCGTGAGTACGTCGTCCGGCACTGGGTGGTGGCCGGGTTCCCGGCCCTCGTGCGCGAAGTGCCCGAGCTCCGCGACCTGCTGCTGCGACGCAAGGTGTTCCTCGGATATCGGCGGCTGCCGTTGTACGCGACCGTCGCGGCCCTCGTCAGTCCCTTCAGGTGGCTCGCGGCCGCGACGGCCCTGTGGTGGGTCGCCGCCCGCGCCAAGGAAGTGCGGCGCCGGGGTGGCGATCGGCGCAGCCAGGTGGCCGCCGTCCCCGTCGAGATGGCCGTCGACGCCGTCACGGCCGTGGCGCTCGCCGGCGGCGTCGTGCGTTCGCGTTCGATAGTGATCTGACGTGAGGCGTCGTCAGCTCATCGGCTGGCTTCTACCGGCGGCGCTCATCGCCGTCGCGATCCGCGTGCGTCCGTGGCCGTTGCGAGCCTTGGCCGTACTGGCTGTGGTCGCTTACTGGTTCCGTGAGTACGTGCGTTATCGGCGCACCGGGTTGCGCCGGACGCGCCGCGAGTACGACTGGTTCCGGAGCATCAGTCCGGACGTCTACGCACGGCATTACAACGAGCGCGTCCCGACGGTAGAGGAAGAACTCGAGGAATGGGGTCCCTATCACCGGCACCGTCACGAGATGCGCTACGACCTCGTGGCGCGTGCCGTCCGTCGTCATTTGCCCGCCGGCGGCCGGGTGCTCGACGTGGGTTGCGGCGCGATGAACGTCGCCGATCGGATCACCGACATCGATGCCCACTACGTCGGCGTCGACTACGGCGATCCGCACATCCGGTATGCCGCCCAGAAGTATGCGGGAGGATCGCAAGTCCTACGCGTGAGCTTTGCACGGTGCGACGCGGCGGCTCTCCCCGTGGATCCTTCGAGCGTCGACGTCGTCGTGATGAGCGAAGTTATCGAGCATCTCGTCCGTCCCGAGTTGGCCGTTTGGGAGATCGCTCGGGTGCTGCGGCCCGGTGGGGTGGCGATCATCACGACGAACAATGCGTCCGAGGTTCCGTTGCGTTCGCCGCTCAGCCAGCCCCTGGCCTGGGTGGAGAAAGCCCTCGGCGCTCAGATCCCGGCACTGATCTCGCATCGTCCCTGGGTGTGGCCCGAGAAGGTCGATCCGCAGCTCCTGCCCGACGGCTCAGGTGACGTCTACGTGCCGCATACTCATCACATCCCGGCGGAGACGAAGCGGCTGTTCCTCGCCGCCGGACTGTCGACGGTGAAATGGTCGACCTTCGAGTTTCCGCCGCCGCACAGCCGAACCGCTCATGTGCTCGAGCGGATGGGCGCGACGGGTCGGAGGGGGGCCGATGTCATCGAAGCGGCGGCCCGGGCGATCCCGCTGGTGCGGCGGCTCGGCACCCACCTGCTCCTCGTCGCCCGGAAGACGAGTGCCCCGGTGGCGCCGGCCCCGCCTTCGGGTGTGTGGCCCGGGCCGTTCTCGGGTGGAGACGGCGAGCTCAGTCGTCTGGATCGAGCTCGCTGGCCGAAGGCTCCGCAGCCACGCTGATCGCAGGTCGATCCTTCGGTACGCCGTGCCGGAAGTGCGCAGCGGCGGCCGCGTGCCAGGCCTCGAGTACCTCGACCAGCTGGTCGGTTCCGAGCTGAGCCACCGTCTTGTGACCCCCGCGGACGAGGGCGTCGCGGAGAGAAGCGTCCGTCGCGAGGCGCCCTACCGCCCCGGCCAGGTCGCGTGCATCGCCACGCCGCACGATGAGGCTGTTCGCCCCGTCGGTGAGGAATTCCGCCGACCCGCCGGTGCCTGTGGCAACAACGGGGATCCCGCACGCCATCGCCTCGAGCGGTACGAGCCCGAACGGCTCCTCCCAGAGCACCGGGAACAAGAAGACGTCCGCTGCGCGATAAAGGTCGGGCAACTCGTCACGGCCGACGGCGCCGACGAAGCGAACACGGGCGTCGACGCCGAGGCGGGCCGCCGTCCGTCGTAATTTGGCGACGTACGTGTCGTCCTGAGGGCCGACGACGTCGAGAGAGCCCTCCGGCAAGTGGGAAAGGGCTTCGATGGCCACATGGACGCCTTTCCTCTCCTCGACGCGGCCCGTGCACAGCATCCGCCACGACCAGGGCCGGCTGTGGTCCGGGCGAGTGAACCGCCGAGGATCGATCCCCAGGAAGGTCACGGTCGTTCGGCCGGGCCGCCACTTCGAGTGCTCGATGGCACGGCGGCGCAACCACTCCGACGCGAAACAGGCGGTGAGCAACTCGGGATCGGGCTCCCACGCTGTGGGGAGCCCCGTCAGTTTCCGCGCGATACGTCCGATCCGAGGGCGCCCGGCGAACAATCTCGTCCAGGCGTCCACCGCACCTCCATAGACCAGCCACTCGTCGGCGACGACCAGGACGATCGGCAAGCCGTGTTCAACGACCGTCTGCAGAAGGCCCAATGACATCGCCCCCATGTGCCAGACGGAGACGACGTCGGGCCGAAGCTCCGTCAGCGCCCGTGCGAGTGATCTCTGGTTCGCCTGCTCGATCTGGATGCGCCGTCGAAGCGACGGCTTCACGATCCGGTGCTCGTTCCAATAAAACGCGAGCTCCCTTCGTACGGGCGTCGAATCCGTCGGATCATCGACCGCGTTCGGGACGCGGAAGGTTGTCGTCAACACCTCGACGTGATGTCCGAAAAAGCGCCAGTGTCGAACGGCGTCATAGCACGCCAGCTCGTAACCGCCGAGGTGATGCGGCGGAAACATCTGCGTCAGGACGAGGATGCGCAGAGGCTTCATCGGTCGCGGAGTGCCGCGTTTAGGGCCGAAGGCCCTCGACATACGGCACCTCGAACACCTTCTCGTGCGCGATCGGCCCGTGCCCGAAGTACCCCTCTTCGCCGAAAAGCTCGCCGTGGTCGGACGTCACGATCAGCCAGGTGTTCCGCGGGACAAGGTCGAACAGCTTCTCGAACAGGCCGTCGATGTATCGCGTCGCGCGGATCTGCCGTTCGCGCAGCTTGTCCATCGATTCGTCATCGAAGAACGACGGCTCGTTTAGCTCACCCGCGGCGGCCTCTTCGTCGAGCGCGCGCAGCACGCCGTGAGCGCCCGAGATCCTCGGCCACGACGACGGATCCTCGTCCGGCAACGCGTACGGGTAGTGCGTCTCCCCGACGTTGAGCAAGCAGAACGTCGGGCGATCGTCGAAATCCATCTTGTCGAGCATCGCGGCCATGTCGTTGTGTTTCGGCATCAGCTCGTAGGAGTCGAAGTCGCGGTTGATCGGCGTGTGCTGGTTGAGCACAGGCATCGAGACCATCGCCTGCGTCCGGTAGCCGAGCGAATGTTTGAGGAACGTGGGTAGGTAGATCGACGGCAGGAGCTTGCGGAACTCGATGCCTTCGATGCCGAGACGCTCGCTGTAGCGGAGGAAGTCGCGCTTGTAGTATTCGGACGCGTAGACCTGCTTCGGGCTCGCGTGGGGCAGAAGGCCCATCATCATGTTGTAGTGGGACGGCGCCGTCCATGAGGCGTAGCTCCAGCGCCGCTCTACGGTGCCGATGCGGGACAGCTGTCTCGGGTCGGCGGCGAGCCATGAGTCGTAGCGCAGGCTGTCGAGTACGACCAGGACGAGATGTCGCGCGTCGGGTGGCGGCTCGGCAAGGACTTCGGTCGGTTTGTCGCCCGAAGAGCGTCGTCGGCGTAACATGTTTCGGCATTATGACACCGAGGCAACGCGACAGCGGTCTGCTCGCGTAGCGAGACGGGACACTCCATCTCATGCAAGCAACGACGGCAGAAGGGTTCGAACTACGTGGCTCTGTAACACCGATCCGCGAGCTGCTCAGCGAGATCTGGGAGAAGCGACGGCTGATCCGCCTGCTGGCGCGCCGCGACTTCCACGTACGTTACCGCCGGCCTACCTTCGGGTTGGTGTGGGTGATCATGGTTCCCCTCATCCAGACGACCGTGCTCTCGATCATCTTCACGAGGATCGTGAGGTTCACGACCCCGGGCATCAGCTTCCCGGTGTTCATGTTATCGGGGATAACCCCGTGGCTGTTCTTCTCCTCGACCGTCAGCGGTTCCGTCACGGCCATCACGGGCGGCGGCAACCTGGCGACCAAGGTCTACTTTCCGCGGGCGATCTTGCCCCTCGTTGGGGTGAGGAGCAACCTCTACGGTTTCGGGCATCGCTTGGCCATCGTCCTGCTCGCCGCGCTGATCTTTCGGCAGGGGATCGGTCCCGAGGTGGTACTGCTCCTGCCAGCACTCGCTCTGATGGTCCTGCTCGCATCCGCGTTCGCGCTCGTGTTCTCGGCGATGCAGGTCTACTTCCGTGATACGTCGTTCATCGTCAGCGCGGTCATGCAGGCGTGGTTCTGGGGATCCGCCGTCTTCTACCCGATCACGCGCGCGGGGGAAGGACTGCTACGAACGGCCATGACGGTCAATCCGGCCACCGGGATGGTCTATCTCTTCCGCTCGGCAATCGTCGGATGGCCGATCGAGTGGGCGCTCATCGTGTCCACGCTGGCTTGGAGCGCCGGGCTACTCGTCTTCTCTCTTTTTCTGTACAGGCGCTACAACCGCGTTTTCACCGACCTGCTCTAGTTGAGGTGCCGATTCCCATGACATCCCCTGAACCGATCGTCTCGCTGCGAGGCGTCGGCAAGCAGTACGTGAAGTACGAAGACACACCTACGCTCATCCAAGGTGTGATGCGTCGCAGTCGCGGGAAGCGCCGAAGCAAGCTCTGGGCCGTGCGAAACGTGAACCTGGACGTCGCCGCGGGCGAGTCCGTCGGCGTCATCGGGCGCAACGGCGCCGGGAAGTCGACGATGCTGGCGATGCTCGCCGGCGTGACCGCTCCGTCCGAAGGCGTGGTCGCCGTGCGTGGCCGAGTGGCACCGCTTCTGCGACTCGGCGTCGGGTTCCACGACGAGCTCACCGGAAAAGAGAACGTCTACATCAACGGGACGATCCTCGGGATGTCCGAAGCGGAGATCGATGGGCAGTTCGACGACATCGTGGGTTTCGCCGAACTCGAGGAATTCATCGACACACCTGTGAAGTTCTACTCGTCGGGCATGCAGGCTCGCCTCGGTTTCGGGGTGGCGATCTCGTGCAATCCCGATGTTCTCATCGTCGACGAGGTTCTCGCTGTGGGTGACCAGACGTTCCAAACGCGTTCGTTCGATCGCATGCTTTCCCTACAGAAGGAAGGCACGACCATTCTCGTCGTCAGTCACAATCTCGACTCGATCCGCCGGGTCTGCTCGCGGGTGCTCGTCATGGACAAGGGCACTCCGTACTTCGAGGGTTCGGCGGACGAAGCGATCAGCCGCTACCACGATCTACTCCGCGTGAGCTGGGACGAGGTTTCACAAGGCGTGGACGAGGCACCGGTCGGTGACGATCCGGACGCGCCCGTCGAGATCCTCGGTGTCGAGCTGTTGAACGAAGACGGCGTTGTGTCGGCGAACTTCGAATCGCAGACGTCGATGACGGTGCGGCTGCGCTTCCGGGCTCGACAGACGGTCCGCAACCCCATCGTGGGCTTCTGGCTGTCCAACAAGGCGAACATCCTTGTGTATCGGAGCGGCTCCACGGGTTACGAGAGCGGAGTGTTCGAAGCCGGATCTCACGGGCAGTTCGACATCAAGCTGCAGCTGCACCTCGTAGGCGGTACATACACACTCGGGGGCTGGCTGGGTTGGGGAGAGCAGAAGATCGAACACGTGCGCGCTCCGGCCCAGGCCTTCTACGTCTCGAGCATCTACCGGAGAGGCGTCGCCAATCTCGGTGCCGAGTATTCGGCCCGGCAGGTAGATGCCGACGACTCGGTCGCGCCTACAGATAGCCCAGCAGCCGCATCCGATCCTCGAGCTCTTTGACTTCGGCCTCGCTCGGCGCCACCGCGTCGACCGAGCCACCGAGCGCGGCGACGTCAGGTGTCCA
>Ga0299907_10001025_pt1 | contig 15226 bp, 14 predicted proteins | sample RVTome_16_FD_198680 | JGI IMG/M metagenome (GOLD analysis project Ga0299907, IMG submission 198680) | Soil microbial communities from uranium-contaminated site in the Upper Colorado River Basin, Wyoming, United States - RVT152D67 (version 2) ... | reverse complement strand
CCCTCGTCGGCGTAGTCCGCGTACCACTGCTTTAGGTGAGGGAACGTCCGGATGCAGTTGATGCACGAGTACGTCCAGAAGTCGACGAGTACGACCTTCCCGCGTAATTCCTCGAGGGTGAGCGGGTTCGAGTTGAACCAGTCGCTTATGCCTTCAAATCCCGGCGCGGGCCCGTAGTCGGCGAGCTCCTCCACCTCCGGATACCCATTGGCCTGGAGTTGTGCGATCGAGAGACGGATGGGTTCGCCCTCTCCGGTGACTATTTCGTCGCTCCCCTGTTTCAGCGCGCGCTGTTCGAGCGCGGCCGTCGGGGTCGAAGTCAGGTTGACCGTCTCGGCCAGAAAACGGTTGATCGAGTTCACCCATCCGAATCCGACCATCGCCGCGGTGACCAGCAATACGGCGCCCATACCAAGCTCCACCTTCCTGCCTCCCCCCAGTCTCGTTCGGAGGAAGTCCGACGCTCTCCGGCCGCCGAAACCGATCAGGAGGAGAGGCCCGAGCATCCCGAGCGCGTAGGCGACCATGGTTGTAACGGTGCGCCCGCTGAAACTCGTCGTGGCGCCTGCCACGGTGATGCCGGCAAGGATCGGTCCGGCACAGGGAGCCCAGATCAGTCCCAGCGGCGCTCCGGCAAGGAGGCCCCCAATGAATCCGTTTCGTCGGGGAGCGTTGGACGCGACGGGCGCGGTGGCTCTCGACATCGCTCGTTGGAATCGCTCGTGGAAGGCCGGGACGATCATCGTGAGCGCGAACCCAACGAGCAGAGCTGCCGCCACCCATTGGAGCAAGGAGTTCGGTAGCCCCAGAGCGCTCAATGCCCCCGCAAGGACTATCCCGATGAGAAAGAAGGACAGCTCGAGTCCCACGACTACTCCCACCACGCGTCGTCGGCCTCCCGATCCGGAAACGGCAAGAAGTGACGGGAGTATCGGAAGTACACATGGAGTTAGGGCCGATGCGGCCCCACCCACGAAGGCGATCAGCAGGAGATAGATCGCGAACTCCTATCTAGGCGCACCCCGTCATCTTGCTAGAGGGATCCTTGCGAAAGCCTTACGCGTGTCGGCACTCGAGCGTACCGGGAGGCCTAGAATCCGCGTGCCGCGCACGATGAAAGTGAGGCCGAGGTGGCAAAGGTTCTCTGTGTCCTGTACGACGATCCCGTTGACGGATATCCAAGCTCGTACGCTCGCGAGGGGATCCCCGAGATCGAGCGTTATTACGACGGTCAGACCACGCCCACCCCCGAGCAGATCGATTTCGCGCCGGGCGAGCTTCTCGGCAGCGTTTCCGGCGAGCTCGGGCTGCGGCGCTTTCTCGAAGAACGCGGCCACACGCTCGTAGTGACTTCGGACAAGGATGGACCCGACTCGGAATTCGAACGAGAGCTGCCGGGGGCCGAGATCGTCATCTCACAGCCGTTCTGGCCCGCCTATCTGACGGCCGCGAGGATCGAAAAGGCACCCGAGCTGAAGCTTGCGATCACCGCGGGGATCGGCTCAGATCACGTCGATCTCGACGCTGCGATCAAGAATGAGATCACCGTCACTGAAGTCACATATTCCAACAGCATCAGCGTGTCCGAGCATGTGGTGATGATGATCCTGTCGCTGGTCCGCAACTACATCCCGTCGTATCAGTGGGTCGTCAAAGGTGGATGGAACATCGCAGACTGCGTCGCCAGGTCATACGACCTCGAGGGCATGCAGGTTGGGACCGTTGCTGCAGGTCGGATCGGTTCCGCGGTACTTAGGCGGCTAAAGGCGTTCGAGGTGGGACTGCACTACACCGACCGGCATCGGTTGCCGGAGGAAGTCGAGCGCGAGCTGGGCGTGACCTTCCACCCAGACGCTGAGTCGATGGTGCCGGTCTGCGACGTGGTCACGATCAACGCGCCTCTCCATCCCGAGACTGAACATATGTTCGACGACGCGCTCATCGCCAAGATGAAACGAGGCGCGTACATCGTCAACACTGCGCGGGGCAAGATCTGCGACCGCGACGCGATAGCGCGGGCCCTCGAAAGCGGACAGCTTGCCGGATACGCCGGCGACGTCTGGTTCCCACAGCCGGCTCCGAAGGATCATCCGTGGCGATCGATGCCCAACCACGGGATGACGCCACACGTGTCGGGCTCATCGTTGTCCGCGCAGGCTCGCTACGCTGCCGGGACGCGCGAGATCCTCGAGTGCTGGTTCGATGGCCGCCCGATCCGGGAGGAGTACCTGATCGTCGACCGCGGCGAGCTCGCTGGCGCGGGAGCCCATTCGTACAGCGCCGGAGATGCGACGGGCGGTTCCGACGAAGCAGCCCGGTTCAAGGATCGCTAGGAAGGGTTCATATTTCCGACATGCGGGAAGCCGCATCCACGGAAGGCTTATTGCTATGTCTCGACCGCGGATCCAACCAACCAGTTGATCGAGCGAAACGAGCTCGATAACGAGGACAGCATCCGACTAACGCTCAGCGACAGCGACAGCGATGGGAACACGCTCCTGGACACGGTTACCAAGGAACCCGGCGCCGGCTGCTAACGCGGCCGATCTCAGGCTGCTTGGGTGCGATGAAGCGGTCGACGAACTAGGTTCCTTGCACTTCGACCGAACAGAGGATCGTTCCAGCGTTGCAGACCTTGTAGGTCCACGGCCCGCTACCCCTCACCTTGTCCTCGTAGGTGGTCCCGGAGACAGTGGCGATGATCCGGTCGTCCCTGTACACGTCCACGCTGGTGGTCGCCGTCCAGGACAGGTTGAACACGTTGTTCACGCCTTTGCTGGGACCTCGAACGACCGCCAGGCCGGACGGAGACTCGGGGTCACTGCCGCCCGTGCTCGCCGCCACGGTCACCGAGCCGGCGGCCGGGCTGCTTGGTGCCCCGTCGTCGTCGGTGACGGTCAAAGAGACGGGGTACGTGCCGTCGGCCGTGTAGGTGTGCGACGTGTTCCCTTCAGTCGAGGCGGCCGAGCCTTCTCCGAAGGTCCAGCTCCAACTCACAACGGTTCCGTCACTGTCCGAGCTGGTGTCGGTGAAGGTGCAGGTGAGCCCCGAGCAGGTCGCGGTGAAGCTCGCCACCGGAGCAACGTTCGGAGGAGGAGTGAAGGTCCCGAGCAGTGAGAACAGGAGCAGGTTCGGGGATCCCGGACCCGGGGAACCGACGACACCGGATGTGGCCAGCGTGGTGATCGCGGATGCCACCGTTGCGGCGTCGTGAGTCGGGTTGTCCTGCAGGTAGAGGGCGGCCACGCCGGCGACGTGGGGTGACGCCATCGACGTCCCGCTGATCGTGTTCGTCGCCGTGTTGCTGGTGTACCAGGCAGAGGTGATCGATGCACCCGGAGCGAACAGGTCGACGCATTCTCCGTAGTTGGACCATGACGTCTTGGTATCGGTGCTGGTGGTCGCACCGGTCGTCAAAGCAGAGGGCGCACTTGCGGGCGAGTAGTTGCAAGCGTCTTGGGCCTTGCCGCCCATGTTGCCGTTCCCGGCAGCCACGGCATGGGTCACGCCGGCCGCGCTCGAGCGTTCGACTGCGCCGTTGACGGCGCTGCTGAACCCTCCGCCGAGACTCATGTTCGCCACCATCGGAATGCTGGGGTTCTGCGTCTTCTGGGCCGTCACATGGTCGATCCCTGCTATCACACCCGCCCAGGAGCCGCTCCCGCTGCAACTGAGGACCCGAACCGGCACCAGGGTGACCGATTTCGCGACGCCGTAGGTGCTGCCTCCCACCGTGCCGGCCACATGCGTGCCGTGGCCGTTGCAGTCGGTGGTGCCGTTGCCGTCAGTGATCGCCGTGTAACCGAGGGCTGCATCCACGCGGCCCCCGAACTCGTTGTGCGACGCGCGGATGCCCGTGTCGATTATGTAGGCGCGAACCCCGGAGCCGGTCGAGTTGTAACCGTAGGTGCCGTTGAGCGGAAGGCGATCTTGGTCGACCCGGTCGAGGCCCCACGTCGCGCCTACCTGGTCAGTGGTCGCGTGAGTCACCGCGTGGACCTCACCGTCGGCTTCGACGTAGCTGACGCGTCCGTCGCTCGAGAGGCGGGCGGCGGCCGTGGCGCTCATCTGGGCCGCGTAACCGCGGAGCGCATGGCGATACACGTACCGCACCCGCGCCCCGTTCGAGCGGGAATGCTCGGCCGCCACCGAACCTGGGTCACCTGCGTTGTCCTTCAGGACGACGATGTAAGTCTGATGCTCGTTCGAGGCCGGCGCAGCGAATGCGGCGGGCGCCACGAGGGAGAGCGCTGCTACGACGACGAGAAGCTTGCGGATCATGGGCGCGCTCCGATGAAAGATGGTTTGAGTGATGAAAAGCCTAGGAGCGGGAGAACGCCTCGTCTATGGCCAAAGCCCGATATATCGCCGTAAAGGGTTTTTCCTTCGTCAGGCCGCTTCGGTGCGAGGAGCGTCGTGCAGGGACGCGACCAGCGGGGCGCACAGTGCGCGTACGACGCCGGGGACCTTGCGGATGTCCGCAAGGATCGTTTCCGGCGGTCGGTGGTTCGATCCGGCCCTCACGATCGCGTCGTAGGGGCCTCGAAGGTCTTGGGCCGATTCGACCCCCGCTATGACCTCGAGGTCACGAGCGATGGGACCGGTGTTGCTGGCGGTCTGGACGAGAACGTATGCCTGCATGGGCTTTGAAATACCTCCCTCTGCGCCGGCTTGGTTAGCTCCCCCAACCCGATTGGGGAAGGCAACATTCCAAGGTCAGGAGGGGTTCTGACCTGCCTGCTCAGCGCTCGTATGAGAGGGAGATCGCTCGCACGCCCACCTGGGCAACCCAATGGGAGTAGCACAGATACCCGGGGCTGCCGAGGTAGTCGGGGTCGATATAAAGATCGGGTCGGCCCACGTGGTAGCGGATGAGCTCGACGTAGTTGTCGCGATAGCTCGTATTACCGGTGAGTTTGTAGAGCTGGAACAGCGCGAACGCGCGCGTGAAGTTGAGGCCCCCCGCGTGACATCCCGAAGGCTTGGTGACCGGAGGGATGTGGAAGTCCTTCGGCATGCGTGAGGTCACGAACGGTTTCATCTTGTCGCCCCAGATGTGCGCGAGCGCCGCAAGGCGCATGAGGCACGCGGGCTGGAAACCACTCGCGTTCGGCGCTTGATCCGTGTCAAGCGGGCAGCCTTGGTCAAGACCCTTGTCCAACAACGGCTTGGCCGCATCCTGAACGGCTTTAACGATGGCGTCGTCCTTCGTGTACCTCGCCCACACATCGAGGTTGATCAACGACCAGCTGTAGTTCGGGTGTGCCCTGTTCAGGATGTAAGTGCCGGCATCACCATTGCTAGTACGCGTCTCGAACCACGACATCATCTGCTCCGCCGCGAAGTTCGCCATGTCACGGAAGTCTTTCTCTCCCGTCGATTGCTCTCGCTCGCGCGCGAGCACAAGGAACCAACCGAAGCCGTACGGGTTCTCGCCGAGCGTGTAATTGGGGGCTTTCGCCATCTGGTAGATCTGCTCGGCCGGGATCAGCGAAACCCCTGCGGGAGCGATCTGGTCCTGCGCCAGTTGGAGGTATCGCTTCTCGCCCGTTCGCCGGTAGAGCACGTGGTGGGAGTACGCCGCGTGGACGGCGGAGTGCCAGTCGAGGCAGCCGTGGAAGATCGGGCTCAGCGGGTCGATCGCCGAGTCACGACGCTTGAAGCAATCGACGAAGGCAGGCGCCAGCTTCTCCATGAGCTTGGGGCGATCGTTGTTGAACTGTTTCCAGATGCGAGCCGTATCCGTCGCACCGCTCGCAACGGCTGGAGGTCCGATGGCCGCGCCGAGCAGGACGAGCACGATCGTCGTTCCGACTACGGCGCGTCGTAACTGGCTCGTGTACATCCGGGACTCCCTGTCGATCGGGCCTTACCGACAGGTTCGGCGGGGTGAGGGTTAGTCCTCCCCGGGCCGCGCCACAGCGGGAGTTATGAAACGCCGGCTGCCGCTCTACAGCGTGCTGCCTCCCGTGGTCGATCCGCCTCGGCGAAACGTTCGGCCGCCTCCTTGAAGAACGCAGCGGCTTGGTCGAGCTCTCCCTCCGCATCTTTGAGCACCGCCCTAGCCTCCCAAACCGCCGCGTGCCACGGTCCGGACGGCCACATGCCGGCGAGTCGCTCGGCCTCCCCCAGCCGTCTGCGCGCTTGGTCTGTGCGGCCGGCACGTGCAAGAGACGTCGAGGCGGCGATTCGGAATCCCATCGAGCACGGCGGACAGACGTCGCGTCCCGCAAGATCGACATCCGCGGCCTCAACGTGCTCGATCGCGGTCGCGTTGTCCTTCGCGGACTCGACGAGTCCCCCGTGCATCCGCACGACGAGATGAGGGGCGAGGGCGCTTGATCCGGCGAGGCGAAGCCCGCGTTCCAGCATTCGTCCTGCCTCCCACTTGCGCCCACGCGCGATCGCGCTCTCTGCCAGACGCTGCATCGCCATTATCCGGCCAGAAGGCGCAGCGGCTTCTTCGTGGAGACGAGCGGCAGCTTCGAGATGCTCCTCCGCGGCATCGAGTCGATCCGAGAAGAGATCTGCCTCGCCTAGAAGCAACTCCGCCAATGCGCGACCTTGCATCGACCCCGCCTCCTCTGCGATATCTAGAAGCTCACGCGCGTACGCGACGATCTCCTCGTACGGGGTCGGACCGCACAGACAGAATTCCGCGAGGCAGAGATGCGCGTCGAATACGAATGACGCGATCTCCGAAGATCGACGAACGGAGGCGATGAATTCAGAGCGGAACAGCTCTTTCCACCGGCCTCGCATGTTGGCGACGATCCCGAGGATCGCACTCGCTTCGCCCATCTCTCTTCCGAGGTTCGCCTCGATCGCAAGGGATCGAGCCTCCTCGGCGGTCCTCTCGGCCTCGTCCAGGTCGCCGGTGTTGAGATGGACAAGTCCCCATGCGAGTTGTGCCCGGATGCGCTCGGCCTCGCTCGGGGGCTCATCCCCTTCCATCGCAAGAGCCTTTTCGTAGAGCGCGATCGAAGCCCGATCTGGTCCCATCCCCAGATCGGCGCGCAAGCGTCCGCGCAGTCGTTCGAACTGACGGATGGCTCCGCGGCGGTCCCCCCCGTCCAGAGCTCGCTGCATGAGCTCCCGATGCGCATCCTCGTCGGTGGGATCGACATCCAGGATGCGCTCCCACAGCGACGCGCATCTCAACACTTCGAGAACGAGCAGATGGAGACGGTTACGCGGCTCTTCGGCCCAGATCTCGTAGCGGTCATCCGGTAGGAGCTCACCGCTCCACCGCTTCGCGGCTTGCGCGCAAGCCGTTTCGTCGCCGGCTTCCAGGGCCGCGCGTGCGGCCCCCTCGAACTCGGTTACATCTACCGAGAGATCGCCCTCTGGCCACAACCCGAGGATCTCGCCCGACGATGCGATCGATCCATCGGACCCGAGCACGTCACGCGCGAAGTGCACGGCCTTGCGCAGGTTGGCGGCAGCCGCGTCGGGCGCCAGCTCGGGCCACAACGCGTCCATGACCTGCTCTCGGTGAAGCCGGTGCCGGTCGGCGAGGGCCAGCAGCTTGACGAGTTCGGCGGCCCGACGGTGCGGCCACGACGAGATAGCGACTCCATCGATGTGGACGTGGAACCCGCCCAGAAGGTGGATCTCGCAGGTCGGCATAGTCGCTATCAGCCTAGGTCGCTCACTCCGGTGCGCAAGGGGGATGCATCTCAGGGTCGCCCGCCACGAGGAACGCTTCGGGAACGGGCGCTTCCTACCGTTCCCACCAGGCCACGAAAGGAGGAGACATGGGAAAGGACGGTTATGCGAATGCCGGAGCGCTGGTGGACAGCGACTGGCTGGAAGCGCACCTCGACGATCCCGATGTTCGGGTCGTTGAGGTAGACGAGGACGTCACTGCGTACGAGAAAGGGCACATCCCCGGCTCCATCGGGCTGAACTGGAACACCCAGCTGAAGGCGAGGGTGGGTCGCGACTTCATCGACCAGCCGGCGCTGAAAGAGCTCCTGGAGGCGTCGGGGGTAACGCAGGACACGACCGTTGTGCTGTACGGCGGCAACAACAACTGGTTCGCGTCGTACGCGTACTGGTTGATGAAGTACCTCGGCTTCGATGCAGTAAAGCTTCTAGATGGGGGCCGGAAGAAGTGGGAGCTCGAGTCCAAGATGCTCACCGACGAGGTGCCGAGCCACCCCCGCGGCAGTGTCTCACTGGCTCCATCGGCACGGAGCGAGATCAGAGCGTTCCGAAACCAGGTGCTGTCGAGGATCGGGCACGCCGCCTTCGTCGACGTGCGCTCACCCGAGGAATACCGCGGCGAGTTGCTGGCACCGCCTCACCTTCCGCAAGAGCAGGCGCAGGTACCCGGACACATCCCCGGGGCAAAAAACGTGACGTGGAGCAAGGCCGCCAACGAGGATGGAACGTTCCGTTCAGCCGAAGAGTTGAGCGCCCTTTACCAAGGCGAAGGAGTCACTCCCGATCGAGAGGTCATCTCCTACTGCCGCATAGGCGAACGCTCGTCGCACACATGGTTCGTTCTGCGCGAGCTGCTCGGATACCCGGATGTGAAGAACTACGACGGATCGTGGACCGAATACGGCTCGCTGGTGGGCGAGCCCGTCGAGAAAGGTTAGGGGTGACACAGATGGAAGAGAAGTTCGCCTCGGGCCATTGGCAAGTGCAGAAAGGCAAGGAAGAGGAGTTCATCCAACGCTGGACCGACTTCCTCAAGTGGACCCGCGAGACGCAGTCGTCTCTCGTCGGCGCGAATCTCATCCAGGACGAGCAGGATCCGAGTCACTTCCTCTCGTTCGCCCAATGGGAGGACGAGGGGGGTCGGGTCGCATGGAGAGAAGACCCGATGTTCGGCGAGAAGTTGAGCGCCTGTCGCGCATTGTGCGAGGACTTCCGGGGAGGCGACTACGAGCGAGTGGTAGCCATCTGAGCGAGCAACCTGTGTAGCTCAGCGACCCTGGTGGGGGGGAGCGTCCATGCCAGCTTGGCGGCTCCCGTCGCCAGGGTCGTCGCCGTCTTGCTCTTCCCGAGGGCGTCGGCGATCACGGCCGCGTGGAGATCGATGAGCGGGTCCTGCGGGGCAACACCGGCCGCATCAAGAGCGAAGGGAAGAGCTTCTTCGTCTCGTCCGAGAGCGTGCAGCGTCCACGCCAGCGCGTCGGACACCGCCGCGGTGGGACGTACCTCGTACATCGCGCGAGCCTCGGCGAGCGTTTTGTCCAGGTGGAGCTTGCGGTCGGCGTAGAAGAGGATGAAATCGACGTCGGGGAGAACACCTGCGGCGCGATAGTCCTGGATCTTCTCGTCAACCGCTGCGTATGAGCTTTTCGCCAGCTGCTCACGTCCGGTCGCGTCGTAAAGCTCTGCCAGCGTCGCCAGATACTCGATCGAGGGAAGGGCTGCGGCGGCACGTCCGACGATCTTGGTCGCGCGCCCCAGCCGCCCGCGCGCGATGTGAACTTCGGCTAGGCCCACGGTCGGAGGAACGAACTCCGGCGCGATCCTGGTCCCGATCCGGTTCTGTCGCGCCGCCTCGTTCAGCCGGCCCATGCCGAGATAGATGTCGCCCAGCTGATGTCTGATCCATGCCGGGCTGGACCCGGTTGGTCCTGCACTCTCGAGCGCCAAGCGCATGGCCCCTATCGCCCGGCGTGACTGCCCACGATATTGCAGTGCATACGAAGCTCTCACATAGGAACCGAGATCGGGTCTAACGTCGATCATCTTCTGATAAGCGAGATCCGCGCTCCCATACCGGCCCAGTTCGAACAACGCGTCGCCGAGCAATCCGTACGGCGCCGCGCTATGGGGATTGATCGCGATCGCTCGATCCGCCCATCCAACCGAGGCCGAAAAATCGTGACGTGCGTTTGCGAGAGCGGCTTGCCCAACGCTCGCCTCGAAATTATTCGCGGGAGTGAGCTCAAGAGAGCGGATCAAAAGGTCTTCCGCCTGCGAGTAATGCGAAGGGTCCGCGTCGTTCCTCGCGCGCTGGATGTGATCGAGAGCGGATACCGCGAAGGCCTTGGCGTCGACTTCGCGAGATCCCGTCGTCGGCGTTGGTGTAAGACCGCCGACAGCGAAGAAGGAGGCCGCCAATACCGCGATGGTGATCGCCGCGACGAAGCGGGACCGGACCGCGGAGGGCCGGGGCCCGGTCGAAACCGGGCCCCGGCGAGTTCCGCCGCTCACAGGGTTAGTGAGGAGCTGCATCCGAACCGCTGTGCGGTAGTGCGAGGTAGGGGAAGGAGCTCCTGAAGGCAACGTCGTTCGCATCGACTCCGTCGCCGAGGTCGTTAGCGCTCCCCAGCAACTCGCCCTCCACGACCTGGAGTGCGATGTCGATGACATCGTCGGTCAGGCGTCTTCCGTTCGGGAATCCGGCCGTGTCGCCTCCGATAACGCCAAGGATCGAGGCGGTTGCGCAGCCCTCGTCGCAGGGAGCGATCATCATGTTGAGCCGGAGCATCTCGGAAGCCTTCACACCCGCGGGCTGGTTGAGGCCCTCAACGCCGGTGAGGAACACCTGGATCAAGTCGGCGCGCTGGACGCCCGCAGTCGCGGGATCCGAGTCGGGCACTGCAAGGCCGTAAACGGCTTCCATCAGATGAGGAAGCTCGGGATCCTGCACCGCAGCGAGGAACTGACCGTCGTCCTTGGGCTTGGAGCCGTTGAAGTAATCCTTCAGCCCAACCGGAACGACTACCTCGTTGACAAGGGGCGAACCCAGCCGGGACAGCTGGACCCAATCACCGCTGAAACTTTGGGATCCATCCGCACGCTGGATCCTCGTCGCGCGTCGAGAAGCAGTCGTCCAGATCCCGATGACCGGGTTCTCCGTCGCATCGCCACTCTTCGCGAGCTGCGTCTTGGGTACCTGCAGCGCCATCGCGTGGACGTTGAAACCTGCCAGCGTGTCGTCGCCAACCTCCGAGAGGTCTCCGCCGTAGAGCAGATCGAACACGCGGAGGTCGAGGAAGAAGGAATCGTCGACCGGACCCGACCACGTCTTTGACCCGCTGCCGAACGAAGTTATGGCGGCATCACTGAGCGACGCATAGTCCGGCATCGAGGCCTGCCCCACGTTGTTGGGCGCCACGATGGCGTTATCGACGAGCAATCTCCCATCCCGGCCCGGGACCTTCTTGATGAGGTCGTAGGTCTGGAAGAAGTTGAGATCAGCGTCGGTGAGCGAGGTGACCGCCCCGGTGTTGTGAAGGAACGTGTTCGGGTTCCTGTAGTGGTTCTTGAACTTCCATCGGTAGATGATCTCCGGTCTCGCGTCACCGTCGTTCGACACGTTGATGTCATAACGGACTCCTTCGGCGAACGCGTAGAAGTTGGGTCCTCCTGCGGGTTCTTCGAACGGGATCCAGTTGCTAATCAACGTCACCGTTGACGACGAATCGGGTGAAACGAATGCGTACAGGTCCGTAACGTCGACCTGTGGATCTGCAGAGACAAGTGGGGCTTCTCGATGGCTTGACGTGCGACCCATCGTCGCAGCAAGCATCGATGTCGCCATAGCGGCAGCAAGACCGAGCACGATCACCGATCTCAGCCTCGACCTGGACGACCTTCCGATCGCAATCGACTGCATGGAACCTCCCTTTCGGTTCGGCCCGACGTCCGTACCGGGCTTATGCAGTCCGTTCGCTCGCAGTTGCGATCGTGGATTCCTCGCGCGCGGGAAAAAGCGCGCGACCTTTCGGACAAAAGCGGCGATAGATCTCTTTATCGCGTGACGAGATTCAGGATGAGGTGATCACGAGGCGACCGGTCGGCGCGCGCGATCCACCCGAGGGCTCGATCGTCACCGCCGCTCCGGTGAAACCCTCGAGCGACATATCGGTTCGGAAAAGAGCCAACTCCTCATCGGTGACCTCGAACACCCCGCCGCTCACCGGCTCGTCCCCACGGAAGAGCCACAACTGGTAGTCCCTGTCATCCGGCGCTTTAGAGAGCCCCGACACCACGAGGGCCGACCCCGACGATGTCGGGACCAGCTTCGCTACTGCGTCCTCTCCGGCGAGCTCGAAACCTTGATCCGCCCGTAACAGGGCAGCGAGGACCTGTCGATCGGTTGCCAGCTGATCCTTGGTGTCGATCAGCAGATATCCGAGGACGCCAACGACGAGCGACAACGCGACCGCTGCCGTCAGAGGAACGAGTCTCGATCTCCACCCCGGCACGGTCGGCTCGGGGGCGGGTTGTTGTTCATGAACGAGCGCCAGGACCCGGTCGGCCAATCCCGGAGGAGGCTCCTCGGGCTGTACTGCCAAAGCGATCTTGGAGGATGCATCGAGGAGGAGATCTGCTTCAGCCATGCATTCGTCACAAGTGACGATGTGAGCGCGCAACTCTCGCTCCTCGTCGGGAGGCAGCGCGCCGAGCGCATACGCCGCGATCAGTGAACGAAAGTTGTCGTGCTCGCGGTCCATCACGTTGGGCCCTCCGCGTCCGCCATCAGCTTCCGCAATTTCGCCAGTCCGTCGCGCAAGCGGGTCTTGGCGGTGCCTTCCGGGATACCGAGCTCTTCGGCAACCTCTCTATAGGTCCGTCCTCCGAAGTAGGCCAAGACGATGGCATCTCGCTGCTCTCGCGAGAGTTGCTTCAGCGAAGCCACGACATCGCGCGACTCGATCGTCCGCTCGGCGTCATCCTGGACGACCCTTAGGGTGGACTCGGTCTCGGCGATGAGCTCGACGCGCGACCGACGGCGGACTTGTTCATGGCGGACGAGGTCTATCGCCTTGTTGCGAGCGACGCCGGCCAAGAACCCTTCCAGGCTCCCCCTCGCCGGATCGAATGCCCCGGGTCTCCTCCACAACGCGAGGAACACGTCCTGGGACACTTCTTCGGCGAGGGCCGGATCGACTAGAACCCTCTTGGCCATGGCGTACACGCGCCCTCCGTATCGGCCGATCGTTCGCCGCAACGCCTCTTCGTCTCGATCCAGCAACCCCTCGATGAGGTCCTGGTCGGGTGACCGACTCATCGTCGGGGATGGTAGAGCAACGACGAGAGGGATTCGCAGCCGAACACCCGATCGGATTGCCCGGCGACGATCATGCCTTCAGCCTGGTCGACCGCCGTGGCTCACCAGGTCTCGAGTGCCGCCCGGATGCGTGGGCGCATCATCTCGAACTGCGCCTCCTTCCGTACGTCGCCGATCAGGTCGATCTCGCCCCCCAGCTCGCGCCGACAAGGGGGTTCGGCGAAGGAGGCGGCCATCGGCCGTAGAACATCCTCATATGCGAACGATCGCCTCAGCCTTAGCCGTGGCTACCCTCGTGGTGGGCTCCATCTCTTCCGTGGCGGCCGGACCGTCGCGAGCCCCGCTTGCCGGGGAAGGCGAAGGGCTGAAACTCGTCGCCAACCTCGATACGGGTTCCGGCACCGATATGGAATTCGCCACGATCGGCGGCCACGACTACGGCTTCGTCGCGTCTCGAACGACAGGCGAGGGCCCCGTCGGCGGGCTGAACGTGGTGAACGTCGACAACCCCCTCAAGCCGAAGCTCGTCACCAAGCTCCCGTGCAATCTCAACCAGGGTGACATCCAGATCAGTCATGACCAAGAGACCGTGATCATGGCGGCGGACTCTGCGGGAGGACCTGACAGCTGTCTGATGTTGGGCAAGCTCGGTTTCATGACGATCGACATCTCGAACCCGGCCAAGCCGAAACCACTCGGGGTCGCAGAGATCCCGCGCGGCTCGCACAACACGACAGCACATCCCAAGAAGCCGTACGTCTACAACTCGGACTCCGACCAAGCCAATCGGGGCGAGATCCAGATCTGGTCGATCAAGAACCCAGCCAAGCCGAAGCTCGTGAACACGATCGTCAACCCGACGCACTCACCACACGATCTCTCGTTCAACAAGAACGGATCGATGATGGTCACGGCGGCCAGGACCGCGATCCATCTCTACGACACCAGCGACCCGGAGAACCCCGCGCTGCTCGGCGCGACGGCATGTCCGGGGTGCTACCTCGCGCACGATGCCAAGTTCACGCCCGACTCCGCGTGGGTGATCGCCGGCGACGAAGCTGCTGGGGGTGGCGCATATCCGTGTCCGGGCGGCGCGCTCTACTTCTACGAGATCGTCGGGGGCCGCGCTCTTGTGCTTCGTGGGGCCTACGAACCGGCAGTCGTCGGCACGGCGCAGGGTGGCGTCGCCTCGTGCACGTCGCATGTGTTCGACATCTCCGACGATGGAACGAAACTAGCGATCTCTTGGTACACGGCCGGCACTCGCTACCTCGACATCTCGAACATGACCGGCGCGACGTTCGGCGATCAAGGCACCGGAGTGAAGGAGCTCGGCTGGTTCATCCCCGAGGGCGGCGACTCATGGTCCTCGAAGTTCCACAAGGGCTCGTACATCTACTCCAACGACATCGCACGAGGATTTGACGTCTACAAGATCACTGCCAAGGGTTAATTACCACTCCAGGGTTTGAGCCCAGCCGTCGACGACCTGTCCCTCGGCGCCTTCTCCCGACAACATCGGCAGTCCTTGCCCGGCCCACAGAGTCATCCCACCTTCGAGATTGTGCGCGTCGAATCCGTTGTCTCTGAGGAATCGGGCCGCGAGGTCGCTGCGCTGGCCGATCTGGCATGCGACGACGACCGGTCGGTCCCGGTCTAACAGCTCGAGACGGGCCGGAAGGTGGCGCAGTGGGATGTGGGCTGCCCCTTCGATATGACCCGCGTCGAACTCGTAGTACTCGCGGACATCGATGAATTGAAATCCTTCTCTACCTGAATAAGCGTCTTCAGGTTGCATCAGAGAGAGCGTAGCTCGACGTTGTTCAGGCGGAAAGTAAGACGCGCTCTATCGCCCGACACCGAGATGGTCTCGTATCTGATGTCAGACAGAGCCCCCGGCAACGGCACGATCACATCCTCGATCGCCGGCGTCCCGATCACCAGACGCCCTCTCTCGAGGCGAAGAGGGGCGGTGATCGCGCGACCCATCTGCGGGATCCGCACCCTGATCCCGTCCTCGTCGATCCGAACCGACGCCACATCCCCTCGGGATTCGATGAACCGTGCCAAGACGCCGACGCGGAGCACCGCCGTCCCTTGCCCCCATTCCACCTCGGCATTCCCGGTCCCGGCGTCGGCCGCCACCAAGGAGACGTGGAGGCCTTCGATGTCGATCGTCAGACGATCGATCCGCAGACCACCGCGTTCGACATCTTCGGCAACGAGCTCGGCCTCCGGTAT
>Ga0299907_10001024_pt1 | contig 15233 bp, 13 predicted proteins | sample RVTome_16_FD_198680 | JGI IMG/M metagenome (GOLD analysis project Ga0299907, IMG submission 198680) | Soil microbial communities from uranium-contaminated site in the Upper Colorado River Basin, Wyoming, United States - RVT152D67 (version 2) ... | reverse complement strand
ACGCTCTTCGTTCGAAAGCCAGACCCGTAAACACCAGCCGGCAGGCACTTCGAGAGCGAACCCGCAAGGACCTCTCGACGCTACGGATCACCCACAGCGCCTGCCCAGAGTCTCAAGCAGGCACCTCGGGGATGAGATGTGCTCCCGGGCGCCGCGCCTCTAGAGACACCCGTAGAGCGCGTCGATCAGCGCTTGGTTACGGGGGCTCTGCCAGCGTGGCTTGACCGCGTTCATCACGTAACCGAACGCGACTCCGGCTTCGGGGTCAGCGAAGCCGAGTGCACCGCCGGTGCCGAAGTGACCGAAGCTCCCCGCGTTCGGACCGAAGGACCGGTCAGGCCGCGTGGGTTGGAAGCCGAGCCCGAACGTCGCCTCCCGTTCGAGGACCGGGCACCAGCCCTGGGACTGCGGCACCGTCGCCTCGGCGAGCAGGTCGGCGTCGAGGACCGCGACGCCGTCGATGGACCCGCCGGCAGCAAGCGCGCTGTAGATCCGGGCCACACCTCGCGCAGTCGCGTGCAGGTTTGTCGAGGGCACCTGCGACGCTCGCCACTCCCTCGTGTTCACGACGCCGATGCTCGAGAAGCCCGGAGGATTGGCGTAGCCGAGGGCGATCATGCGCTGCTCGTCGGTGGCGGCGGTTGACTGCAACCAGTCGATCCCACCGGTCACATCGATCTGCCACGCGATATCTGCGCACCGCGTCTGCTGCGAAGGATCAAGGCCCCATGCGACGTCAGCGCCGAGCGGGCGTGCGATCTCCTCGCGCAGCCACGTGCCGGGAAGGCGGCCGTCGATCCTCCTGGCCAGCTCGCCCACGAGATGGCCATAGGTGTTCGAGTGATAGGCATGCCGGGTCCCTGGCTCCCACCATGGATCGATCGCAGCAATAGATCGACACATCGTGGGCCAGTCCCAGAGCGCATCGTTCGTCAGCGGCTCGCGGATCGCGGGAATCCCTGTCCGGTGGCACAGCACGTGCCGCACGGTCGCTCCGTGCTGTCCGGCGACCAGTTCGGGCCATAAGCGACTCGCTGGTTCGTCGAGATCGACACGGCCCCGTGCAACCAGCTGCAAGAGGGCGAGCGCGACGATCGACTTGCCCACCGAGTACGCATTCACCAGCGTGTCGCGGGCCCATGCGCGGGTGCGGTCGGCGTCCGACCACCCTCCCCAGATGTCGACGACCACCTCGCCATCGATGCTCACGGTGCATGCGGCGCCGATCTCCCCGAGCTCGAAGTTGGCGGCGAACGCTTCCGCCACGGCGCTGAACGCCTGATCACAGGTGCCGTCGACTCGGATCACGATCGGGAGCGTACGAGCCGGCGCCGAACGCCCGACGCCGAGGTGCAGTGTCTGCCTCCTATCGCCTAATACAGGCAGGGTGACGCCGTTCGGGACCTCGGGGATGGCTGCTCCGCCGTCCGGCGCGACGTTCGGGACGCGCGTTCCGGGACGCTCGCGCCATGTCGCTGCGCATCCCTATCCGTCGTTGGGGAGCCCTCGCGGGAGAGCAGCCCCGGGTCACAAGGGACTCACCCGCACAAGCTGACCAATCTCCGCGATAGACCGTTGTCGGGCGTCCTGGTCACGCCGTGTTCGGAACGCCTCGACCGTGACTGGCGAACGAGAGGGACACGATGCCGCTCTATCTGTCGAGGTTCAGCTACACGCCGGAGACGTGGGCAAGGCTGATCGGCAACCCGGAGGACCGCCGAGAGGCCGCCAAGTCGTACATCGAGTCGGTCGGCGGGAAGCTCCATGGCTTCTGGTACGCCTTTGGCACCCACGACGGCTACAACTTGTGGGAGGCCCCCGACAACGTGTCCATGGCTGCGGTTGCGTTGGCGATCGCGGGCGGCGGCGCGCTCAGCTCGCTCGAAACAACCGTCCTTCTGACCGTCGAGGAAACGACGGATGCGCTTCGCAGGGCCGAGCAAGTCCGGTACCGACCGCCGGGCGCACAAGGGCTCAAGCAGGAGCCGTCGCCGTAGATCTGGCGCGACGAAAAACGACCGAGTCGTACGGATCACCGTGGATCGGTTTGGGGGCGACCGGCCGGCGCCATGTTGCGATGATCGAAGTGCGGCCGGGAACCAGCTACTCGTCGCTATGGCTCACCACGTTGATCACATTTCCATCCGGGGCGCGCACGAAGAACCTTCGAAGGCCCCATGCCTCATCGGTGAGCGGGTGAACGATCTCGTACCCCCGCCGCTGGGCCTCCGCGTACGCCTCATCAACGGCGGCGCCGACGTGAACCGAGATGACCGAGTCGTGAGGCGCCGTGGCGTCGCGAGTAACGAGCTGGACGGAGGCCTCGCCACTCGGCGACGTGTAACGCGCCACCCACCCCATGTTGAATTCCTCGACAGTCAACCCGAGGTAGTCGGTGTAGAAGTCACGGGCAGCGGCGATGTCAGCGACCGGAAGGTTCGCATGGATGCCGGTAACTCGCATCGGTCCTCCTTGTCCGGAACGGATGGCGCGAGCCCACCGCTACGACCGATCGTCGAACCATAATCGGCGATCTGCCACAGCGTTCGCTCACCGAACGTGTCCCAGAACGACGCACGTGTTCGAGGGCCGAGGCGTCACCGAACGCCGGCTTGAGGGCGCACAAGACAACCACGTCGACCAATTGCGGCCGTGCGGCCTAGCCCCGATCCTTCACGAGTCTCGGGTGGGTGAGCTGGCCCCATCCGCGTAGATGCCCGCCTGGCAAGGGATTCTGACGTTGCGACGCGACCAGAGTCCGAGTCCAGGAGGGCACCCGCGAGGTGAATGGTAACTGCACGGTTCCGGTGGTGGTGGAAGGGGGCGGCGAGGGCGCTGTCGCTCACGTTGGTCTGCACGCTCTTGGGAGCTTTGCGGACCGTCTCGGCGTTGGTGATTCGCTGTCGAAGTCGATCGCTTGGACTGGTGAGCGGGGCCCCGGCCCATGACCGCGGCAAGGTTCTGGTGCAGGCGACGTTGATGCTCGTCGGTGGCGGGGAGGCCTGCACCGACATCGAACATCTCCGCTCGCAGACGAGCCTGTTCGGGTCGGTCCCGTCGGACTCGACACTGCACCGCACGTTCCACCAACTCAACGCCGAGACCCGAACTGGCCTGTGGGATGCGATCGCAGGCGTGCGCGCCGAGGTGTGGTCCCGGTCCTCGGTCACGACTGGCACCGGCGATGTGGTGCTCGACATCGACGCCTCGCTGCACGAGATCCACTCCGAGAACAAGGCCGGCACCGCCCCGCACTACAAGGGCGGGTTCGGGTTCCATCCGATCTACTGCTTTGCTGACGCGACCGGCGAGTGTCTCAGCGAGACGTTGCGGCCGGGCAACGCTGGCGCGAACACCATCACCGATCACGTCGAGGTCCTCGACCAGGCCATCGCCGGGCTCCCAGAGGAGATCGCCAAGGGACATCGACTGGGCGACGACCCTGGTCTCGTCGAGCGGCGTGTGCGAGTGCGGACCGACTCGGCCGGCTGCACCAACTTCGTGTGGGACTGTCGGGAACGCAACGTCGAATTCTCCGTCGTCGCCCGCTCCAATGCCAGCGTTCATGCGGCAATCAGCCGGGTCCGCTTCGATGACCAGGCTTGGCGACAAGCACTCACCCAGGCCGGTGAACCACGACCGGGAGCGGCGGTGGCCGAGCTCACCGAATTCGTCGACCTCACCGGCTGGCCACCCGGGACCCGATTGATCGTGCGCCGCGAACCCCTCCACCAAGGCGCCCAAGGATCGCTGTTCCCGTCCGAGACGTTCCGTTACTGGGGCCACTACACCGACAGCACCGCCGACCCGGTCGAAGCCGACCTCGACATGCGTGGCCACGCCCGGGTCGAGGACAACATCCGCCGGCTCAAGGACTCTGGCGCATCCCGGTTCCCGTTCACCGACCTCGACGCCAACCGGGCCTGGCTCGATGTCGTCGCCTTCGCGGATGCACTCGTGCGGTGGTTCCAGCTGTTGTGCGTGCCCGGCCGCTTCGCCACCGCTGAACCCAAGATGATGCGGTGGGGGTTCTGGCACACCCCGGCCCGCCTGATCCGCCACGCTCGTCGCAACATCGTCCGTATCATCGACGGCTGGCCCACCACCGCCGAGATCCTCACCACGTATCAGCGGATCGCGCTGCTCACCTGAACAGCCTCGCCGCCACTGCCGAGCACTCGCCGCCCGCCACCCGCGCCAGCTTCAACGCGTCCAGCAACGATCTCCGAGCGGTGAGAACGACCAAGCCACAACCACGACGACCACGAAACCGGCTGGCGACCCATCACAACCATCCCGAACAAGCAATCCGAGACCGACTCAGCATTCTCGTGAAGAGTCGGGGCTAGGCGCATGGGACCGGCGATCCGGCACGGTCGATGTCGAGACGGCGTGCTCCAGAATCGGTGATCTCGCACCTCGCGGCCCTTTGACCCGATCTCATCGAGCGTGGCCGCGACACCCATCGACGTCGGTTCCGCCTGGCGCACCGATCGGTCGTTCGGTGCGCCGTCGCCCGTTCCGCGGTGGAGGACAGAGGCGCCGATCTGTAGCTGGCCGGGCGGCGGGTGGGACGATGTTCGGTGCGCGGTTATGCGTGCCCTCCACCGGCACCTTGGGGATGGGCCACCCCTCGACTCGCCCACGCGTTCTGGGACACTCCCGCCTCCGTCGTTGCGCGCGCCTCTCAGATGTAGAGCATCGTGAGGCAGAAGCCGACGACGGTGGCTGCTCCCGCCCATTCCTTCCCTCGCGCGACGGCGAACGGCATCAACGAGTTCGTCGCATGACTAGCAGCCCGCCGGCGGCGAGCGCCGCCGCCCGATCGCAGTAGGTCGGCCCGTGGACACGACGGGCTCGCTCGACCACACCCGCCCGATCGAGCGCCACTTCCGGCGTGTCGAAGGAGGACGCCTGACGGACCTGCGCCTCCAACGGGTCCATCACCCTCCCCGGATGATCATCCTCTCCGGGTGATGCTTCATGCGCAGCAGGCGCGCAGTGTTGAACGCACGACATCGGGGCCCGGATTCGTTCTGCCTCGGATGAGCGAGAGGACGAACGTTCGATGCCCAACCACGAGGAGATCCAACGGGCGATCCTGCCTATTCCCGACCGGCCGCACGTAGGCCTGGTGACCTACGACGCCAAGGACCCGAACACCAGGTACCCGCCGATCGAGGCCGTGCGGCCGCCGGCGGGGGCGCCGAACGTCCTGGTCGTGTTGATCGACGATGTGGGGTTCGGTGCCTCGAGCGCCTTCGGGGGACCCTGCGCCACACCGAACTTCGAGCGGCTCGCGGGCGGTGGCCTGCGGTACAACCGCTTCCACACCACCGCACTGTGCGCGCCGACACGCGCAGCGTTGCTCAGCGGCCGCAACCACCACTCGGTCGGCATGGGCGGCATCACCGAGATCGCGACTTCGGCACCGGGCAACAACTCACTGCGGCCCAACAACAAGGCGCCACTTGCCCAGACGCTCCAGCTGAACGGCTATTCGACGGCCCAGTTCGGCAAGTGCCACGAGGTGCCGGTGTGGCAGGCGAGCCCGGTAGGACCGTTCGACATGTGGCCGACCGGCTCGGGCTTCGAGTACTTCTACGGGTTCATCGGCGGCGAGGACAACCAGTGGTACCCGTCGCTCTACGAGGGCACCACGGCGGTCGAACCACCCAAGACCCCCGAAGAGGGCTACCACCTCACCGAAGACCTCGCCGACCACGCCATCAACTGGGTGCGCACCCAGAAGGCACTGGCGCCGGACAAGCCGTTCTTCATGTACTTCGCCCCCGGCGCCACCCACGCTCCGCACCACGTGCCCAAGGACTGGATCGACAAGTACGCCGGCAAGTTCGCCCACGGCTGGGACGAGCAGCGCCAGATCACCCTGGCCCGACAGAAGGAACTGGGCGTCGTCCCCGCCGACACCGACCTGCCGGTCCGGCACGCCGAAATCCCCGCCTGGGACGACATGCCGGCGGAGCTCAAGCCGATCCTCGAGCGCGAGATGGAGATCTACGCAGGCTTCCTCTCTCACACCGACCACCACGTCGGCCGGCTCCTCGACGCCATCGAGCAGCTCGGGGTCATGGACGACACACTGATCTACGCCATCATCGGCGACAACGGCGCGTCGGCCGAGGGCACGCTCAACGGCGCCTACAACGAGATGGCGAACTTCAATGGGATGGCGGCCCTCGAGACCCCCGAGTTCATGGCCGACCACCTCGACAAGTTCGGCGGGCCCGAGTCGTACAACCACTGCGCCGTCGGCTGGGCATGGGCCATGGACACGCCGTTCCAGTGGACCAAGCAGGTCGCCTCCCACTGGGGTGGCACCCGCAACGGCACGATCGTGCACTGGCCCAACGGCTTCGACGCCCGCGGCGAGCTGCGCTCCCAGTTCTGCCACGTCATCGACCTCGCCCCCACCGTGCTCGAGGCCGCCGGCATCCCCGAGCCCACGATGGTCAACGGGGTCACCCAGAGCCGCATGGAAGGCACGTCGATGCGCTACAGCTTCGACGCCGTCGACGCACCGGAACGGCACGACCTGCAGTACTTCGAAATGTTCGCCAACCGCGGTGTCTACTTCCAGGGCTGGAGTGCGGTTACCAAGCACCGGACGCCCTGGCTGATGGGAGCGATCGAGCTGCCCGCCTTCGACGACGACATCTGGGAGCTCTACGACGGCAGCAAGGACTACAGCCAGGCCCACGACCTGGCCAAGGAGATGCCCGACAAGCTGCACGAGCTCCAGCGCCTGTGGCTGATCGAAGCCACCAAGTACAACGTCATCCCCCTCGACGACCGCACCGCCGAACGCGCCAACGCCGACATCGCCGGGCGACCGCAACTGATCACCGGCGACACCCAGGTGTTCTACCCCGGTATGAGCCGCCTCTCCGAGAACAGCGTCCTGAGCGTGAAGAACAAGTCGTTCTCGGTGACCGCCGAGGTGGTCGTGCCCAACGGGGACGTGAACGGCACGATCATCGCCCAGGGGGGCGCCATCGGCGGGTGGAGCTTCTACGCCAAAGACGGCAAGGCGTCGTTCACCTACAATCTCCTCGGCGTCCAGGCCTTCACCGCAGAAGCGGCGGAGCCGGTGCCGTCGGGCACGCACCAAGTGCGCGCCGAGTTCGCCTACGACGGCGGCGGCTTGGCCAAAGGCGGTGACGTGACCCTCTACTACGACGGCAACAAGGTCGGTCAGGGCCACGTCGGCGCCACCCAGCCCTTCATATTCTCCGCCGACGAGGGCGTCGACGTCGGCTGCGAAACCGGCACCGCGGTCGCTCCCGAGACCAGCGCCGAACAAACCACGTTCACCGGCGAAATCAACTGGGTCGAGCTGAAGGTCGGTGACGACGACCACAGCCATCAGATCGACCCCGACGAGCACATCAGCATCCTCATGGCTCGCCAGTAGGCGACCGTCGGCCGAACGGTCGTGCCTACACGTCGCAACCAAAACGCACGTCGAGCGTGGTCGCCCCGAGATCCCGGCTGGCAGCCAACCATCGCGAGCGCGAGTGTCCCTCCGATCGGGTTCCCGAGCTCACAGACCAGCCACCGCGATCGCCGCGGACAGCAACGGCTACATCGCGCCAGAGTCGCCGATCTGATGGGCTGACAACCCAGATCCTCAAGTACCGAACGCGCGCCTCATAATCCGCGTCCCCGAATCACGCCGTGGGATGCCGCCGAACGCCGGCTTGAGCACCGACGCTCTGCGCATGCGATCTGGGCGCCCGCGATCTGCCGGCCAGGGGACTGTCCGATTCTTTGTGTAAGTCGGCGTGATGGTTGTCATTGGATGGCGGCGACGCGGTCGCCGTAGTGGACGGTTAGGGCGTTGAGGATGTGCTTCCACCCGTTGGTCTTGCCGATCAGGTTCTCTCGGTTCGGGCGCTTCTGCGTGGCCACCAGGTAGAGGACCTTGAGCGCCGCCTGTTCGGTGGGGAAGTGCCCGCGGTGACGCACGGCCCGTCGGAACCGGGCGTTGAGACTCTCGATGGCGTTGGTCGTGTACACGATGCGGCGGAGCTCGACGGGGAACTCTAGGAACGGCACGAACTCGCCCCAGGCCGTCTCCCACGAGCCGATCATGGCCGGGTAGCGCTCCCGCCACGTCTCAGCGAACTCGGCGAAGCGGTCCTCCGCCGCGGCCACGGTCGGCGCGGTGTAGATAGCGCGCATCTGGCGGGTGATCTGCCCCCAGTGCTTCTTCGACGCGTAGCGCAGACTGTTGCGCACCAGATGCACCACACAGGTCTGGACCGTGGCCTGGGGCCAGGTCACCCGGATCGCATCCGGGAGGCCCTTGAGCCCGTCGCAGCACACGATCAACGCGTCGGCGACGCCGCGGTTGCGCAGCTCGGTCAGCATCGTCATCCACTGCTTGGCGCCCTCCCGCCCGTGGGTCCCAACCACAGGCCCAACACGTCGCGTTCGCCGTCGAGGTTGACGCCGATGGCCACGTACACGGGCCGGTTGGCCACCTGGGAGTCCCGCACCTTGATCACAATGGCGTCGATCAACAACACCGGATAGAGCCGATCCAGGGGCCGGTTCTGCCACCCGGTCATGTCCTCGACAACGGCGTCGGTGATCCGGCTGATGGTGTCCCGGGAGATCTCGGTGCCGTAGATCTCCAACAGATGCGCCTGAATGTCCCCGGTGGTCAGGGCCCTTGGCGTACAGCGAGATCACGTTGCCCGACAGGCCGTCGAGCCGGCGGGCGCCCTTGGGGACGGTGACCGGTTCGAAGCTGGCGTTGCGGTCCCGGGGCATCGCCAGCTCGACATCGCCGATCTCGGTGGTGACCGTCTTGGGGTAGACGCCGTTGCGCTGTTGCCCGACCCGCGGCCCGCCGGGTCGTGGCGCTCATAACCGAGATGGTCGGCCATCTCGACCTCGAGGCCGGTCTGGAGAACCTGGCGCACCAGCCCCGTCAACAGGCCGCCCTCGCCAGTCAGGTCCACCCCCTCCTCCCGGGCACGCGCCACGAGCAGTTCGGCCCACTCGCGCATCGCCGCCTCGTCGCTCACCGCCGGCACGCTACGCGCCGGCACCACCGACATATCCCCGCTCGGTTGCCTCGTGGTCATGGCCATGATCCTCCATGGCCCACGGCACTCAGCCGTGGACCCTCAGATCACGCCGCTTACACAAAGTTCCTGACAGTCCCTCCCTGAAGTGCCTGCTTGGTGGCACTCATAACGTGCACGCCGGAACCAGCTGCGGGCTCGGGAGACCGCATACAGATCTACGCATCTGCATGGCGTCGACGGGCCATCGGTGACGTGCCAGAACGAAGGCTACGCGCTCACCGCTCGCTCCCTGCATCGCGCCATAACAACGTCCGCGAGACTCGCCCGGCGACGGTCGGAACCCAGTGATCCCACCTCTGGACCGGGGATGCGTAGTTGGTTGTGGTGGGCGTGCGGCGGGCCGTGTTGGTGAAGACGCGCCCGTTCACTGGCGGCCATCGCTCCATGTGCCATCACACCCTTTGGACCAAGTCCGGGGCCAGGGGCACGTCGCGAGTGGCGTCAGGCGGTAGTTGCTTGAGCTCCTTGTCTTCGACGACTGTCCCGGTGGATGTGAACCGCGTCCCTGGTGAGGTGGAGGCGCCGCGGAGTACGGCGAGACCCCAGCCCGTGCTGGAAGGTCGAGGTCACTGGCTACGAGGGCGATGGCCTCCGAAGGGTCGCATGCCGGCTATGCCGACGCTGGCGAACAGGGCGGCATAACGAGCCCCATCCGTCTTCAGGTCCGCCACATGGTCAACGATCTCGATGGCATCCCCGTAGGAAGGGGCCGTCGAGATGTCCACGGCGATGTTGCGCGTGGGGAGCTTCCACTCCGACTTGTCCAGTGGGTTGTGGTCGATGAACTGTCGACGGCAGGCGGCGCGGAGCACGGCGTTGAGCGTCGTTCGCCGTCGACGTGCGACCTCACGGGACATCGGGAAGCCATCGAGTTTGGTCGTAGCGGACGTTAGGACCTGCTCCAGCTGAGCTGTGTCAACCTGTGACAGCGGGACTGACCACCTCCGCACCAGCTCGGGGGATTCTCCCGGGTTGTGGAACCCCTGTGATAGCCGTGTTCCCGGAGCCACCTGGTCACCTCGCCCGGCGCGGGTGGCGCCCCGCTGCGCGCCATTCGCGGGGTGATGGCAACCAGGGACTCCACAGCGCTGCGTCGAGAATGACCGGACCACTGCGGCCACTTGAGGCCGAGCCACTCCCGAGACCACTCCCACCAAGTTGTGTCCTTCTTGACCCAGGACGCCGGCAGCCCGGTGGCGAGGTCGAAGTCCTCGCCGTCGATGATCGCCATCTGCAGCTGAGTCTGTAGCCGCTCTGCCTGAGCCTTCGTCTTGAGCGACCGCGTCTTGTCCTGGCCATCGATTCGCCATCGCACGCGATAGCGGCGTCTGTCGCGCGGTGTTCCCTCCTTAGGGAGCCCGATGGAGAAGATCTGGACGCGTTGCTCCAGCCGGCTCACGGCACTCTCGCCCCATCCCCGTGGAGTGACCCGGAGTCGCTGTGGTGCGCCGCGGTGGCCCGCTGGCGGTGGTACCACAGTGGTACAGAGCTCCGGCGGCTTCTCAACAGGCGATCCCGCAGCCCCCGGTCACGGAAGATATGGTACCTGACCTGGGCCTTCAGCGGAAGGTGTGGGATTCGAACCCACGGTGACCCGGAGGCCACAACGGCTTTCGAGGCCGCCCCATTCGTCCGCTCTGGCAACCTTCCGGGGCTGCAAGCTACCAGCGAAACCCGTGGCCTCCGACCGGGGTGGCTGCGCTCACACCACGACCGTGCGGGGCCTCGCGCCCGCAGCCTCGCTCGGGGCGTAGGCCTCCCAAGCCTGGGCCAGGCGGCGCACGGTCTCCTCGAGGACCGGCGGCTCTGCCGAGTAGGGGAACCGGAGACAGCGGAGCTCCTCGCCGGTGGGTGACATCACGTCGCCCGGGATGACCTCGACGCCGTATCGGAGCGCGACCTGGGCGTACGCCGACGCCGTTCCCGACGGCAGCCGCACCCAGAGCGACGGGCCGCCCTTCGGACGGCGCCACTCCCACGATGGGAGCACGTCGTCGAGCAGGCGGCCGACCAGCTCCAGGTTGCGCCGCAGCATGGCGCGGTGGTCGGCCCTGAGCTGATCGAGCTGCGGCACCAGCCGGGCGGCCACCGCCTGGTCGAATAGGGGCGACCCGAGGTCGTTCATGGCCTTGAGCTCGGCCAGGCGACTGACCAGCGAGCGTGGTCCCCGCAGCCAGCCCATCCGCAGCCCGCCCCAGGCGGCCTTGCCGAGTGATCCCGCGGTGAGCACGGTGGCATCGGGACCGGCGAACGCAGCGATCGAGGGAGGGCGGTCGTCGTCGAGCGGGCAGTTCTCGAGCGCGTTGTCCTCGATGATCGGTACGCCCGTCTCGGCGGCCAGCTCGGCGAGCTCGCGCCGGCGGCGCACTGCGAGCAACGCCCCCGTCGGGTTGTGGAACGTGGGCATGAGGTACAGCGCGGCGGGCCGGGTGGCCGTGACCGCGGCCCGAACGCCCCGCACGTCGACGCCGTCGTCGTCCACCGCTACCGGCGCCAGGCGGGCGCCGCGGCTGCGGAACACGTCGAGCGTTCCGGCGAAGCTCGGTGACTCCACCACCATGGCGTCACCCGGCCGGATCAGCAGCTGGGTCGCCAGGTTCACCGCCTGCTGGGCGCCGGTGGTGGCCAACACCTCGTCGGGCTCGGTGGGCGTGCCGTCGCGGGTCAGCATGGCCGCCAAGGCCTCCCGCAGTTCCGGCAGCCCGGCCGGCGCGTACCCGATGTGCGTGAGCAGCTTGGGTCCATCAGCAGTGACCACGTCGATCATCGCCTCGGCGACCGCCGGATGGGCCGGGAAGATGGCGCACGCCAGCGAGATCACCTCGTCGTGCGTCTCGATCAGCGATCGGTAGACGGGGCTGAGGGCGAGCCCGCCCGCCAGAACGGACCTGCCGCGCGATCGCCGGCTCACGCGGGTCCCACTGCCCTGTCGACTCTCCAGCAGTCCCTCCGCCCGCAAGGCGTCGAAGGCGGTGACGACCGTCGACCGGCTCACGGCGAGGCGGGTCGCCAGCTCGCGTTCGGCGGGCAGGCGCTCTCCGGCCCCCAAGAGCCCCTGCTCGATCGCCCGCCGCACCGCGTCTCGCAGCTTGCGGTGCAGGGGACCGGGACCATCCGACCAGGCGCCGAGCGTGGCTTCTATGGACTGGTTCATACCAATGCTTCCCGAATTGGCTATGGAGCATCGTCGGCTTGAGGGCCAAAGTACATTCCAATCGCAGCCTGACGCTAGGGCCAATGCCCCGAAATTGGACTGTGACCGCAGGCCAAAGGATCCGAACCACGAAAGGGAGGGTCAGATGGAAACGATGCTCTCGTTCCTGGCCGAGGAGCGAATGCACACCCTGCGGCGTGACAGGGCGCTGGTGCGTCGGTCCCGGCGGCGCGCGCCGCGGCGCCGGCTGACCGATGCCCTGATGTCCCCTGTCGACGAACGGGCCGCCAGCGATGTTTGAGGTCTTCTGCCCCGGCCACCGGGCCCAGGTGCTGCTCGACATCTCCCGCATCGAGGCGATCCACAACGGCGCCGACGGTCCACTGGTCGGCTGGTGTTGCTGGTGTGGCGCGCGGGGCTCGTTCCGGGGCGGAACGGGGTCGGTACCCCGGCGCCGTGGTGCCGTCTCGCCGGCGTCCGTCGCCGCCTAGCTGGCTCCTCGCCGTTCCTCGAAGAAGCCGGTGAGGAGCAGCGCTGCCTCGTCTGCGCGGACGCCGGACACGACCTCGACCTCGTGGTCGAGGCGGGGGTCCACGGCCAAGTTGTAGAGCGACCCGCACGCGCCCGCCTTGGGGTCCGCGGCTCCGAACACGACCTGATCGACGCGGGCGGCGACCAGCGCGCCGGCGCACATCGGGCAGGGCTCGAGCGTGACCACCAGGGTGGTGCCGTCGAGCCGCCACGATCCCACCACTTCGGCGGCGTCGCGCAGCGCCAGCAGCTCGGCATGGGCGGTCGGATCACCGGTGCGCTCTCGTTCGTTGTGGCGCTGGGCGATCACCTCGCCGTCGCGCAGGACGATCGCGCCCACCGGCACGTCATCGTGGGTGACGGCCAGAGCGGCCTCGTCGAGGGCGAGCTCCATGGCGGCATCGAGATCCACGGCGTCCGAAACTACCGGGTGCGATGGACGGCGGTTACGAGGGAAACGGCGGGATCGCCAGGAGGATGACCTGGCAGGTAATGGCCGCCACGACGTCGGTCCGTCATCATTCGGGGCAACCCGCCTGAGGAAACGAGCGACCCGATGACTGCCTACGCCCTTGCCCACCTGCGCACCCCGCAGATCAACGACGAGGTGCTGGAGTACATCGAACGCATCCAGGCCACACTCGATCCCTGGGGCGGGCGGTTTCTCGTGCACGGCGCCGAGGTCGACGTGAAGGAAGGGCGCTGGCCGGGCACGGTCGTCATCATCGAGTTCCCCGACCTGGGCGCTGCCCAGGCCTGGTACCACTCGCCCGCCTACCAAGCGATCCTGGCGCTGCGCACCGGCAACATCGATGGTTCGGCGCTGATCGTCGACGGCGTCGGCCCAGGCTACGACCCCGCCCGGACGGCGGCGGTGCTGCGCCAGCGGGCGGGCTGATCAAACGCGCGGCCCCGTCCGGGCGGACACCGGATCCCGCGCCGCTTCCGTCAAACGACTCGTGGGTGAGTGCCTACACGGTGCGCATGCGCCGTCGACTGAACCTCACGCCCACGTCACGCCCGTGGTGTCGTACCGGCGTGCACCGCCATCGTGGCGACATAGGCGGCTGTGGCCCGGCCCGCGGCATGCAGCGGCTCGCGGGATCGCTGGCCGCGAGCCAGGATGAAGGCGCCCTCGAGCGCGCTCACGAGGGCGTAGACGGCGCTGCGGGCGTCGGCGTCGGAAAGTCCACGGCGGACGAAGTAGCGGGTGCCCTCGTCGATCCAATGTGCGATGACTTTGGCGGCCACCTCACGCAGTTCCGGCACGGTGTCGGCGATCTCACCGGTAACGGTCCCGACGGGGCACAGATTCGCCCAGCCGGTGTTCTCCAGATCCTCGGCGGCTTCGGCGAACGCGGCCTCGACCCCAGTGGCGAGGTCGTCGTACGGGTCGAGCAGCAGCGGCAGCAGTTGGATGTAGACGCCGCCGGTCTGGCGCAGTGCCGCAGCCGCGACAGCGAGCTTTCCACCCTTGAAGTGGTGGTAGATCGACCCTGTCGGCGCCCCCGAGGCCTCGACGAGCTGGTTGATCCCGGTCGCGGCGTACCCCTGGGTGCGCAGCAGCTCGGCCATCGCCAGCACGATTCGCTCGTCAGTGCGCATGCCGCCATGCTAGAACGAATGCTCTAGAGAGATTGTTCTAATGAGATCGTTCCAATGGAGGCTGCCATGCAGACCGTCGTCGTCCCGGCCGGGGAGATCGCCTACGACGAGTCAGGGTCCGGACCTCCGGTGGTCCTGCTCCACGGCGTGCTCATGGACCACACGGTCTGGGATCGAGTCCTGCCGCTGCTGCCTCCCGGTTTCCGCTACCTGCGTCCCGTCCTGCCGTTGGGCGCCCACCGCCTCCCCATGCATCCCGACGCTGACCTGACGCTGTCCGGCCAGGTCGCCCTCGTCGCTGACGTGCTCGACGCGCTCGACCTCGAGGACGTGACGCTCGTGCATTCCGACTGGGGCGGAGCGCTGTTCCTCACCGCATACCGCCGCGACCAGCGGGTGGCACGTCAGGTCATCCTGCCGTGCGAGGCCTTCGACAACTTCCCACCCGGCCTGCCGGGCAAGATGGTGGCGCTGGCAGTCGCGGTTCCCGGCGGCCTGCGGCTGGCGGCGCGGCAGCTGCGGATCGGCTGGCTTCGCCGGCTGCCGTTGCTGTTCGGTCAGATGGCACGTCGACCGCTTCCCGACGAGCTGGTCCGCGGCTGGACCGATCCCGTGCTCCATCAGCCGGGCGTCCGACGCGACCTGCTCACCTATTGCCGCAGCAACTTCGACGGACCGACCCTGACCCGCCACACCGAGGCGCTGCGAGGCTTCGGCGGCGAGGCCCTCGTGCTGTGGTCGCCCGACAACAAGGTCATGCCGCCCGAGCACGGACACCGGCTGGCCGAGCTCCTGCCCCGCGCGCGCTACGCCGAAGTTCCCGG
>Ga0299907_10001023_pt1 | contig 15234 bp, 13 predicted proteins | sample RVTome_16_FD_198680 | JGI IMG/M metagenome (GOLD analysis project Ga0299907, IMG submission 198680) | Soil microbial communities from uranium-contaminated site in the Upper Colorado River Basin, Wyoming, United States - RVT152D67 (version 2) ... | reverse complement strand
CGGGGTGCGTCCCGGCCCGAGAACCGGGTCACGGCCAGGTCGAAGGCACCCCAGAAGAAGTGGACGGGGCTGACCTTGCCGACGAACCGGGACCGGAACTCGGTCAGCACCCGTTGCGCCTGCACCAGCGACTGCCAGAACCGATGGGCGCATTGGGCGTCGTAGCTGGCGTGCGTCTTGTCCTCGGGGAACGGGATCGCCTCGGGGAGTTCGACGGGCCGGGGCAGGATCTCCACCGTCACGTCGAGCTCGGCCAGGCGGGCCAGGGTGTCGGCGTAGAAGTCGGCCACCGTGCGGGGCTCGAGCCGGACCTGGCGTTCGGCCCCGTCGGTCGTGCGGATCTGGAGCAGGTGGCGGGTGAAGTCGAACTGGATCTCGACTCCGCGCCGGCCGGAGGGCATCAGCGACGTCGTCAGGCCCCGGGCGTTGACGTAGAGGGGCACCTGCCAGGAGTGGTTCACCCACGGCTCCAGGCCGAGGCGGACCTTCCCGACGATCTGGGTCCACAGGTGCAACGTGTCCCGGGTGTCCTCCCAGGCCGCCACGGGCAGCGCCGGCCAGGCTCCGGTGACGTCGCTCATCCCGCCCGCCTCCTCCGCGCCCGTGCCCCAGGTTCCCGCCCGGACCGGTTCGTCAGGGTCAGCGGCTCCAGCGCTCGGTGAACCCCACCCGGTAGTCCCGGTGGCGCCAGCATGTCGGAGCGGCGTTGTAGCGGGACAGGTGCGTCTCGCAGCCGGGAGCAGCGCAGATGCGGTCGAGGCCATAGGAAGAGACATGGCCCTTGCCGGTGCGCCGCCGCTGACCCGCCTCCGGACCAGCGGTTGACTGCTCGGCAACGAGATCGACCCGGTTCTCGGAGGAACCCGGAGGAGGTTGCCCAACCGCCATAAGACGCTCCTTCGTCGCTCGGCTCAGAAGAAACGTCCCGCCTCGAGACCGGATCCGGCAAGATGCGGCTCAACGGGCGTCCCCACCAAGTCAGGGTGGTCCCCAGCAGTCTAGCCACTCACCCCTGCGACGCCCCTGGACTGCTCCAAGCTACGGCCTGGGTACGAGACACGTACAGGTTTGGTCTCCACTCACCGTGGGAGGGATTCCGTTGACCGCACCGGCGCGCACCTACACCGAGAGCCCCGCCAGCACCGCCACCGACACCCGGGTCGACCTGGACGGCCTCACCCGGGATCTCGGACTGCTGGCCCTGCGCCTGACCGCCGGGCTGCTCATGGCCGGCCATGGCGCCCAGAAGCTGTTCGGCTGGTGGGGCGGCCCGGACTTCAAGGCTGTCGCCGACGGCTTCGCCCAGGTGGGCTACACGCCGGCGAAGTTCTTCGCCCTGCTGGCTTCATCGTCGGAGGTGCTCGGCGGCCTGTTCCTGGCCCTGGGCTTCCTCACGCCACTGGGCAGCGCGGCCGTCATCGGCGTGATGTTCAATGCCGTCGTCGGCGTGCACTGGACCAGCGGCGTGTGGGCCGCCAACCAGGGCTACGAGCTGCCCCTGCTCTTCGGAGTCATCGCCGTCACCCTCGCCTTCACCGGCCCGGGCCGGCTCTCGCTCGACCGGGGCTGGCCGTGGGCCGACGGCGGTGCCCGACCCGGGTTGGTGAGCCTCGGCCTCGGTCTGGCCGGTGCGCTCGTCGTCCTGGCTGTGAAGGCGGCGTAAGACCTTCTTCGAGGGCCGGGCCACGGTCGATGAGCGTCGCCGTACACTGCGTGGCCGTGACCGTCCGACCTGGTGCCATCGAGAGCCAGCAGACCGAGCCGGAAGACCTGGAGCGGCACCGCCGGGAGCTCACCGGCTACTGCTACCGGATGCTCGGCTCGCTCTTCGAGGCCGAGGACGCCGTCCAGGAGACGATGGTGCGGGCCTGGAAGGGCAGCGACCGCTTCGAGGGGCGCGCCGCCCTCCGTTCCTGGCTGTACCGCATCGCCACCAACGTGTGCCTCGACATGCTGCGGGGCCGGCAGCGCCGGGCCCTCCCCCTGGACCTGGGCCCGGCCTCGACGGCGGATGCGTTCACCGGCGCCACCCGCCCCGAGCACGCCTGGGTGGGGCCGGTCCCCGACGACCGCGTCCTGCCCGAGGACGGTGACCCGGCCGAGCTCACCGAGGCGAGGGAGAGCATCCGTCTGGCCTTCGTCACCGCCCTCCAGCACCTCCCCGCCCGGCAGCGGGCGGTGCTGATCCTGCGCGAGGTGCTGCGCTGGCAGGCGACGGAGGTCGCCGAGCTGCTCGACACCACCGTGGCGTCGGTCAACAGCGCCCTCCAGCGGGCCCGGGCCACGCTGGCGGCGCACCAAGCCGACGACGGGCGGCGGGCGCCGGCCGTGGACGCCGGCCAGCAGGCGCTCCTGGCCCGCTACGTGGACGCCTTCGAGCGCTACGACATCTCCTCCCTGGTGACGCTCCTCCACGACGACGCCGTCATGTCCATGCCGCCGTACGACTTCTGGCTGCGCGGTCCGACCGAGATGGGCCGGTGGTTCCTCGGCGAGGGCAGCGTCTGCCGGGGTTCCCGCCTGGTGGCCACCTCGGCCAACGGCTGCGCCGCCTTCGGCTCCTACCACGTCGACGAGCAGGGCGGGCATGCGCCCTGGGCCCTCCAGGTCATCGAGATCTCAGGAGATCGGATCGTGGGGCATCACAACTTCCTCGACACCGCCCTCTTCGCCGCCTTCGGCCTGCCCGCCCACCTGCCGTAGGTCGAGGACCTCGCCGAGCCCGGCCAGGTCGATCAGCCCGGCCAGGGCCGAGCCGGCGTGGCGTACCCTGATCGAGCAGCCCAGGCGCCGGGCGGCGAGCTGCAACCGGGCCAGGTCGTCCACCACACCGAGGTCGAGCGCACCGCAGCCGGGAAGGGGCCAGCTCGCCACCTCGGCATCGCCGAGGACGAGTACCACCACCGCGTTGTCGCCTTGCTCTGGGCGCCCCACGCCGGTGATGACGACGGCGGCGCTCCGGACTCATCGATGACTCCCTCACCGCCCGGTAGCTCTGCGCCCGGCCCAGCGAACCGGCGTGGCTCAGCGCCGCATACCGGCGGTGAACAGCGCCAGTTGGAGGAGCAGGCGCCTTACGCATGAACCGGCGTGGCTCACCGCCGCATACCGGCGGTGAACAGCGCCGGTTCGGAAGGACAACGCGCTGACGCTGAAGGGGCGACGCCGTTGAGCAGGCCTCGCCCCCCTTTATTGCGCTTTTCGCTCGGCAGGCAGACCCGCGGGCCCTGTCGGTAGCCTGGGTGGATGAGCCAGGTCACGGAAGTGCCACCGGACGTCGATTTCGACGTCCTGCGGGAGATCGAGCGACGGGTGCTGTGGCTGGCGGTGCGGATCGTCGACCACGCCAACCGGCGGGGTCCGACGGAGATCAAGGTGGGGGGCCACCAGGCGTCGTCGGCGTCGATGGTCTCGATGATGACGGCGCTGTGGTTCGCCCACATCAACGGGGCGGACAAGGTGGCGGTCAAGCCGCACGCCTCGCCCGTCTATCACGCCATCAAATACCTGACGGGCGAGCTCGACCGGTCCTACCTCACCACCCTGCGCCAGCGCGGCGGACTCCAGGCCTACCCGTCGCGCACCAAGGACCCGGACGTCCGGGACTTCTCCACCGGCTCCGTGGGGCTCGGCGCCGTGGCTCCGCTCTTCAGCTCCCTGGTGCGGCGCTACACCGACGCCCACTTCGGGGATGGCCCACCGGCTCGGTTCATCGCCACCCTGGGCGACGCCGAGCTCGACGAGGGCAACGTGTGGGAGGCGATCTCCGACCCGGGCGCCCAAGGGCTCGGGAACGTGACTCTCATCGTCGACCTGAACCGCCAGAGCCTGGACCGGGTCGTCCCCGAGATCCAGGCCCGGCGCCTGCAGCAGTTCTTCGCCAACGCCGGCTGGCACGTCACCGAGGCCAAGTACGGCCGGCAGCTGACCCAGGCGTTCACCCAGCCGGGGGGCGACGCCCTGCGGGCCCACATCGACGCCATGTCCAACGAGGCCTACCAGTCGCTGTTCGGCCTGGACGGGCCTGCGTTGCGGAGCAAGTTCCTGGCCGGCGCCGACCAGGCCGTGCACGCTCTGGCCGGCGAGTACGACGACGCCGGGCTCAGCGCGCTCGTCACCGACCTGGGGGGCCACGACCTGGCGCTGCTCATCGACACGTTCCGGGCCTGCGACGAGGAGTCCGACCGGCCCAGCGTGGTGTTCGCCTACACGGTCAAGGGCTGGGGTCTGCCCATGGCCGGCAACCCGCTCAACCACTCGGCCATGTTGACCCCGGAGCAGATCGACGACCTCCGCACCGCCACCGGGCTCACGCCTGAGACGGAGTGGGACCGCTTCGATCCCGACAGCCCCGCCGGGAAGCTGTGCGCCCGGGCCGGCTTCGAGATCAACAATCCGGCGCCGGTGCCCCGGCCCCGGCTTCCGATCCCCGCCGCGTCCACCGGCCCGGTGACCTCGGGGACCAGTTCCACCCAGGAGGCGTTCGGGCGGGTCCTGACCCGATTGGCCGACGTCGACGAGGTCGGGGCGCGGATCGTGACCACGGCCCCCGACGTGGCCATTTCCACCAACCTCGGCGGCTGGATCAACAAGACGGGCGTGTTCTCCCATGACGAACGGGACGACCACGGCGGGCGGGACCGGCTCCTCAAGTGGGCACCGTCGCCCAAGGGCCGCCACATCGAGCTGGGCATCTCGGAGATGAACCTGTTCCTGCTCCTGGGTCAGCTCGGGCTCAGCCATGACCATCACGGCCAGCATCTGCTGCCCATCGGCACCGTGTACGACCCCTTCGTGCTGCGGGGCCTCGACGCCCTGATCTACGGGCTCTACAACGGATCCCGGTTCATCATCGTCGGCACCCCCTCGGGGGTCACCCTGGCGCCCGAGGGCGGCGCCCACCAGTCGACCATCACCCCGTCGGTCGGCCTCGAGCTCCCCGGTCTCGTGGCCTGCGAGCCGGCCTACGCCACCGAGGTGGACTGGCTGCTGTGCGCCGGGCTCAGTTCCCTCGGTGCCCCGGACGGGGAGAGCCTCTATCTCCGGCTGTCCACCCGCCCCGTCGACCAGGCCCCCTTCGCCGCCGCCCTCGAACGGCACGGCGAGGACGTGCTCCGCCAGCTGGTCCTGGCGGGTGGGTACCGACTGCGGGACGCGCCACCGACCGAGCGGCCGGGTGTCACCATCGTCACCACCGGGGTCATGGCGGCCGAAGCGCTGGCGGCCGCCGACCAGCTCGACTCGGAAGGCGTCGACGCCACCGTCGTCCACCTCACCAGCCCCGACCGGGCCTACCGGAGCTGGCAGCGGGGCTTCGCCCGGGCCGCGGCCAGCGCCACCATCATCCGGGCGCCCAGCCTCATGCACCGGCTGGTCCCGCCCGAGGAGCGCCGCCGGCCCGTGGTCAGCGTCCACGACGGCGCCAGCCACTCCCTGGGCTGGATCGGCTCAGCCCTGGCCGCCCGCCAGTACCCCCTGGGCGTCGATCGCTTCGGAGAGTCGGGCACCATCGCCGACCTCCACCAGATCACCGGCATCTCCGCCGCCAGCATCGTGAACGCCGCCCTCATCGGCATCTACGAGCACGACACGCCTCCCGCCTGAGAGACAAGGTGGTCGCGATCGACGCCCTCACAGGGCGCGGATCGCGACCACCTCCATCAGGCGCGCTCCAGATGGCCGGCGAGCAGGCGGTTGACGTCGCCGGCCGCCTCCAGGTGGACCATGTGGCCCTTGCCCTCCAAGACCTGGACCTCGGCCTTGCCTCCGAGGGCGGCGCCGTGCCCGGCCGGGATGACCTGATCCTCGGCGCCGGCCACGACCAGGATCGGGATCCCGAGGGCGGCGACCGGCTCGACCAGGACGGCCGCCTGGACGTCGCCGGAGACGAAGCCCTCGAGCACCGTGGTCAGCGCCGCCTGGGCCCCGTCGAGCCGTTTGAACTTGAGGAGGTTCTCGAGCATTTCCCGGGTCACCAGGGCCGGGTCGGCGAAGAGCTTCTCGACGTGGGGTTTGAGCTCCCGGCGGCTCTGGGCGCCGACGAAGCCCCGCAGGTAGCCGGTGTTGATCTCCTGGCCGAGCCCGGCCGGGGCCAGCAGGGCCAGCGACCGCACCCGGCCGGGCGCGGCCACGGCCACCGCCATGGCCACGGCGGCGCCCATCGAGTGCCCGACCAGGTCGACCTTGTCGATCCCGAGAGCGTCGAGGAATCCGGCCACGGTGGTGCCCAGGCCGGCGACGGAGCCGTCGCCCACCCGCTTGTCCGACTCGCCGTGCCCGGGGAAGTCGAGGGCGTAGACGGTGCGGCCCTCGGCCAGGGCTTCGAGGTTGAACAGCCAGTTGTCCTTGTTGCCGCCGAAGCCGTGGAGGAGCACGACCCGGCGGTCGCCCTCGCCGACCTGCACGTAGCGCAGGCGGACGCCCCCGACCTCGACGTCCTGGCCGACCGGTCCCTCCTCGGCCGCGGCTTCCGGCACGAAGGTGGATTGGAACTCGGCGATCAGCGCCTCGATCTCCTCCTCGGGAACGCCCGCATCGGCCACCACACCGAGGAGGGCGCCGACGGGCAGCACGTCCCCCGTCCGGCCCACCTGCCGGCGCAGGACGCCCGTCACCCCGGGCGGGACCTCGACCGAGCCCGAGATCTTGTCGGTGTCGACGTCGGCCACCTCCATCCCAGGCTCGATCTCACCGCCCTCCTCCACCAGCCACGCCTCGACCTTGCCCTCGGTCATGGAGAGGCCCCACTTCGGCATGGTGAGCTTGTGGATCTGGCTCACCTCCCGCTCACTTTCCGTACTCCAGCACCGTCTTGAGGGCGTTGGTGACCTTCTGGGCGTCCGGGATGTAGAGGTCCTCGAGGGCGCCAGTGAAGGGGACGGGGGTGTGGGGCGGGGTCACCATCTGGATGGGAGCCCGCAGCGCCCCGAACGCCTCCTGGGCCACCATCCCGGCGATGTCGGTGGCCAGGCCGCAGCGGGGACTGGCCTCGTCGACCACCACCAGCCGGCCCGTACGCTCCACCGACTCGAGGATCGTCTCGGTGTCGAGGGGGCTGGTGGTGCGCAGGTCGATGACCTCGCACTCGACGCCGGAGCCGGCCAGCTCGTCGGCGGCCTCGGTGGCCGTGTGCACCATCCGGCCCACGGCCACGAGGGTGGCGTCGTCGCCGTCGCGCACCACGTTGGCCTCCCCGAAGGGGATGGTGTAGCTCTCCTCGGGCACGTCGCCGGTCATCTCGTAGAGCATCTTGTGCTCGCAGAAGATCACCGGGTCGTCGTCGCGGATCGACTGGATCAGCAGCCCCTTGGCGTCGTAGGGCGTCGAGGGGATCACCACCTTGAGCCCGGGAATGTGGGTGAAGATGGGGTACAGGCCCTGGCTGTGCTGGGCCGCGGCCCGCAGCCCCGCCCCGTACATGGTGCGGATGACGACCGGGGTGACCGCCTTGCCTCCGAACATGTACCGGAACTTGGCCGCCTGGTTGAAGATCTGGTCGAAGCAGACCCCCATGAAGTCGATGAACATGAGCTCGGCCACGGGCCGCATCCCGCAGGCGGCCGCTCCGATGGCGGCGCCGATGAAGGCCGACTCGGTGATCGGCGTGTCCATCACCCGGTCGCCGAAGGTGGGGTAGAGGCCCTTGGTGACGCCGAGCACGCCGCCCCAGGCGTCGCGCTCACCGTCGGCTCCCTGGCCGCCGGCGTTGTCCTCGCCCATGACGATGACGGTGTCGTCGCGCTCCATCTCCTGGCGGAGCGCCTCGTTAATGGCCTGACGGTATGTGATCGTGCGTGCCATCGTGCCGCCCTCCCTCTCAGTAGGAGACGTAGACGTCGGTGAGCAGGTCCTCGGGTCCCGGGTTGGGGGCGGACTGGGCCGCCTCGACGGCCTGGTCGATGAGCTGGCCCACCTCCTTGTCGATGAGGTCGAGCTCGTCGCCGCTGACGCCCATCTGGCCCGTGACCCGCTCCCGGAACTGCATGAGGACGTCCCTCGTCTCCTTGATCCGGGCCACCTCGTTCTCGCCCCGGTAGGTCTGGCCGTCACCCTCGAAGTGCCCGTAGTAGCGCATGAACTTGACCTCGATGAGGGACGGCCCGCCGCCCTGGCGGGCCCGTTCGATGGCCTCGCCGGCCGCCTCGTGGACGGCGAAGAAGTCGAACCCGTCCACGGTGGCGCCGGGCATCCCGAAGGCCGACGCCCGGTCCCCGATGCTCTCGCCCGCCACCGACCACTTGGGCGCGGTCGACTCGGCGTAGCCGTTGTTCTCGGCCACGAAGACGGCGGGGAGGTTCCACACGGTGGCCAGGTTGAGTGACTCGAGGGTCGTTCCCTGGTTGGAGGCGCCGTCGCCGAAGAAGGCCACCGCCACCCCACCCGTGCCCCTGTGCTTGGCCGCCAGTGCCGCCCCGCAGATGAGCGGCGGACCGCCGCCGACGATGCCGTTGGCACCCATCATCCCGAGGCTGAGATCGGCGATGTGCATCGACCCGCCCTTGCCCCGGCAGGCGCCGGTGACCTTGCCGTAGATCTCGGCCATCATGGCCGGGACGTCGACACCCTTGGCGATGCAGTGGCCGTGGCCGCGGTGGGTGCTGCCGATGCGGTCCTCGGGCCCCAGATGCATGCACACGCCGGTGGCCGACGCCTCCTCGCCGGCGTAGAGATGGACGAAGCCGGGGATCGTCCCGGTGGCGAACTCGGTGTGGATCCGGTCTTCGAACTCCCGGATCGTCCTCATGGTCCTGTACGCCTCGAACAGCTGATCCTTGGTCAGTTGCGCAGCCAAGACTCCTCCTCCTGGTGTCGTGGTACGTCGCACAGCAGACTGTCCTCCGCCGCCCGCGCCAGGGTTCGGCGGACGTCGATGGTGCGGGGGCCGCCGAGGTCGAGCCGGACGGTGGGGGCGGCCCCGTCAGGCTCGAGCTCCCGTTCGCCGTCGAGGGCGATGGTCCCCGGCCCCGCGGGCAGCGGCCAGGGTTGGCCCGGCCCCATCACGGTGACGCGTTCGACTCCGACGTCGACCACCAGCCCGGGGCCGATGGGGGCCCGCACCCGCCTCCGGGCCAAGGCGGCGGGAGCGAGCTCGAGGGCGAGGCCGAAGGGCTCGTCCCGCCCGACGGGGTGGACCAGCCCGGCGATGGCGGACAAGCCGATGGCGTCGGGCTCGGCGAAGGTGACGAAGAGGGCCCGGAGGGTGTCGGCGTCCCAGACGGCCCGGGCGGCCACTGCCGTATGGGTGGTGACGCACACGTCGACCAGGGCCAGCTCCCGGCGCCCGCCCGTCCCGCCCGCCCCGCCCGGCCCGCCCACCCCGCCTCGCGCGTTAGCCGAACCCACGTGGGCGGTGGGTTTCGCTAACGCGAGACCTTCGACGACCAGCATCTTGTTGCGGCGGCACACGGCTTCGGGCGCCACCCGCCCGGCGGCCACCAGCCCGGCGGCCAGCCCGGCCACCGTGGCCTCCCGCAGCTCGGGGAAGACGTTGTTCGTGCCCGTGGACAGCGACACGATCGGCACGTCCCCGCAGGCCCCGGCCACCACCCGGTTGGTGCCGTCGCCGCCCAGCACCACGATGGCGCCGACCCCCCGCTCGACCATGGCGGTGACCGCCGCGGTGGTGTCGGAGGCGGTTTCGGTCAGCGGGAGGTCGAGGAACTCCACCTCGGGCCATCCGGCCGTGTCGCCCAGGCCGCGCTGGCGGGCCCGGAGGACGCCGGCCGCGATTCCGCCCAGATCGGTCATGACCAGGACCCGCCCGACCCCCACGGCGCCCAGCGCGGCCAAAGTGCGCTGGACCATGGCCGACTTCTCGGCGTTGGGGAACACCGAGGCCCGGGTGACGAGGCGCCGGATGTCGCGCCCGGACGCCGAGTTGGTGACGATCCCCGCGAGCGCAGTCACAGTGCCCCCTCGCCTCAGGGCGTGTACATAGCACAGCTGGGAGCGGGGCGCCTCGGGAGCAGGAATGTCCCGGTCGCGGCCCGAATCTCCCCGAACGACCCCCCGATCTTTTCGCGTGTTCCTCAGGAGGCTTCTGCTATGGGCCGTCGCCGACGCCTCGCTCTGCTCACCACCATGCTGGCCGCCGGCCTGCTGTCGGGGCCGGTCCCGGCCTCGGAGGCCGGCACGCCCGACTTCGACGCCATGGCGGTGGCGGAGACCACGCCGGCGGGCAGCCCCGGCGACACCGTCGACGACATGGCCATCTGGGTCAACCCGTCCGATCCCGCCGGGTCCCTGGTCATCGGAGCCGATCACAGCTCCGGGGACCTGGAGGTCTACGACCTGGCCGGCGAGCGGATCCAGACGGTTGCGCTTCCCGACGCCAACAACGTGGACCTGCGCACCGGATTCCTGCTCGGAGGTTCGAGCGAGGCGATCGTGGGGGTCGCCGGGGGCGGCTCGGCCGATGGGCGCCTCACCTTCTTCCGGGTCAACGCGGCGACCCGCAAGCTCGAGAACGTGACCGTGGGCGGCAGCTACCAGGTCCCGTCGGCCAACGGGTTCTGCATGTACCACAGTGCCGTCTCGGGCAAGTTCTTCGCCTTCCGCACCACCCCGGCGGGCAAGGTCCAGCAGTACGAGATCTACGAGGACGGGGGCATGGTCAACGTCCGTCCGGCGGCCGAGCAGTTCGACGTCGACCCCCAGCAGATCGACCCCGGATCGCTCGACGCCATCGAGGCGTGCGCCACCGACGACGAGACCGGGAGCCTGTTCATCGGGGAGCAGGACTACGGGATCTGGAAGTACGGCGCCGAACCCACCGCGCCCCGCACCAAGGACGACCGGACGCTGGTCGACGGCGCCGAGGACGTGGTGGCCGGCGGCCACCTGAAGGCCGACCTCGAGGGCATCGCCGTAGTGCACGAGCCCGGCGGCGGCGGATTCCTCCTCGCCTCCTCCCAGGGCGACTTCACCTTCAACGTGTACCGCCGCCAGGCGCCCCACACCTTCCTGCGCAAGGTGTCGATCGTGGCCGGTCCCGACAGCGACGGCTGCCAGCGCACCGACGGCATCGACGCGGTGGCCGCCAACCTGGGCCCGGCCTTTCCCCGGGGCCTCTTCGTGTGCCAGGACAACACCAACACCGAGCCCGCATCCGGCAACATGAACTTCAAGTACGTCCCGCTCGAGCACGTGGTCCCGCTCGGGTCCGAGCCGGCGCCGCAGCCCCAGCCGCAACCCCAACCCCAGCCGCAGCCCCAGCCGCAGCCCCAGCCCCAGCCGGGAGAGGGGCCCTACCTGCCGTCGGCTCCCGCCGCATCGGGCTACTGGATGCTGGGCGCCGAGGGTCAGGTCTACCCCTTCGGTGACGCCAGAGACCACGGCGACCGCGCCGTGGTTCGGCCTGCTCAGGCCGTCGACCTCGAACCGACCCCCGCCGGCCAGGGCTACTGGGTGGTCGACAACCGCGGCGTGGTCTCCGCCCACGGCGACGCTCGCCCCCTCGGCGGCGTCGCCCCCGGCCGCCTGACGACGGGCGAGGAGGTCACCAGCCTCTCGGTGACCCCCTCCGGGCAGGGTTACTGGATCTTCACCACCCTGGGCCGGGTCATGGCCTTCGGGGATGCGGTGGCCCTGGGCGACATGAGCGGCACCCGGCTCAACGCGCCCGTGCTCGACTCGATCGCCACGCCGACGGGGAAGGGCTACTACATGGTGGCCGGCGACGGCGGCATCTTCTCCTTCGGGGACGCCCGCTTCTACGGATCGATGGGCGGCGTGCGGCTCAACGCCCCCGTGCAGTCGCTCGTGCCCGATCCTGACGGGGTCGGCTACTGGCTGGTGGCCTCCGACGGCGGCGTCTTCTCCTTCGCCGGCGAGTTCCGGGGCTCGATGGGCGCCGCCCGGCTCAATGCCCCCATGACCGGCATGGTGGCCTACGGCAACGGCTACCTGATGGTCGCTTCCGACGGCGGCATCTTCAACTTCTCGGACCGGCCCTTCTCCGGTTCGCTGGGGGCGACCCGCCTCCCCGCCCCGATCACCTCGGTGGCGGCACTGTCCTAGTGGACCCCGGCTCGGGCGGCGGCGGGCAGATCCCCGCCGTCCCGGAGGAACCGGGCCGGGCTCCGGGCGGTCAGGAGCCGGCCGACGCCGGCGGCGGCTGAAGCCACCACCCGGGGCGGGCCCGGCGCGGCGCCCTCGAGGAGGTCGTTCCAGAAGATCGACCATCCGCCGGCCACGGCCCGGCCCAGGCCCGGTGCCGTCACCAGCCGGCCGATGGCGGCCACCGCCCTCGGCCGCGTCAGCAGCGCGCCGTGCACCGGGGCGGTGATGGACTGGTAGGGCCCGTAGGTGGCGGCGAGGATCCGCCGGTAACGCCGGGCCGCCTCCGCCGGTCCGGCCAGGACCGCCTCGGCCGCGGCCCGGCCGCTGCCCAGGGCCTGGGAGATGCCCTCGCCCTGGAGCGGGTTGACCAGCCCGGCGGCGTCGCCGGCGAGGAGCACGCGACCCCGGGCCGGAGTCGTGCCCAGCATGCCCATCTTGAGCCAGCCGCCGAGTTGGCGGGAGGGGACGAGGGCAGCCTCGAGAACGCCCATGCGGCGCAGGTGCTCCACGAAGTCGTCGAAGCGCCGGGTGGCGGCCGCGCCGGCGGAGCGATCGGAGAGCACCCCGACCCCCAGGCCGATGTTGGCCCGGCCACCGACCCCGGGGAACAGCCATCCGTAGCCGGGAAAGCCCCGCCAGGCGCTCGGCTCCCACAGCACGATGTGCGGCATCCTCACGGGGTCGTCGACGTAGGCCCGCACAGCGAACCCCCACAGCACCCGGCTGGGGTCGACCAGGCCCGCCACCTCTCCCACCCGACTGGCGGCACCGTCGGCCCCGATCACCACGTCGGCGCCGAGTCGGGAACCACCGGAGAGCACGAACCCGTCCAGCGACCCGTCAGGGGCCACGAGCGGTTCTCCGGCCCGGCCCACGAAGAACTCGGCTCCGGCTTCCACCGCGGCCGCCCGCAGCGCCTCGTCGAAGACCGTGCGGGGCGCGGCGAAGCCGTAGCCCGGATAGGTCAGCCCAGGCCGGCACGGCAGCCGGACCCGCCGTCCCGAGGGACCCAGGACGATCATGTCGCCCACCCGCTCCGCCCCGGGCACCTCGACGCCGAGGTCATCCAGGATCCGGACGGCCCGCGGCCCGATCAGGTCGCCGCAGGCCTTGTCCCGGGGGAAGCGGGCCTTGTCCACGAGCGCCACCCGGGCCCCGCCCCGGGCCAGCACCAGGGCGGCCACGCTGCCCGCCGGCCCCGATCCGACCACCAGGGCGTCGAAGCGCCTCTCCAAGCTTCCTCCTTGTGGAAGGGCCTACTGTACGGGCGTGCCAGGGGCAGGGGCGGCGAGGGAAGGTACAGCTCGGTTGGAGCCCGGTCAGCCGAACCGCTTCGCCCAGGAGCTGTTCACCGGCCTGCCCGCCCGCTACGACCTGCTGGCCGAGCTCCTCTCCTTCGGCCAGAACGGCCGCTGGCGCCGGGCCATGGTGGACCGGGTCGTTCCGGCCAACCCGGGGCGGATCCTCGACGTGGCCACCGGCACCGCCGGGGTCGCCCTCCAACTCGCTCGACGTTCGTCGGGCCAGATCGTGGGGATCGACCTGACCGAGCCGATGCTGCGGCGAGGCCAGGAGAACGTGGCCCGGGCCGGCGTCGGGGACCGCGTCCGGCTCGTCGCCGGCCGGGCCGAGGGGTTGCCCTTCCCCGACGGGACCTTCGACGGGCTGACCTTCACCTACCTCCTGCGCTACGTGGCCGACCCGGCGGCCACGCTCCGGGAGCTGGCCCGGGTGGTGAAGCCGGGTGCTCCGATGGCCAGCCTCGAGTTCCACGTTCCGCCCCAGCGGTTCTGGCGCGCCTGGTGGTGGCTCTACACCCGGGGGGTGCTGCCCGTGGCCGGCGGCCTGGCCGGACGCTCCTGGTTCGAGGTGGGCCGGTTCCTCGGCCCGAGCATCTCCGGCCACTACCGGCGCTACCCGCTGTCATGGACGGTCGGGGCCTGGCAGGAGGCCGGCCTCGTCGACGTCGGCGCCCGGGTCATGAGTCTCGGTGGCGGCCTCGTGATGTGGGGCCGGAAGCGTGGCTGAGCCGGAGCGGCGGCCGGCGTTCTACGCCGCTCGGGCCGGTGGATGGCGCGACTGGTGGACCATCCTGCATCCCCCCTATACGGCCTGGCACCTGTCCTACGTGGTGCTCGGCGCCTGCCTGGCCCCGCACCCCGATGCCACCCGGCTGCTGGCCACGGTGCTGGCCTTCTTCTTCGCCGTGGGCATCTCCGCCCACGCCCTCGACGAGATCCACGGCCACCCGCTGCGGACCCGCATCCCCGACCGGGTCCTGTGGCTGGCGGCGGGGGCCGGCCTGGCCGCGGCGGTGGCTCTGGGCGTGGCCGGCGTGCCCCGGGTGGGAGCCGGGCTGCTGGCCTTCATCGTCGTCGGCCCCCTCCTGGTGGCGGGATACAACCTCGAGCTCCTGGGCGGGCGTCTGCACTCTGACGTGGGCTTCGCCGCCTCCTGGGGCGCCTTCCCGGCCCTGACCGGCTACTTCGCCCAGGCCGAGCGACTCGACCTCGTCGGCCTGGCCGGCGCCGGCGCCGCCTTCGGGCTGTCCTACGCCCAACGCAGCCTCAGCACGCCCGCCCGCCTCCTGCGCCGCCGCGTCACCGCCGTCGACGGCACCATGACCATGGAGGACGGCACCGTCCGCCGGATCGACGACCGGACCATGCTCGCCCCCCTCGAGCAGGCTCTGCGAGCGCTGTCCTGGAGCATGGCCGCCCTGGCCGTCGCCCTCGCCGTCGCCCGCCTCACCTGAACCGGTGGCCGGAGTGACGGTCAGCCGGGGTGACGTGCTGCGCTACCGCTTCCGTCGCCACGAGCTCCACCGCGCCCCCGGGAGCGCCCCCGGGCCGGCCGGCGTGGCGCTGCTCGACTACGGCGTGCAGGACACGGGAGCCGACGGGGCCGCCTGGGCCTTGGCTGTCCGCGGCGCGCCGGCCGCGGGCGCCGACGAGCTGGCCTTCGCCTGGACGATGCGGGGTGCGCCCCACGCCTACCGCCGGTCGGCCCTGGAGGCGGTGGCGGTGGCGACGGCCCCGTGGTCGGAGGCCGACGCGGCCAAGCCGCTGAAGGCGGACGTGTGGCGGACGCTCGGACGTCCGGGCGGGATCGTCGCCGACGGCGAGATCATCGGCACCTGGCGACCCCGGGCTTCGGGTCAGAAGCTCCACGTGC
>Ga0299907_10001022_pt1 | contig 15244 bp, 11 predicted proteins | sample RVTome_16_FD_198680 | JGI IMG/M metagenome (GOLD analysis project Ga0299907, IMG submission 198680) | Soil microbial communities from uranium-contaminated site in the Upper Colorado River Basin, Wyoming, United States - RVT152D67 (version 2) ... | reverse complement strand
CGCCGAAGCCGCCGGTCTCTTCGACGATCCGGGCGACCGGATCCCGGTGGCTCGCGTCGATCGTGTCGGTCGCGCCGTACTTCGTGGCCGTCTCGAGGCGGTCGTGGGACAAGTCGACCGCGAAGACACGGCCGGCGCCGGCCATCGCGCAGCCGGCCACCGCCCCAAGGCCGACCAGCCCGCACCCGAAGACCGCGCAGGTCGAGCCAGGCTCGACCTCGGCCTTCCAGAGGGCCGCCGCGAGCCCCGTCGTCGCGCCGCACGCCAGCGTGCAGACCGCCTCCAGCGACGCCGCGCGGTCGATCTTCGCGAGCGCGATCTCCGGCAGGACCGCGTACTCGGCGAACGTGCTCGTCCCCATGAAGTGGCGGATCGGCTCGCCGTTCCGGGAGAGTCGTGTGGTCCCATCCGGCAGGTGCCCCTTCCCCTGCTCCTCCCGGATCGCCATGCAGATGTTGGTCTTCCCGCTCCGGCAGTGGACGCACTCGCCGCATTCGGGCGAGAAGAGCGTGATCACGTGGTCGCCCGGCCGGACCGACGTGACCCCTTCGCCGACCGCCTCGACGACGCCCGCCCCCTCGTGCCCGAGGACGGTCGGCGCATAGCCGCTAGGGTCGACGCCGCTCCACGTGTACATGTCGGTGTGGCAGACGCCGCAGGCGTGGACCCTGACCAGGGCCTCGCCCCTCTTCGGCCCGGCCAGGTCGAGGTCCTGGACGACGAGCGGCTGGCCGAAGTCTTCGAGGACGGCGGCCTTGATCTTCATGGCCTCAGCGCGGAAGGGAAGCAGCCTAGAGCGTCAGCCGGATCCGCCCGTAGTAGAACCCGCCGTTGCTCCCGAACTGGGTGACGCGCCGGCTGAATGGGAAGCGGCCGCGGTCGATGTTGGCCTCCTTCTCGTGCTCGTCGGGGAAGGTGTTGAACGCGTTATTCGCTCCCACCGAGAGCTTCACCCCTGGGAAGAGCTCGTAGGACACGTCGGCGTCGAAGATCGTCTTCGCCCCGAACGTCTCGTCGTTGACCGGATCTGGCGGGAGGTACTCGATCTCGCCGAAGAACGCGGCTGCCCCGTAGAGGCTCAGCGGACCCTGGGTGTAGCGCGCGGAAAGGTTGAACTTCTCTGTCGGTAGCGCGCTCTCGAGACGGTTTGACTCCTCACGGTTGAAGAGGAGCGTCCTAACGGCCTCGAGGTCGCCGCCCGCGAAGATCTCGGCCATCTCGGCCGGCACGTTGATCCGCAGGACCTCGGTGTCCGTGAAGTTCACCGACCCGGAGAGGTCGAGCGTGCCGAGACCCCACGCGGTCGCGTACGAAACCACGACGTCGACCCCCTGGGTCTTCGTGTCGACCGCGTTGGCGAAGAACTGGGCCGCGGTCACGCCTTCCCGCGAGAAGGGCTCGAGGATCGTCGCCACGATCGGGTTGGCGTTGCTGAACTGGCTGGTCAGCACGATCCGGTCGTCGATGTCGATCCGATAGTAGTCGGCCGTGATCGACAGGTTGGACCTTGGGCGGGCGATGAACCCGGCGCTCACGTTCACCGAGGTCTCCTCGTCGAGATCGGGGACCCCGAACGCCTTCGTGATCCGGCTCTGGTTGCTGCTGGTCAGGACCTGCCTCGGCTCCAGCGTCCCGGTTTCCGGGTCGAACAGGAACTGCGTGCTGACGTTGTTGAACCATACCTGGTGGAGCGACGGGGCGCGGAACCCGTTGCTGACCGCCCCACGCAGCGCGAACGGCTCGGTCACTTCATAGCGGGCCGCGATCTTGCCGGTCACCGTGCTCCCGAAGTCGGTGTAGTTCTCGGCCCGTCCTCCCACGTCGAGCAGGAACCGGTCGGTGAGCTCGCTCTCCAGGCCTACGTAGCCGCTGATTGAGGTCCGGAACCGGTCGACCTCGTTGGCGGGCTGGAACCCGGGGAAGACCTGCGAGCCGGCCGCCTTGGGCCCGCCGCTCGACGTCGTGTCGAAGTCGACTCCGGCGATGTCGCCGCCGTTACCGAGCAGGTACGACTCCGGCTGACCGGCCTCGATCCGGTAGTTCTCGACCCGGTACTCGCTGCCGAGGACGAGCGACATCGATCGGACGGCGCCGCCGGTGTCGATCAGCCGCACGATGTCGAGGTTTCCGACCGACTGGCGGAACTCGAGCTCACCGGCGTCGAACGTCGTCGGGCTGGACGGGCCGATCGACGCGTTGACCGAGTTGTCGATGTTGTACAGGAAGCTGTTCCGACCGTGGGTCACGCTGAAGTCCATGTCCCAGCCGCTGCGCGTGCCGCGGACCCCGGCGGTGCCCGCGACGTCGTCGATCTTGGGGTTGATCTCCGGAAGGAACCCGTTCGGCACGATCTCCGGGACGACCTGCGCCTCCTGGTTCGGGAGGCGGTAGAACCCGGTCGCCGCCCCCTCGCGGTGGGAGATGCCGCCGAACGAGTAGAGCTCGGCGTTGCCGGAAAGCGGATAAATCGAGTTCCAGAAAGCCGTGCCCACCACCGCCTCCCCCTGCCCCGTCCTGATCGAGAAGTCGCGGCGAGTCAGCCCGCGCCGCCGGAGCTCGGCATCGGTGGCCTCGGTGCCGGTGATCCCGGGGAAGATGTCCCCCGTCCACGGGTCCGAGCGGTCGGTCCGCCCGCGGTCGAGATACATCCCCGTCACGTTGAAGAAGCCGCGGTCGGCGATGTCGAAGCCGTAGTTGGCGTCGACCCGGAGCTGCTCGCCGTCCCCCTCGCCCGTCTGGCCGCCCTGGGCGTCGATCTTGAGCGCCTCGGTCTGGTCCTCGAGGACCAGGTTGATGACGCCGGAGATGGCGTCCGAGCCGTACTGGGCCGACGCCCCGTCGCGCAGCACCTCGACGCGCTTGATCGCCGCAGTCGGGATCGCGTTCAGGTCGACGCCGACCGTCCCGCGTCCGAACGTGCCGTTGACATGGACGAGCGCGCTCTGGTGGCGACGCTTCCCGTTCACGAGCACCAGCACCTGGTCGGGCCCCAGGCCGCGCAGGCTGGCCGGATTGATGTGGTCCGTGCCGTCGGCGATCGTCTGGTGCGAAGCGTTGAACGAGGGAACGGCGACGGCGAGGAGCTGGTTGACCTCCGTGTGTCCGGAGGCCTCGATCTCCTCGGAGGAGAGAACGTCGACCGGCACCGGCGTCTCGGTCTCCGTGCGGGTCGTCCGGGAGCCGATCGCCACGATCTGGTCGACCAGGAGCGGCGCGGACGCGAGCCGGAAGTCGACCGTGATCGTCTCCCCGGATTGCACCGTGACCCGCTCCTCGGCGTCCCGGTAGGCGATCGACCGGGCCCGGAGCGTGTAGATCCCGGCCGTGGTGTCGAGCCGGTACTCGCCGAGGTCGTTGGTGACCGCTCCCCGTGCGGTGCCGGCGATCGAGACGCTGGCACCGGCGATCGGCTCGGCCGTCTCCTCGGTCAGGACCCGACCCGCGATCGTGCCTTGTTGGGCGAGTGCGGGAGAGGTCGTGGAGAAGAGGATGAGCGGGAGGACGGCGAGCGAGGCGAAGATGGACGCGGCTGGTCTCATGTCTCCTCCGAAGGGTGTGAGGAAAGGGCCCATCGGTCTCGTGTGGGAATCTATGGCAGTATGGTCAAGCGGTCTCGGGGCTGTCAACCACTGCGCGGAGGTCGACCGCGACCGCCCGATCGGCATAGGCGAAGACGGGGTTTGCCTCGAGCGTGACGATCTCGGGATGCGCCCCGAGGCAGCTCGCGAGGGCCAGCGCCAGGTCAACGACCGCGCCACGGTCCACGCCGGGTCGCCCGCGGAAGCCCCTGAGGATGGGCGCGATCCGGAGCTCGTCCAACATCGCCTCGATTTCATCAGTCCCCACGGGAAGGATGCGGACGGCGACATCCTCCTCGATCTCCGCGGTCAGGCCGCCGGCGCCGACCAGGAGGAAGAGGCCGAAGTGCGGATCCCGCCGCGCCCCTACGATCAGCTCGGCGACCGGCGGCGACAGCATCGGCGAGACGAGAGCGCCCTGGATGGCGGCCGCGCGGCGTGGCTCCCGCGACTCCTGGTACGCCCGAGCGCTTTCTGTGACCGCGGCGAACGCGGCCGCCGCCTGGTCGGGACCGTTCACGCCGAGCGCGACCCCGCCGGCGTCGCTCTTGTGGGCGATCGCCGGCGAGACCACCTTGACCGCGACCGGCCTGCCTGCCAGGCGAGCCGCCTCGGCGGCCTTCTCAGCGGTTCGGCAGAAGGTCGCGGGGACGACGGGTACGCCGCACCCGGCTACCAGCTCCCGAATCTCGGGCTCGGTCAGGATCGCCCGGCCCTGGCCCGTCCGCGTCGCTGCCACTCGGGCCGGCGGCTCGGGGCGCGGCACGGCGGGAGCCTCTGCGAACGCCCGTCCGCGCCCCCGGGCGGCCCAGACGCACCGGGCCGCCACCTCGATGGACCTCAGGACCGGCACTCCCGATTCGGCCAGCCGCCGGAGCGGCTCCGTGCGCTCCGCCGCGTAGAGCGTGTGGACGACCAGCGGCTTGCCGGCCGCTGCCGCGATCTCGGCCATCTGGCTCGCCGCCGCGGTCTCCTCGAGGGCCAGCTCCTCCGCGAAACGGATCGCGTACCCCCCCAGAAGGCCCGTCACCAGGACGCCTCCGACCGCGGAATCGGCGGCGATCGCCTCCAGCGCCTCCGCGAACACGCGCGGGCCCCTGTCCGCGGCTCCGGCCAGGTCGATCGGGTTGACGACGCTAGCGGCGGGTCCGAGGAGGGATCGGAGGCGGTCCCGTGTCGGCTCGCCCAGCCGGGCCAGCGGCACGTCAAGGTCGGCCAGCGCGTCGGCCGCCAGCGTCGCATGCCCGCCGCCGTCGGCGAGGATCGCGACACCGGTCCCGGCCGCCATGGCGGGCTGGCCCGCGAGCGTCTGACCGATCGAGAGGAGCTCGTCCGCACGCTTGACCTCGACCACGCCGGCCTGCCGCAGGGCGGACTGGAGGACCCGGTACGAGCCCGCCAGCGCCCCGGTGTGGGAGCGCGCCGACGCCTCACCGCCGGCCGTCCGGCCGCCCTTCAGGAGAACGATCGGCTTCGTCCGGTTCACCCGGGTCGCGACCTCGAAAAAGCGACGGCCGTCCTGGAACCCTTCCACGTACATGAGGATCGCCGCCGTTGCGCGCTCTCCTTCCAGGTACTCCAGGACCTCGTCCTGGGCGATGTCGGTCTCGTTCCCGATCCCCACGTAGACGGAGATGCCTTCTCCGCGGGCCGCCGCCTCGGTCATGAGCGCGAGCCCCATGTTCCCCGACTGGGTGACGAGGGCCAGCCGACCCGCGGGGACGGAGCGCATCCCGACCAGGTTCAGCCCGAGCGCCGTGTTCACGATCCCCGACGTGTTGGGGCCGATCACGCGGATCCCCGTCCGGCGCGCGGCCGCGAGCACGGCGCGCTCGAGCTCCTCGCCTTCCGGCCCCGTCTCGCGGAAGCCGACCGCCGGGATCACGGCCCCCCGGATCCCCTTCCGTCCGCAGGCCTCCACCAGGGCCGGGATCCCCGCTGCGCGGGTGGCGATGTACGCCAGGTCGGGGGATCCTTCGAGCGCGTCGACGCTCGGGATGACGGGGAGGCCCAGAAGCTCGCCTCCGTCCGGGTGGACGGCGTGAATCCGGCCCCGGTAGCCCGACTCCTTGAGCGCCCGGAGCGCCTGGAAGCCTCGTTTCCGCGGGTCGCGTGAGGCCCCGATCACGACGACGGACGAGGGTTCCAGGATCGGTTCGAGGGGTCGGACCATCGTCGGCGGGCGCTCGGCGGTCTCGGTCTCGGGCCGCCCTACTCGCCGATGAAACGGGGAGGGCGCTTCTCGCGGAAGGCCGCCATCCCCTCCTGCCAGTCGCGTGACCCCATGCACTCGAGGAGCGCCTCCGCCTCGAGCGCCATCGCCTCCTCGGCGTCGAGGAGGCGGGCCCGATCCAGGAGCCGCTTGGCGTGGCCGATCGAGATGGGCGCCCGCCGAGTCAGCTCGTCGGCGAGCGCGAGCGCCTCGGGGAGCACGCGATCGGAAGGGATCGCCCGGTTGACGAGCCCGATACGCGCCGCCTCGGCGCCGGTCAGGAACTCACCCAGCAGGAGGAGCTCCTTGGCACGCGTCAGCCCGACCCGCTGGGCGAGGACAAACGTCGTCCCGCCTCCGACGAACGTGCCGAGAGCGAGCTCGGGGAGCCGGAGCTTGGCGTCCTCGGCCGCGATCACGAGGTCACAGGCGAGCGCCAGCTCGAGGCCCGCCCCGACCGCCGGCCCGTTCACGGCGGCCACGATCGGCTTGGGGATGGTCTGTAGAAGGCGGTGGACTCGCTGGCCCGTTTCCACGTAGGCGCGGCGCCGGCCCTGGTCCGCGCCGCCGTGCTCCTGGAGGTTCGCCCCGGCGCTGAAGGCTCGCCCCGCGCCGGTCAGCACGATGACCCGCACCTCTGGATCATCGGCGAGCTCCCGGAGCGCTCTCTCCAGCGCCTCGTAGAGCTCCAAGCTGAGGGAATTCAGACGATCTTGACGATTGAGCCGCATGACCGCGACTTGGCCGCGGCGCTCGCAGGAGACGGATTCCGATTCAGGCATCCTCGTGGGCTCCCCCGGACGCAATGTAACGCGCGGATCTTCATCCGGGCTCAGAGCTCGAGAAGCAATCTCAGGGAATCGTCGACGTCCAGCATTTTCTCCTCATCGATCACGGTCGCGAGGTGCCGGATCGCCCGTTGACGTGTATCCACCGAGACGATCTGATCCGTGGCGACCCAATGCGGACGTTGCTTCCAATCTTTCGCTACGACGCGAAGATCCTTCGGGATCAAGCCCGGCCGCCAGCGGAAGGCCGGGCGGTCCCGGGTCGTGATCGGGCAGATGATCACGGTCCCGAAGGTGGACCGATTGAGGGGGTCCGACGAAACGACCAGGCAGGGGCGAACCCCGCGCTGTTCATGGCCCCGCTTCGGGTTCAGGTCGAACTCCCAGATCTCCCCGCGCAACGGGTCGGGTCTCGGATTCGGCCGGGAGTCGATCACTACTCCCCGTCTGCGAACGCGCCCGTGACCAGCTCTCGGTCATCCCGATCCCTCTCAGTCAGCTCGGAGGCCGCGGCGTCGAACATTTGGGTCAGGCGGGCGCTCGACTCCCGGTCCATCTCCTCCTCGATCATGGAGCGAATGACGTCAGCCTTGGACCGATCCCGGCCTGCCTTCTGGGCGAGCCAGGCTTCCATGCGGCTCGAGATCCGGACACTCACCTGAGCGTCCTTTACGAGATCGGATTCCCTGACGCGCATCGGATGCCTCCTTGTAGTACGTTCTGCACTACAGTACGATACCAATCTGTATTGCAGAATGCAATGCCCCCGCTCTGTTGCCGGGCCGCCGGCGCACGGGCTAGCCTGGGTTTACGATGAAGGTCTGCGTGGACGCCGGCCACGGCGGCGCCGATCCTGGAGCCATCGGGCTCGAGCCGCGCCGTTTGGAGGAGAAGGAGGTGACGCTGGCGCTCGCGTTCCTCCTGGAGGAGGAGCTCGCGCTCCGCGGCCACGAGGTCATCATGACACGCCGGCAGGACCGGACCCTCGCCCTGGACGCCCGGGCCGAGTTCGCCAACCGCTACGAGGCGGAGCTCCTCTTGAGCCTCCACTGCAACGCCGCTGCCGATCCCAGGATCGAGGGAATGGAGGTCTTCCACCGGCCGGGCTCGAAGCCCGGCCGCGAGGCGGCGGCAATGATCCTGACCCACATGCTGGCCGCCTTCCCCGGCCACGAGAACCGCGGCATCAAGGAGGCCGACTTCACGGTGCTCCGGGAATCGACCGCCACCGGCGTCCTCGTCGAGGCCGAGTTCCTGACCAACCCGTCGCAGCTCCGGTTCCTGGCGGACCCCAAGAACCACCGCCGGCTGGCCCGGGCCATCGCCGAGGGCGTCCCGGGCGGGCAGGAGGTGATGTTCGACTAGGTCGCCTGCCTAGAGCTCGACGATCCTCCCCTCGCCGCCCTCTGGGTAGTCGGCCGCCGAGATGAGCCCGGCGAGCGCGTCCACGACGTAGTTGAAGAGGGCCTGCTGGTACGTCACGCCGAGCGTCGTGAAGGGGGCGCCACGGAAGGGGTACTGGTCCCCGCCCCGGGCCAGGAAGTCGATCGTCGCGACGTCGATGTCGTCGCCCGGCACGATCAGACCGCCGAGGACGATCGTCTCGCCTCCCTCCAGCGTGGCGTTCACGACGCGATTCCCCGCGACGACGACGTTCCCTTCCAGATCCAGGACCTGCGCGGTGCCGGTCGGATCCCACTCGAACGAGAAGCCCGCGATCTGGGCGAACCGCCCCGATCCGCCCACGTCGCCCGGCGCGGCTTCCGATACCGCGTTCTCGAGGATCTCCTTGAACTGGCTCCGCGGGATGTTCTCGATCACCGACACGAAGTTGGGGAAGGGGAGGATGTCGAAGGTGTTGAGCTCGGTGAAGGGACCCGCCGGGATGATGTTGTCGTTCCGGATCCCGCCCCCGTTCTGGAGCGCCACGACGGGCGAGTCGACGCCGAAGTCCCCCGCGAGCTGCTGGGCCTGCCAGAGGAGCGCGTCGGCGACCAGGTTCCCCTCGTTGGTCTCCATGAAGCGGACGGAGGTGCGGAGACCGTCCAGGTCCACCTGGCTGGTCGCGATCACGTTCGACGCGAGCGCGGCGAGCCCGGCGATCACCGGGTCGACGACCTGGGCCTGGACGATCGGATCCGGGGGCACGGCGTCCGAGTTCGCGCCGCCGGCGACGCGTACCGGCCCGCTGTCGTCGTGGATGGCGATCAGCTCGCCTTCCTTGTTGAAGCCCGCGATCAGCCGTCCCACGTAGCGGTAGCCGCCCGAGGTCGTGACCACCGGGACCAGTGTCCCGTCCATGTCGAAGGCGATCAGCGGGTAGGGACCGCTCACGATTCCCTCGTCCCCCGGGATCAGGCGGTCGCCCACGTTCGCCAGCAGTTCGTCGCCGCCGCCCGCGACCACGATGTCGATGCCGTCGAGCTGCGGGATCAGGGCCAGATCCTCGTCCACGTCCTGGAGATGGCTGATCAGGATGATCTTGTCGACCCCCTGGGCCTCCAGCTTCTGGACCTCGAGCTGGATCTCGCCCGCGATGTCGGAGAGGACGATCACGTCGCGCGGGCTCGAGATGAAGGGGAGCTGATCGGTCGTGGCGCCGATGATCCCGATCCGCCGGCCCCGTTTCTGGACCACCGTGCTCTCGGCGATCCGCCCCGCGCCGACCAGCCCGAACAGGCCCGGCTCCTGCGAGAAGTCCAGGTTGGCGCTCAGGAAGGGTGGATCCGTGAAGAAGAAGGAGAGGATGAACTCCTCCAGGACGTCGGGCCCGAAGTCGAACTCGTGGTTCCCGATCGCCAGCGCGTCGTACCCGATCCGATCGAGCGCGATCGCGTCGAAGTACGGGATCCCCTTCTGGATGCTCAGGTTGAACTCGGGACCGGCCAGGAAGTTGTCGCCCGAGGAGACGAGGAGAGCGCCCGAGCCCGGGTTGTTCGTGTTGGCGGGCGGTCCCCCCTTGTCTCCCGCCGGCGTCAGCCCGGCTTCGGTCAGCCCGGCCAGCAGGATCTCGGCGTCGTCCTGGGGCCGCGATTTGGCCTCCTGCTTCAGGTCGTCCACCAGGGTCGCGAAGCGGGCGACCCCGCCGAAGTCCTCGAGCCCGGTCCCGGCGTCGATCAGCTGAGACTCGCCGTCGTTGTTGTGGAGGAGGGTCAGCCAGAAGTGGACCTTGTCGTCCTGGGCGGATGGATTCAGGACGGTGATCCCATCCCCCTCCGCCTGGGGAGCGACGGGGTCGCTGCTGCAGGCATACAGGAGCGCGACGACGGCGAAGCGCCAGAAACGGTTCATGGTCGACCCTCCGGAGGGACGGGTGGATGGGTGTGTGAGGATGATGTTGCGGCCCGAGCCCATTGAAGCACGCGGGTCGAGGCGGTGTCAAGCGCGTCACGGAAAAGTCGCGACTGGGGCTTGAGTCAGGCGGCCAAGCGACTACTGTAGGCCAATCTCCTCGACCAGCGCGACGAAGCGCGGATCGTCTCGGAGCGGATCGTAGATCGGATCGAGGTGGAGGTAGATCAGGCCGGCCGAGCGCGCCTCCAGGGCCCTGTCGAGCTGCTGGAACGCCTCGTCCCGGTCTCCCAGCATCCCGTACGCTGCGGCGAGGTACTCGGCTCGAACGTATTCCGCTTCTACCCCCGAGGTGACCTTCCGCAATGCGCGGCGAGCCTCCTGTTCTTCGCCAGCTGCGGCCAGACCGTAGGCCAGCAGGGTGTCGTACGTGGTCGAGCCGCCCACCTCGGCCCCCCGTCGGAAAGAATCCAGGGCGGCGGCGGTATCGGCCGTCAACAGCTGACCGACGGCGAAAGTCAGATGGGCGCGCGCGTACTCGGGGTCCAGTTCGAGGGTCCGGTGGGACTCCTCGATCGCCTCGGCCGGACGTCGGAGATAGAGAAGGAACCGGGCAATCCATTGGCTGATCTCCGAGGAGAGCGGGTCCAGCACCTGGGCTCTCTGCATCTCCATCAACGCCTCCTTCAAGCGTCCGACGGTCGGCAGGACGGTCCCCAGACCCCAGTGGGCATCCGCGTAGTTAGGGTTCGAAGCAGCGGCTCTACGCAAGGCCAGCTCGGCGCGAGGAAAATCCCACTCGTACCAGCCGTACACCTTGCCGAGCGCGGTATGCGCCTCCGACAAATCCGGCTCGAGGAGGATGGCCTTCTCGGCCGCCTCCTTCGCCGCGGCATAAGCCTGTTTGGGGGACACCCAGTCGTCGGCGAGGGCTGTCCACGTGTCGGCAATCCCCGCCCAGGCCTTGGCGAAGTCCGAGCTCTTCCCGAGGGCCTCTTGGTAGAGCTCCAAGCTCTTCCGCAGAGCCTTCTCATTGTACTTGTTGAAGAAGAACCGGCCTTTCAGATACAGGGTATACGCATCGAGGTTATCGGTCGTCGGCGTAACCAGCGCCTTCCCTTCGTCGCCCGCCAGCGTCGCCTTGAGGGCGGTGACTATGGCGCGGGCGATGTCGTCCTGGATCGCAAAGATGTCCTCGAGGTTCCGGTCGTACGTCTCCGACCACAGGTGGTAGCCGTCGCGGGCCCCGATCAGCTGCGCGGTGATGCGGACCCGCACGCCCGCCTTCCGCACGCTCCCCTCGAGCACGGTGGCGACACCGAGCTTCTCGGCGATTTCCCGCACGTCGCTATGATGTCCTTTGAAGCCGAAGGAGGAGGTGCGAGAGGCGACCTTGAGATCGCTCACCTTGACCAGGGCGTTCAGGATCTCCTCGGTGATGCCATCGCTGAAGTACTCGTTCTCGGGATCCGAGCTCAGGTTCATGAACGGCAGGACGGCGATCGAGCGCTCCGTGGCCGGCCGGGCATCGATCGTGCCGCTCGCGGGGGATCCGTCCGAGGCGGCCGGGGCCGGCCCTGCCTCGAGGACGACGTACAGGTCCTTTGTTTCAACCCCCTTGAGGTCCCGCTCGCCGAGGGGCTCGAAGCGAAAGGACGGACGGTTGCGGAGCTGCCGCCAGACATCGCCGCTCACTACGATCTGCCCGACCTCTGCCGCCGTCTGGATCCGCTGAGCCGTGTTCACGCCGTCTCCGTAGAGGTCGCCGTCGGGGGCAACCGCCACGTCACCCAGGTGGACCCCGGTGCGGATGGTTTCGCCGGCTCGCATCAAGCCGCGCAGTTCGGCCGCCGCCTGAACGGCCGCTTCCGCGCTCGGCGACTCGACCAGCGCGGCGTCGCCGATGAACTTGACGATCCGGCCTCGCGCCGGCGGGACCGCCGCCCGCACGGCGGCCTGGAAGCGCCGCACGAGCGCGATCGCCTTGTCTTCGTCCTCGGCCGTGAGCTGGCTCCAGCCCACCAGATCGCTGAACCAGACGACCGAGAGGCGGTGGGGAAGACGAACGGACGGGTCGATCACGGTTGGAGCACGGCGGTCACGGTCCGCATGGCAGGCGAGATTTCATGTCCGGTAGAGGGACGCCCACAGGAAGCCGGTTAGCTCGCCCAATATGGACGTGGCTGAACGAGGACGCCAAGCCCACTCGGTTTTGAAGTCGGCCATCGGGGCCTTATAATCGATTCTCTATCGCCGAATCTAGAAGGAGGGACATGATGACCGATCGAGTTCGTGATCGTTCTACGCCGGTCGTTCGATCGATCCCGGCGCTCCTCGCGATGCTGGCGCTGTCGGCGCCCCCGGCCGCGGCGCAGGCGGGCGCGGGCCACGACCACGACCTTGGCGAGGTCGAGTTCGGCGTGTCCTGCGCGGCCGAGGTCCAGCCCGAGTTCGATCGTGGGGTGGCGCTCCTCCACCACATGATGTACGAGGACGCCCGGCGGACCTTCGAGGCCGTGGCGGAGGGCGACACCGACTGCGCGATGGCCCACTGGGGGATCGCGACTACCCTTTTCCAGCCCCTCTGGCCCACGCGCCCGACCCCCGAGGAGCTCGGCAGGGGGTGGAGCGAGATCGAGCGGGCCCAAGCGCTCGGGACCACCTCCGACCGCGAGCGAAACCTGGTCGCCGCGACCGAGGCCTTCTTTCGTGAGCCCGCGACGGCGGAGTGGCGGACCCGGATCGAGCGCTGGGCCGCCGCGATGGAGGAAGCGTACGAGACACACCCCGATGACATCGAGACGGCCGCCTTCTACGCGCTCTCGCAGCTGGCTCTCGGGACAGTGTCGGAGGACCGCATGGCCATGAACGAGGGGGCCGCCCGAATCCTGCTCGCGATCCACGACCGGCAGCCCAGCCACCCGGGCGCCATCCACTACACGATCCACGCCAACGACGTGGACGCCCGCGCGGGCGAGTCGCTGGACGTGGTCAGGAGCTACAGCGGGATCGCCCCCAGCGTCCCCCACGCCCTCCACATGCCGACCCACATCTTCGTCCGCCTGGGCGAGTGGCCCGAGGTGATCGAATGGAACCGGCGCTCGGCGGACGCGGCGCTCGAGGTCGACACCGGGGGCGGCGTCTCGCACCACTACCCGCACGCGACCGACTATCTGCTCTACGCCCACCTCCAGCGCGGGGACGACGGGCGGGCGCGGGCGGTCCTCGAGGAGACGCTGGCGAAGGAGCGCTTCCAGGACAGCTTCATCAGCGCGTACCACATGGCCGCCATGCCGGCCCGCTACGCGGTCGAGCGGCGGGCATGGGAGGAAGCGGCTTTGGTCGAGCCCAGGACCCCCGCACCGCTCAGCTGGGATCGCTACCCGTGGCCGGAGTCGATCGTTTGGTTTGGGCGCGGCCTTGGCGCCGTGCGGTCGGGCGATCTCGAGACCGCCGGCGAGGCGGAGTCGCGGATGTCGGCGCTGCGTGACGGCGCCCAAGAGGCGGGCGAGCGCGGGTTCTCCACCTACATCGAGGTCGACCGGCTGATCCTGTCCGGCTGGATCGCCCAGGCCGAGGGCGACGCCGAGACGGCGGTCGAGCGGATCCGATCCGCCGCTGAGCTCGACAGGACCGTCCAGAAGCATCCCGTCACCCCCGGCGCCCTCCTGCCGCCCTACGAAGCGCTGGGCGACCTGCTGCTCGAGCTCGACCGGCCCGCGGAGGCGCTGGCGGCGTACGAGTCGTCCCTGGAAACGTGGCCGGGGCGCTACAACACGCTCCTTGGGGCCGCGCGGGCGGCCGCCGCGATGCCGGACGCGGAGAAGGCGAAGGCGTACTACGAGGAGCTGCTGGCCAACGTCGGGGACGCGGAGACGACGCGCCCCGGTGTCGAGGAGGCGCGGGCGTACCGCTGACGGGCGGCCTCGGGGCGGCAGCGGTGCTCCAGGCCGGCGAACCAGGGCACGTGGACCAGGTGGCCTCTGGCCGGAGGGTCGAGGTCTCGTGGCGTCGGTCCCGACCCAGGCCTTCGACCCAAGTGGCCCGCCATTCCGGCCGGCCAGGCCACGGCCACCACGGCGGCGCACAGGAATCGCCTTCGATTCATCGGAGGACCTGCCGCGCGCTCACCACTTCCCGTCGGCCACCTCCGCCCCCACTGGCACGAGCTTCTTGACCTGCCCCTCGGGTATTACGACCGGCTCGTCGTCCTGCTGGGCCGAGAAGCCCTTTGCGGAATCGATCGCCTTGATCGAGCCGACGCCAGCGAGTTCCTCCGAGGCCTCGAGATCGCCCAGGCCGTCGTCGTAGAGGTCGAACCAGGGCAGCCCGTGGGTCGTGTAGGTCCGGGCGGAGATCGGCGTCGGCGGCGGCTCCATGCCGGTGATCTCGCGGTACGTCATGCTGTTGGCGATGTGGACGAAGACGCGGCCGGTGTTCTCCTCGTCCCACGTCTCCCACCCGTGCGGGTCGGGGTAGATCTTCTGCCGCATCCGGCCGCCCGCGCCGAGGCCCATCTCGACACCCGGCGCGCGGCACATCAGCTCGAAGGTGCCGAGCCCCGACCCATAGCCCGGCAGCGGCTCGTCCGGGAACCGGCCCGGCTTGGGCTCCACGACGCGGACCTGGATCCCCCCGAACTCTTCCTTTCCGGTCAGCTGGCCTTCGACGGTGTAGCCCATCCCGAGGGGCATCGCCACGAACTGCCGTATGAACCCGTCGCCGGCGTTGATGCCGTCCAGCCACGGCTGATCCGGGCATACGACGTAGTTCTGTCGAGTCTTGTTGAGCTTCCCCCGCCACCGCTTCCCCGTGATCGCGTCGATTCTGCCGATCCCGACCTGGGCCGCGGCCGCCCGCCAGTACGGGGTGTCGAAGGAGAGCCACAGGGCCTCCCGCTGGTACATCGGGATGAAGACGCCGCCCCGCTCGCGCCACGTGTCGGGCACGCGGTCGACGAAGTTGGCCACCCGGAGGATGGGAAAGCCGCCCAGGCCGGGCGGCAGCGGATAGACCTTTCCGTCGTCAGGGATCCTGAGCGTCCGCTGGAAGGAGAGGCTGAAGTGCGGACCGATTCGGAGGGTGGAGCCTTGAAGGGTGACATCGAGCATGGCGGCCTCCTCGAGGCGTGTTCACAAGCGTGTGTGGGTACTCGGGTGATCACCGGTTCCATCGGTCGACCGTTGGGATCGTAAGGGAGGGGTCTGACAATGCCGGGAGTCGGCGGCCGCACCACCTGTGTTCACGCCTTGACCGGTGAAGACGCTCCGCCTCGTAGTTGTTGACAGGTGACCACGCGGTCACATATAATCCTTCCATGGACGAGGTCTTCAAGGCGCTCGCGGACCCCACACGGCGGAGCCTCCTGGACGAGC
>Ga0299907_10001020_pt1 | contig 15259 bp, 10 predicted proteins | sample RVTome_16_FD_198680 | JGI IMG/M metagenome (GOLD analysis project Ga0299907, IMG submission 198680) | Soil microbial communities from uranium-contaminated site in the Upper Colorado River Basin, Wyoming, United States - RVT152D67 (version 2) ... | reverse complement strand
GAGTTCGTCGTGCGGATGGCGGTTCGCGGGAAACCGGGCGCGCTCGAGATGTTGACGACGACCCTGGATCGGATGGCCTCCGGCGGGATCTACGACCAGGTCGGAAGCGGGTTCGCGCGCTACTCGACCGACGTGGCCTGGCGCGTCCCCCACTTCGAGAAGATGCTCTACGACAACGCGCAGCTCGCGCAGCTCTACGTCCGAGCGTGGTTGCTGACCCGCGACGGCCGGTATCGCCGGGTCGCGACCGACACCCTCGACTACCTCCTCCGCGAGATGCATCACCCGGAGGGCGGCTTCTTCTCGAGTCAGGATGCGGATTCCGAGGGCGTCGAGGGCAGGTTCTTCACGTGGACCTGGGAGGAGCTCGTCGATCTCATCGGCGCCGACGTTGCCGACGCATTCGGGGCCACACCGGCGGGCAACTGGGAGGGCACGAACGTGTTGTGGCTCCCGGGCGGCTCGGAGCCGAGTGACCTCGACCTCACCACGGCGCGACGCACGCTCTTCGAGGCGAGAGAGGCCCGGGTTCGGCCGGGGACGGACGACAAGGTGCTCACCGCGTGGAACGCGATGGCGATCATGGCCCTCGCCGAAGCCGGCCGAGCGTTCGAAGAACCCCGGTTCATCGAAGCCGCCGAGGGCTGCGCGCGCTTCGTCTTGAAGAACCTCCGCCGGGCCGACGGACGACTCCTGCGCTCGTGGCGGGAAGGGGTGCCCGGACGGGCCGGCTTCTGCGATGATCACGCGTTGCTCGCGCTGGCCTGCGTGACGCTCTTCTCCACCACGGGAACGGTCGGGTGGTTCCGCGAGGCGGTCGGGCTCCTTGACATATCTGTGGACCTGTTCCTCGACTCGGAGCGCGGTGGCTTCTTCCAGACGGGATCGGACGACGACCCACTCGTCCTCCGACCGAAGGAGCTGTACGACAACGCCGTGCCCTCCGGGAACTCGGTGGCCGCCGACGTCTTCCAGCGAGTCGCCCTCCTCTCCGGCGACCCCGACCGGGAGCAGATCGGTGTCTCGGCGATCCGCTTGCTCCGCGATGTGTTGGGGAGGGCGCCGACGGCGTTCGGGCACGCTCTCTGTGCGCTCGACCTCTACCTCGGCCCGTCCCGAGAGGTGGCCATCGTCGGGGACCTGGAGGACCAGCGCACCCGGTCACTCGTGAACGAGGTTCACCGCGCGCGCTTCCTCCCGAACGCCGTCTTGGCGGTGGCAGATCCACGGGATCTCGAAGCAGCCGAAGCGGTGGCGCTCCTCCGCGATCGCCCGCAAGTCGCCGGTCTCCCGACGGCGTACGTGTGCGAGCGGTTCGTGTGTCGGCTGCCCGTGACGGTTCCCAGCGACCTGGCCCGACAACTCTCCCAGGCGCGATAGGGCTTCCGGGAGAAGAAGCGCTCGGGAGGGGCCAACGGATCAGTCTCCCTGTGCGGGCTCGGGTCGAGGGCATCACCCGAGCCGTCGGGATGCGAGGAGCCCACCGCCGGCGACCGTGACGATGCACCCAGTTGCCACGACAGCGTTGATGGGGAAACCCACGACGTACAGTGCGGCGCCGAGCAGGACCACCCCAGCCATGGCGAAGGCGGGGGCGAGCCCCCACGCGGTCGCCCCTGTGAGCCCGGCAGCTCGGGCCCATCCGAGGCCCGTCATGAGGAGAACGAGATCGATGAGGATCACCGTCCCGGCGATCCCCGCAGGACTCGTCGGCTCCGGCTGACCGGCCACGGATACCGCCGCCGTGATCTGGCTGGCGTAGACACCGGGACCAGCCTGTTTCAAGAGGTCACGGGCCCTCGGGTCGTCGTTGAACGCCGAGAGGACGATGACGAATGGCGCACGCCGAACCGCCGAGATCTCATCCAACGCAGCAACCTGGAGCGTGCGCAACGGCTCGTGCGAGCTGCTGGGCCGGCCCGAGAAGATGTCCTCCACTGCGCCGAAGTAGGCGAATATCTCGGGGATCCGATCGGGCGGGACCGAAGTGCGAAGGGCATTGAGCGCCTTCGCGGGCAGCACGAGTTCACGATCCTCCTGGCGCACAACCACCACGACCGGCGTCCCGAGCGGCGTGCTCGCGACGACCCTCCCTGCGATCGATGACTGCCGAAGCTGCTCCTCGGTGAAGAAAGGGGAGGCCGGCCACCACCATCCCGCCGTTTCGAGTGTTACGGCGCCCACGACGACGAGAAGCAAAAGGACCCTCCTCGAAAGCGTGAACCGCCACGCGAACTTGACCAGGCCCACTGAGGCGAGGAGCGGAAGGAAGAATCCGAAGAATACGAGACGCTGGCCTGCGAACAGGGGCAGGACCAGCGTGAAAGGGAAGATCAGCAGCGTGCACGCGGCCCAGGTTCCAAGGAACCTTCCGGTGAAGTGTTGAAGCCGAGCGCCGAGCGCGAAGATGCCCTCGAGGAGCAACCACCACCCGTCGGACATGAGCAGGGCTTGCGTACGGATCCGGTAGATCTCAGGCAAGAGTGACCGCAGTCCCGACTTCCGAAGGATCGGGTCAGGCGCGGCGCTCAGCGAATAGTGAGGGCCAAGGAACGTCAGCCCGACGCCGAGGGCAGCGATGGCACCGCCAGCGGCGAGCGCGGTGAAAGCCGAAGTGGCTGGCACCGACTTCATCTCAGGATCTCGGAACCGATGCCCGAGCGCTGCGAGCACGAGGATCCCGGCTCCGAACACGAAGAAGTAGGGATGGCTGAGTCCGGCCGCCCCGAAGAGCGCAGCGGCTGCCCAACGGCTCATCCGTCTCTCCTCGACCAAGACCACAACCGCGGCGAGGAAGAGCAGGACGAACAGAAGGTTCGCGACGTACCCCCAGATCAAGAACCTCGCGTACAGTCCCGCCAGAACGGCGCCAAGGACCCACGTCCATCGGTCTACCCTCGTTGCCCGCAAGAGGAGACCACAGGTGACGGCGATGCCCACCCCACCCGCCACAAGCACCCCGCCGACGACGGTGAGCAGCTGGATATGAAACGCATCGGTTAGGGTCACGAGAACAACCGTCACACCTGGCCGATGTCCGGGTGCCCCGATCCACTGAGCCTCGGCCAGGCGTCCCCACCACACGTAGACGGGGACATCCGGCCCGATCGGCATCGAGAGACCGTTCGCGACGTACGGCACCAGCCAGAAGCTCGTGAGCGCTGTGGCGATCGCGGCCAGCAAGAGGAGGTCGCGTCGTTCCGACACCGTGCCCCCCGTCACGTGACGACGATACCCGGCGTCTCTGCGATCGACGCAAGCGTGAGGACACCTCCTCTCCGAACACTCATCGACGGTATGAGCACCGAACCAGTTCTTGACCACCGAACTCGCGTGGGAGCGTCGCGTAGGCTGTGCGAGTTCGGCCCGGGGGAAGAGCACGTTTTGATGCGCGAGCCCGAGGTGGACGTGTAAGAGCTCCTCAGCTTCCGGCTGGGTTCCTCGGGTGCCATGAGACCGGCGCCCAACCCCATGGGATCGCGCACGCACGAGAGGACGGCAACGTTGTCGAGTAAGCCGATGGCTGGAAGGAGCCGATAGATCCACAGATGCCCCAGGACGCCCCCCAACTCCTTGCTTCCCTCCGTAATGCAGACGGAGGTTTCGGCCTCGGCATGGGGCAGCCGAGCGAGATGGAGCCCACGGCGTTGGCTGCCCTCGCGCTGGATGATGTGGGAGCGAGGGGATGGTTGGCGGAGCATCAACGCGAGGACGGATCGTTCTCGTTCGGCGTCGGCCCCTACGTCAACGACTCGATGACCGGACTCGGCGCCCTCGCGCTCGGTCCAGGGCAGGAGCGTGAGCGCGCTCTTGACCGACTCGAGTCGACGCGGGCACGACACGTCGACTCGACCTCAGCCATACCGATCGACGAATCGGCGGTCGGGTGGGGATGGGCCAAGGGAACGACGTCATGGGTGGAACCCACGGCCACGGCGCTCTGGGCATTGCGGCTGACGAGGCCATCGTCTGAAGGGGTGAAGGATGCCGTCGCCCTGCTCCGCGATCGCGAGTCCGTCGGAGGCGGATGGAACTACGGCAACCGTGTGGTCCTGGGAGAGGAGCTTCCTCCCTTCGTCCAAACCACCGGTATCGCCTTGGTTGGCCTGTTCGGCATGGATCCCGACCTCGAGGAACGCGGTCTGGACACCCTGAGCAGGCTCTGGCGTGTGGAGTCGGCGGGTGGGCTCTCGCTCTCCACCACCCTGGCGGCGTTTCGCGTCCACGGTTGGAGACAGGAGGCTCGAAGCGTTCGGACCGCGTTAGAGCGACTCGTGGACCGTACACGACTCCTGGGCGAAGGCGTCGCACTCGGGTGGGCTGCGCTCGCGCTGAGCGATCGACCGCCGGGGGAGGACTGATGAGCCATCCTTTCGGCCGTCGAGCGTTCCTTCGGGGCGCGGTCGCCGGCGGTGCTGTGGCGGTCGCCGGTGGTGTGGGGCTTCGAGCGCTCCTGCGGGAACGGCCGCGGTGGGATGAGGCAACGTTCAGACCGCCAGGTGAGGCCCATGTCGCGGTTCTCACCGCTTCGAGCTACGAAGGCTCGCTCGAGGAAACCGTCCTGGATGGCCTGCTCGCGATCGGAGCGGATGCTCGGGGAGCGAATGTCCTCCTGAAACCCAACCTCGTCGAATTCGATCCGTCGACCGCGATCAATACGGAGCCTCGGTTGATCGCAGCAACCGTGCTGGCGTTCCGTCGACTCGGCGCCGCTTCCGTCGTCGTCGCGGAAGGGCCGGGACACCGCCGCGACGTTCAGGACGTGATCACCCGCTCTGGGCTCGCCGAGGCGGTCGCTCACGTGGATGCCCCGTTCATCGATCTGAACGCAGCTCCCCTCCGTCGGGTGGCATTGCGTTCCCGCTACACAGATCTCAAGGAGTTGTGGCTCCCGACCCCGGTGCTCGAGGCTGATGTGGTCGTTTCGATGCCCAAGATGAAGACGCATCATTGGGCGGGCGTCACCCTCTCACTGAAGAATCTCTTCGGGACCCTGCCCGGCCGCGTGTATGGGTGGCCGAAGAACATCCTGCATTGGGAAGGGATCGAGCAGTCGATCTTGGACATCGCCGGTGCGGTGCGACCCTCCTATGCGATCATCGACGGGATCGTAGGGATGGAGGGCAATGGCCCGATCTCAGGCGAACCCGTCGAGATGGGCATCCTCGTGTTCGCGGACGACCCTGTCGCCGCCGATGCGATCGGCTCTTCGTTGATGGGATTCGATCCGGAACGGATCCCCTACATCTCCGAGGCGGGCCTCTTCCTCGGACAAGCCGACAGAGACCAGATGGAGCAACGAGGCGAGGATCCGGATGGCCTCACACGGTCGTTCGCGCCGCCCCCACTCGGAGACGGCGTCACCGCCGCCTGATCGGATCAGCCTCTCCAGGGCGCCACACGCGGGAGCTCAGTCGAGTGAGACCAGGCGGCCTGGGTCACCGCGTAGCCCAACCGCCCGCGGTGACCGAGCCAGGTGCTTCCGTAGGGTCGGTAGCAGCGTCTGAAGCCGAGTCCGCAGCCGACCAGCCCACGCCGGATCCATACAGGGCCGCTCGATGAGAGCGAAGAACAGGGCGCTGATCACGAGCACCACCGGAGCAAGGATCACGAACTGGATCACGACATCCGACGTCCGATAGCTCGGCCCACCGAAGGAGTGGGTGACCTTCGTGAGGGCCGCGAGAAGGGGCGTGTGAAGGAGGTATATCGAGTAGCACATGCCGCCTATCGTCGTGATCCAACGGTTGGTGAGCGCTCGCCGGGTCATCGGTCCCCTGAACGCCGAGCAGACGATGAGTGATCCGAGAACAGGCAGGCCGATGAGCTGTCCGAGGGTCCATGCTTCACCCTTCGATGCGGCCAGTGGCCACCCCCACAGAAGGATGAGCCAGCTCGCAAGTCCGAGGACGTCCCAGAACCACACCTGGGTGGGGTGGCTCCCCCAACGGAGGACGAATGCCTCGGCCAGAAGGAAGCCGACGACGAAGAACTGCCCGTAGCTGAGCACGGTCGCCGGGAGAGTCCCGGCGTCCGTCACCATGAGGAGCTGCGACAGAGCGGCGGTCGCGGCGACGATGAGCAGGAGCAGTCTCCTCGTGTATGCGCGCCTGACCGCGAACGCGAGTGCCAGCAAAGGAACCACCAGGTAGAACTGCGCCTCTACCTCGAGAGACCAGGTCGGCGGCAGTATCGGATTGTTCCCGGAGAGTAGCGCCCCGTGTGAGTAGATGAGCCCTGCGCCGAAACGAGGAAGCAATGAGTTGTTCGCCCACGGTTCCCAAACATCGGTGGTCAAGGCGAGGAAGAAGAAGCCGGTCAAGGCGACGATGTAGGGCGGCTCGAGCCGAGTGAGTCGACGGAGATAGTAACGACGGAGCGAGACCCTCCGACCGTGAGCAAGATGCTGCTTCACGAACGGCAAGGCGAGGATGAACCCACTCAGGATGAAGAAGAGATGGACGCCGAAGCGACCTTGGCGAATCGCCACATCGGCAAGGTTCTGGACCTCGGGAAAGGTTCCGACGTGCGCACCGAACGCCTCGTGGAGCCTGAGGGATGTGTGGAACAACACGACCATGGTGATCGCAACGAACCGGAGCCCATCCAGTTCAGGGATGTACCGGCCACCTGACGTCCTGCGAGAGAGCCGAGCAAGCAGCGAACCCCTCAGGAGATGGAGGCCTTCAGCTGAGAGCGATCCCGGCGGGGCCATCACTCGCTCGACCGACGTGTTCAACGGTTCATCCTCCGTCTCGTTCCACGCCCGACTCGATCGCCGATGAGCGTTTGCCGATCGGCCTCCCCCGCTCCCCGCAACTACCTCGGCCATCCTGCCTACAACGCGTCCCCTTCCCGGCGGATTGTGCCCTGTTCGCCGGCCTCTGACTAGTCTGGGAAACATCCGCGCGGAAGCGATGAACGGCTGGGCTCCTCGTCGCGACCTATCCGTCTGCCAAGGCACGCGCACGTGCCGAGGAGGGCCGTCCCGTCCTGCTTGCGGGCGTCCCCGTCGCGAGAAGGTGCGCCGCTGCAGAGAGGCCGGCGACCGGGAACGGAGGGCGCGAGATCCCGTGCCGCGGGAGAGGTACTCGAGGGTGCCGCTTGCGGCCACCAGCTCGCGGGTTGTCGGCGCACGCCCAAGGCGAGAAGGGCGGTACCCACGCCACCGGTACCGCTGGGTACGGGATCGCAGCGAGGCACGGAGGCCAGCGTCACGCGGAGCGGTGACTAGACTCGCGATCTTCGCGACCAGGAAGGACGATCCATGCCCACTGCGACGATCCACACGAACAAGGGCTCCTTCAGCGTGCGGCTGATGCCGGATCACGCGCCGAAGACCGTCGAGAACTTCGTCGGCCTCGCGAGCGGGTCGAAGGAGTGGAAGGACCCACGGGACGGCCAGATGAAGTCCACCGCGCTGTACCCGGGCACGATCTTCCATCGCGTGATCCCTGGCTTCATGGTGCAGGGCGGCGACCCGACCGGGACGGGGATGGGGGGACCCGGCTACCAGTTCGAAGACGAGGTGCCCCCCGACGGACCGTCGTTCGACCGCCCCGGGCTCTTGGCGATGGCGAACGCGGGACCCGGCACCAACGGCTCCCAGTTCTTCGTGACGGTGGGCGCGACGCCGTGGCTCGACGGGAAGCACACGATTTTCGGCGAGGTCACCGAGGGCTACGAGGTGATCGAGGTGATCGCGGGCACCCCGACCGGATCGCAGGACCGGCCGGTCAACGACGTCGTGATCGAACGGATCGACGTGGTCGACTAGCCCGGTGCGGGCGCGGGCGCGGCGTCCACCCGATAGACGAGGTGGAGCCACCGCTCCGCTCCGTGCAGCGTCTCCTTCCAGACGGTCATCCCGATCCGCTCGGCCACGCCGCGCGACGGCACGTTCTCGGGACGGATCAGCGAGATCACGTGATCCATCCCGAGCGGCCCGAGGCAGCGGTCACGCCACGCCGCGGCCGCTTCGGTCGCGATCCCCTGACGCGCGCGACGTGGCGTGACCGACCAGCCGATCTCGACCTCGCCGATGCCGTCGATCACTTGCGGGATCGGCCCGCAGTTGCCGAGGAACTCCCCCGACCGCCGATCCTCGATCACCCACAAGCTGTAGCCGTATCTCTCCTGCCGGTCGAGTGACCGCTCGATCCAGGCACGTGACTCCTCCCGATCGAACGGATGCGGGTAGAAGCGCATGTGGTGGGCGTCGGACTGGATCTCGTGCAGTGCGTCCAGGTCGGACAGATCCGCCGCGAACGGTCGGAGCCGCAACCGTGCCGTCTCGAAGGCGTCCCCCTCCACCAACGCGAGCGTACCGAGGGGCATGAGCTCGAGGCCACGGGTACGGTGGTCAGGTGCCGACACCAGCCGAGACCCTCGACGTCGCAGGGCGGGAGATCCGGGTCACGAACCCGCAGAAGGCGTACTTCCCCGACGCGCCGGGCGGCCCGATCACGAAGCTCGACCTGGTGCGATACTGGATCGACGTCGCAGACGCCGCGCTCGTCGGCTGTCGCGACCGGCCGACGACACTGCATCGCTTCCCGGACGGCGCGGGCGACGAGGGCTTCTATCAGAAGCGCTTACCGAAGGGCGCACCCTCGTGGGTGGAGACGGCGCTGATCCGGTTCCCGAGCGGGCGGACGGCCGACATGCCGGTGATGGCGGACGCGGCACATCTCGCCTGGGCTGCGACCTTGGGTTGCCTCGAGATCAACCCTTGGCCCGTGCGCTCCGACGACGTCGATCATCCCGACGAGCTCCGGGTGGACCTCGACCCGATGCCCGATGTCCCGTTCGAGCTGGTGCGGGAGGTGGCGATGGTCACCCGGGACGTGCTCGATCAGCAGGGGCTCGTTGGTTTCCCGAAGACGAGCGGGAAGAAAGGGATCCACGTGAACGTGCGGATCCGCCCTGAGTGGTCGTTCACGGAGGTGCGGCGGGCCGCCCTCGCGCTCGCGCGCGAGGTCGAGCGCCGCGTCCCCGAGATCGCCACGACGAAGTGGTGGAAGGAGGAGCGCCACGGCGTGTTCATCGACTACAACCAGAACGCGCGCGACCGGACCGTGGCGTCCGCTTACAGCGTTCGCCCGGTCGCGGATGCGCGGGTCTCGACGCCCCTCGTCTGGAACGAGGTGCCCGAGGTGGAACCCGAGGCGTTCACGCTGCGCACGGTGCCCGGCCGGCTGGAGCGTGTGGGCGACCCCGGGGCCCGGATCGACGACGCGGTCGGCACGCTCGACGCGCTCCTCGAGCTCTCGGATCGGCAGGCGGCCGAGGGGCAGGGCGAGGCTCCGTACCCACCGCACTTCCCCAAGGCGGAGGGTGAGCCCGTCCGCGCCCAACCCTCGAAGCGCCGGAAGCGGGAGGTATCGGCTGCGGACGGTTCCGTGCCGCCGCCGGCGCCCGGCAAGACGAGCGGCCCGACGGGGCGGCGACGGACGACGATGCCGCTGATCGAGGTCGCGCGGGCCGCGACCGAGGCCGAGGCGCGGGAGGGCCTCGAGCGATGGAAGTCCCGGCACCCGGAGGCCGCCTCGCTCCTGGAGCCGAACGACGTCCTGATCGACTCGATGCGCGGTCGGAGCACGACGTGGACCCGGATCCGCCTGAATCTCCGGCACGTGGCCGAGGAGGACAGGCCGCCACAGGAAGCACTCGAGGTGGACTACGACCCCTGGGAGGGCGTCGAGTGGCCTGCGCCCGCCGAGGGTCGGCCAGCTCGAGGGCGGCGTCAGGCCGAGCCCTCAGCCCCAGAGCCCTCAGCCCAGGAGGGCGGCGACTCTCCGAGCTGAGCCCAGGTGCAGGTCTCGGGTTTCCGATCCGGACGCCACCGCAGGAACGTGGCGGCGTGCCGGATCCGACCACTCTGGATCCTGTCGAAGGCCACCTCGCAGACGAGGGCCGGACGGACCGGGACCCAGGCCGTGTCCTTGCCCGCGGACCAGCGGCTCTGCCCCCCGGGCGCGCGACCGCCCGCGAAGCTCTCCTCCCCCTCGAGCGGACGGAGGAGGTCGCGGATCTCCCGGCGCTCCTTCGCTTTGAACGACGACGTGTGGCCCAGGTAATGGAGGGTCCCCTCGTCGTCGTAAACGCCGAGCAGGAGCGACGCGACGCCGTCATCGTTCTTGGCGACGCGATACCCGCCCACCACGCAGTCGGCCGTCTTCCGGTGCTTCACCTTGGTCCAGCCGCGCGCGCCGGGAAGGTAGGGCTGGTCCGCCCGCTTCGCCACGATGCCGTCCTGACCGAGCCCGGCCTCGTCGGCGAACCACCGTTCCGCGACCTCGACGTCGTCGGTCCACGGCGTGAGCAGGAGGTCGGGCCCCGGGTCGAGCTCGTCGAGATCCTCCGGAGCCTGCGCGACGCGAAGGCGTTCAGAAAGCGCCGTCAGTCGCGTACGGCGCTCCGCGAGAGGTCGTTCGCGAAGTACGTCGTCTCCGTCTTCGAGCAGGTCGAACAGGATCAGCGTGGCGGGGATCTCGCCGGCGAGCTTGCGGACGCGCGACTCGGCGGGATGGAGTCGGAGCTGCAGCTCGTCGAACGAGAGCCGGCCCGGACGGACGAGCACGATCTCCCCGTCGGCGACGAAGGCTCCGTCACGGCGCTCCTCGAGCATCGTCACGAGCTCCGGGAAGAACCGCATCATCGGCCGGTCGTCGCGGCTCTCCAGGCGGATCTCGTCGCCCACCGTCACGATCGTGCGGAACCCGTCCCACTTCGGCTCGTAGGTCCAGCCCTGACCCCGGGGGATCTCCGGCTCGAGCTTCGCGAGCATCGGCCCGTGTCCGACCTTGGCCATGCCAGGACACTACCCGGATGAGGTAACGGGGGCGGGGCTCGCCGCGGAACGCGACGAGCCCCGCCTCCATCAGCTCCCGTCGACCGTGAGCAGGATCAGCTGCCCGCCTTCGGTCTTGTAGTTGACGCCGTCGATCAACGTCGGCCCCTCGACGAAGATCGAGTGCGCCTGCACGTCCAGCAGCCACGAGCCGGGGCCGTAGAAGGCCGAGGCGTCGATGATGCCGCTCGTCTCCCAGCCGAGGGTGTTGACCGACGCGACGACGGACCAGTCACCGGTCTCGAGGTCGTACCGCAGGACGCGAGCGTTGTGTCCCGAGCTCGTGTCCTCCTGCACCATCAGGCTGTCGAAGCTGATGCCCAGGTTGTCCGGGTTCAGCATGGCCGGCGAGATCGGGTTCGTGGGAGCGTCGCCGTCGAGGACGATCGAGAGGTCGACCACCTTCCTCGGGTTATCGGGCGCGAACTCCATCCGGAACACGCGGCCTCGGCCGTACGGTCCCGAGCCTCCGCCCGTGAGACGACCGGTGTCGGGATCGGGCACGGCACTGCCGCTGCCGGTGTCCGTGAAGTACATCACCGGGTTCTCACCCTCGCCGACATTGGGGTCGTATGCCGTGTCCTCGACCCGGATGAACTGGAAGACGTTGTGCGCGTTCGACCAGTCCTCGAGCGCCTGCTGCGGCTCGGCGGCCGTCAGCCCTTTGGCGATCTTCGTGGGCACGCGGATGAACCGGCCCCGGAAGTGCTCGTCCCCGCTGATGTCGCCGTAGTCGTTCGCCTCGTTGAACGGGTTGGCAGCGCTCACCTTCCCGTCGTCGTCGTGGGTGACGCGGAATGCCCAGAGGCTCCCCTGGTCCGCCCAGATGGCGTCCTCGTCGTCGGCGAGGTACAGATACAGCTGCGACGACGGCGCACTGAACGTGTCGTCACCCGACAGGATCGCGATCTGGTCCCAGTCTCCCGGCAGCACCATCGAGTTCTCGTGGTTGTGCCGCCCCATCCCGGCCACCTGCGTGAAGTCGCCGGTGACGGGATCCAGCACCACCGCGTACCCGGACTGCCGGAGGTTGTCCGGCGCGTAGGCGGGATCCGGTCCGTACGGGGCGCCCGGCGGCACCTCGAGGGGCTCCGGCGCCTCCTCGCCCGTGAAGTACAGGTACGACGACAGGCCCTCGTCGGGCCCGGCCATCGTGGAGGAGCAGAAGCGCTGGAATCCAGCCGAGTCCGGCAACGCCACGGACCCCGCCGTCACGCCGCCGCTCTGGTCCAGCGTCAGGTGCGAGACCGAGGACCAGTCGAAGTCCGCGAACCCGCGGAACGGCACGCGCGACTGCTCGTGGTTCACGAACACCTCGACCGCGCCGTCGGGGCCGGGCATCGCGCCGAGCCCGTCCGGGATCCCTTCGAAGAAGAAGTCGCCGACCTCGTCGCCGCTGCTGATGATCGCGGTCGCCTCCGACGTCGCCGGATCCGTCAGCGTGATCATCAGGTCCTCCGACGTGAAGAACGGGTCGTCGGCCGACGCGGCTGGCGCCGCGGCCAGGAACGTGAGTGCGGCGACCGGGAGGAGCCCGGCTCGCCTCCAGAAGCGTGCTCGCATGCACAACCTCCTCTGTGGGGGACTGCCACCCTCCCGCCGGAGACTCGAAGCGTCAAACGCGCTGGTCGCTGGTCATGCGGCCCGGGGCGGTGGCGGGTACCGTCTCGCGGATGCCGGACGAGCGTCGGTTCCTCGAGATGGACGACGGGGTGAGGATCGCGCTCACCCTGCACTTCCCGGACACGCCACCGCCCTGGCCGGTGGTCTTCGAGGCTCGCCCCTACCGTAAGGACGATCTCTCCGATGCGACTGCGATCTACCGGCGGCTGTGCGACGAAGGCGGCCTGGCCGTCTGCCGGGCCGACGTCCGCGGGACGGGCTCGTCCGAGGGCGACGCGGTGGACGAGTACACGGCGCGCGAGCTCCGAGACCACGTGGCGACGATCGCGTGGCTGGCCGCGCAGGACTGGTCGAACGGTAGCGTCGGGATGTACGGCACCTCGTACTCGGGCTTCAACGCGCTCCAGGTCGCCGCGCTCCGTCCGCCGGCCCTCAAGGCGATCATCCCGATCTACGCCACGGACCGGCGGTACACGGACGACGTCCACTACGGCGGCGGAGCCCGGCGAGGCATCGACTTCTTGGACTACCCGGCCTACATGGTGGCCTTGATCGCCCTTCCACCGGTCCCGTCGGTGTACGGGAAGGGCTGGCGGGAAGAATGGCTCCGCCGGGTCGGGACGAGCGAGCCCTGGGAGCTCGGATGGCTCGAGCATCAGAACGAGGACGACTACTGGCGACACGGCTCCGTTTTCTTCGACTACGGGGCGATCCAGGCCGCAACGCTCGTGATCGCCGGCCACGCGGACGGATATCGCAACATGGCTCTCCGCGCCTTCGAGCAGCTCCGGGCTCCCAAGAAGCTCCTCTTCGGTCCGTGGAGCCACATGAGCCCCCGGCTGTCGATGCCCGGCCCGCGGATCGACCACGTCCCGGTGATGATCGACTGGTGGAAGCGGTGGCTGGGCGGCGAGACGGGCATCGACGTCGAACCCCCGATCTCGATCTTCGTCCGACGGTGGAGCGATCCGGAACCGGACCTCGATGCGTACGAGGGCGAGTGGCGAGCCGAGCCGGTGTGGCCTCCCGCCCGTCTGGTCGAGGATCGTCGCGTGCTCGACTCGGCAGTGGCGTCACGGGGATCGGCGGCCGGCGAGACCGCCTCGGAGACCACCGCGAACGACGTCCTCGAGATCCGGGGCGACGTCGGCGTGACTGCATCGATCTGGTGCGCGGCGACGCTCCCCTTCGGTCTCCCCTGGGACCAGCGGCCGGATGAGGCGTTCTCGCTCGTCTACGACTGGCCGATCACGGAGGAGGTCGAGATCATGGGCCGTCCCCGCGTGGAGCTCACGGTCGCCGCGTCCGTCCCCGTGATGTTCGTCTCCGCGAAGCTCTGCGACGTCGCGCCCGACGGACGCTCTTCGATGGTCACGCGCGGGATCCTGAACCTCACGCACCGCGACTCGGACGAGTCGCCGGAGGCGCTCCAACCCGGCGAGCCGGTGTCGGCGACGGTCGAGCTTGATGCGACGGCGTATGTGTTCGAGCCCGGACACACGATGCGACTCGACCTCGCCGGCAGCGACTTCCCGTCGTCGTGGCCCCCGCCGTTCTCCGGCACGATCGAGGTCGGTCGTGCCGGTTCGACGCTCGTCCTCCCCGTCATGGACGGCCCGCCGGTCCTGCCGCCGCCGACGTTCCTGCCGGGCGAACCGGCGCCGACGTTGCCGGAACGCGTTTCGTGGGAGATCCGCGAAGACATCCTGACACGGGAGCGGAGCGTGGCGATCGACCACGGCGGCGTCCGAGGGCGGAGCGGCCTCGCCGACGGATCGGACCGGTACTGGGGCGAGATCACGGCCGGCGTGCACGACCCTGGGAACAGCCGCGCGAGCGCCGGCGCCTCGCTCTGGCTGTCGTGGGACGAGGCCTCCGTCCGGACGGAGTCGAGGGCGACGCTCCGCTCCGATCCGGAGAACTGGCACCTGTCGATCGAGCTGGAGGTCTACGAGGGCGACGAGTTGATCGCCGATAGGCGGTGGGAGCGGACGACGCCGCGCGACCTCCAGTAGCGCGCGGCGTTCAGCTCGCGCGCATCCGCCATGCGTCGAGCAACTCGCGCTCCTTCGCCGCGCTCATGCCCGCATCGAGGGGTGGCGCACCGCGTTCCACGTCCCATGCAAGGGTGTCGACGATCGTCTCGTGGAACGGACGTGGTCGGAGGCCCGCACCCCTGGCCTTCCCCGCGTCGTAGGCGTGGAACCCGGGCAGTTGCGGGTGCCACATCGGGAACCAGGTTTCGTGTTCCTCGCCGAGCCCGATCACGAAGTCGGGGTCGGCCCAGACGAACGAGGTGTCCGCGCCGCCCGCGGACCGCGCCGCCTCGAGGACGTCGGCGGTCGTCGCGGGCTCCGCGGGTCCGACGACGCCGTAGAGGTCCGTGTCGGCAGCCTCGATCCGGTCGAGGACGAACGAACCGAGGTCTCGTGCATCGATCCCCTGGATCGGCGCGTCCGGCGGCCCCCCGACGAGCATCTCGCTTCCCGCGGCCGCCCGCCGGACCCAATACGTGAAGCGGTCGGTGGGATCGTGGGGCCCGACGATGTACCCGGGCCTGATCACGAGGCGCCTTCCTGCGAATCGCTTCGTGGCCTCGACCTCGCACGCGACCTTCAGCGGACCGTAGGTCTCCTCGGTCACGTCCTCCGTGTCGGGATACGGGGGCTGGTGGATCGTCGTGTCTTCCGTCGCCCCCACGGGGAGGTCGTCGGGATGCACGGACAGCGAGGACACCAGGGTGTAGTGACCGATACGATCACCGAGCGCTTCCGCGAGCTCGCG
>Ga0299907_10001019_pt1 | contig 15265 bp, 12 predicted proteins | sample RVTome_16_FD_198680 | JGI IMG/M metagenome (GOLD analysis project Ga0299907, IMG submission 198680) | Soil microbial communities from uranium-contaminated site in the Upper Colorado River Basin, Wyoming, United States - RVT152D67 (version 2) ... | reverse complement strand
TCGAGATCGGCACCCACGGGTTGTTCGTGGCTCTCGGCGTTTCTGTAGCTGTCGTGATCCTGTGGGTCCGGGCCGGGGGACGCCGGATGGACCGGACTATGGCCAGCCTCATCGCAGGCGGTCTGTTCTCCGGAGCGATCCTTGCCAAGCTGGGAACGGGCTGGCAGTATCTCGTCTCCTCCGACGACCCGAGTCTCCTCGGTTTGCTGGTCGACGGTGGCCAGAGTGTGCTCGGTGGGCTCGCCGGTGCCTACTTCGGCGTGGTGGTCACCAAGCGATTCATCGGCTACCGCCATTCCACCGGAGACTGGTTCGCACCCGGAGTCGCTGGAGGACTGGCGGTGGGCCGTATCGGTTGCTTCCTCACCGAGCAGATCGGCACGCCGACCGGGCTTCCCTGGGGACTGACGGTCTCGCCCGAGCTGGCCAACACCATGCCCTACTGCCCGTCGTGCGCACTGGGCCAGCCCATGCACCCTTCGTTCCTCTACGAAATCGCATTCCACGTCGTCGCATTCGTGCTGCTTATCCGATACGGCGGTCGCGTTGTGAAGCCGGGCGACAGCTTCAAGCTCTACCTCCTGGCATATGCCTTGTTCCGCTTTGCGGTTGAGTTCGTCCGGGACAACCCCGAGATGGCATTCGGGCTCACCGGTTCACAACTTTTCCTTCTGACGACCGTCCCCCTGGGAACGGCGGCATATCTGTGGAAGAGAACGAGATCGCCCCGGCTCGTCTTAGAGCCTGCACGATGAGAGGAGAACCGCGATGGCAGTTGGAATGCCGCTGCGAGAGGACCGCATCCACCGATACGTAAACGCCTTCTGTCCGGAGTGTCATGAGGCGGATCCCAACCGCGCTCTAGAAGAGGTCCCGCGGCTCAGTGGCTACCTGGCTGAGGCCGAGGGTCAGATATGGCTGGTCAGGGGGTGCCCGGACCACGGAAAGGTGGTGACCCACTACGACGAGGACCCCGAGATCCTCACATATCTGGAACGCTGGACCGCAACGACGAGAGTTCACATCCCCGACACGCCAGACAACTACGCAGCTGTCCCTGCGTCCTACCTGAACGGCCTCGGAGAGATGCAGACCCAGCACACCTGCATCCTCCTCGAAGACATCAACGAGAACTGCAACCTGCGCTGCCCCACCTGTTATGCCGACTCCATGCCCGAGCTCACCGGCGTCGCCGCGGCCGACGACATCCTGGCCAACATCGACCAACGTCTGGCCCGCGAGGGGGGACGGATCGACGTGCTCATGCTCAGTGGAGGTGAGCCAACCATCCACCCGCAATTCCGGGAGATTCTCGAAGGGGCCCTCCAGAAGAACGTGGTCCGGATCCTCGTCAACACCAACGGCGTGGTTCTCTCCCGAGACGACACCCTGCTCGACCTCCTGGCGACTCATCGCGACCGGGTGGAGGTCTACCTGCAGTTCGACGGATTCAAGAGAGAGACCTATCTGCACCACCGTGCAGCCGATCTGCGCAAAATCAAACAACGTGCGGTGGAGAGACTCAGCGACGCCGGGATCTTCACCACGTTGACGATGACCACTGCCCTCGATGTCAACGACGACGAAATCGGGGATGTGGTGCTCTACGCCCTGGAGACGCCCTACGTCGGAGGAGTCTGCATACAGCCGGTCTTCGGTTCGGGGCGCTCCCAGTCGATCAACCCACTGGAGAGGCTCACTCATACCGGAGTCCTCAAGAGACTGGGACCACAGACAGGCGGTGTCGTGCAATGGGACGACCTGACCGCCCTGCCTTGCTCGCATCCACACTGTGCGAGCGTGGGCTACATGCTGCGCAGCGATGACGACAAGTGGCGTTCGTTGGTCAAGGTGATCGGTCATGAGAGGCTCGCCGAGCATCTCGACCTCGTAAGCAACCGCATCATCGACCCCGAGCTGACCACCGAGCTGAGAGAGCTGGTCAAGGCGTCTCTGTTGGGCCTGCTCAGCGAGCAGACCTCGTTGAGCCACCCCACCGTCATCGATCTCTTCAGAGATGTGTGCGAGGCGTGTGATCTAGGTCTGAGCACCTTGCTCAAGATGGCGACCGGTTCAAAGCGTCGAGCTCGTGCCCTCCGGGAGATGGTGGGAACCCGGATCAAGAGAATCACGGTCAAGCCGTTCATGGACATCAACACCATGCTGGAGGAACGACTGCTGCAGTGCTGTGTGCATGTGGGGACCCGGAGCAGAGAACAGCACCAGTGCGCGCCATTCTGCGCGGTCCAGGCATGGCGCCCCCTTGGCGAGATGAAACTGGCCGAGGTGGCCCGGCGGGGAACTCCACGAGCTTCCATTCCGGTGAGCATGTCATGAGCGGACGGGCCACGCCACCGTCGGCTTTCGACCCTCCACGCCCTTCCTTGCCCGGCCAGTTCGACCCGCTCCGTCTCTGTGTCTACACCACGATCGCTGCCCTCGCTTGGCTGCTGACCCCCGCTCTCGTTGTCGCCGGTTTCAGCGGCGTCGCCCTCGCCGCCTACTGGCGGGCGAGACGCAAAGGTTTGGTCAGGTCGCGGTGCAAGCTCGGAGACACCCGCCTGGTCATGACCTATCTGGGTCTCCTCTTTGTCGCCGGGACCGGCTACAGCCTGTACGGCCTCGTCCAATTGGTGACCTGAGAGGGACGTGCTGCACCCGGGCCGCTCGAGCGATCCGAGCGACTACGAGATCTTCGAATTGGGGCCATTGTGAAGGGGTCGACGGGTCGGAGTGATCTTCAGGGGCGAGACTGCTGCACTGACATACCATGCTCATCGGCCCGTCAACATGACGGACCCGGAACGTCTCGAAGTCAAGCAATCACAGCTGACCACGATCCCCAACAACCCACAGGCTCTCCCCCACTTCCAGTTCCAGCTCATGGTCGATCTGGGCTCATGGCCCGCGCCTCGACCCCCATGTTCCCTCTACCTATTGGCAGACCGATCCATCGCTGAGGGTCACATCGAGCGAATCCCCGGTTCGGTGGGGGATCCACGGCGACCTAGCCCTAGGCGGACTGCGGTCCTCACGCCCTCAATGTCATCTAGTGAATCAGATCGGCGTCTTCAAGGAAGGGACACAAACTCATCCAGGAAGGTCCGAGCGGACTCGGTATCCATTCGATAGGTCTTGTCGGTGGCCTTGCAGACAGAGTCGCCGGTCACGGTGATCGAGGCGACGATGTCGGTCTCCAATCCGTCCAGATGGATGAAGTGGGGTCCACCCGAGTCGCCGAAACAGGTACCGCCGTCCCCGGTGGGCTCGGTCATCGACAACGTCAGCCACGCTTTGGTCAGCGACAGGAACCCCTGCTCCGCCCGGTTTCGACGGAGGTTGTCGAGAATGCCGGCGGGTCCGGTCCTGATGCCGTCTCGCACGGTTCCGTAGCCGACTGCGGTGAACCGCGTGTGCTTCAGCTCCCCCGACTTCTTCAGGTCATCCAACAACCCCTCCTCTGGGAGCTGCGCCGGAGCGATGCCTGGGGAATCGTCGAGCAGAATGACCGCAACATCACCCGGATCGGAGGAGCCGCCTTTGCCCTGGAATCCGTTGTAAGCGGGGTTGGTGACCCACGTTCCCGTGAGGAAGGTGGCTCCCATATCGATCTCGGGGTCGAAAGTGACCAAGACTTCGAAACCCAACTCCTCCGAGAGGAAGGTGAGATCGACCGTGCAGTGTGAAGCGGTGAGGAAGACATCGTCGTCGATCAATGTCCCCGAACACCACTGCAAAAGAGGAGGCAGGTCGGGGAATTCACTGGTGGCGGGATCGTGCCTCAGGACGATCGAGCCCACATTGGGATGGTCGTTCCCGTCCGCTACGCCGTTTGTGATGGCGAAGGCGGGTAGAGCAAGAACGAGACCAAGGACGACGGCCAAAACGGAAGCCCAGAGCTTGGGGGACGACCGAACATATGCCACGCGAGCACCTCCCTCTCTGTCGAGGAGGACAACGTTACTCGCGTCGCCGGTGTCAGGTCCCGCCGTGAGACCTCCGATTGACCGTCATGGCGCTTGGTGGCGAAAGCAAGACCGTCAGTGAATCTGCTCGTGAATCGAGACATGCTCCGATTTGGCGCGAATGGCGGAGAGTGCGGACCGAGACTTGCCCCTAAGCCCCAAACGCCACGAGCTCGGCGTTCGCTCGCAACCACTCGTCGAGTGCGTCCGAATCGAGGGACCTCGTCTCCATCAAGTCGATGATCGTTCGATGGTGCGCCATCGAATCGCCAGTCTCACCCCTGTTTCCAGACGACCCAGTGGCCAACCGAACACTTGTATCAGAAGGTCGGCCTACCGCTCTATCAGGCGAAGGGAGTCGTGAATGGTCCAGCTTCTGATCGGTGGACGCCATATCGCGTTCGCGAGGTGTTCGACATCCGTAGGCTTTGGCGACGAGCGGAGGGGGCGCGATTGAAACGTCTCGAATCGGACTACGTGACCGCCGGCCCAAAGCGACGGCCGCTGCAGATCTTCGCGTTCGACCCGATGCTGGGGCGATCTTCAGAGAACCGAATCTCGATTGACGTGACCAATGAGCCTCTCACTCACGGTCCTCGTGGGCGTCTCATCGAGGTCGTCGACTACGACGCCGTCCATGACGTCTTCTATGCGCCGGTCAACCTCGACAACCCCGACATCCTGATGACCGGCGGACTGGATCCGGACGAGTCGGACCCCAGATTCCACCAGCAAATGGTGTATGCGGTGGCGATGAAGGTCTTCGAGAACTTCGAGCGGGCTCTCGGCAGGCAAGTCCGTTTCCTACACAAGGGCAGGTACCGACCCCTCCGAGTGCTCCCCCACGCCTTCAACGGCTCCAACGCCTTCTACGACCCGAAGACATTGTCTCTCAACTTCGGATACTTCACAGCAGATCTCGACTCCCCCGGAGCGAACATTCCCGGCCAGGTGGTGTTCACCTGCCTCTCCCACGACATAGTCGCCCACGAGACCACGCACGCCTTCGTCGACCGCCTCCGGCCCTACTTCAAGTGGGCGACCAACCGTGATGTCTACGCCTTTCATGAAGCGATCGCCGATCTGGTCGCCATCTTCCAACATTTCACCTTCCCAGACATCTTGCAGCGTGCCATTCGCGAAGGCCGCACCGACCTGCGGCGTGAGGATCCGCTCATCGAGCTCGCCCGTCAGTTCGGCCACGCCACCGGAGGTGGACAGGCTCTCCGCACTGCGACGGAACCGGATCTCAAGCCGGACCCGGCTCTCTACAAATCCACTTTCGCACCGCACGAGAGAGGCTCCATCTTGGTACGAGCCGTATTCGACGCCTTCTTCAACACCTATCAGGCCAGGATTGCCGACCTGGTCAGGATCGCAACCGGCGGCACAGGGGTTCTCAGCGAGGGCGAGCCCCAGCCGGACCTCGTCAACCGGGTCGCCGCCGAGGCCGCCGACACCGCGCAACTCATGCTGACGGTGTGCATCCGCGCGTTCGAGTATCTCCCGCCGGTCGACTTGCGGCTCGGCGACTATCTCCGCGCACTGGTCACGGCCGACTACTCGCTTCGGCCCGATGACCAGTACCACCTGCGCGCCAACCTCATCGAAGCCTTCCGCCAGAGGGGGATCTATCCCGACAACGTCGTGTCTTTGGCAGAGGAGTCTTTGGTCTGGGACGAGGCGGGCCCCGAGCTCGGCCCGCTACACGCCGAGCTCGTCGAGGAGAGGCTCGCCCAAGAGGCCCAGTCCTACGCCGAGGTCTCACAGTCGAAGGCCGCCTCGGTCCGCAAGATGGCACCTGAGTACGAGGATGTGCGTGAGAAGCGACTCGACCGGGAACAGCAGGCAGAGCAGGCCGTTGCACTGCATGAGTACGCCGAGGAACACCGCAGCGAGCTTCATCTGCATCCGGACATAACGATCGCTGTGCACGGGTTTCACACGATGTTCCGGGTAGGCGACGACGGCCAACTCCGCACCGAGCTGGTGGCACAGTTCACTCAGGAGGCAGAGGATCGAGACCCTGACCTAGGCGGGCTGCCCACCATCGGAGGAACCACCGTCATCTTCTCTGCCGAGGGCAAACCGCGATACATCATCTCCAAACCGTTGCCCTCGGACACATGGGAGGACTCCGACGTCAGAGACCAGGCACGCGAGCGTACAGACCGAATCAAGGAGTTCGTGTCCGACTGCGATCTTCGAGACCCTTTCTACGCCTGGAGCCAATCCATCGACGGAGTGTCCCGGATGGAGAGGCGATTCGACTTCGCCCTGGTTCACCAGGGTATTCGAAAGAGAGGCACCGATGGCAAATGACCCCATCCGGATACGCATGTACAACGTTGGCTTCGGCGACGCCTTCCTGATCCTGTTCCCGGACAACCCAAGACCCCGCCGAGTCCTGATCGACTGCGGTTCGATCAAGAACGGGACTGCGGGCGGTGTCGACGAAGTGGCGCGGCGCATCATTGGAGACGTCACCGACGATGACGGTGTCGCCCGGATCGACATCGTGGCAATGTCACATTTCCACCAGGACCACATCTCTGGATTTGCCGACCGCTCACTGTGGCGTGACGTGGAGGTGGGGGAGGTCTGGATGCCTTGGACCGAGGACCCCGACGATCCGCTGGCCCTGGGGCTGAGACAACGACAACTCACCCTCGCTGCAGCCGTCGGGGAGATGGCCGACCAACAACGTCTCGTGGGTATGGCCCACGACGAAGTGGAGTTTCTCGCCGAGGAGGCGGAAAACGTGTTCTCCGCGGTGAATGCAGATGCCAAAGACACTTTGCTGAATGGCTTCGCCGGCGATCCGACTCGTCGTTTCCTGTGTCGAGACTCCAAGCCGCGACAGCCTCGAGTCCTTCCGAAGGGAGTGAGGGTCCACGTGCTTGGCCCGTCCACCAACCCTGAAGTGATCAACCAGATGGACCCGCCGTCCAAAGAGAGCTTCCTGCGAGTCTCGGCGCCGAACGGGGGGTCCGGTAGTGGCGCCCTGCCCTTTCATGAGTGGGAGATGTCCCCCGCGGACTTCATGAGCGCGTACAGCGGCATCGATCTCGCCGACATTCAGGAGCGCCTCGAGGAACTGGGGCGAGAGGGGAGCTTGTTGGCTGCGTCGATCCTCTCATCCTCGGTCAACAACACCAGTCTCGTGCTGGCAATCGAATACGGAGACGCCATGCTCCTCTTCCCCGGTGACGCCCAGTGGGGTACCTGGGAGTTGATGCTCGCCAACGACCGTAATCGCCGCTTGCTCGAGCGAACCTCCTTCTACAAGATCGGCCACCACGGAAGCCACAACGCGACACCGGTCAGCTTCGTCAACGCCTGTCTGCCGTCCGGGGTCTGGTCCGCAGCATCGGTGCGAACGCGCGGCGACTGGGATATTCCCCGCGCTGAACTACTCGAGCAGTTGACAGAGCTCGCTCCCGGACGTGTGTTCCGCAGTGACGAACCGCCGGCGGACTCGGGAGACGACGTGACCGTCGATGGCGACAGGAGCATTGAGATCAGGGTCCCGACCGTTATTTGACAATCACCGACAGCCGGCCGTCGAGAGCGGTCGCCGCCCTCCGTCAGATCACGGTCGAGGTGTCATTCGTTGTCTGATATCACCGAGTCATCTAGGAGAATCATGAGCGCTGAGACAGTGAAACGAACCAGGGGACGAACGGCAGTGGTGGTCGTCCATGGGATGGGTGAGCAGATGCCGATGGAGACCTTGAACAGGCTGGTTCAGAGTGCTTTACCCAAGACATTTGACGAGGTGACCGAACAGCCATATCGCCGCTACTTCTCCCGAGACGCCAGGATTTCGGACTCTTTTGAAGCGAGACGGTATCTGGCTCCTGCCCACCCAGATCCGCCTGGATATGGTCAGACCGAGTTCTTCGAGTACCACTGGTCATACAAGATGACCGGCAACCGCTTCGGCGATTTTCTTCCAACAGCAGTGCGACTGTTGATTCGCCGCCCCAGCAGCGTTCCCTCTGGGTTGAAAGGCATCTGGTGGCTCATCTGGATACTCGGCTTGGCCGTGGCTATCGGTGCGATGCTCTACTCCTGGCTAGGGCCCGTCGACTGGCTAGGAGCCCTATTCGCTGCGATCTTGCTCATCCCGGGCGTGAGAAGTCTCCTCGGTTTTCTTCGCCGCAGGACCGGACAGGTCTTCACGGACTCATTTGTGGATGTGGTTCGGTATCTCGATCGGAGTCCCCGGTCGTACGAGGTTCGCAAGTCGATCCGACAAGGGATGGTGGACCTGCTGCAGTCGCTTCACGACGACCTTCGGTACAGCCGGATCATCCTGGTAGCCCACAGTCTCGGCGCGTACATCGCCTACGACGGGATCTCTGCTCTCTGGCCGCAAATGAGCAAATTGCACTGTGGGCCGGTTGAACGAGATGCAGATGTCATACCGCTCGACGGTACTGATGAATTCAACACGACTGCCCAGGCGCTTTCAGATCATCCTGAGGCAGAGAGGCTGAACGAGGCTCAACAGACTGAGCTGGACGCGTATCGCGAAGCCCAGATCGACGTGTGGAAGGCAGTTCGCAAGCAGGGCAACCCATGGCTGATCACAGACCTGATCACTTTGGGCACACCGATGTACTTCGCTGACCTTCTCTTCACGAGGAGCCGAGACCAATTCAATGACATGATCAAGACCGCCGAGCTCCCTATCTGCCCCCCACGGAACCACGACCTGATGCCGCAAGGCCCCGAGCCAGAACGTGTCAACTACGTCTGGCCCAACCAGGGTCGTCAAGTCCTCAGCCATACGGCACCTTTTGCCGTGGTCAGATGGACCAATATGTTCTTTGAACCGGAGAACGGTTGGAGCGGGGACTGGTTCGGTGGTCGATTGCGACCCCTGTTTGGAAAGGGCATCCTGGACATCCCCATCCAGGGCAACATCCCACAAAGGCGCAGACCCGGGATTGCCCACGCCAAATACTTCGACTTCCCCGACGACGTAGACCCCGAAGGTGTTGCGAAGCTGTTACAGCGGTATCTTCAACTCGACCTCGACCTATCTGATCTGTTGGAAACGCCGAAGTATGACGAGAGGTCGAGTGCAACGATCTGACACCGACCTCGCGCTCGTTTTCGATTCCACCGCCGATTCCAGTTCGCAACAGGGTGCCTCCATCAGTTCTGGAACCGAGTCGCGATGAATTGGACCGCCCGGTTCGACGGGCACCTCTCGCTGTCGCACCAGATTCCGGTGGCCTCCCTGCCGAGTTCGCCCTGATCGAGGTCTCGAGCAAGCGACACCACTTACGCGGGATAAGGACTTGCTCGGACTCTCCGGCCAGATTCCGGTGGTACTCCCCTGCCGAGTTCGTCGCCCTGATGGAGGCGTCGAGATAGAACCGCACCTATTTTCCCAAGCGCGGTCGACGCACGCCCACCAACCTCCTGGTCAGCGCGTTTTTCGCCGCAACGCCTACTGATCAGTTGGTCGATGCGCCGAGTTTCTGCCTTTAGCTGATCCTGGGGTTGTCGCACGCCCGCCTGCCTCATTCATCGGCTTATATCGACGTCCCCGGCTCGGAGTGCCCGCCCGTTGACCAAGCCTCAGCCAAGGTCGATATGGTTCCCCCTGGGTGCAGACTCTCACCGCTTCACAAACAGGATGTCTCCTTCTCGCCGACATCACCGGTTATACCCGGTACCTCGGGGCGACCGAGTTGGAGCATGCTCAGGACGTTCTGGCCGACCTCCTGGAGACGTTGGTCGCCACTCTGCAGCCGGTTTTCACCCTGTCCAAGCTCGAGGGCGACGCATGCTTTGCCTACGCCGAGGCGGGACGGGTCAACCCCACCCTCATCCTCGACACCGTGGAGGCCGGGTACTTCGCCTTCAGGAGACGGCTGAGGGACATCGAGCACGCCACCACCTGCGACTGCAACGCCTGCGTCCTCATCCCATCCCTCGACCTCAAGTATTTCGTCCACCACGGCACCTATGTGGCGAGGCGCATCGCCGGGACCGAGGAGCTCACCGGCTCCGACGTGGTTCTCGTCCATCGTCTGATGAAAGGTGAGGCCGGGTCGGCTGTCGACAATGTTGCCTTCGCCGTCTACACCCTCACCACTTTGGACGAGTTCGGGATGGATGCCGACATTCTCGAATTCGTCTCCTTCACCGAGAATCTGGCCGACGTGGGTGAAGTGGAGGTGGCGGTCGAGGACCTCACCAAACGCTGGGAGTTCGAGAACGAACGCAACAGGGTCTTTGTCACCGAGCAGCAAGCCGACTGGTCGAAGACCATCCCGCTCCCGGTCCCGGTCGAGGTTGCCTGGGACTTCATGACCGACCCCCTGAAGCGACCGATGTGGCACCAGCAGATGACCTCTATCGAAACTCAGACGCCGGGGAGGATCGCCGTCGGCTCGGTAAACCACTGCATGCACGGGCCCGACCTGATCATCGAACACGTCGCCGACTGGCGACCCTTCTCTTACTACACGACCGACTACCCCATGCCAGACCTTGGCGATGGCGAGTTCTGGCGGCACACCTACGAGTTCAAACAGGGCGACTCTGGGCCGATCATGATCCTTCGCACCAAGGCTGTTGGGGCCGCGGTGGCGCAATGGTTCGAGGACACCCAGGAGGACTGGGTGGCGATGATCGAAGCCAACGATGCCTCCCTCCAGGCACTGTGGCGGCAATAGGTCACCGATGCCGTCGGCCACTCGCCCCCGGACACCACGTCGGCCACACGCAAACGAGCACACGATGTTCCCGACCGGATCGAGTAAGAAGTCCGGACTCGATCAGTTTCTCCTTCCCTCCCGCCGGGTACCCACACGACCATCGGAGGAGATGTTGAAGACGCGTCTGCTTCATGAGGCCGATCATCTGCGCACCTACGTCGTTGTGCTCGACAAGGGCGACGAGGCCATGAGCGGCCTGACAGAATTCGCCAACGAGGAGGACGTCAGTGCCGCATCGCTGACCGGCGTCGGCGCTTTCAGCAGTGCCACGCTGGCCTACTTCGATCCCGAGGCGATGGATTACGTCGACATCGGGGTCGATTCCCAGGTCGAAGTCCTGTCACTGATCGGAGATGTTGCGCTCGCCGACGAGAGCCCAGAGGTACATGCCCATGCGGTCGTGGGACATCGCGACGGAACAACTTCAGGGGGACATCTGAGGAGGGCGACGGTGTTCCCCACTCTGGAGGTCATCGTCACCGAGACCCCGGCTCACCTGCACAAGAGACACGATCATCAGACGGGGTTGACCCTCCTCGATCCGTAGAAGTGAAGCCCAAACCCAACCGGGTTCACATCTCATGGATGAGCGGGCGCAGCAGCTTGGCCGCCACTCGCCGGCCCCAGGGACGTTCACTCGGATCGCTTGCGGCAGGCAGACAATTCTGCAGGTCCTCGAGGAAATGTTGCTCGAGTTGTCGGGTCGTCGCCCGGTCGAGGACGGCGAGGGCGACTTCTTCGTCCTTTTCGACCGATCGCCGGTTGACATTGGTCGATCCCACCAGGGACAGGACACCATCGACCAAGAAGGCTTTCACGTGCATCAGCGTCGGCTGATAGATCCAGACCCGGACTCCGTTGTCCACCATTGGCAGATACATCTCTTCGGCCATCACCTCGCTGACCCGCTTGTCGATGTGCGGGCCGGTGAGAATGATGTCGACGTCGACCCCCCGGGCCACGGCCGCCATCAAGAGCTCCCGCATCTCCGTGGTGGGATTGAAGTACGGGGTCTGGATGAGTATCCGTCGGCGGGCCGCCAGGGTCACTGCCTCCATCACCCGCTCGGCGTCGCTGTATCCGATCTGAGCCGAACCGTCGATCACCGCGATGTCTACATCACCGGGCGTGGCGGGCAGGCCACTCTCGACGTCTCCGGGCTCGAGCACATGGTTGGTATCACGCCAGTCGGTGAGAAAAGCGGCGCGCAGACCGAGCACCGCCGGGCCCTCGATCCGAAAGTGAGTGTCGCGCCACTCGCCAGGATTACGGGCATCGCCTTCCCATTCATCGGCGATGCCCACACCGCCGGTGAAGCCGACCTCACCGTCGACCACCAAGATCTTGCGATGGGTGCGATGGTCGGACTCCCAGAGCTTCCAGCGCAATACCGGACGGAAGATCTCCACCAGCACCCCGGCTTCACGCATGGTGTCGATCAGCTCCTTTTTCATCGGCAGACTGCCAAAGCCGTCGAGAACGACCCTGACCTTCACCCCCTGCGACGACTTCTCGGCCAGAGTGGAGGCGAATTTCTCGGCGATCTCGCCTTTCCAATACACGAAGGTCACGAAGTCGATGCTGCGCTTCGCCGCGGCGATGGCCTCGAGCATCTCAGGGAAGATCTCGACGCCGTTCCTGAGGATCGAAATCGTGTTGCCCTCTGAGAACAGCTCTCCGACCGAGGCTTGCACCGCGCGACGCAGTTGGTCCGTGGCGTCGGAAGGAGGCTCCCGGTCGAGATGGCCGAGGTCGTGTGCCGCGCGGAGTTCGTCGGTTGCAGGGGCGTGACCATCAGCGCGGGCGGTCACGGTCAGGCTTCGTCCCAGACGTTCGAGCAAGCTCATGGTCGCTCCGGCTCTGTAACCGGGTCGGTCACCCCAGCGCTCAGCGCTTCCAACTGAGCGGAGACCGCCAAGCCATAGAAGATCGCGATCGAAGCGAGAAATGACCACAGCATCACCCCGAGTACGCCGGCCAGAGGACCGTAGGTCTCGCCGAAGGCGACGCTCGCGTTCAGATAGGCGGACAGACCCGCCGACACCAGCAGGCAGCCGGCTGCTGCTACCCCCAATCCGGGCATCAACCAGCTAATGGGAGGCTGGGAGCGGTTGGGGGCGAGCTTGAACATGGCGGTGAGCGCCACGGCAAGGACCACGGTCCCTAGTGGCCAGCGCGCCCACACCCAACTCTCGATCACGTTGTCCTGGAATGCACCGCCGACGGTGGGGCCGAGTGCAATGAGCAGAAAGGCTCCGGTCAGGAGCAGCCCAAATGTCAGCGTCAGAGCAGTGGCCAACCCGTATCGACGCACGGTCGAGCGGTCACCGAGGACTCCGTAGATGCGACTCCCCCCACGTTGCAGTTGGGCAATGGCAGAGACCGCCCCCAACACGGCCGCCCCGCCACCGAGGATGATGGCGACGTCATTACCCCGGCCGGCCTCCGAACCCTGCTCGAAGGCGATGAGGAAGGTCTGCCCGGCCGGTCCCGGAGCGAGGCTGGTGATCGCCTCACGCAGCAGGGTCCGCAGACGCCCCTCACCGACACGGACTGCCAGACCCACGACGAAGATCATCCCGGGAATCAAGGCGAGCACCATCTGAAAGGCCATCGACCTGGCAAAGCTGAACCCATCTGAATACCGATAGCGGAGAAAGGAGTCCTTGGCGAGCTCCCATGGCGATTGTCCGGAGAGAGCCTCCCGCACACCGATGGCGGCCCTTCGCTCCGTCACGGGAACATAGGTGGCGGTCTTCATCGATCCGATCTCGGGACCCGGACGTTCAACCGGTCCGGCGCCACCTCCACCTCGAGGGAGGTGCTGTCGGGGCGGGGCTCGCCGTCCATCTCATAGGGTGCAGGGCGGTCAAGCTGGATTCGGAACGACTTGCCGGCGGCGCGGAAGATCTGGCTGTGGTCGTCATTATGAGTCACTGCTGCAAAGCCCGCCGCCAACGCCTCCATCGTTGTTTCCGCACTCAATGCGAGCATGTCGAGACGACCGTCCCGACTGAACGCATCGGGGAAGAGGTCGACCCCTCCCTGCAATCGTCCCAGATTTCCGATGAGGATCGTCGCCCACTTCCCTTTGACAGCTTCGGCCCCGTCGATCTCTATCTCAGCCGAGATGGGCGCGTCGGCGATGTGTCTGATGCCTTCGATCACATAGGCCAGAGAGCCGATTCGAGACTTCATCTCAGATTCGGTCGATTCCATGATGGCGGCGTCGAATCCGGTGCCGGCGATGACGGTGAACACCTCACCGTTGATCACCCCCGCATCCAGCACCTCGCTCCGACCGGTGAGAGCCACTTCGATCGCCTCGTCGATATCGAGAGGGATGTCGAGATTCCGGGCCAAGAGGTTTCCCGTTCCCAGCGGAATCACCCCGAGGGAGACATCGGTGTCGGCCAGGCCCTCGACACAGGCGCGAACGGTGCCGTCTCCCCCAACGGCGAGGACTATGTCAACCCCCCGCTCGACGAGTGCTCTCGCCTGACCCACGCCGGGATCGCCCTCGGTGGTCTCCTCCCAGACGATCTCAGCTGCACGCATCTCGAGCCCCTGGCGCACCTGGTTCAACACTGACTCCTCTGAGGTGGGATTCACGACCACTCCGACTCGCATCATCAGCTCCCCTCGGCCTCACGTCGTGCCACGCCTCTTCGCACGACAAACGCAGCGGTGACCAGACACAGCAATCCGAGCACGGCCCCGCCGATTACGTCGGTCAGAAAATGCATGCCCCGGTACATACGCGAGAGCGCCACGGCCAGCGGAACTACAGCAGCCACCGCGACGGCCAGGGTGCGCCACAGTTGACTCTCGGTATTCCAGAACACGATCAACGCCAAGCCGACGTAGAGGGCAAAGGCTGCTCCCACATGACCGCTGGGGAAACTGGCCGTAGGCGGCGAGGGATCGAGCTGGGTCACCGGTGGCCGGTCACGACCGAGGACCAGACTCACCACGACGAACACCAGCGCCTCCAGGCCCACTCCCAATCCCAAGGTCAACGATTCCCGCCATCTCCGCCGGTACCAGGTCATCGCCACGACCAGGATGGTCAGGAAGATGATGACGTTGATCGTGTCGGTGAAGGCCGAGCCGACATCGGTCCAGACGTCGAGGGAACGACTCCGCACCGTGGCGAACCAGGAGGCCACAACCAAGTCGAAGCGGGCGAGCGGGGTGTCAGAGAGCGGGCCGAGAAGTGTCCATCCCGCGCCGAGCCCCATGGTCACCAGTGTCACGTAGGCCAAGGCCAATTCCATCAGCTCGCGTCCCTGCAGAGGCCACGCGGCCCACAATTGGCTGGAGTCGTCGCGATCGACCGAAGCCGAGGTCATCGGCGGAGTCATCGCCGTTCCTCGATGGGGCCAGGTGCCGGGACCTCGTCCTTGGGCTCCCCAAACCTCATGATCCGGCTGCCGAAGGCAACTGCGCAAACGATGAACCAGGCGAAGCCAACCCCGGTGCCGGCGAGCACGTCGGTCAGCCAGTGAACTCCGAGCAAGGCGCGGGTGGCGGCCACACCGAGAGCGATGAACGTTGCCA
>Ga0299907_10001016_pt1 | contig 15278 bp, 18 predicted proteins | sample RVTome_16_FD_198680 | JGI IMG/M metagenome (GOLD analysis project Ga0299907, IMG submission 198680) | Soil microbial communities from uranium-contaminated site in the Upper Colorado River Basin, Wyoming, United States - RVT152D67 (version 2) ... | reverse complement strand
GCACGAGGAGGTGCTGCTCGTTCCTCGCTGGGTCGACTGCCGGCGCGTCACGTTCAAGTACGGCCTCGGCGACGAGTTCATCGAGGTGCTGAAGACGCTCCGCAAGCTCGGCCTCGACTCCACGGAGAAGATCCGTGTGAAGGGCGTCGAGGTCGCGCCCCGCGACGTGGTCGCGGCTGCGCTTCCCGATCCTGCGACGCTCGGGGATCGCATGCAGGGCAAGACGTGCGCGGGCACACTCGTCACCGGGCTCGGCAAAGACGGCGCTCCGCGGAAGACCTACCTCTACCACGTCGTCGACAACGCCTGGTCGATGCGCGAGTACGGCTCCCAGGCCGTCGTCTGGCAGACGGCGCTCAACCCGGTGATCGCGCTCGAGCTGCTGGCCGGAGGCGACTGGAAGGGCGTCGGCGTCCTCGGTCCCGAGGCGTTCCCCGCGCAACCCTTCCTGGCGAAGCTCGCCGAGTACGGCTCGCCCCACGGAGTGTGCGAGCTCGACCCGCACACGTAGCGGCCGGACTCACCCGGACGAATCGCTCGGCGCGCTGAAGAGCGCTTGCAACAGACTGTTGCAAGCGTTGTCCGCTCGCCGCGCTCCAGCACGTCGCCACTCCGATTCTCAGCGCCAATGCGGGATAGCAAGACGGGACGGTCTCGGCGGCAAGGCTGCTTGTAACAGACTGTTGCAAGCAGGTCCGAGCGCCGGCGAGCCTCGGGATGTCGATCCCGGTCGCTGCCGTTCGTCGTCCCACCGATGAGATCCGTTCACGCGCGCGGTCTTGGTGTCGATGCGATCTAGGATCGCGCCCATGGCCGTGGTCAGACTGCGGGCCCCTCTCTCGGAGCTCGCCGGCGGGCGGAGGGAGCTCCGGCTCGAGGGCTCGACGGTGCGCGACGTGCTGCGCGCGCTCGAGGACGAGCATCCCGCGATCGCCGGCTGGATCCTCGACGAGCGCATCACGATCCGCGAGCACGTCAACGTCTTCGTCAACGGCGAGAAGGGCCGCGAGGACACGACCCTCGGCGCCGACGACCGCGTCCACGTCATCCCCTCGATCTCCGGAGGTTGAGGTGCTCCTTTCTGCACCGTCCTCCGAGTCCCTGGCGGCCGCAAAGCCGCGCCAGGCTTCGTCCCTCGGTCGCGCCCATATGTCGAATATGGGCACTCCCTGCGTCCTACCCTGGCTTGCTCGTCGCGCGCCAGGAACTCGGCAACGGCACTGAAAGGAGCACCATGACCGAGCTTCTCGTCGGCACCAAGAAGGGCCTCTTCGCACTCCAGGGCGACGACGGCTCGTTCGAGATCGCAGCGCGCGCGTTCGCCGGGGAGCCGGTCGAGTTCGCCGTCCGCGATCCCCGAAGCGGGCGCTATCTCGCGTGCGTGACGTCGATCTTCTACGGGCCCAAGGTGTTCGTCACGGACGACCCGGCAGGCGAGTGGCAGCAGGCGGAGGGCGTCGAGCTGCCCGAGGGCGGCGACCAGGCGCTCATCCGCATGTGGTCCGTCGTGCCGGGCGTCGAGGACGGACACCTCTACGCGGGCGGCGACCCGGGTGTCCTCTTCGAGAGCCGGGACGGCGGTCTCACGTGGGAGCTCAACGAGGGGTTCTGGGAGCAGCCGACGCGGCCCGAGTGGGGCCCCGGCGCGGGCGGCATGTGCCTGCACTCGATCGCCACGTGGCCCGGCGACCCGAAGCGGCTCGCGCTCGCGATCTCGGCAGTCGGCGTGTGGCTGTCGGATGACGGCGGTGAGACGTGGCGCCACGGGAACACGGGCCTCAAGGCGCGCTACCTGCCGGAGGACGCGCCCGAGGACACGTTCGCGCTCTGCGTGCACAACATGCACCGGCACCCGACGAAGCCCGAGCGGCTCTTCATGCAGTTCCACGGCGGCGTCTACCGCTCGGACGACGCCGGCGAGAGCTGGGTCGACATCGGCAACGACACCGGGCTCCCGTCGGACTTCGGCTTCCCCCTCGTCGTCGACCCGAGCGACGCGGACAGCGCGTACGTGATCCCGCTCGTCGCCGACCTCGATCGCGTCATGCCGGAGGGGCGAGTTCGCGTCTACGAGACGCGCGACGCCGGGGCGTCGTGGTCGCCGCGGGGAGACGGGCTTCCCGCCGAGGACGCCTACCTGACCGTGCTCCGGCAGGCGTTCGGCGCGTCGGGCGCCGGAGAGTCGATGGAGCTCTACTTCGGCGCGACGTCGGGCGACGTCTTCGGCTCGCGAGACGCGGGCGGAACATGGTTCATGGCCGCGACGAACCTACCGCCGGTGCACTCGGTGCGCGTGGCGTAGTTCGTCAGAGACGTTCGAGAACGGGGACGAGCGCCTCGGCCGGTGCGAGGTCGGGGCGATCGGCGAAGACGACCCAGCGCGTGATCCCGAGCCGCTCACGGTGCTCGCGAAGCGTCGCCGCGATCTCGTCGGCGGACCCGAGGAGTGCATAGGGCGAGTCGAGGACGACCTCGACCGGGAGCTCGAGCGCGGCGGCCGCGCGCGCGACGGCCGCATTCCGGTCGTCCGTCACATCGTGCCACTGCACGAGCGTGTGCAACTCGATCTCCTCGAAGCGCGCCCCGGCCAGTTCGCGGAGCCGATCGATCTGGCGCGCGACCCCGGCCGTTGAGAAGTCGCCGTGGTCGGAGCTCGCCGCGCCCGGATTGAACCCGATGAGCCCGAGAATGTCGGCGTGCTCGGCGGCTACGGCGTGGAGCGCCCGGCTGTTGCCGCCGATCAAGATCGGGACTGACTCGGCCGGCGGCGAGATCGACTCGCCTCGCACCGTGTAGTGCTCGCCTGTGAAATCGGCGGATCCCGTCGTCAGAAGCTCCCGCAGGATGCGGGCAGACTCCTCGAGCCGGGCCGTGCGAACGGCGGCGGGCGAGAATGTGATTCCCGCGCGCTCGTACTCGCGCTGCGCGTAGCCCGAGCCGAGGCCGAGCTCGAGACGGCCGCCCGACAGATCGGCGAGAGCCGCGGCCTCCTGCGCCAGTACGACCGGGTGGCGGAGGTCGTTGTTGAGGACGAGCGGGCCGAGCTGCACCCGGCTCGTCGCCTCGGCGATGATCGCGCAGGCCGTGAGCGCGCCCGACGCCTGCGGGATCAGATGGTCGCCGACGTTGATCGACGCAAAGCCGTGCGCCTCCAGCTCGGTTGCCCGCCTCCGGAGCGAGTCTGCCTCGCGTTTCCAGGTGACGGCGCCGAGCTCGGGCGCCATCTCTAGAACGCCTCGAGAGTCGCCATACGGCGTCCTTGGTACTCGAAGAAGCGAAGGAGCGCGAGTCCGAGCACGAAGTAGCCGACGCCGATCCCGACCTCAGCAGCGAGGAGACCCGAGACGTCGCCGAGCTCCGCACCGTCCGCGAGCCTCCGGCCGGCCTCGATCCCGTGCGTCAGCGGGAGGACCTCGCTGAGTGCCTGGATCCAGCCGGGCAGCCTTTCGAGCGGCACGTTCGCACCGGACAGGAGCAGCATCGAGCCGGCGACCATGTCGGCGAACAGGGTCACGTTGCGCCCGCGAAGCGCGAGCGAACCGATGCAGAGACCGAATGCGCTGCACGCGAACGACGAGGCGAGCGCCGCGATCACGAGCCCGCGCAGCTCCGTACCGGTGAAGCTGACGTCGAGCACGAGCGCGCAGATCGTGAAGGCAAGGGCCGCGACGAGGACGCCGGTCAGGATCGAGGGCAGGGCGCGCCCCAGGAAGAGCGCCAGGCGGTTCGCCGGTGAGGCGAGCAGGGTCAGGAGGGTCTGCGACCGCCGCTCACCCGCGATGGCCGCGCTCATCCCGAAGAAGCCGGTCACAGCGATCCCCATGAACGCGTTCCCGATGAGGAAGAACTCGTCCGACTGGACCTCGGCGAAGCGGCCGAGGTAGGCGAAGAAGAGAATCTCGAAGACCGGATAGCCGACCATGTGCGGCACGAAGACCCAGGGGCTGATCCAGTTGAAGAGCGCCCGGTAGCTCGTCAGCCCGCCGACGAAGAAGACGCGGAGCCAGTTCACGTGAGCTTCAGCGTCGCTCGCGCCCGCGCGACCTGGACGAACCAACGCAGGCAGAGGCTCCCGATCGCGAAGTACGCGGCGCTGAGGACGAGACACATGCCGATGTCTGGCCAGGGCGTCAGGCCGAGCGCGGACTCCTGGATCGCCCGGAACCCCCACGAGGGCGCGAGGAACCAAGAGACCGGGCCGATGAAGTCGGGGAGCACGGAAAGGGGAACGAGCAGGCCGGTCGCGATCCAGACCGGGTACTGCATCGCGATGCCGAGGCTGAACGCCGCGCGGTAGAGCACGAACGTCGCCGCCATGACCAGGCCGAGCATCCCGATCGCGAGCACGCACGCCGGGACGGCGACGGCGAACGCGAGCGGCTGCTCGATCGCGAGCGGCACGTCGAACAGCAGCGTCCCCCAGACGAGCGTGGCGAGGAGGGCGTATGCGCCGACGGCCCCGCTCGCGACGGAGATCGGCGCGATGACGGTCGCGAACGGCACCGGCGCGGCGACCAGCAGCTCGAGCGTCCCGAGCCAGCGCTGCTGCTCGAGCGCGCCGGCCGAGCCGATGACCACGAGCGACCACATCAGCATCACGGCCGCGCCGAGCGACGCGGAGAGCAGCAGCTCGGGATCGTTCTTCGCGTCGAGCAGGTAGTACGCGATCGACGCGTACAGGATCGGCCAGAGCAGGACGCCGCTCAGGTCGAACGGGTTCCGCGAGAACATGATCCAGTGGATCCGCATACCGCTCCAGAATGCGCGGATCACGCTTCCCTCACGAGCTCGACGTAGGCGTCCTCGAGCGTCGGCTCCCGCGACACGACCTTGCCCAGCATCGTCCCGTCGAGCTCGCGCAGGAGCTGCGGGACGAGGTCGGTGCCGGTCGGCGATTGGACGTGCAGCACGAGCGCCTGGTCGCGAGACTCGGTCGCGACGGACGCGACGCCCGGGAGCGCCCGGAGCCGGTCGACCCGCTCGTCGTCGACGCCGAACGTCTCGATCTCGATCACCGTCCGGTCGGAGACCCGTGACTTGAGGTCGGCGGGCGTCCCCTCCGCCACGATCAGGCCGTTCGCGATGACCGCGATCCGCTGGCAGAGCTCGTCTGCCTCGTACATGTAGTGGGTCGTCAGCAGTACCGTCGTCCCGCCCTCCCGGAGGCGTCCGATCGTCTCCCGAAGCTCGCGCGCGCCGACGGGGTCGAGCCCGATGGTCGGCTCGTCCAAGAACAGGATCTCGGGCTCGTGCAGCAGCCCGCGCGCGATGTGCAGGCGCTGCCGCATCCCGCGCGAGTACGTCTCCACCCGCTCGCGCTCCCGTCCGTCGAGCTTGACGAGCTCGAGGAGCTCGCCGATCCGCCTGCGTTTCTCGCGCACCGGGACCCGGTACAGGTCGGCGAAGTAGCGGAGGTTGTCGAGCGCGGAGAGCCGGTCGTACAGCCCCCGATCGCCGCCGAAGACGTGGCCGATTCGCTGCCGGATCTCACCCGGCTGCGTCGCGGGGTCGAAGCCGAGGACGCGCGCCGAGCCCGAGGTCGGCAGGAGCAGCGTGGTCAGGATCTTGATCGTCGTCGTCTTGCCGGCCCCGTTCGGCCCGAGCAGCCCGAACAGTTCGCCCGGCTCGACCGCGAGGCTGATCCCCTTGAGCGCCTCGACTGTCGTCGTCCTGCGCCGGATCAGACCCTTCCGCGAGCGGTATGTGCGGACGAGGTTCTCGATCTCGATGGCCGGCGCCACAGGCGCCGACAGGCTACGCGACGCGCCTGGCGATCCCGGGGTAGTCAAGGACGAAGCCGTGCTCGTCGTAGACGAGAACGGCCCGGTAGTCGAAGGCTGGCGAGGCGTAGTCGAACCGCACCTTCCCGCCGTCGTCCGGCAGTCGCGCGTACTGCTGCTCGAGCCGCTCGACGCGCAGATCGGGTGCGCGCACGTATACCGCTGGCGCCTCGGAATCCGCGCCTACTGGGAGCCGCAGCCGCTTCGCCGGGAGCGCGTTCGTGAACGCCGAGCCCTCGAGGTCGACGTCGACGAGGCCGTCCAGCTCGGGAGCCGGACGTCGGTCGATCGTCCAGCCACCGCCGCCGTCTCCCTCCAGCCGTAGCTCGTGCTCGCCCGTCACGGAGCGGCTCCGAACTCGAGCCGCACGCGTCGCCCAGCCTCCGTCCACGCGGATCTCGTAGCGGAAGCCCCACGGAACGCCCTCCTCGATCCCCGTCGCTTGACCGTCGAAGACGTATCCGTCGGCCGCACGGCGCGGGAAGACCACCTCGAACCCCTCGTGCGCGACGACGTGGCGCCACGCTGCGACCGCGGGAAGCTCGGTCACGCCGGCCACGCCTCTCCCTCGATCAGCTCGACGGCGTTGCCGGCCGGGTCGCGGACGTACACGGAGCGACCTCCCTGCCGCCAGGTGATCTTGCGCACGATCTCGACGTCTCGCGCGCGAAGTTCGTCCGCGAGCGCATCGAGCGAGCCCGACTCGACCGAGAATGCGACGTGCCCGGGCCCGATGGCACCGTGCGAAGGAACGGAACGGTCGGGGTCCGACGACCGAGCGGGATCGAAGAGGAGCAGGACGCCGCCGTCCGGGAGCCGAAGCGCCGCGCTGAAGTCGTCCGGCTCCCCGAGCAGGCGCACGCCCGGGAGGTCCGCGTAGAACCGAGCCGTCGCCACCACGTCCGGCGCGTAGAGAACGGTCTCGTAGACGCCGAGGATCCGTGGGCCGGACGACGCCACGACTCAGACGATCGCGACCATCCGGTCGATCGCGCCGCGCGCTCGCTCGGCGACCTCGGGCGCGACGGTGACGACGTGCTTCCAGTCCCGGAGCGAGTCACGCAGCTTCTCGAGCGTGATCATCTTCATGTAGCGGCAGATCGCCTTCTCGGAGACCGCCTCGAAGCGCTTCTCGGGCGCCTCCTTGTTCAACCGGTGGATGATCCCGGTCTCGGTCGCGACGAGGAAGCGCTCCTTCGGCGAGGAGCGCGCGAAGCGGATCATCCCCTCGGTCGACAGGATGTGCGTGCGGCCGTTGCCGAAGGCCATGCACTGGCTCGCGCAGCCGCACTCCGGGTGGACGAGCAGCTCGGCGTCGGGCGCCTCGGCCTGCCAGCGCTCGATGTCCTGCGGGCGGATGCCGGCGTGGACGTGGCACTCGCCCATCCAGATCCGCAGCTTGCGACCGGTGACCTTCTCGAGCCAGAGCCCGAGATACATGTCGGGCAGGAACAGGATCTCCGTGCCCTCGGGAATCGAGTCGATGATCGCCTTGGCGTTCCCGGACGTGCAGCAGTAGTCGCTCTCTGCCTTCACCTCGGCGGTCGTGTTCACGTACGAGACGACCACGGCGCCCGGGTTCTCCGCCTTCCACGTGCGGAGCTGGTCGGCGGTGATCGACGCGGCGAGCGAACAGCCGGCGTCGAGGTCGGGGATGAGCACGGTTTTCTCCGGGCACAGGATCGCCGCGGTCTCGGCCATGAAATGCACGCCGCAGAACGCGATCGCCTCGGCGTCCGCCCGCGCAGCCTCCTGCGAGAGCCCGAGCGAGTCGCCGACGTAGTCAGCGACGTCTTGGATCTCCGGCACCTGGTAGTTGTGGGCGAGGATGACCGCCCCGCGCTCGGCAGCGAGGGCGCGGATCTCCTCCTGCATCGTCGTGATCTCAGCGAGCGGTGTCATGTCAGCTCCAGTGAGACGTCGAGGGATCGGGCGGAATGCGTGAGCGCGCCGACGGAGATCTCGTCGACGCCGGTCGCGGCGATCGCGCGGACGTTCTCGAGCGTGACGCCGCCGGACGCCTCGAGCCGCACGCGGCCGTTCGCGAGCGCGACCGCAGCGCGCAGCTCTTCGAGGCTCATGTTGTCGAGAAGGATCGCGTCGGCGCCCGCGGCGAGCGCCTCCGAGACCTGGCCGAGCGTGTCGCACTCGACCTCGACCGGCAGGGGGGTCGCCCCGCGCGCGCGCTCGACGGCTTCGGCGATGGAGGACGCCGAGCGGAGGTGGTTGTCCTTGATCAGGACGCCGTCGTCGAGGGCGAGCCGGTGGTTTCGGCCGCCGCCGACCGCGACCGCGTGCTTCTCGAGGAGGCGAAGGCCGGGCGTCGTCTTCCGGGTGTCGAGGATGGCGACGGCGGTGCCGTCGACCTCGTCGACGTAACGGCGCGTGAGGGTGGCGATGCCAGAGAGCCGTCCGAGGTAGTTGAGGGCGGTCCGCTCGCCGGTGAGGATCGCGCGGAGCGAGCCGGAGATTCGAACGACCGCCGTGCCGCTCTCGACGAGCGCCCCCTCCTCGGTCAGCGCCTCCACCGCGACCTCGGGGTCGAGTGCACGGAGCACCGCCTCGACCATGCCGAGGCCGCACACGACGCCGGGCTCCTTCACGAGAAGCAGAGCACTCCCGGTCGCGTCGGGGCCCACGATCGCGTCGGTCGTGACGTCGCCTTCCCCGACGTCCTCCGCGAGCGCGGCGTACGCGAGGCGCTCGAGCGTGTCAGTGGCTACTGCCACAGCTCGAGGGCGGGCTCGGAGCCCGGACGGAGGACGACGTGACGGGCGAAGCGCTCGCTCTCCACGGGGAAGTCGGCGCGGAAGTGCGAGCCCCGGCTCTCCTCGCGCACGAGCGCGGACTCGGCGATCAGACTCGTCAGGAGATGCGGCGCGCCCGCGAGCCGCTCGAGGCCGGACGCGTCGCGCACGACGCCGCCGTCCCGCCAGAGCCGCCGGCGCAGGGTCGGCGTCACGCGACCGTCCGATACAGCGCGATCCGGACGCGAGATCCGCCGCGGAAGCCCCGGCTCGGCGAGCGTGGCCAGCGCGGCCCGCCGCCCGATGACGAGGCACTCGAGCAGGGAGTTCGAGGCGAGCCGGTTTGCCCCGTGGACGCCTGTCGCCGCGCACTCGCCGGCGGCGTACAGCCCTGGGACCTCGGTCCGGCCGTCGAGGTCGGTGAGGATGCCGCCGACCGTGTAATGCGCCGCCGGCGCCACCGGGATCGGGCTCGCCGCCGGGTCGTAGCCCCTTTCGGCGAGGCTGCCCATCAGGCCCGGAAAGCGCGCGCGGTCGATCGACCGGAGGTCGAGCAGCGCCGTCCCGCGCGCGGCGATCTCGCGCGCGACGACGTCGCGCGGCGCGAGCTCGTCCGTGAACCGCTCGCCGGCCTCGTCCAGGAGAAGCGCACCTTCGCCGCGGAGCGCCTCGGACAGGAGGAGCGAGGAATCGACGAGCGTGGTGGGATGGAACTGAGTGAACTCGAGGTCAGCCACCGCGGCGCCTGCGCGGAACGCCGCGGAGATCCCCTCCCCCACCGCTCCGGGCGGGTTCGTCGTGCGGGCCCAGAGCGCAGCCGCGCCGCCCGTGGCGAAGAGGGTCGCGCGCGCGGTGATCGCCCTGCGGTCGGTGACGACGCCCACGCAGCGCTCGCCCGACCGCCAGACCGCGCGCATCCGCTCGCCCTCTGCGACCCGGATCTGGGGATGCGAGAGCACACGCTCGGCGAGCACGCGGGCAACCCGATCGCCGGTCGCGGCTCCACCCGCGTGCACGACGCGCCTGCGACTGTGACCGCCCTCGAGCCCGAGGCCGTCGTCGAACTCGACGCCTAGCTCGACGAGGTCGCGGATACGCGCCGACGCCTCGCCCGCGAGCGCGGTCACCGCGCTCGGGCGGGAGAGCCCGCGACCCGTGCGCAGCGTGTCCTCGGCGTGCAGCGTCGCGCTGTCGTCGGCCCCGACGGCCGCCGCGATCCCGCCCTGCGCGAGCGAGCTCGTCGAGGCGAGGAGCGAGCCCTTCGCGAGGACGAGCACGTCTCCGTCCGAGGCCGCACAGAGCGCGGCGAACAGGCCGGCGACCCCACCGCCGACCACGAGGAGGTCGGCGGAAGGCTCTCGGTGTCGATCCGGGCGCGTGCTCATGCTAGTTTTCGCCTCTGAGGCAATAACCTCGTGCCGGAGTCTACCACCCACGCCCAGACCGCCGCAGACGCGCCAGCCCACGCCGCGCTCGCGACCGTCTTCCAGGTCCGCGACGGGCGCCTCCAGGTCCTGCTCTGGCAGCGCGCTCGTGCGCCGTTCGAGCGTGCCTGGTCGCTTCCCGGAGGCTCGCTCGGCGCGGACGAGACGCTCGAGAGCTCGATCCTGAGACACCTCGCGACGAAGGTCGACGTACGCGAGGTCGCGCACCTGGAGCAGCTCGGCACGTGGAGCGACCCGGACCGGCATCCCGGGCGCTGGGAGCTCGCGACCGCCTACCTCGGGCTCGTACCGCTCGGCATCGATCCGCAGGTCCCGGCGGACACGACCTGGCATCCGGTCGACGCTCTGCCCCCGACCGCGTTCGACCACGGAGCGATCGCCCTCGCGGGGCGCGAGCGCCTCCGCGGCAAGCTCTCGTACTCGAACGTCGGCTTCGCCCTCGCGCCCGAGACCTTCACGCTCGCCGAGCTGCGCGACATCTACTCCGCGGCACTCGGCTACGACGTCTCGGCGACGAACCTGAAGCGCGTCCTCGTCCGGCGCGGCGCAATCGAGACCACCGGCAAGCGTCGGGCACACGGACCCTCGGGCGGCCGGCCCGCGGAGGTGTTCCGCTTCCGCACGTCGCGCCTCGAGGTCACGGATCCATTCGCGGTCTTCCGCCCGCCGGTCTAGCCGACTCGTGCCCGTCCGGCAGCCTCACGAGAATCGTCCGGCACCGTCGAAAGGAGGATTCGTGAAGCTCCCCGGTCGCCAGACCCGCTCCCTCGGCTCAAGCCTCGCGCGGCTCCGGCCGATCTCTCGTCGCATGCGGCACTTTCGACTGTGGCTGCTCGTGATCGGCGTTCTCAGCCTCGTGGCCGAGGCGATCGCCGCGGTGGCGCTCTTCTGGCGTGGCGCCGAGCGCCGGCCCGTTCGCCACTGAGACTCTTCTTCGAGCGCCATCTACGCGCGCTTTGGATCGGAATCGGTCCCAGGAATCGACCGGTAAGCACGTCCGAGCTCAACACAGGGGAGTTCGCGATACAGACGTCCCGCGTCCGAGCAGCTACCCGCTGAGCTGGCGGACGAGCGCCGTCACGACCGCACCGATCACCATCGCGGGGATGAGGTGGAGCCCGCGCCAGACTGCGAACGCGCCGGCGAGAACGCCCGGCACGCGGGCGTCGACGGCGATCTCCTCGTCGCCGCCGAAGGTCTGCGTGACGACGAGCGACGTCAGCATCACCGGAGCGAGCAGGTCCACGACGTTCTGCACCCGCCGTGGCAGCGCCCGGGTGCCGAGGACGACCGGGCCGGCGGCCTTGAACGCCATCGTCGTCAGGCCGACGACGACGACGACGATCCAGATGTCCGTCACTCCCTGAGCCCGATCAGGCAGGCCGCGGCGGCGGCGACGATCGGGACTCCGGCCGGAGCGACCGGAAGGAGCACGAGCGTGATGCCGGCACCGAGGGCTGCCGCCTGCAGCGCGCGCCGGGTCCGGAGGTACGGAGCCGCGAGCGCGAGGAAGAGGATGGCGAACGCGGCATCGAATCCGAGCGCATCCGGGTCCGCGAGCGCGTCGCCGACGAGCGCTCCGAGCGCGGTGCTCGCGACCCACAGCGCGTAGAGCAGGAGTCCGGCGCCTGCGAGGACACGCCACTCGTAGCGGCCGGTGCGCCCTGAGAGCGCCCACGACTCGTCGACGATGAGCTGCGACTGGACGAAGCGACGTAGGCGACTCCCGGGAACGATCGCGGCCACCGTGACGCTGATCGCGGCGTAGCGGGCGTTGAGGAAGACGGCGGCGAGGATCGCCGCGAGCGCGGTGCCCCCGTCGTCCAGGATCGTGGCGACGGCGAACTGGGCCGACCCGGCGAAAGTCGTCGCCGACATGACAGTCGCCGCAGCGAGCCCGATTCCGGCGGCCTCTGCGAGGACGCCGAACGAGAGCCCGAAGAGGAACGGCGCGGGTGCGAGCGGGAGCGCGGCACGCACCCCATCGCGCAGACGCGGAGCGAGGGGATCGGCCGGCGGCACCCCGCTGAACCTACCAGGGGCGTGCTGCCACAATCCCGGGGTGAAGATCGCCGTCTCGGGAGCTTCCGGGCTCATCGGCTCCGCGCTCGTACCGGCGCTCGAGGCCGCAGGCCACGAGGTCGTGCGGCTCGTTCGGCGCGAGCAGCAGGCTGCGAACGAGGTCGAGTGGGATCCCGACGCGGGGACGATCGACACTGCCGGCCTCGCCGGCATCGACGCGATCGTGAGCCTCAGCGGCGAGTACCTCGGGAAGCGGTGGACGAAGGAGCGCAAGGCCGAGATCCTCGAGTCGCGAGTCTCCACCGCGGGGCTGCTCGCGCGGACGGCGGCGGAGCTCGATCCGCGACCGTCGGTGCTCGTCTCGGCCGGCGGAGCGGGAATCTACGGCGGCCGCGGCGACGAGATCCTGACGGAGGATTCGGCACTCGGCGAGGGCTTCCTCAGCGAGGTCGGGCGCGCGTGGGAAGACGCGGCGGAGCCGGCTCGAGCCGCAGGCATCCGCGTCGTCAACTTCCGCCAGGGCATCGTCCTGTCCCGGGAGGGCGGCGCGCTCGAGCGCATGCTGACGCCGTTCAAGCTCGGCATCGGCGGCCGCGTCGGGAGCGGGCGCCAGTGGTGGGCGTGGGTCGCGCTCGACGACATCGTCGCCGCATACCGCTTCGCGCTCGAGGGCGACCTCGCCGGACCGGTCAACCTGAGCTCGCCGAACCCGGCCACGAACGAGCAGTTCGTGAAGGCGCTCGGCAAGGCGCTCGGCCGCCCGACGGTCATCCCCGCGCCCGGGTTCGCCATCAAGACGGTGTTCGGCGAGATGGGCGTGGCGATGCTCCTCGAAGGCCAGCGCGTGCTCCCCGCCCGCCTGCTCGACGCGGGATTCCCGTTCACGCAGCCGGACATCGGCGTCGCGCTCGAGCGCGCGGTCGCGCGCTAGCTTCGGGGTGCCCGACCTCGCGACGCTCGGCTGGGACGACCGCTGGGCCGCCGCGTTCGAGGAGCATCACGAGCGTGGGCACGTGCCGGGCCGCGTCGCGATCCCTCATCGAGGCGCCTACGACGTACTGACGGAGGAAGGCGAGTCCCGCGCCCGCCTTCCGGGTCGTGCGAGGCACGAGGCCGGGTCGGCGGCTGAACTCCCGGTCGTCGGCGACTGGGTGGCGCTCGAGCCGGATGGCGAGGGGGGCGGCGGCAGGGGCGGCAGCACGATCCGAGCCGTGCTGCAACGCCGGACGAAGTTCTCACGCCTGGCGGCGCACGATCCCGGCTCGGATGTCACCCGCGAGCAGGTCGTCGCCGCGAACGTCGACGTCGTCTTCCTCGTCTCCTCGATCGTCGAGGACCTGAGCCGGCGGCGCCTCGAGCGCTACCTGACGCTCGCCTGGGAAAGCGGTGCGCGCCCGGTCGTCCTCCTGACGAAGGTCGATCTCGAGCCGGATCCGGAGCCTGCGGTCGCCGCGGTCGCCGACGTCGCAGGCGACGACGTCCCCGTGCACCCGATCTCCGTGCGCACCGGCGCCGGGCTCGACGACGTCCGGTCCTATCTCCAGCCTGGAGTCACGACCGCGCTGCTCGGCCCGTCCGGAGTCGGCAAGTCGACGCTCGTGAACACGCTCGCGGGCGAGGAGTTGCTGACGACCGGTGCGATACGAGACGACGGCGAAGGCCGTCACACGACGACGCGTCGGCAGCTCGTCATCCTTCCCGGCGGCGGGCTCGTCGTCGACAACCCGGGCATGCGCGAGCTCCACCTCTGGCTCGCGACGGACGGCCTCGAGGAGGCGTTCGAGGACGTCGTGGAGCTCGAGGCGACGTGCCGCTTCTCGGACTGCCGCCACGAGGGCGAGCCCGGTTGCGCCATCGAGGCGGCGCTCGCGGACGGCACGCTCGACCCGGAGCGGTGGCGAAGCTACCGCGAGCTCCAGCAGGAGCTCGCGGAGCTCGAGGAGCGGCTCGAGAAGCGCGAGCGCTCCCGCGCTCGGCGAGGGCGACCGAGCGCGGGAGCGAGCTAGCGGCGTCAGGCCGTCTCGACGTTCGCGGCTCCTGGGGTCGCCGTCGTCGTGAACTTCCAGTCGGTTGCCGCGTCGTTCGTGTCCGATGCGTCGGGCAGGCGCGAGAGTGAGCCCGCAACGGCGTTCGAGTCGGCCACGCTCGCTGCCAGCGCCGTTCCCTCGACGAGGGAGTACGTGGCGCCGTCGATCGTCGCGGCCGTGATCTCGCCCTCGTACGAAAGGGCATCGAGCAGCGTGCCCGTCGCGGTGTCGACGAGCGCGAGGCCGTCCGGAGCGCCGTTCTGCGCGTCGACGTCGATCGACAGATACGAACCGGCCGCGAGCGAGCCGGTGAGCTCGACGCGGTCGTACTCGGTGCCGTCGCCGCCGTTCACGAGCACGAGCGCGATGCCGTCCAGCGCAGCGGCCGAGCCGCCCGCGTTTGCGATCTCGACGAACCCGCCGGTGTCGGCACCGACCTGGTCGTAGTCGATCTCGTTGATCATCAGGGCTCCCGCCGGAGGTGGCGGAGGCGGTGGAGGCGGTGGGCTGGCGCCCGCACAGCGGATCTCCACCACGTCGTCGACGCCGACGTCCACGGAAACCGTGCCCGAGGATCCGTCGTCGCGAGTGCAGCCCAGGCCAACCAGCGCGTCGAGCGAGGAGAGACCCGCGCCCGGCGGGCCTTGAGGGCCGGTCGCCCCGGCCGGTCCCGCCGGGCCGGCAGGACCCGCAGGCCCCGCAGGTCCAGCCGGCCCCGCAGGGCCAGCCTCTCCGTCCAGGCCCCGCTCGCCGTCCGCACCCTGCGGTCCCGCCGGCCCCATCGGCCCGGCCGGTCCGGCAGGCCCGGGCACGCCGGCCGGCCCTGCTGGGCCTGCCGGGCCCGCCGGACCGCGGACGTTCCAGGTCAAGACCTGCTCATTCCGCTTGCACCTCGATGGGCTGGAGACGATACGCAGGGCCTTGCCATTCGACTTGTGGCAGGCGGTGATCGTCTCCGATTGGCTCGGCTCGGTCGCCCCGGCCGTGAGCGCCGCGGCTCCGGCGAGCAGCGCCGCTGCCAGCACCCCTACCGTGATCGTGCGTGCATGCACGCGTCCTCCCTTCGTCGATGTCGTCGCCTCGGTGGTAGCCGTGGGCGGAACGGGCGACCAGTTGGCCGGAGAGGACAGGTACCCTGCAAAACCGCATGGCTGTGCGGAGCTGTGGAAACGTCGGCGTCGAATCGTGATCGTCGAGCGAGGGTTGCGGGCGGCGGGCGAGAACACAGTCCGCGTGCTGAACGAGCCGCTCAGCCCT